>Ga0066665_10001743_pt1 | contig 10346 bp, 12 predicted proteins | sample GraSoiAngelo_114_FD_75175 | JGI IMG/M metagenome (GOLD analysis project Ga0066665, IMG submission 75175) | Grasslands soil microbial communities from the Angelo Coastal Reserve, California, USA - 14_0903_13_40cm | ecosystem: Environmental > Terrestrial > Soil > Grasslands | place: USA...
AGCTTCACCGTCTACGACGTCGGGCGCGACATCTCCTCGGTCCAGGTGAAGAACCACCACATCATCCTCGAGCGGAAACCGGACGGCTTTCACGTCACCGAGATCTTGATCTTCGAGAACCGGGGGAAGACCGCGTATCTCGGCACGGGCCCGGACCACGCGGAGAACGCGGGCGCGCGGCTGGGGTTGCCTGCTTCCATCCAGGGATTTCAGCCCGGCATGGGCGGAGATCCCCAGACCACGCGCCTGCGCGGGCGCGAGCTCTCGAGCGAGCGTCCCATTCCCCCGGGCGTTCGTCCCTTCAGCTTCACGTACCGCATCCCGTTCTCGGGGCGCGTCGATCTCAGCCATCGCCTCTATTTCCCCACGGCATCCTTCGTGGTGCTTCTCGACGATCCCAAGCTCCAGCTGGAATCGAAAGGGCTCGAGTTCGCGGGCATGCGCGACCAGGGGGGGAAGCAGTACGCGGTCTACAGCGGCCAGAGCTTCGGCGTGGGACAGGAGATCCCGATGCGGATCGGAGGCGCCGGCTTCTGGTCCAACCCCAAGGTGTATCCCTGGCTGGCGGCGCCGTTCCTCATCGCGGGGGCGCTGTGGTTCGCGGCGGCGAGGGGAAGACGCGCCAGGGAAGCGGCGCGAGCGGGCGGCGCGGGGGCAGCTACGGCGGCGCGCGGGACCACGGCCCCGGCGGAAGAGGACCGCAGGCGAGAGGCTCCCGTAGCCACGCTTCCTCTGACGCAGCCCAAGAGCGCCCCTACCAGCGACGCCGATTTCCGGAAAGCCTACCTCTTCCTCATTGCGGCGCTCGACGAAGGGCTGGAGCGGGGCGAGTACACCCGCGCCACCCACGCCTTGATCCGCCAGAATCTCAAACGGCGGCTTCACGCGCTGCTCGCCGAGGAGCCGGCGAGCCGGGCACGCTGACGCGCACCCGGTGACGCTCGGCGCGCGCGACATCGGGAAGCGCTTCGAGCATCGTGCCGTGCTTCGCGGAGCTTCCCTCGAGCTTCATCCCGGCGAGCTGGTGTTGCTCACCGGCCCCAACGGTTCCGGCAAGACCACCTTCGCGCGCATCCTCGCCACGGCGCTCGCCCCCGACACGGGGACGGTGACGCTCCATGGAGCGCCGGTGCGGCGCCGGCTTCGCGAGGCCCGCCGCGCCATCGGATTCGCGAGCCACCGCCCGCTCCTCTACCTCGGCATGACCCCGATCGAGAATCTCGAGTTCTTCGGCAGGCTCGCCGGACTCTCCGACGCGCGCGCGCGGGCGGACCATATGCTCCGGCGATTCAAGCTCGACGACGCTCTCGGAGCCCCCGTGGAGCGCTTCTCGCGCGGGATGCTCCAGCGCGTGGCGCTGGGGCGGGCGCTCCTCCACGAGCCGCGCTTCCTGATTTTGGACGAACCCTACGCGGGGCTGGACGACGAAGCAGCGACAATCCTGAACGATCTCCTCGGCGAGGCGCGGGAGCACGGCGCCTCCGTGCTCCTCGTCTCCCACGAGCGCGAGCGGCTGGGGAACGGGATCACCCGGGCCTGCGCGATGCGGGACGGAGCGATCGAGCCGGCCTCCCCATGATCGCCCTCGAGGTATTCGCCAAGGACCTGAGGCTCCACGCGCGCGACGCGCGCTTCCTCGCCACGCTCGCGCTCTTCGGCCTCTCCCTCGTCCTCATCCTGAGCGTCGCCTTCGGTCCGCTCTTCCGCGATCCGGCGCGCGAGGCCAGCGCCACGCTCTGGGCGGCGCTCTTCTTCGCGGGGGTGCTGGGGCTCACGCGCGCGCTCGATTTCGAGTCGGAGGCCGGGGGAGGAGAGGCGCTCCGGCTCACGGGGGCGGACCCCTTCTCGGTCTACGTGGGCAAGGCCGCCGCCGGGTTCCTCCTCATGGCCGCGCTCTACGCCCTGCTCCTTCCGTGCGCCGCGGTCTTCTACGACGTCGGGAGCCTGGCCGTCCTGCCGCAGGCTGCCGGCGTTGCCGCCCTCGCACTCATCGGGTATGCTGCATGGGGGACGCTGTTCGCCTCGCTCGCGCGAGGAGCCAAGGCGCGCGAGCTGCTGCTGTCGATCCTGCTATTTCCCACGTTGATTCCACTCTGGATCGGCGCCGTCAAACTGACACGCGCGCTCTGGGCGGACGGCTCGATCGACACGGTCCGGGACTGGGTGAAGATCATGGTGGTCGTGGATCTCCTGGGGCTGACGCTCGCGGCGTGGCTCTACGAGACCATTCAGGAGTCGGAAGCATGATGACGATTTCCAAATTTCGCGTCGGGCTCTGGACGGCGGCGCTCCTCATGATCGCGGCGTCCCTGCGGGCGGTCCTCGGCGCCCCGGTGGAAGCGCAGATGGGGGTCGTGCAGAAGATCGTCTACCTCCACGTCCCGAGCGCCACCGCGACCCTGCTCGCGTTCGCGCTGACCTTCGCCGCGAGCATCGCCTATCTGGCCACGCGGGCCGGGATCTGGGACGCGGTCGCCGCGTCCGCGTGCGAGGTCGGGATGGTCTTCGCCACGATCGTCCTCGTGAGCGGCCCGCTCTGGGCGCGCTCCGCATGGAACACCTGGTGGACGTGGGAGCCGCGGCTCACGACCTTCCTGATCCTCTGGGTCCTGTACGGCGGCTACCACATCGTCCGCTCCTCGGTCGCGGAGAGCTCGAAGCGCACGATCTCCTCGGTGCTGGGAATCGTTCTCTTCGTGAATCTCCCCATCGTGTGGAAGTCGGTCGAGTGGTGGCGCGGCTCCCTCCATCCGCGCTCCGTCACGATGACCGGCGAGATGCGCCAGACGCTCCTTCTCTCCATGGCGGCGTGGATTCTTTTCTTCGCCGTGGTCCTCTGGGAGCGGCTCCGGCTCGAGATGCTCCAGAACGCCGCGGAAGCCGCGGTGCGCGAGGACTACGCGGGCGCCGCCGCGCGCCGGGAGGGAATCGCACGATGACCTATGCCGTGGCCGCTTACGTCCTCGCGGCCGTGATCTGGGCGCTCTATCTGCTCTCGATCCGCGCCCGCGCCGCGCGCGTGAAACGCCGCGCGCTGGAAGGCCCGCGGTGAGGGATCACTTCCAGGAATTCGAGATCTCTCCCGAGATCGTGAACGAGATGATCGATTCGGGGGAAGAGGTGGTGCTGGTGGACGTGCGCGAGGATTGGGAGTGGGAGAAGGCGCACATCGAGGGCGCGATCCACATCCCGCTCTCGGAGCTCGCGGCCCGATTGGAGGAGCTGGATCGCGAGCAGTGGATCGTCGTCTATTGCCACATCGGGGACCGGAGCGTGGACGCGTGTCTCGCGCTCTGGGATGCGGGCTTCCGCAAGGTGCACAGCCTCACGGGCGGAATCGATCTCTGGTCCGAGGTCATCGACCCCGAAATCCCGAAGTACTAAAGACCCGGGAGCGGTGGGCTTACAGATCGAGGTAGTTCGGGCCGCCGCCGCCCTCGGGCGGGACCCAGGTGATGATCTCGTAGGGATCGGCGATATCGCAGGTCTTGCAGTGGACGCAGTTCGAGGGATTGAGCTTCAGCTTCACCGCCCCCGGCGAGCCGTCCGGCACGATCTCGTACACGTTCGCGGGGCAGAAGTGCTGGCAAGGGTTCCCGTACTCCTCCTTGCAGCGCGTGGCGCAGACGCTGGTGTCCGCCACCAGGAGATGGCTCGGCTGGTCCTCGTCGTGCTTCGTGCCCGAGTGGAACACGTCGTTCACCTTCGTGAACGTCCGCGCGTTGTCGTAGCGCCTCTGGGTCTCCTCGAGCGACACGGGTCGCACGTGGGCTTCCGCGATCTTCTTCATGTGCGCGTGGCCGGGCTTCCATCTCGGGCGGTTCCCGAATCCCAGACCGTTCGTCACGAGCTGGAGCCCCGCGTCTGCCATGCCCAGGAAGAGCCCGCGCTCGAAACCCTGATGGAAGTTCCGCACCTTGTAGAGCTCCGACCCGATCCAGGATTCGCGGACGCGCCGGTCGTACGCCGCCATCGACTCGCCGCCGAAGTCTCCCTTCACGAGAGCGTCGAATGCCGTCTCCGCGGCGAGCATCCCCGATTTCATCGCGAGGTGGACGCCCTTCAGGCGCTCGGAGTTCAGGAGCGCGGCGCTCTCCCCGCAGTGCAACCCGCCTGCCCAGGAGAGCCTCGGGATCGAGTAGTAGCCTCCCTCGGAGATCGCCTTCGCGCCGTAGGAGTGGATCGTGCCGCCTTCGAGGAGGGACGCGACGAAGGGATGCCGCTTGAACTCCTGCATCAGACCGTGCGGATCGGTGGTGGGATTCCAGTAGTCGAGCCCCACTACGAATCCCACCGACCAGAGGTCCCGTCCCATGCCGTAGACGAACCCGCCGCCGAACGTACGCGAATCCAGCGGAGCGCCCATGGTGTGGATGACGCGCCCCTTGGGGACGCGCCCTTCCGGCATCCGCCAGACTTCCTTGATCCCCGTGGCGTAGATCTGCGGCGCGCGATCTTCTTGCAACCGCAAGGGCACGGCGAGCCGCTTGGCGAGCGAGCCGCGGGCACCCTCGCAGAGCACCGTCACCTTTGCGCGGATATCGGAGCCGGGCACGAAATTGGCCTTCCGATTCCCCCGGCGGTCGATCCCCTTGTCGCCGGTGCGCACGCCGATCATCTGTCCGCCCTCGAAGAGCGCCTCCACCGCGGCCATCCCGGGGAGCACATAGGCGCCGGTGGCCTCGACGAGACTGCCGAGCCACTTCTCGAGATTTCCGAGCGAGACGACGTAGTTTCCGTGGTTCTGGAGCGGCGGGGGAAGGATGGGGAAGCGGATCTTGCCGCGCTTCGTGAAGAAGAAGAGATCGTCGCTCGTGACGGGGCTCTCGATGGGGGCGCCCTTCGCCAGAAAGTCGGGCAGAAGCTCGGCCAGCGCCCTCGGGTCCAGGATGCACCCGGAGATCCCGTGGGCTCCGATCTCGGAGGCCTTCTCGAGCACGGCGATCGAGATCTCGCCGAGCGGCTTGGCGCGCCCGGCCGCGACCTCTTCCTTGTGCCGCTCGAGGAGCTGGGTGAGACGAAGCGCGCCGGCAAGCCCCGCGGGCCCTCCGCCGACGAAGACCACGTCGACTTCGAGGACGTCCCGCGTCTCGGTCTCGGTCATTTCGTGGGCGCCTTCTCGCGGCCGACGGCGACGGCCGGAGGAAGCGTGTGGGTCTGGTGCTTCAATTCCTCGAGGTAGCGCTCGGCGTCGAGCGCGGCCATGCAGCCGCTGCCGGCCGCGGTGACGGCCTGACGGTAGGTCGCGTCCTGGACGTCGCCGGCGGCGAACACGCCGGGAACGCTCGTGCGCGTCCCGCCGTAGGTCCGGATGTAGCCGCTCGGCAGGAGCTCGAGCTGCCCCTGGAAGAGCTTCGTGTTGGGAGTGTGGCCGATTCCGATGAACAACCCCTCGGCCTCGAGGACACTGACCACGTCGGACTTGAGATTCCGGAGTCTCACGCCGGTGACCTTGCCTTCGGGACCGAGAACCTCCTCCACGATCGAGTCCCAGATGAAGGAGATCTTGGGATTCGCAAACGCCCGGTCCTGCATGATCTTCGACGCCCGGAGCTCCTCACGGCGATGCACGATCGTGACGCCGCTCGCGAATTTCGTGAGGAATTGAGCCTCCTCCATCGCGGTGTCGCCGCCCCCCACCACGATGACGCGCTGGTTCTTGAAGAAGAAGCCGTCGCACGTGGCGCAGGCGGACACGCCGTGGCCCATGAGCTTCGCTTCGCTCACGAGACCGAGGAGCTTCGCTTCGGCACCGGTCGCGATGATCAGCGACTTCGCGGTGTAGCGCACTCCGTTCGCGACCACCTCGACCGGCTTGAGGCGCAAGTTCACCGATTCGACCGGGTGCGGGATGATCTCGGTCCCGAAGCGAGCTGCCTGGGCGCGCATGCGCTTCATGAGGTCGGGACCCATGATCGCGTCCTCGAACCCGGGATAGTTCTCCACCTCGGTCGTGATCGTGAGCTGACCGCCCGGCTGGGAGCCCTCGAAGAGGAGCGGCGACATGTTGGCGCGCCCCGTGTAGATGGCGGCCGTCAGCCCGGCGGCGCCGGAGCCCACGATGATGACTTCCCGTGTGTCGACCCTGGAACTCATGGTCCCCTTCCGGGTTACGAGTAACGCGCGTCCGGCTGGCGCCGGAATCGCGGCCGGGAGCGCCGCATCCAAGACGTAAGTTCTCGACTATAGGAAATGGGCGCGGCCCGTTCAACCGTACTCACTTGGACGCGTCGAAGTGCCCAAAGGGATCGTGTGGTAGTGTCTCTGTCGCGCGGAGCGCGTCTCGTGTTCCGCCCGCCCCAATGGAGGAAGAACCCGCCATGAACCTGCTTCGCAAGGTTGCTTCGACGCTGCTCACGCTCTCGGCACTCCTGCTCACCTCGGAGGCAGCCGCCACCCCGCAGACCTACCAGATCGACCCGGATCACTCGCGTGTCGAGTTCACCATCCGGCACATGTTCAGCAAGGTGACGGGCTCCTTCGACGAGTTCAGCGGCACGATCAAGTACGACGCGGATGCGCCCGCGACCTCCTCGGTGAGCGCGGTCATCCAGGCGAGCAGCATCGACACCAACAAGCCCGAACGCGACAAGCACCTGAAGAGCCCGGATTTCTTCGACGTCGCGACCTATCCCACGCTGACCTTCACCAGCACGAAGGTGACGCCCACGCCGGAGGGCAAGCTCCGGATCCAGGGAGCCCTGACCATTCACGGCGTCACGAAACCGGTCGTGCTCGAGGCTTCGTTCCTGGGATCCGGACCCGGGCTGGATGGAGCGACGCGCGCCGGCTTCGAGGGCGCGACGAAGGTGGACCGCAAGGATTTCGGAATCCTGTGGAACAAGACGCTGGACAAGGGCGGCACGCTCCTGGGTGACGACGTGCAGATCAGCCTTCAGATCGAGAGCATTCTCCCCAAGCCGGGGGAGGAAGGCTCGAAGGCCGAGACGAAGAAGACGGACAAGGCAGAGAAGAAGGAGACCGCCGGGAAGTAATCAGCCCGCCATCACGATCAGGTCGCGGGCAAGGTCGGGAAGCACCGGAAGGTCCCCTTCCACGAAGTGATGGTCGCCGAGTTGCGCCGGATGAATCCAGCGCAGCTCGTCGCATTGTATGGGCGTGGGGGTGCCGCTCAGGAGATCGCAGAAATGGAAGTAGAGGCTGACCCTGCGATCGGGATAGACATGGGTCAAGGCGCGCCACAGAAGCCCGACCTCGATCTCGATGCCGACCTCCTCGAGCATTTCCCGCCTCAGGCATGCCTCGATCGACTCGCCGGCATGCCGCTTTCCGCCGGGGAATTCCCACCGGCCGCCCTGATGATCGCCGCTTTGCCGCCGCGCGATCAGCACCTGAGAGCCGTTCCAGAGAATTCCAGCCGCGACCTCGTAGGTGCGCATCAGCTCTTTCGCCCGGGGAGGGAGGCGCGCTTCAGCTCGCGGTCGAAGAAGGCGAGCGTCCGCTGCCATGCGTCCCTTGCCGCCGCGGGGCGGTAGCCTCCCCACGGATTGTTCTCGTTGGCGAACGCGTGCCCCGCGCCCGGATAGATCTTGAAGTCCACCGGCTTGTCCGCCTTGCGGAGCGCCGCCTCGAATTTCTTCACCTGCTCCGGAGAGGGCCCTTGATCCAGGGCCCCGAAATTTCCGAGGACCGCGGCTTGCACGTTCCGGATCTGCGCGGGATCGGTGAGGGGCGCGCCGTAGTACATGACGCACGCCCGGATTCCCGGGTCCGAGGCGGCCAGCCGGATCGCGTACTTGCCCCCCATGCACCAGCCGATGACGCCGATCGCCTGCGCGCGCACGTCCTCGCGGCTGCGGAGGTGATCCACTGCGGCGCGGAGGATCGCCATTACATCTTCGTCCACGAGCCCGCTCATGAGCTGGTGGGCGGTCTCCTGATCGTACGCCACCCTTCCCGCGTAGAGATCGGGGGCAAGCACCACGTAGCCGTGCGCGGCAAGGCTGTCGGCCTGCGCCTTCACCCAGTCGTCGAGCCCCCACCACTCTTGGATTGCGACGATCCCAGGATGCGTACCCGCGCCCTTCGGAAGCGAGAGGTATCCCGAAAGGCGGATCTTGCCCTCCTTCTGGGTGAAGATCCCGCCGCGGTGCGGCAGCGGTTTCGGAAGCGTGGCCGCGTGCGCCGACGTGGATACGAGGGCGCCCGCGAGGAGGAGCGCCGCGAACGTGCGAGGTCCGCGCGAGGGAAGGGTCCGGTTCATGGCTCTGGGTCTCCTTCGATGCGATGGGTGGCCCCGGCGCCTTCACAGCTCTCGAGCGCCGAGCGGATTTCCACGAGCACTTCTTCCGAGGATTCGTGTGTGGCCGCTTCCTGAAGCGCCGCGCGCGATGCGGTTCCCCCGATCCTTCCCAGCGCCCACGCGGCGTGCCCGCGCACGAGCGGATCGGGATCGCGATTCAGCGTGCGGGTCAGCGGCCCCACGGAGCGGCGATCGCGGAGATTTCCCAGCGCCACCGCCACGTTCCGCACGAATCCGGAACGCTTCGCGCGCAGGATCGCCGTGCCGCGATAGCGGGTTCGAAACGACTCCTCGTCCAGCCGAAGGAGCGGGACCAGCTCCGGGGTCTGCTGGTCCGGCCGCTCCGCGAAGTCGGGGTCCGACGTGGGAACCGCGAACCGGTTCCAGGGGCAGACCTCCTGGCAGTCGTCGCATCCGAAGATCCGCGTCCCGATGCTCGGCCTGAGCTCGAGCGGAATCGCGCCGCGGTGCTCGATGGTGAGATAGCTGATGCACCGCCGCGCGTCCAGCTCGTACGGGCCCAGGATGGCGCCGGTGGGGCATGCGGCGATGCAGCGAGCGCAGGTGCCGCAGTGATTGCGCGCGGGGGGATCCGGATCCAGCTCCAGGTCGGTGAGGAGCTCGCCGAGGAAAAACCACGAGCCCTTCCCCTGCACGATCACGTTCGTGTTCTTTCCGATCCAGCCCACCCCCGCGCGCTCCGCCCACGAGCGGTCGAGCACGGGCCCCGTGTCCACATAGGCGAGCCAGCGCGCTTCGGGGCACACGGAAGCGATCGCCTTCGCGAGGAGCCGGAGGCGGCGCCGGATCCGCTTGTGGTAATCGCGAGCCCAGGCATAGCGGGCGATGCGCCCTCGCGAGGGTGCGTGGGGGCTGCGCTCCGCGACGGCGCCGTTCGGCTCCGAGGGCCAGTCTCCGCGGTAGTAGGAAACCGTGACCGAGATCACGGTCCTCGCCCCGGACAGCACCGCGCGCGGATCGGAGCGGCGGCCGGGATCGCGCGCGATCCAGTGCATGGTGCCGTGACGCCCCGCTTCGAGCCACGCGCGCAGCCGTCCGGCGTGGGGGGACTCGTCCGCCCGGGCGAAGCCCACCCCTCCGAAGCCCAGAGCCTGGGCCTCCCTCCGGATGCTCTCTTTTGTGCTAGCATTCGTCTGTGACGGTTGCACCCGATGTAACACCCCTGTTCCCGCTGCCGGATGTGGTCTTTTTCCCGAAGACGCTCTTGCCGCTCCACGTATACGAGCCGCGTTACCGCGCGCTGGCCGCGGAGGCTCTGGAGCAAGGCCGGGCCATCTGCACCGCGCTCCTGAAGCCCGGCTGGGAAACGGACTATTACGGATCTCCGGAAGTGTACCCCGTCGGGTGCGTCGGGAGAATTGTGCATCACCAGAAATTGCCGGACGGCCGCTACAACATCACGCTGGACGGAGTGACGAAGGTTCGCATCGAGTCGCAGGTCCGCGACACGCCCTACCGGCTCGTACGCGTGACGCCGGTCCAGGACGATCCGGCCTGGGCGCAAGGGGACCGGGCGGTCGAGGAGGCGGCGGAGCTCCTCCGCCTCTTCCGCGAGGTGCACGAGGGGCAGGCCCCGGCGATCCTGCTCTCCAGCGCCTTCGGACAGAACATGACGCCCGAGTCGGTCCTGAACACGGTGGCGCTTCACCTGAACGCCGAGCCCGAGCTGAAAGAGCAGCTTCTCGAGATGGACAGCCTGGACCAGCGATACCAGTCGGTGCTCCAGATCCTACGAAACGCGACGAAGACCCAGGAGCGGATCGAGCGTGTGCGCCATCTCTACCCCCGAGATAAGCGAATCAACTGACACGCGCGTTCAGGCGCTGATCGAGCGCCTCAAGGCCGCGTATCCCGACGCGGCCTGCGCGCTCCGTCACGACAATCCTTTCCAGCTCCTCGTCGCGACCATCCTCTCCGCGCAGTGCACGGACGAGCGGGTGAACAAGGTGACGCCGGCTCTCTTCGCCCGCTTTCCCGATGCCGCGTCGCTCAGGGATTCCGGCGTGGAGGAGGTGGAGGAGCTGATCCGCACCACCGGCTTCTTCCACAACAAGACCCGCTC
>Ga0066665_10001750_pt1 | contig 10327 bp, 9 predicted proteins | sample GraSoiAngelo_114_FD_75175 | JGI IMG/M metagenome (GOLD analysis project Ga0066665, IMG submission 75175) | Grasslands soil microbial communities from the Angelo Coastal Reserve, California, USA - 14_0903_13_40cm | ecosystem: Environmental > Terrestrial > Soil > Grasslands | place: USA...
CCTAGCCCAACGAAAACAGCGACGACCCTGCCCCAATCCCGATCGCTCCTCGTCCACGTTCCGGGCCACTGCAATGCATTCCCCACATATGCCATGGCCAGCAACCACGACGCTGGGACTATTACGGGCATGCTATATCTGGCGACCGCGCTGGGAACCAGATTGACCGCCACAAATGGTACCGCAATCGCCCAGGCCAGAGCGCGCGCGAGCCGTTGCTGCGCTTCGTCATCAAATTTTGAAAACCGCACGAATGGAAACAGGAGAACCCATGGCAGAAAATAAATAAGACCGCCCGGAATATTTCGAATCCAACTCAAGAACTTGAAATCAACGCCTTTCAAGCGTCCCGTGAATTGAGCTGACCACTTATCCATCGTTACCTGCGTCGTCGTGCTGTGCAGAAACGGAATGGCCCACGCTGCCCCGATCCCAAGCATCATGGCGATCGCGCCGAAATGCGCAGGGTGAAGAAGGAGCCGCCAATCTTTCGCATGCCAAAGGGCTGCCAGCACAATCGCGTAGAAAAATACTAGGTGCGTCGGGCCCTTTGCCAGCAGACCAAACCCAAGAAAAACGGATGTTGGGAGCCAAATGAGCCAGGGAGATTTCTTTTGCACCCAAAAGCTCAGCCAAAAGATAATCGCCAGACCACAAAGAGAAACATAGAGCGCTTCGATTTCGATTAATCGGCCTTTTTCTATCATTCCAATGTTCGTCATCCAGATGAGAGCGGCGATTATCGATCCTCTCGCGCCGAGACTGGCGCGCGCCACTGTGACAAATGCAATGGCCACAGCAAGCACAGCAAGCGCCGAGGGCAGACGCGCTGTCCATTCGTTGCGCACCCCAAAAACTTTGAAGGAGGCGGCTACGAGCCAGTTCACCAGGGGAGGCTTGCGGAAATACGGATTACTTCCGATTTGCGGGACGATGTAGTTACCGGTCTCCAGCATTCGAACGGCCGGCAAGATCCGTCGTCCCTCCTCTCCTTTGATCGCAATAGAACCCAGCGCGGGTAAATAGATCACGGCCCAGACCAGAACAACAACAGCGACGGCTCGGAAGCGCGAATTCATCGAATGCTGGATGTTGGACATCGAGCTTTGAACGTCAAATCAAACTGCAGCGCAGCTTGACGAGAAGTCTTCGCGCAATTATTCTTAGTGCCTAGTCCGCGCGCTGATCGGAGTGGGAACTGGCGTCCCACTCTTTTTAGTCTGCGGGCTGCATATTTTATGAACGCGGAATTTATTGCCATGCTCGATTACCTGGAGCGGGAGCGCGGGATCAAACGCGAAATCCTGCTCGAGGCTGTTTCGAACGCACTGCTCTCCGCCTCGAAGAAGAGCGTCGGCGCGTCGCGGGAGTTGCGCATCGATATTAATTCGAAGAGTGGCGAAATCCGGGCGCTGGCCAACCTGGTGGTGGTCGACCAAGTCACCAATTCGCAAGATGAGATCGAGATTTCGAAAGCGCGCAAGATTAAACCGGACGCGAACATCGGTGACACTGTGGAAGTGGAAGTCACACCGAAAAATTTTGGGCGCATCGCAGCGCAGACGGCGAAACAAGCCATGATGCAGCGGATTCGCCAGGCCGAGAAAGAAATGATTTACGAGGAATTCAAGGACCGCGCGGGCGAGATCGTGAGTGGAACTGTGCGGCGCTTCGACCGGTCCGACGTCATTCTCGATCTTGGAAAATTTGAAGCCATCATGCCGCAGCGCGAGCGCGTTGTCGTAGAAGATTACAACGTCGGCGACCGTCTCCGCGCGTACGTGGTCGCGGTCGAAAACGGTATCCGCGGCCCCGAGATCATCGTCTCGCGCAGTCATCCCAACTTCGTGCGCCGGCTTTTCGAGCTGGAAGTGAGCGAAATCGCCGACGGCACGGTGGAGATTCGCGGCATCGCACGAGAAGCCGGTTATCGCACCAAGATCGCAGTGTGGAGCGCAAACGAAAAAGTGGACCCGGTGGGAGCGTGTGTGGGCATGCGCGGCTCGCGCGTCAAAAACATCGTGCGCGAGCTCAATAACGAAAAGGTCGATATCATCCGGTGGAGCTCCGACCCGAAAGAATACATCCTGGAAGCGCTCAAGCCCGCGAAAGTGAAGAATCTGGTTTTCGATACCGAGAAAAAGAGCGTTCAGATTTCCGTCGATGAAGACCAGCTTTCGCTCGCGATCGGCAAAAAGGGACAGAACGCGCGGTTGACTTCGCGGTTGACCGGTTGGGAAATCAATATCGGCAAGGACACGTCGGCAACAACGGTAGTGGAACAGAAGGTAGCACAAGCTGCACAGACACTTGCCAGCGCGCTGCCGGTGACTGAAGAGCAGGCGCTCACCTTGGTAAAATCCGGTTTTACGAACCTGGAAGGATTGCGCGATGCGGACGTGCAGGATCTAGTGGATATTCTCGCAGTCGATGAAACAAAGGCGCGCGAGATTTACGAGGCAGTACACCGGCAGGAACTCGTACAGTAACATGGCTCTGGTTTAGGGATGCTTGAGCCATGAGCGAAATTTTGAAGGAACAACTATGGCAACAAAGACGAGCAGTAAAACTGCAGGCCGCAAGCCAGCCGCGCACGCGGCGGCGCGCAAAACTACTGCTCCTCACAAGCCTGCCGTCGCACCGAAATCAAAGGTCCCGAAGAAAGAATTAAAGAGCGATGTCCCGCGAGGGAGTGGCCACGCGACTGCAGCGGCTAAATCGCGTGTAATTCCGCCGCAAGAATCTGAGCCGCGATCTGCTCCGGCGCCCGCCCACGAAGCAGAGAGCCTCTCACTCATCGATAGAAAAAAGCCGGGCAAGAAAACCGAAGACGGCAAGCCAAAAACAAGACGCGCCGTTTTACCCCCAATTTCGCGCATCCGCGCCTCGCTGGAGGTTACTGCCACTCCGCCAAAACCTGCCGAGCCGGTGGAAGCTGCACCTGCGCAAACGCCTCCAACTCAAACGTTGGCCGAGGCCTTGCCACCTTCTGCTGAAGCGGAAGCCCCGCCGCAGAAGGTCATTCTTATCAAGCCTCCGATTATTGTTAAGCAGTTAGCAACTGAGCTTGGGCTAAAACCGCATCAACTCATCGCCGAGTTGATGACATACAACATCTTCGCCAACATCAACCAGACAATCGAACCGGATATCGCGTCGAAGATCGCGGAGAATCACGGGTTTATTCTTGAAAAAGAGCGCCGTGAAAAAGGCGCTGGCGTTCACAAGGTAGAACAGGTAGTCATCGCGCCGCCCCGGCCGGTTATTGAGAAGGAAGAGGAGCTCAAGCCGCGCGGTCCCATCATCACATTCATGGGCCATGTCGATCATGGCAAAACAACGCTGCTGGATGCCATCCGCAAGACCCGTGTAGCGGCTGGCGAAGCGGGTGGAATCACGCAACACATCGGCGCTTACAGCGTGAATCACAATGGCGCGACACTCACGTTCATCGACACCCCGGGCCACGCCGCCTTCACTGCCATGCGCGCGCGCGGCGCCAATGTGACGGACATCGTCGTGCTCGTTGTCGCTGCCGACGATGGCATCATGCCGCAAACAATCGAAGCGATCAATCACGCAAAGGCCGCGCCGCACGTGAAGATCATGGTTGCAATCAATAAAATCGATCTGCCTTCAGCGAACGTCGACAGGGTGAAGAAACAACTCCAGGAACAGGGGCTTACTCCGGAAGATTGGGGAGGCGAAACGATTATTTGTCCCGTCTCGGCAACGAAGGCTGTTGGAATTGATCACCTGCTTGAGATGATGACGCTGCAGGCGGAGGTCATGGAGCTTAAGGCATCGCCCACGGCCAGGCCACGCGGCACCGTCATTGAAGCCCAAGTGGAAGCCGGACGCGGCCCCACTGCCACTGTGATCGTGCAGATGGGCACGTTAAAAATTGGTGACCCGTTTATCTGCGGCGATTACAACGGCAAGGTAAAATCGTTGCTGGACGATCGCGGGCAACCGGTCAAGGAAGCCGGACCTTCCACGCCGGTGAAAGTGCTTGGCTTTACCGGCCTGCCAAATGCGGGTGACGAATTCCTTGTGATGGAATCCGAGCGCGCGGCCAAACAATTAAGCGATGAACGACTCGAGGCAAAACGCGCGAGCAAGCTGTTTGTTCCGCAAAGAGCTACCCTGGAAAGCCTGCTAGAGACGGCGGAAGGCCAAAAAGTTCTCCGCATCGTGTTGAAATGCGACACGCAAGGCTCGCTCGAAGCGCTCATCGGCGCGTTGAAACAGATCGAAACCAAAAAGGTTAACCTCGAAATTATTCACTCCGCCGTGGGACCGATTTCGGAATCGGATATTTTGCTGGCAAGCGCATCGGACGCGGTCGTGGTCGGTTTCAACGTTAAGGTCGAGTCGATGGCTGTCTCTGCTGCGAAACGCGAAGGCGTGCAGATCAAGCTTTACAGCATCATTTACGAATTACTCGACCAGATCAAAGACGCGATGGCCGGGCTGCTTGAACCCGAGCTTCGCGAAACAGTGATCGGGCACGCAGAGGTGAAACAGATTTTCCAGCTGAGCAGAGGCATTGTTGCTGGTTGTCTGGTCACCAATGGCCGCATCGCCCGCGCTGCGCGGGCTCGTGTCCTGCGAAAGCGCCAGCCGGTTTACGACGGCGGCATTTCGACACTGCGCCGTTTCCAAGACGACGTGAAAGAAGTGCGCTCCGGTCTGGAATGCGGGATCAAGCTAGGCGACTTCAGCGAATACCAAGTGGGCGACGTGATTGAGTGTTATCAACTCGAACAGATCGCGCAAAAATTATGAGGCGTTAAAACGTTCAAGTGTTGAAGGGCTAAAAAGGGAATTCTTCTCATCGCTTCAACGCTTCAACTGTTCAACGCTTTGGCGACCATGAAACATCGGCAACTACGCGTAAACGAACTTGTAAAGCGTGAGCTGAGCGCAATCATTGCGCGTGAATTAAACTTTGAAGGCGTGCTCGTCAGCATTAACGCTGTTGATGTTACGCCCGACCTGAAGAGCGCGCACGTGTTCGTAAGCATTTTCGGAGCGGCAACCGGCGCGAGCGTGATTGATAAGTTGGAAGCGCATCGTCCCGCGTTGCAAGCTGAACTCTCCCGCCACGTTGTTTTGAAATACACACCACATCTCGTTTTTCATCTAGACGATTCCATCGAACGCGGCGCACGAGTCCTCGAGATTTTGCAGGATCTTGAAAAACGCAGCGGCGACGACGAGTGAGCAACACCACGTTCGAGCAAATCGGGAAGGTCCTGCGCGAGCATCAGCATTTCGCAATCTTGAGTCATGTTCGGCCGGACGGTGACGCACTCGGAAGTCAGCTCGCGCTCGCACTGTCGCTTGAGCAACTTGGCAAGGACGTTCGCGTCTGGAATGAAGACGGCATGCTCGAAAAATATTCCTTCCTGCCGCGGGCCGAATTATTGACCAAGCCGCCCGCGACGGCAGACCATGTCGATGTAGCCATCGCACTCGACACGGCAATTCAAAATCGGCTGGGAACCGCGCTGGCTGCGGTCGGCTCGGCAAAAATCTGGATCAACATCGACCATCACCGCAGCAATCCAGGCTATGGCGATTTGGTGATCGTCGATGCAAGCGCGCCGGCCACGGGAGAAATCATTTTTAGCCTGATCAAGAGCCAGGGCTTCCCTTTCACTCATGACATCGCAGAAAATCTTTATGCCGCGATCTCCACTGACACAGGTTCGTTTCAATATCCAAACACCAGCGCGCGCACGTTCGAGATCGCCGCGGAACTCGTGCGCGCTGGCGGTGTCGACGTTGGAAAAATAAGCCGGCAATTATACGAGAACTACCCCCGACGCCGGCTGGAACTGTTGCGAGAGCTTCTTCGGACCATGCGTTTTAGCGGGCACGATCGAGTCGCAAGTTTTAGCCTCAGCTTAAAAACTACCGCAGATCTGGGCGTTCTTCCCGAAGACAACGAAGGTTTGATCGATCATCTCCGAGCAATTCGCGGCGTGATCGTCGCCGTCTTTTTTGAGGAACTCGCCGATGGCAAAGTGCGCGTGAGCATGCGTTCAAAAGACGAAGCCGTCGACGTCTGCGCGATCTGCCAGAAATTCGGCGGCGGCGGACATACACTGGCTGCCGGCGCGCGCGTTCGCGGGAGCCTCGCCGAAGTCGAAGAAAAGGTTCTGGAGGAAATTCGTGACGTCCTTAAGCGCGGATCCTGACGGCATCCTGCTGGTCGATAAAGCCGAAGGCATGACCTCGCACGACGTTGTTGCGCTGACGCGGCGACAGCTCGGGACGAGGAAAATCGGTCATTGCGGCACACTCGATCCGATCGCCACGGGCCTATTGCTGCTCACGGTTGGGCGTGGCACAAAAGTCCAGGATTTGCTGATGAGCGAAGACAAGGAGTACGCCGGTACGTTTGTGCTCGGCGTGACGACCGACACGCAGGATCGACAAGGCGAAGTGATTCAGCAGCGGCCAGTCCCCGCGCTGGATCAAAATCAAATTCGCGCAGCATTTGAAAAGTTCCGGGGCGATTTTTATCAGCTGCCGCCAATGGTCTCTGCGAAAAAGCACGGTGGCGTGCCGCTCTACAAGCTCGCTCGCAAGGGAAAAGTAGTCGAGCGCGATCCGCGCCTGGTGCACGTCTATCGGTACACAATCGATCGGATCGCGTTGCCCGAAATCGACTTTAGTGTTCTGTGCAGTAAAGGTTTCTATGTTCGAACTTATGTTCACGACATTGGCGAGGCCCTCGGTTGTGGCGCGCATTTGAAATCCCTCCGTCGGATAAAATCCGGCCGATTCGATGTCACGAACGCGATCACAGTTGATCAAATCAAAAATGCGACACGCGAACAAATTCTCAGCCGGCTGCTCAGCCTTCCGGAAGTTTCGAGGATGCGCGGGGCCTAATTTCACCTAATGGAAATTCTTCAATCCATCTCGGATCTGTCGCGATTGTCCGGTCCGCTTTTTCTGGCCATCGGCGTGTTCGATGGCGTGCATCTCGGCCATCAGGCAGTCATCTCGACTTCCGCCGAACACGCCCAGGCGGCCAACGGAACGCCTGTCGTGCTCACATTCGATCCGCACCCGGAAAAGGTATTGCGGCCGGAAGCGGCGCCTCATTTGCTTACCGCTACCCGGCACAAGATCGCTTTAGTTCGCGATCTCGGTGTGGACCATCTTCTGATCATTACGTTTGATAAAGAATTTGCCGCAACCGAGCCCGAAGACTTCGTGCAGCAATTAGTGAAGCATTCGAAGCCGCTACGCGAGATTTGTGTGGGCCATGAATGGTCGTTTGGAAAAAATCGGCGCGGTAATCTCAAACTGCTCAACCAGTTCGGCGCACGCTTCGATTTCGGTGTCGTGGGAATTCCGCCGGTGACCGTCAACGGCGAGCTCGTAAGCAGCACGACGATTCGTCAAGCCGTGGAAGCAGGCGATCTGCCAAAGGCCGCGCGGATGCTTGGCCGCGAATACACGATTCTTGGAACGGTTGTGAGTGGCGACAATCGAGGCAAAAAGATTGGATTCCCAACGGCAAACTTGAGCGCCCACAACGAACAGTTCCCGCCAAATGGCGTCTATTTCGCCGAAGCGAAGCTGGACGGAGTTATTTGTCAAGGCGTGGTGAACCTCGGTTATCGGCCAACCGTGGACACCGGCAAATCTGAGTGCATTCTGGAGATTCACCTTTTCGATTTCGAGCGCCATATTTACGGAAAGGATCTAGAAGTGCGATTCATCCGCTATCTCCGGCCGGAGAAAAAATTTGAAAGTGTCGAGGCGCTCGCTCGCCAAATCGATCTCGACGTTAAGCAGGCGCGCGAGTTATCCGCGGCCTAACCGGGACGTTGTTCAAAACCGCAGCCGAGCGACATCGCGCACTTCTGGCGTTTTGCGAACGGCAACGATGACAGCGAAGGCGCCAACCACAAGGCCGCAACCGAACGCGAACACGAGCAACAGCCAAATCGGAAAGTCCGACAACTGGATCATGCCTTCGCGAACGAAACGGCCACCACCGGAAAGCAAATAGGCAATTCCGCTTCCGAGTAATGTCAGGCCCAGCAGGATCATTGCGCGCAGCCATCGCGGTTCGCGTCGCGCTGCAGGCAATCTGGCCATGACGCGCGCGGTGAAGCCTTCGTCGTCAATATACAGCGCCGCTTCGCGGAGTTGTCGGTCCAGCGTTTCGTCATCGATCATTGCGTTCATTATATTAATTTGGTCCCCACGCCGCCAGGGTGCGTTTCAGTTTTTCGCGCCCTCTAAGCACGTTCGTCTTCACGGTTCCGAGCGGAATATCGAGGACCCGCGCAGCTTCATCATGCGATAATCCGTTTTGGCAGCAAAGCACAACAGCCGTGCGCTCGTTCAACGGAAGTCGATTCAGGGCATGCATAAGATCGTATCTCAAACCAGGATCGATAGTCTGCGGGTCGTGCTCGGCTTGCAATTGCTCCTCATCCACGCCGACAAGCTCTTTGCGTTTGCGCGCATCCTCGCGAAAACAATTGTAAGCGATGCGATAAAGCCAGGTGGAAAATCGCGCTTCACCGCGAAAGCTCCGGATATTCTTGTAGGCGCGAAGAAAAGTTTCCTGCGCGAGATCATCGGCGAGGGCAATATCTGTCCGCGTGAGTTGTCGCAGCACACCACGCACACTGGACTGATGGCGACGCACGAGCTCGCCAAACGCGTGCTGATCGTCATCGACAAGAACTCGCGCGATAAGGTCCGCATCGGTCAGCTCCACGGTCTCAATATTACGGTCCGGGCGGAGGAGGAGGAACGTCCTTTTTGCCTTCCAACTTCCACACCATGAGGTAGCCAAGGCCGATCAGAAACGGAATCAGTCCTAAAGACCATACGCCGCCTTCCCAATCGTTCACGGCGCCAAAGAAGATCACCGCACCGAGCCCAACCATGGCCCAAATAACTCCACGACGCACGTCGGACCGCCGGCCCACCGATCGCGCGGCCGGCGCAAGCAGTTCCGCTGGAATTGGCTGACCTTTCTCAACCATCATTCGGATGGTCCGCTGCCGCATACGGCTTATTAGAAGAGCAAACATCCCTATCATGATCACGATCAGCACAGGCGCGCCGAATATTGACAGAAACACGATCGCCACGATTGGAATCGCCACGAAATCACGCATTTTTCGAAGATCGGCGTCTTCATTCTGATCGCCTGTGTCAATGGTAATACCGTGATGGCCGCGAAGCTTTTTCTCCAGCTTCTGGTGAATTCTGTCGGCGAGATCCGACGGAGAGGCACTGGCGGTTGCTGTTGTTGCTGTTGCTGACGGGCTCGCGACCGGCGATGCGGTGGGGGCCTGCGCAAACAAGCCCGCAGCCAGCGCAATGGAGCAAATGCAGAGGAGGATTAATTTTTTCATATTGGTGCTTTGGTCATAGGATGCACTAAACGCCCAAATTGGATTCAACGATTTCAAGCCTGCGGGAACAATTAAAAGGTTGCGTGGCGCGGGGGCCTGGACATTATTATTCGCTCTCAAAAACGCGGGTGTAGCTCAGTTGGTAGAGCACCACCTTGCCAAGGTGGACGTCGCGAGTTCGAGCCTCGTCACCCGCTCCAGCCTTCGCTTGGAGCCCAGCGCACAGCTAAACTGCAGCGAGTGCGCAGTAGCTTTAGCACAGGCGGACCGCCCACACGGCCCAAGCTACGGCTGGCAGGGCGGCCTTGAAATAAAGTTGCCCGCATTACACGCGCAGTCATAAAGTTTCCCCATGAAGATGAAATTACTCCTGCAGTGCATGCTCGTTGCGGCTCTCCTCTTCCATGTCACGCCTCTGCGAGCCGGGAACGAGCCAAAAGGACTACACCGTGGAAGATTACCGGTCAGCTCGAAGAAGCCTGCTCGTGTGATGCTGCCTGTCCATGTTGGTTTAACTCCAAACCGACCAAAATGACCTGCGGCGGCGGACAAGTTCTCTTCATCGACAAAGGTAATTACGGAAACACAAAACTCGATGGACTCGCTCTCGCAACAATGGGCCAAAGTCCAGAGGGCCAGACGATGATGGAATCGTTTGGAAAGTGGAATTTTGCCTATTACTACATCGACAAGAAGGCCAATCCCGAACAGCGCAAAGCTCTGGAGGCGATCGCTGCAAAAGTATTAACTCCCGGCGCTTCGAAGAAAACGGAGACGCGCTATGCGCTGATCACTCGAAGGATTGACGGTAAGGAGCACCAGATCACCATTGGGCAATACGGCACGTTCCATGGCCACCTGGTCGAAGGCGGCATGGGCGGTGCGCCGAAAATTGTCAACCCGCCGGGCGCCGATCCGCTGCA
>Ga0066665_10001751_pt1 | contig 10326 bp, 7 predicted proteins | sample GraSoiAngelo_114_FD_75175 | JGI IMG/M metagenome (GOLD analysis project Ga0066665, IMG submission 75175) | Grasslands soil microbial communities from the Angelo Coastal Reserve, California, USA - 14_0903_13_40cm | ecosystem: Environmental > Terrestrial > Soil > Grasslands | place: USA...
CGACGCGGCACGCGGCGCGCGGACGGCCGGCAGGGCGCGACCGTCCCGAGACACTCGGGTAGTGAGAGGAGCTGCCGCCCGTTTCAAGGCGCCCCGGACCACGTCAACCTCGGTCGCCCTCGGGGCGGTCTATCTGCGCCTTTTGCAACCGTCCGGAATAATCGATATACACGGTCTTCCACTCGCTATAGGAGTCGAGCGCTGCCTGCCCCGCCTCGCGATGCCCGTTGCCGGTGCCCCGCGTTCCCCCGAAAGGCAAGTGCACCTCGGCGCCAATCGTCCCCGCATTGATATAGACGATTCCCGTGGTCATCCGTTCCATAGCCTTAAACGCTTTGCTGATGTCCCGGGTGTATATCGCGGACGAAAGGCCGTATTGGACACCGTTGTTGATTGCGATGGCCTGCTCAAGGTCCCCGCAGCGAATGATGTCCGTGACCGGCCCGAAGATCTCATCCTGGGCGATGCGCATTGCCGGCCGCACGTTTGTAAACACTGTCGGCTGAAAGAAGTAGCCATTGTCCAGCCCATCGCCGGAGGCCCGCATGCCACCACAAGCGATCGCTGCGCCTTCATCGCTACCGATCTCCATGTATCGGCCGATCTTCCCGAGTGCTTGCATATTCACGACCGGCCCCATATCGGTTGTCGCGTCGAGACCGTCCCCCAAACGTAACGCCTGCGCGCGACGTACGAGTTCGTCGGTGAACGCCGGCGCGATGCCGCTCTGGACGATCATCCGGCTCGCCGCCGTGCAGCGCTGGCCGCTGGTGCCGAACGCGCTCCACACGGCCCCTTCGACGGCGAGCTCGAGGTCGGCGTCGTCGAGAATGAGTATCGCGTTCTTGCCACCCATCTCGAGGTGCACTCGCTTGTTGTTGCGGCCACAGTAGGTGCCGATCTCCCGGCCGACTTCGAGCGAGCCGGTGAAAGAGACCATGACGACGCGCGGGTCCTCGACCAGCGCGGCACCCGCCTCGTTTCCCCCGAATACGAGGTTGACCACGCCGGGAGGAAGCCCCGCCTCTTCGAGAATGCCCACGAGGTTGTGTGCGCTCAACGGCGAGAACGGCGAGGGCTTGAAGACGACGGTATTCCCCGTGACAAGGGCGGGCATGAGCTTCCAGCAGGGGATGGCGATCGGGAAGTTCCAGGGCGTGATCGCGGCCACGACGCCGTGGGGTTGCCGCACGCTCATGTTGAACTTATCAGGCAGCTCGGATGGCGTCGTCTGTCCCCACATTCGGCGCCCTTCGCCGGCGACGTAGTAGGTCATGTCGATGCCTTCCTGCACGTCACCACGTGCCTCTTTCAAGACCTTGCCCATCTCGGTAGTTACATCGCGGGCCAGGTCCTCCTTCCGGGCTGCCATGATTTCGGCGGCGCGGAACAGGACCTCGGCCCGTCGTGGAGCGGGGACGAACCGCCAGCTCTCGAACGCCTCAGCGGCGGCCTCGACGGCATCGGCGACGTCTTGCGCGCCGGAATCAGGGAAAGAGCAGACGATTTCATCGGTATTCCCTGGGTTCTCACGCTGGTGCCGGTTATCGGTCTTTGGCTCGACCCAGTGACCGTTTATATAATTGGCGAACGCCTCACGCATCTAGACCTATTTCGCACCCCTCTTAAGTTGATAACGCGCCGTCAACAGCGGAAGTGACGGCGCCGCTCGTTCGCATGACTCTCGTACACGATCCTGGAGTAAAGCGAGCAGACAGCCAGTCGCTGCTCGGAGGCGCCTCACTGAGGCGAGAAGTGGACGGGCCCGCGACGCGTACTTTGCCTTTTGCTGACGAGGCAAGGGTCGCCCGCACTGAGCGCGGGCGACCCTCGACTGTCTGCCACAGTCTTTTGATTACTGGATCAAGCGGCGGATTAGGATTCCTGACGTGGGATCGTAGTTGCCCAGGAAGCCGGCGGTCTGCGAGTAAGCAGCATCAGCGATCTCAATCGAGACCTCCCAGTGGCCCTTCCCGCCGTTGCAGTTGGTGCCACCCACACAAGCGAAGCTGCTTAGGTACGCGAGCGTCCAGCCGCGGATCGTCACGGTCTTAATCGGGGTGCTCTCGTAGGTGATGATCGGGATGATGATGAGCCAGGGGCTGTCGGGACAGGCGACACTGTACGCTGGGGTGACCTGACCTGTGGGGGTGAAGACCTCGTTGAAGTCATCCTTGCCGTTGCCGTTGCTGTCGCATTTGGCGCCGGTTGCCCAGCGAGCCAAGATCCCCTGGTCGGTCGGGCCCACCTTGTTGCCGTCCAAGGCGTCTACCACTGTCTGAGAGCCAGCGCAGGCAGGCGCGGGATCGCCCTGGATGCAGTAAGACCAATCGACGGTTCCATCGATGATGTTCGACCTGTATTCGGCCGAACCTCCACCGTTACCGTCGTAGTCCAACGCGCCACGCCAGCCGCCTATGCCATCCTGGGCGCCCACTTTGACCTGGCAGGTGGCGCCGAAAATCGCCTTGCCCGTGACAGCGTCCAGGCAGTTCGTGTCGCCGCGCAGAAGAGCCCACGGCATCATGTTGTGGCCGCCGGAGAGCGACCCGATGCGGGCGGCGGCGTCCGCACCCACGTTGCTTGTCGTCTTGCCGAGCACGCGCCCGAAGATCCAGCCGAAATTACCCTCGAGTTCGACGTAGAGCGTGTCGTTTGGAACGCCGGTAGTGCGAACTTCGATCTTCTTGATATCGCCCGAAGCGATGCCATTGTTGGTGGCCCATTGCTGCGCCCTGCTCACAGCCTGCCCCGGATTTGTCGGCAGTTCGGCTACGCCAGCGAGCGCCATCGCATCTGCGGAGTTCTGAAGATGACGGCGGTCGCGGAAAAGCAAGCCGACATCTACGGTCATAGCGACCATTCCGAGTAGAACGGTCATGAACAGGATTCCAATTACGAGCGTCTGCCCGTGCTCGCGACGGACAATGTGGCGCCAACGGCTGCTTTGCATACTATCCCCCTTCCTGACACGTTATGATGCGTCAAGAAGGCGGAAACCTAAACTACACGTGCGTGAATTGCCAGTGAATAGTTAGTCAACGATTAGTAAGGGGGGATTTCCGCCGGCGAAGGGCGGTTCTAACGGCGCAACCCGGGCTAGGCACCTTCCTCGGGCGCGAAACCGCGGCGCATCGTGTTCTCGCTCACGACGCGCGCTTGCATGAACTGGCGGACGTAATCAGGGCCGCCCGCCTTCTCGCCGAGGCCAGACATGGCGAGGCCGCCGAAAGGCTGCCGTCCCACGATTGCGCCAGTGATCTTGCGGTTGATGTACAGGTTGCCGGTGCGGAAGGTCGCACGGGCCAACTCGATGTGGCGCGGGTTGCGCGAGAAAACACCGCCGGTCAGTGCGAATGTCGAGTTTAGCGCGATCTCGAGCGCTTCCTCGAAGTCAGGGGCGTGGAAGACCGACAGCACGGGCCCAAAGATCTCCTCCTGGGCGAGCGGCGAGTTTAGAGGGACATCCGTGAAGACGGTCGGGGCCACGTAGTATGACGCTTCTTCGCTCTCGGACGAATTGAGATGCGAAATGTCTGTTTGAACCAGCACCGTTGAGTAGCTGCGGCCGGAGTCGATGTATCCCATGATCTTTTTGCGAGCGTATGCGCTGATTACCGGCGGCACGAATGCCGCGGGATCGTCCGGCGAGCCGACCACGAGGCTCGCGACCGCATTCTTCAGTCGCTCGAGAGCCTCGTCGTAGGCGGAGCCCACTATGATCAGCCGGGAACAAGCGCTGCACTTCTGTCCGGCATAGCCGAACGCAGACACCAGCACACCGCTGATGGCCTGATCGAGATCGGCGTCGTCGTCGATGATGATGGCGTTCTTGCCGCCCATCTCCGCGATCACGCGCTTGACGTTGCGCTGGCCCGGGCGGGTCTTCGCGGCCGCTTCGATGATGTTAAGGCCGACCGCGCTGCTTCCCGTGAAGGCGATGTTGTCCACGCCGTTGTGCTCGACTAGCGCCCGGCCGATCTCGCCGCCGGGGCCGGGAAGGTACTGGATGGCATCATTTGGCACGCCCGCATCGCGCAGTATCTCGACAAGCCTGTAAGCGATGATCGGCGACTGCGCAGCCGGCTTGAGAATGGCGGTGTTGCCGCCGGCGAGAGCACCCACGGTCATCCCAGTAATGATCGCAAGCGGAAAGTTCCACGGGGCGATCACGGCAGTCACGCCCCGGCCCTCGTGGAAGTTCTCATTGTGCTCGCCGGGCACATCGCCCATCGGCCGAGGTTCAGACAGCCGCTCTCCTTGGGCCGCGTAGTAGAGCAGGTAATCGATCGCCTCGCAGACATCGCCGTGCGCCTCGTGCCAGGGCTTGGCGCTCTCGAAGACCATCGTGGCGGCAAGGTCGAAACGGCTCCGCTCGACGAGGTCCGCCGCTCGATCGAGAATTTCCGCGCGCTCGTAGGCGGGTACTTCGCGCCACTCAAGAAACGCTTCCTGGGCCGCCGTCACGGCCATATCGACGTCTTCTGGAGTCGCCTGCGCAACATGGCCCATGATCGTCGCCGGCTCTGCTGGACAGCGGACTTCGCTCGGAGGCCTGTCCGACACGCGCCGGTCGGGGATGAGAAGCGAGTACGTTGTTCCAAAGCCCCTGCGGGCGCGCGCCAGTGACGCGCCAACTCTCTCCCGTTCCTCTGGTTCAAAGAACGCCGCCGGCGGGGCGTTCCTGAACGGCGGCTCCGCTCGCCTCGCACGCTCTTCGGAAGGCGCCTGCGCGATGGATGAAACAGTAACTCCGGCGTTGAACCACGCCTGGTTCGAAGTGTTTTCAAGAAGCCGCCGCACGAGGTAGGCCATTCCCGGAATGACCCGCCCGACGGGCACATAGACCCGGGTGCGATAGCCGGCGGCCGCGACGGCGTTGCGTAGCCCTTCGGCCATCCCATACAACATCTGGAACTCTATGTCTGGGATCTGCCGCCCAGCGTTGCGGGCCTTGACCATGGCCTGGGCCACCGAGCGCGGGTTATGGCTGCCGAAGGCAGGGCGCAGGTGCGGCCACGCGGCAAGCAAGGCATCCGTGCACCTCTCGAAGGAAGCATCGGTCTCCTCCTTGCGCTCGAACACGGGGACCGGCCAGGAGTTTTGAGCGGCGACGATTCGTTCCTCGTCCCAGTAGGCGCCCTTCACGAGCCGGACGGAGAACGGCGCTCCGCGCCGCTTCGCGAGGTCTGCTAGCCAGTAAAGGTCTCGCACGGCGTCCCGCAGATACGCCTGCACAACTATACCGACATGCGGAAGGTCGGTGAATTCCCCCTCGGTGATGACGTCAGCGAACGTGCGGTAGACGAGCTCCTTGTACCGGTACTGTTCGACGTCGAAATTGATAAACGCGCCCTGCCGCATCGCCAACCTCATTAGCGGGCGCAGGCGCTTGCGCGCGGTCTCGCTTACGTGTTCAGGTGCCGCCGGCTCGAGGTGCGCGCAGAGGGCCGAGAACTTGATTGAGATGTTGGCGGCGGGTACGGCGGACCATTGCTCGCCCTGCGGCGAAATAGCACCAGCGTTGGCCGACAACGTCTCGAGCAGTTCCGTGTACCGCCCGAGGTAGGCGTCTGCCTCTGCGTCCGAGAGGGTCTCTTCGCCGAGAAGATCGACCGTCGAGCCTACGCCATCTCGGGCCAGGTCCCGGAGCGCAGGGACGGCCACTTCGGGCGTTTCTCCCGCGATGAAGCGGTGGGCCATTGAGAATACGCCGCTACGGACAGCCCGCGATAACACCGGGCGAAACACTGGCTGTGACGCCAACCCGGAAGCCGTCTGCACGATGCCCGGAGCGGAATCGCGGAAGTATTGCCGGACGTGATCGGCAACCGAGCGGGCAGAGCGTAGCGTCGGGAGGACGTCTACGAAGCGCAGGAGCTTGACGCGAAAGTCGGGGTCATTGGTCGCCCAGTGCAGCAGCCGTTCCTGCCACCAGGCAGGCGTCAAGGTTAGGGGCGGGTGGCTTGTCGCGCTGGCGGCGAGCCGTTCCTCCCACTCCCTGATGCGAGCGTCCAACGAGGCATCAACCGCCATCTAGACCTCTCGATTGTCATTCTACATCCCAAGGGAAGCGGGATTGGTCGACTCGCGGGCACAGATACGCCGCTGCGAAGGACAAGTCGTGGTGCCCGGTTAGTCGATATCCGGGCGCGATTACGCGCTATCGTGCGGCGTTCAGGCCTCGACCATGTCGCTCACGCCGGCTTTTGCGACCCCGAGGACTGGCGGCTCGGAGGCCGAGGACAGACTGAAGCTGAAATCGCTGCCGCCGCCTTCACGCGGCGCGAGCCACACCCGCCCGCCATACGCCTCGAGAAGCCGTTTGGAGACGGCGAGTCCGATGCCCATACCCTTGACTCCACTTGCGCTCTCGGACCGGTAGAACGCATCGAATATACGTTCAGCTTCTTCGGGCGCTACACCGGGCCCCCTATCGCGGACCGAAACGACAACTATTCGCGCATCCCCCTGAACCCGAACCTCAATCGGCTCGGGAGGCGGGCTATACTTCTCCGCGTTTGCCAGAAGATTGCCAAATACCAGCTCCGCCGTAAAGTCATCGCCAATGACCGGCGGGATTTCCCGGGCAAATTGAACGTCTATCTGACGTTCCGGATACATCTGCTGGTGCCATTCGATATGTTGCGTGATGATCCTCGTGAGAGAGACCGGCACCGGCTCGTTAGCGACTCCGTATTCAACCCGCGCGAGCGCGAGAATATTCTCGACCAGGCGTCGCAGCCGCCGGCCTTCCCTTCTTAGGTCGGTCATGGCCGCTGCTTTATCTTCCTCGTCGAGCTTAGCGCCCAGCTTGTTCAACAGCTCGATGTTGCCAAAGATGACCGACACCGGCGTGCGCAGCTCATGCGAGATTAGTGCAAGAAACTCGTCCTTCGCCTGGAGCGCCCGTTTCAAGTCCGCGGTCCGCTCTTCTACGCGCTGCTCCAGTTCAGCCGCGTACGTCCGCAAGGCTTCCTGGCCTTCCTTGACTTCACGCCGGAGGCGTCGCGTTTCGATGGCGCGGCTAAGCGCCGCTGTCACGTGATCGCGGTCGAGAGGCTTTTGGATCAGGTCGAATGCGCCGGACCTCAGAGCCTCGACGGCAAGGTCCATCTGTCCGTGGCCGGTGATGAGGAGAGTGGGAATATCCGGAAACGTCTCGCGGGCGTGGCCCAGGAAAGTTAGGCCATCCATTCCCGGCATCTTTATGTCGCTGATAATGGCGTCGTAGTCGTTACCCGCCAGCTTCTTCAGCGCAGACGTCGCCCGCTCGCAGGTATCGATGCTGATCGGAGCCATCCGGAGCACGAGCGCCTCCGAAAGGGCGTCGAGGAGCGCCAGGTCATCGTCGACTATCAAGACGCGCGGGTCTCGGGTAGGCGAAGCCATTACACGGCCTTACTTTCCAGAGGCAGCTCCATGACAAAGCGCGCTCCTTCAGTTGTCCTATCCAGGTAGATCTGTCCCTCGTGGTCATTGACGATTCCGTAGACAATTGAGAGGCCGAGTCCTGTCCCCTGGCCCACCTCTTTCGTCGTGAAGAACGGATCGAAGATTCTCTCCTCGAGCTCCTTGGGCACACCGGGGCCGCTATCTTGTACCATCACCCGGACCCAACCCTGCCCGACTCGACTGGACACGCGGATCCTCTTTTCGTCTGAGCCGGCGACGGCGTCCCGAGCATTGTTGAGGAGGTTCAGGAGGACCTGCTCGAGCTGGATCGGATTGCCGAGGACACTCGGATTTTCAGCGGCCAGCTCGAGGACAAGTTCAACTTCCCGCAGTCGGAACTGCTCAGAGAAGAGCGAGACCGAGCTTTCAATGACGCCGTTTATCTCGACCGGCTCACGTTGCCGTGGTGCGGCCCGGCCGAAAGTCCTCAGGTGGTTGATTATCTCTGTCGCCTTCGCAACTTGCTGTTTCGCGCGACCCAGATCTCGCTCTATCCGTTCGCTGTCCCACGTCTCAAGTACCATCAGGTCGAGCACGTTCCCGATGTACAGACCGATGTTGTTCAGCGGATCGTTGAGTTCGTGAGCCACCCCTGTCGTGAGCTCGCCGATGGTCGCCAGCTTTGCGGTCTGCACGAGCTGCTCTTGCTTGTCGCGAAGCTCCTGCTCTCGCCGGCGGATCTCCTCGGTAGTGTCGCGCAAGTCGCCCATGATGTGGATCATTGCCCTGCGTTGATCGCTCAGCCGACGGTTCGTCTCTGTCAGGTCCATCATGATGTGAAGCATCGCCCGTCGTCGCTGCTCCCCAAAGCGGACGTGCGCTTCCAGCTCCTCGATCCGTTGTTTCAGCGTTCGCAGCTCACCTGCCTCGAGCCCACTTCGAGCTGCGACTGCTGCGCTACTTACCCGCACGCTGATCCGTCTCCCGTCTCAAGGCGTCGATCTCTTTTTCGAGAGCGATCATCTTTAGCTCGCGCCCGACAACGACCTCCTCAAACTTCTCGAGGTCGAGGATCTTCTCTTGCAGCTCCGACTTCGACTGCTCGAGATCGCGGACGACCTTGTGGTAGGCGCGCATGTCACGCAGAATCCCGAGCGCGCCGATTACGTTACCATCCGTGTCGCGCAGTGCGGAAGCGTTCAGTGTCGTCGGGATCAGCTCCCCAGAAGCCGCGCGCGGGTTGAGGCTCGCGTTTCGGCTCACGCCCTTCTCGACTACCTCCCGAAGCGCATCCGTGAACTGACGGGTCTCCTCGGGGCTGATGAAGCGCGAGACGGACTGCTCGACGACCTCGTCCGTGCGGAACCCCAGGAGCTGCGAGACGGCGTCGTTGGCCAAAGTAATCTTGCCCTCGAGATCTGTTACGAACACCGGGTCTGGAGCGTTCTTTATCAGGCTTTCAGCGTAAGCCCTTGCTTTGTCCAGCTCGCGCATGTCGCGCAGGATGCCGATCGCCCCAATGACTTTTCCCTCGGAGTCACGCAACGCAGACGCATTGAGGCTGGTCGGAATAACCTCCCCGGTGGCTGTCCGTGGGCTGAGCGTGACGTTTCGGATCACGCCTTTCTCTACCACTTCGCGAAGCGCAGCCGTGAACTGACGCGTCTCCTCCTGGCTGATAAATTGCGAGACCGACTGTTCCACCACTTCGTCGGTGCGGAAGCCGAGCAACTGCGACACGGCGTCGTTAGCCAGCGTGATCTTCCCCTCGAGGTCAGAGACGAACATCGGGTCGGGTGCATTCTCAATCAAGCCGACGGCGAATGCCCGCGCCTTGTCGAGCTCTCGCATATCGCGGAGAATACCGATCGCGCCGATCACTTCGTTGTCGGAATTACGCAGGGCCGAGGCGTTCAGTGTGGTCGGGATTATTTCGCCGGACGCGCTTCGGGGGTTGAGCACAGCGTTCCTCGTCACGCCGTGCTCAACAACCTCGTCCAGCGCGAGCATGAAGTCTCGCGTCTCTTCAGGGGAAATGATCCGCGAAAGCGATTGCTCGATTAGCTCGGCCGGCCGAAAGCCGAGCAACTCCGAGACGGCGTCGTTCGCCTGGATGATCTTCCCCTCGAGGTCCGACACGAACACCGGGTCGGGGGCATTGGCGATGATGATGTCGGCGGCAAGGGGGATTGCCGCTCGGCGGGCGGTCTTGCTTTCCGCCGAAGCGACTTTCGATATTGCCGGGGGAGGAGCTTCCGGGCTCAAAGTATGTTCCACTAAGATTTCGCGCCGAATAGCGCGTTTTAGAACTAGCTTAGCGGCAAGGGGTATTCAAAACGTAACACTTTCGGCAAAAGGCATAACGCGCGCATAACAATCCCAGTTTCGCGTCGCCCCGGAAGTCGCAACCGACAATGACCCTTTGGATTTAATCAGCGACTATTGTCAAGACCAGAAAGCGTCGACAGCATAGCGGTCCTCAACCATGAACCAGAACTCCGCCACTTTGCCGTTCTGGATGCGATAAGTAAACGCCTGGAACTGGCCGCCCAGGATCCTGCCCTCCCGCTCGGCGAATACACGGACGAGAGCGATCCCAAACTGGTCACCTACGAGAACATCGATTAGCTCGGTACGGACGGTGCCGCCGGAGAGTTCACGCGCTCGCGCCCAGAACCCGGCGACTTCCGCTTTGCCGTTGTAATCACGCGAAAGGAGGTTCCGGCCTGGCACATGCCAGACAATATCGTCGGCGAGCATCTCCATTAGAGCAGCAGCGTCGCCATGTTGCTGGGCGTCATGGAACCGGCGGACCAGATCCGCGTTCGCGTGCCCGCCCGAAGTCACTTCGATAGCACTTTGAAAAGGCGAGCGTCCGCCGGACGCTTCGCGTTGCCGGCGAGGTGTTCGTCCAGCTTGGGCCGCATCAGC
>Ga0066665_10001753_pt1 | contig 10322 bp, 9 predicted proteins | sample GraSoiAngelo_114_FD_75175 | JGI IMG/M metagenome (GOLD analysis project Ga0066665, IMG submission 75175) | Grasslands soil microbial communities from the Angelo Coastal Reserve, California, USA - 14_0903_13_40cm | ecosystem: Environmental > Terrestrial > Soil > Grasslands | place: USA...
AGTTCGTTATGCTTATGTACTTTGGCTAGCCTTTTTTGCTTCCGATTCGGTGGAACGCGTCGCGAAGTGGTTCGTTAAGCGCCGAGTTGGTCGAAGCATCGACGACGTCTCTCGATTCGATCGACTCGAGAGACGTCGTCGATGCTTCGACCAACTCGGCGCTTCACGAACCACTTCGCGACGCGTTCCACCGAATCGGAAGCAAAGAAGGCTAGCCAAATTACATAAGCATAACGAACTTGACCTGTGGTGTGAAAATGATGCGCCAGAGCCCCCCACCACGACATCTCAATAAAATAATCGAGCAAATGCTCCTTTTTGCCGGTCTTGGTCATCTGGACCTTCAGTCGCGCCAACTTGCCATCGACCCCGTCCAAAATTCCCACAAGCAACGCGAGCAACGCTCCAGCCCAAAGGTATCCGTACGCGTAAAACAGCGTTACGCCTAGACCGAGGACTCCTGTTCCAAGCGTAATCTGATTAGGCGTGATCGTCGTTCGGCACAGGTGCGAAACAATCCACTTCTCAATGGGCGCGTGCACCAGTGCTGGGAAATCCAGCACACCGCTCTGTGTCGCGTCGCGCAGCAAACGTTCGGCCAGCGGCCGGCACTCCAGCGAAGGAGCGGGAAAGAAAACCGGCCGAACACTCCTGCGCATGTCCGAGAGGTACGCTTGCTGTTTAGCAGCATCGATGGCTGCAATGCGGCCTGCCATTACGTCCAACTCTATCTCTTGCTCTAGCGCAGCGGCTCGATTTTTCCCCGAAAACCATTCGCTCGAGAGCACGGTCGCACAAAAAAGCCGGCCGCGGGCATCCGAACTTTCCAAAAATGGCGCAATAATCGATGGTGGATCTGAGTCGATAAGAGCGGAGTTGATCCGTGCCTGGGCGAGCGAGCACAACAGCCGGCCATCGCAATAAAAACTGGCGAATACGATAAGGATCCGCCCGCCGGAGCGGACCTTCATTGCGGCCAGGGAATCTACAATCTCGCCAACAGTGACCTTCGCGCCCTTGCGCTCCCGAAACGTGAGCGACATATCGGCACGGTGCCACGATTGTTTGGCAACATCCGCAGCAGTGGCCTTAACGGAGTTCGACAGAATCATCGCTTCGCGAAAACCGAGGTGCAGTACGATGCGACGCATTCGTTCCAGCAGCGAGATGCCGCACAGGTCTGTCAGCGCCTCTGGCGAGTCGGCGACGATCAACAGCGGCGGGAGAGAAGGTTCCGGCATGTTAGATGGATGTCGAAAGTGTATTGCGTTCTTTCGTGATACATAATACGGAAATCGCCCCACCCAATTAGTGGATTCACGAATTGCCAGACAGATGGATCACTTCGACGCATTCGCAGGCATTAAGGAAAGTCGCAAACCAGCGAGTACGATGGAGATTACGCTGGGTGTCTCGCCGCTGCCAGCGGATGCCCCGGCGCGTGTAGACGAAACCGGAGTGGAGCTAAAACGCGGCGCTTTCTTGAACACGATCGGGATGTTGGCGTCGAATTTCCGCGGTATTTTCACATTTCTCGTCGCGCGGCTGCTCGGACCAGCGGCGCTCGGTATATTCTCGGTCGCTTGGTCGACCACTGACACCATTAGCAAGATTGGGGTCCTCGGTCTCGACAATGCAATCATCACATTTATTGCGCGCTCGGAGGCTGTCGGCGACCGGTTGCGAAGTCGCAGGCTGTTTCGAGTGGCCGTCGTCCTAGGGATCGTGCAATCAGCGGTTACAGCGGTCATTGTGATCACTGCGATCCGGCTGTTTAGCCATCGTCTGCATCTACAGCCCGAAATGGTTTCAGCGCTCGCGGTTCTTCTCTGCGCCATGCCGGGGGTCGCGCTGTATCGCATCAGCACTTCGGTTTCGCGCGGAATGAAAGTGATGCAGCACGACATCTACTCGCGCGGCGTGACTGAACCGATTGCCACAACACTTGCGTTTTTGTTTGCACTCGTTATCGGTTTCGGAAAATTCGCGCCCGAGGTGGCCGCAATCCTCGGAACCGCGACATCCGGAGTTGTAGCACTCGCGCTTGCATCCAAGCTCTTTCGTCGGATTCCCGCGCATCGAGATGCTGTGCCGCGGCTTAGTGAAGCGCGGCGATTGATCGGTTACTCGGCGTCGATCAGCGTCTACCAGTTTATTAACGCGTTCATTTCCGGGTTGGACCTCATCATGCTCGGCTACTTCGTTGGGCACGCGCCCGGCGTGACGCTCGCGACCGTCGGGGTTTACAGCGCAGTCGTCGGTACCGCGAACGGCCTGCGAAAGGTCAACCAGGCTTTCAACCCCATTTTCGCGCCTGTCGTGGCCGGCATGACCGCCACTGGCGATCACGAACGCGCTGCACATACCTACTCAAACCTTGCTCAATGGATGCTTTGGATCTTGTTGCCGCTGGTGGCCGTGATGGCGCTCGCCGGCGGCGCCATTTTGTCGATCTACGGGGCAGCCTTTCGACAAGGCGCCGCTTGGCTTGGCATCGTCGCGCTTGCTTCGGCCCTGAACGCCTTCGTCGCGCTCGGGGAAACAGTTATCATGGTGCAACGTCCGCGTTTGAATCTGCTGCATTCGGCGATCACATGCACCGTCGCTGTTGCCGGGCTTCTCTGGCTGATTCCACGGTTCGGAGTAACGGGCGCGGCGTTCGGCATTCTTTTGCCCTACATCGTCCAAGGGATTCTACGCTACGCAACACTGCGATGGGTGTTTCGCTGGAAAGATTCGTGGAGCGATATTCGCCCACCGCTGATCGCCACAGGAATCGCGCTTGTTCCTGCTCTCGTCTGCCGCGCATTCTTGGGCGGAATTGTCGGACAAGTTACCAGCGCTGCGGCTTTCTTGGCAGTCTTCGGTGTTCAGTGGTTGCGACACCATACCCATCTCAAACGTCAGTGTGCTTAGTGCGAAGCGAAGACGTCCCAACTGTCCCCGAAAAATGCGATCGTTTCATTGTTGTGGTATTGGCGCCCATTGGGAACATCGTGAAGCGATAAGGTTCGGTGCTGCCGAAGAACACTCCGCATCATGGCCGATGCGGGCACAACATATCTCTTCACATCGCGACGATTTAGACATCCACTGATCCAAATATCGTCCATGTAGAATGCTCCCCGCGGCGCTCGGGAATAATCCCAGAGTGATTCGTCGAAGAATCTCGGTCGAATCAAATAACTTCCGCATCCAGTTATCACGGCTGCGCGCCGCGGTTCACGAAGCTCACTCGCGTAAATCATCTTGGCGTCACGCCAATCCAGACTTCGCGGCATCGCGGCGCCGCGAAAACAAAGTGCCGCCTCAGGTAACTGTTCGCTGTAATGGACGTAAGTTTCGAGCGCATCTAGCGGGTAAACGCGATCATCGTCCACCACCATTATCAATGTATTTCCCCGGCCAGCCGCCAACTCCTCTTGAACGATGGGGATAAACTTTGTCGCCGGCCCCCAATCCTTGCGACAATGCAAAACACGCAGATGCGGCCAACGCGAAATATATATCGGTACCGCATAAGGCCGTTGTTCCCGAATCGAAAATTCCGGAACCGCAAGCACGATCTCATCCGGTGGTCTCGTCTGCTTGAGAAGAGAGCGAATCGTCGGCCCTAGATTACCGATGCGCTCTGGTACCGTCGAAAGTGAAGCAATCACACGGCGACCGTCTGATGTCCTGCCGCTTGCCAAAGTTTCACGGATGAAGCGGACTTGTCGCCGATGCTTTCTGACGATAAAAAGCAGGCGCTTAAGACCCAGCACACTCAACACGACAAGAACGACCGAAATTAGCAGCAACATTGGGACAAAATCGACATCGTAAAGTTGAACGAGTGTTTAACACGACTCGCACAATACTGAAGTCGCAGGCCACCCTTGCATCGGAGCGACAGTTAAAATAGGAATCACTGCATTAGCAATACGCAATGCGTCCCGCGACGCGAAACCATTTCCCAAATCGTGAAAAAAGTTTTTCTTACCGGCACGAGCTCGGGCATTGGTCTCGCCATTGCGAAGTTACTCGTCGCTCACGGTCACGAAGTGTGGGGCACGTCGCGCAACCTGGAACGCATTCCGAAGATGCCGCGATTGTATCCGGTGCACCTCGACCTGAGCGATCCGCGTTCTGTTGAGAAGGCATTCAACGCCGCGCTCGCGGAAGCTGGTCATTTCGATGTTTTGATCAACAACGCCGGGAGCGGGCATTTTGGTCCGATCGAGAATCTTTCCGAAAAAGAAATCGCGAGCCAGTTTCAAATTCTCGTTTTCGGGCAAGTTCAGTTAATGCGGCTTGCCTTGCGCATGATGCAAGCACGAGGAGAAGGTTTGATCATCAATGTCACATCGCTGGCTGGCCGTCTTCCCGTTCCGTTCATGGCGGCTTACAACGCCGCGAAAGCAGCCATGGCGTCGTTCACCATGTCAATCCAACTGGAGTTGCCAGATGCGCGAGTGCGCATTGTCGATATCCAACCCGGCGATATCCGTACCGACTTCAACGAAGCAGTGATGAAGAGCGGGCAGAACGACCCGCGATATGAAGCAAAGTTCGCCAAAACTTGGGATGCAGTTGAACGCAACATGAAGAACGCTCCGAAACCCGAACTCGTCGCGCGCCATGTTCTCAAATTGATCAACGATGTTCATCCGCCGCCGCGGATAACGGTTGGCGATGCGTTTCAAGCAAAACTCGCACCGTTAATTTTTAGATTTCTCCCCCAGCGCGTCAGGATTTGGGGTCTTAAGAGATATTACGGCATATGACTGCCATCTCCGATGCAGTGATCTTGATGGCGGGATCGGGTTCGCGTCTGCGCGGCTCCGACAAAACTTTCTCGAAGCCGCTCGTGCCGTTGCTTGGTCGTCCGTTGATTTGTTACACGGTAGACGCGCTGATCCACGCGGGAATCAAAAGGGCGCACTTTATTACTGGTTACCAAAGCGGACGGATGATCGCGGCGGTCAGACAATTGATTCCGTCCGAGCTCGAGTCCTGTTTCATCGAAAATCCCGATTGGCAAAAACAAAACGGCGTTTCTCTGCTCGCGGCGGCCAATCAGGTGACGGCGCCGTTTCTTTTGACGATGAGCGACCATTTGTTCGATGAATCAATTGTCGATCTTTTGCTCCGGAACGCCGTCCTCGACCAACTCAATGTCGCGATCGACCGAAAACTCGGTTCAATTTTCGATGTCGATGATGCGATGAAAGTTCAAACTCAGGGTGACCGAATTTTTGAGATCGCCAAGGATTTAACGGTTTACGATGCGGTCGATACCGGTCTCTTTGTCTGCCCCTTGAACATTTTCGATTACCTCGAACGAGTAAAACGCGACGGAGATTGCAGTCTTGCCGACGGAGTGCGATCGATGGCGTCAGACGGCAAAGCCCGCGCCGTCGATATTGGAAACGCATGGTGGCAAGACGTCGACACGCCGGAAATGCTGGCGCAAGCGGAAAAGCATTTAGGCGCGCGCGTACTGCGGACCGAGGAGATCCTAAAGAACAGCTAGCTACCAGTCGCAGTCGGCTGGCGGCGCCAGTTGTCGAATAAACTGGCTGATCGCGAGCAATTCAGCGTGCAGGTCGCGTTACAGGATTTGTAGTTGTAAAACTGCTCCCGCAAATCGTTCAACGTGTAATCCAGCAGCGGCTTGGACCAGACGTTTCGGGTTTGTGAGCACCAATTCACTTTCCCGTATTCATCCACGTAAAGATACCGGCTGCCGGCGCGACATTTGAATGGTGCGGGGCGACCGCGCACCAGTTCTTTGCGGTAGCCTGAGAATTCCGGCCATCTCCTTGGCAGCTTGTCTACGATGTCCTCAAACGCCTTCAAGTCTTCACTGCTTAAGTTGAGTTGCCCCTGGCTGTCGTGCACGAGAAGCACGCGGGCGCCAAAACCGAGCCGACGAACAAAGGAGACGACTTCGTCAGCTTCCTCCGGAGGACATGCGCCGATGACCGCACTAATAACCACCTCAAACCGGGCATGGTCCCGCAACCATTGCAAACGCTTCTTCAGGTTGTTGAGAACCTTTTGCGTCGTTTCGTTTGCCTGAACCCCGTCGATGGAAAGTTGCATCCTCTGCAGCCCGGCCTTATTGAGCGTCTCAATCAGCTCCGGCCGCAAAAGGAAGCCGTTCGAGATCATGCTCGTGCGGTAGAAGCGAAACTCGCGGCAGGTACGGATGAGGCGGGGAAGCTCCGGATGCATTGTAGGTTCGCCGCCCGTAAGAGAAATCCCAAACGTTCCAAGTGCCTTGAGTTTCCGCAGGCGTTCCTCCAGTGTTTCTACTGGCACGGGATCGCTGACTTTGTCATACTCAGAGCAATATCCGCAGGATAGATTACAGCGCCGTATCACGACCATCTGGGCAAGAAACGGGCTGTAGCGGAGGCGAAAAAACATACTCGGAGTGGTCCAAGATGCCGCCGGAGATAAACTTTGGGCAACCACAGCACTTTCGAATACCACTGGGTAGCGGTGGGAGCAAGCTGGCCTGATGGAAAACAGCGCGGACTTGCCGAGTAAGAGCGGGGTGTCTACTAATTACAACGTCGGAGCAGGTCCCACTTTCTGCAGCTTGTATCAAGCAAATCACGATGGCTCATGAATGCGTTGTCCTGGCCGATTGTCCCGGTGCGTTGGTCGAGCTCTGCGGAATCTCGACGCTGGAACGTCTTTTGCGCACGTTGCAGCGCTGCGGAATTGCCCGGGTAATTGTCCTTTCCAGCACGCCCGACCTGATTGCGGCGCAATTGGCCGAACCGTGCAGGTCCCGCGCGCAGCTGGTTCTAACGTTTCGCGACCGACCGGCCGGACTGGTGACGATTGACCAGATCGTTGACCTTTGGCCGGACGCCGCTCAGCTTCTTCTCGTCGTGCGAGGCGATAGTGTTTTCGACAGTCGCCTATTGCACTTGCTCGCGACACAAAGTTCACCGGCGGTCCTGGTTGATTCCGCTGTGCCCTCGAAATTTCAGCCGCTGGTGGCTTCGTCCCCAAACATACTGCGCGCGAAATTCTGTGGTGCGGCACTGCTGCAACGCGACTGGGTTTCGACCCAGAGTGGTCCTCTGGGAAAGGCGATCAATAACGGCCTGGAACAAAACGCAATTGCGGCAGTCGATGTGAGCGACCAACCCTCCTACTCGCCGGCGCTGCGGCGAAAGCTCAGACCGTTTTGGTTTCCGGCACCACCTCCGGCGCATGTCAAACTAGCGGAGCGCATCCTTCTCAACTCAGTGCAAAAAGGTACGCAGGATTTTCCCGCGCGCATTCAGGCGCCGGTCGAAACTTTTCTCATTTCAAAACTTTGCAAAACCGCCATCACGCCTAATCAGCTCACCGTGTCATGGATAGCCTTGGCTTTCGGAACTGCGATTCTTTTCGTGACCGGTCACCTCATTGGGGGAATCTTGCTCGCGTTGATCATCGGCATCCTCGATGGTCTCGACGGCAAGCAGGCGCGAATCAAGGTCGAGACATCTAAGACGGGAAAAATTGAGCATTGGTTCGATTCATTCTTCGAAATCGTCTGGCCGACGGCACTGGCGTATCACTTCTATGTCTCGGGCCAACTGCCTAATGCTTTTTTCTACCTGGCTCTGCTCATTGTGGCAGAGGCGCTCGATGGCATTGGCAAACTAGGGGTCTACCTACCAGCGGAGAAATCGCTGGTTGGACCCGATCTTCTCGATCGAATCGTCCGTCTTATCGGCGGGCGGCGCAATATTTATGTCTGGGTCCTGGTGGCTTGCGTTGTTTTGGGCACGCCGGAAAAGGCGCTCATTGTCATGGCATTCTGGGAAGTCGCAACCGCCGCGGCTGATCTCTTGCACTCCTGCTGGATACGTTATGTTCACCGGCGCCAGGGCTTCCCTGATCTGCCGTTAGGTTAACGACTTCGCGTAGATACGATACGTTTTGTAGCGCGTCGCGCCCAGCGCTTCGATAAAACGATTGACCATGAAGTTATCTTCAAGCGTCATGCTCAATTCGCCCGTCAAGCCGCGTTTGAATGCTTCGTCCATCAAACCCAGGACCAGAGTTTCGGCGATACCAGCGCGCCGGTACTTTTCGATCACTCCGAGCGCCACGAGCCGGCCGGTCCGGATTTTCCTCTTATAATAGAGCAGTTTGATTAAGCCGATGGGAAAACCAAAACGGGTCAATCGTCCGTTGATCTGCCGGAGCGCAACGTTGATGTCGGGCACGCCGATGACGAAGCCGACCGGCTTGTTGCCAATTTCTGCAAGCAATGTTGCCTGCGGCACGATAAACGGCTTCATCTCGTGCGCGAGGTGATCGAATTCAGCCTGGGTAAAGGGAACAAAGCCCCAGTTTTTTTCCCACGCTTGATTGTAAATTGTGCGAAGACGCCGGCTCTCGTCCTCGATCTTGCGCAGATTCACTGGGCGAATCGTGACGCCATGCCGGCCGGCGCGGGCCGTCGCCACTTTGCGCAGCCGTTCCGCCGCCTCCGGAAATTCCGAAAACCACCATGCGTACCAGTCCTTCGCTTTGCCGAAACGCCACGATTCGATGAGCCGCGGGTAGTAGCGGGGATTATGCGAAGTCAGAAGAGTGGGCGGATGTTCGAAACCGTCGACGAGCAATCCACACACGTAGTTAGTCGAGTAATCGATCGGGCCCATAATCTCCGTGCGATTTTTTTTGCGCAGCCAACCGGCCGCAGCCTCGAAGAGCGCCGCGGCGGCGTTGCGGTTGTCGATGCACTCGAAGAGACCAAAACAGCCGACATTCGATTGATGCAGCGAATTATAGTTCGGATCATCGCTCGCCATAATTCGGCCAACGACTTCACCGTTGTGTCTGGCGAGAAATAGCGCGGCATCACCGTGTTTGTAAAACGGATGCCGCTTGCGATTGAGGAAGGCCTTTCGTTCGATGATTAACGGCGGTACCCACACCGGATCGTTCGCGTAAATTCGCCATTGAAATTTGATAAACGAATCGCGATCCCGGCGTGAGCTGACTTCTGAAATTTCGATCTCCGACACGAATACAATAGGCCGTCTAGGCCGCGTCTCGCCATCTCACCGCCACTTCCAGCAGGGATTCGGACATGTTTTCCTGGCGGATAATCAGGTACACGAACAGCAAATTGAGCGGAGTGAGTTCGAGCCAGAAGTAGTAAATTGGCTGGCCGATGAACAGGAAGGCAAACAAAACCAACATCCTGGTGTTCGTCATCAACAGGCCCCACCACTTGAACATTGGGCTGACCAGATTTCGATAACGCGTTCTTAGCCAGCTCGGGATTTCGCCGTGGAACAGTTGGCTGGTTGTATCGCGCAACTTTTTCAGATGCGGCGCGAGCATTTCCTGTTGGCGCGTGAAATTCAAATACAATGCGAGCAGGAACTTATTCCACGGTTTGGAATGCCAACTGATCTCTTGATAATCGGATCGCAGGGCAGAGGCAGAATCTAATCTCAGGCGCGATCGGTTCGACACAAAATAAAGATAGGTGCTGCGGTAATAATCGGCCGCCGCGCCTTGCAATGCATGACTGACCCCGGCCGCAAGTGCCAGAAGACAGATGGCGGGGGAAGAGCCTTCAACCAAATAGCGCAGAGTCAAATTGACATAGATACTTACGAACACGAGGTGGTCGGCGAGGCTATCAATTATTCGGCCCTCCCGGCTTTCCCCGTGAGTCAAGCGCGCGAGCTGACCATCCGCATTGTCGAGCGCGTTGGCGCAAACAAGCAACGCCATGCCGACAACATTCGTGCGCAGATCACGATAGTAGAAAAGATGTCCACCGATAACCCCGACTAGACCGGCCAGCAAAGTCACAGCCGTTGGGGTCATTTCGACTTTCGCGAAAAACTGCGCAAGGCGAAATCCGACGGGCCTAAAAAAATAAAGATCGAGAACGCCTTCGACCTCGCGCGCCTTGTAAGTGGCCTCGAGAGTAAAAGGCGCTGGCTCGATTTGTTCCGGCATTGGCTGAGACGCTGCCCACTCAAGCGTTCTGTAGCGCTGCTGGAACGAGCGTGTCCTCGAGAATATTGAGCGCTTCGTCGAGATCCTCGCGTGTATGTTTGGCAGTCACACAGGCACGAAAACAGATGCGGTCTTCGGGCACGGCGGGAAAATCAACCGGCGCGACGAACAGCCCGCAGCCGCGCAATTCATGACCCAATTGGTACATTCGCGCCCGATCGCCGACAACGAGCGGCATGATGTAAGTGGTTGACGCACCGGTGTCGATCCCGATCGCGTTCAAGTGCTCGCGGAAATAGTTCGCGTTCGACCAAAGCCGATCGCGCAGCCCCGGTTCGCGC
>Ga0066665_10001755_pt1 | contig 10321 bp, 9 predicted proteins | sample GraSoiAngelo_114_FD_75175 | JGI IMG/M metagenome (GOLD analysis project Ga0066665, IMG submission 75175) | Grasslands soil microbial communities from the Angelo Coastal Reserve, California, USA - 14_0903_13_40cm | ecosystem: Environmental > Terrestrial > Soil > Grasslands | place: USA...
GACTGCCCCATGCACGGGGATCCGCTGCCTGCGGGCTCGTACTGCATGGCGATCGTTTCGTTCACGCCGACCGCCGCCGGCCCGCGAACCGCGAGCATCGGCTTCATCTACAACGCGCCCGGCGGCAACCAGACGTTCCAGCTCCAAGGCACCGGAGTCGTGCATCCGACCTCGCTGACGGTCTCGCCGGCAACGGCCGTTTTCAACGGAGGCGCGATCATAAGCGCATCGCTCCAGGTCGACGGCAAACCTTTCGCCGGCCAGCCGGTCACGCTGAGCCTGCTGAACGGCGCCGGCACGACGACCCGGACCGACTCGTCGGGTGTCGCTGTCTGGTTCGGCGTCAGCTTCGCCGGCATCCACGCGGGCAGCTATCCGACAGGAATCCAGGCGAGCTTCGCCGGCAGCCCGGCCTACGCGCCCAGCTCCGCGACGGCGGCCCTGGTGATCACGCAGCCCGTTACGACCACTTACACCGGCGAGTTCTACATCGCCGACACAACTGCCGGTCACATCACGGTCCAGGTCGACCAGCGGACGCCGGCCAGCGACCCGCAGTTCATCGACTACGCGAACACCGCGGTCTGGGCGCGGTTCACGGTGATCGGGCCGGCGAGCTCAGCGGACTTCTACGCGAAGGTCACGGACGCGCCCAGCTGGTCGACCACCGGCCTTGGGGTGGCCACAGCGTCCCTGCCCGCCCTTGCCGACGGCGGATACACCGTCGTCGCCGCCCTGGTCGACGGCCCGTCCAGTGCGTCGCCGAGCAGCGCCGTATCGAGTGACGACACCCGCACCGGCCTAGTGTCGTCCCCCACCAAGGGCGGGTACATGAGCGGCGGTGGCGCCATCGCGACCGACCCGGCCACCAACACGGGCGACAAGCATGGCTATTTCTCGCTCCAGATGAAGCCCGGCAAGCAACCGGTCGGGAACCTGGTCTATATCTACCGCGTCCGCATGGATGTGGGCGGCGGCAACCTGCGCGACGTGGACGTTTGGGTAACCAGCACGTCGATCACCACCCTCAGCGCCGACTCTGCGACCGGTCAGTTTGTCGTCGAGTATATCGACGCGCTGACCGGCCAGCGCTACACGACGTTCGAGTTCTCCGGCGGAACGTTCAAGCTCAACGTGGTCGATGCGACAAGTAAATCGCCGGCTAAGTTCGGACTGGTCCTGAAGGGTCCCAATGGCACACTCTTCCATTCCACCGGCAGCGCGCCGGCGCCAGTAGTGCTCGGCCGGCTGGTCAGCGCACTGTAGGACCGCCGCGTCTACAGTCACCAGTCGCGCTGGGCGGTCCCTGTCCGTGCCGAAGGCACCTCGTTATGGGGCGCTGCGCTCCCGCGCCAGGAACCTGAGGCTTCGGGCCCACGGCGGAACCTGAGACGCTTCGTGAGGTGACCTTTTATCGCGGTCGGGCACGTATATCTGCCGAGCAGTTAGATCCGCCGAAAGCACCGACGCGGGTTGAGTCGACCTCTGGAAACCCCATCACCGCTCGGGCGAGCTGCACGGTGTCGAGGAAGATTTGTCGGAACAGCATTCGGTCCGGATCGTCGTCCAAGCCCCGGATAAGTTGACCCTGGAGCGTCGTCCCTTTAACACCACCAACATCTTCGGATTGCCCGCCTTGGCCTCGTATCTCCATAACAGCGATCGCGATACCTTGCGCGGGCCAGGCGAGCTTGTCGGATCAATCGCCGGCGTTTCCCGAATACCCGTGGAACTGAAGCAGAGCCGGATTGCTTCCGGGCGCCCGTGGTCGAAGGTATTGCGCGTGGATTCGTGCACCTCCTACGCCGGTAAACCACATATCGAAACAGTCGGCAAAGCGCGCTGGGCTCGGATGTGGACGGAGTTCGACTCGAGCGTCGGTCGACTCGAGCTCCTGCAAGCCACGCTCCCAATAAGCGTCGAAATCAGCCGGTTTGGGATTGCGCCCAGTGTATGACCTCAATTCCTCCAGCGGCAGCTCGAAGACCGGCATGATTGAGTAACTCCTGCAAGACGCCTATGCCACTCGGGTGAGCATACCCGCACCAATACGCCGGCACCAACCGGGGCGGAGCTATGGATAATGTGTTCCGCTATCGCCAGCGACGGGCCGCTTTGGTCTGGGTGTCAGTAACTCGGTAAGTAGTAACTCAGCGCAATCGTCGCAGTCCAAAGCAGTCCAAGGGTGACCCGTAGCTGCTTCGCCTGAGAGTCTGTGGCAACCCTTTCGCCAACCGCAAATTGATCGGAGATATTGCTTCGAACCCTCGCCACGAACCGGAATCCGGCTCCGCGAGAGCCGTCGGCCCAAGCGCGAGGAGATCGTTGCGGCGGGTTACGGTGGTGCGGTTATCACTTGTTGGGCGGAAAACGAGTGCTTCGCCGATTCCCAGCATCAGCTTGTCTATTTGCGAAGCGCTTCGGGAAGTCACTCTCGATCTCGTAGAAACGTCGACGCCGACCACCGATGTCCGTGTTGCGGCGGACAGGTCGCCAGTGGACAACGCTGCAACGGTTGCTAGCGCCTGCTGGGTTGGCGCCGTGTAATCGTTCGTTCTTTCGGTATCGACTTTGCGAAAGTCCTCAGTGTGCTTGGCCGGCGATCCTTCGCCTTTCGCGTTCTTCCCGCCAAATGCGGGCTGAGCCGATGTCCGTGCGAAGTTTCGACGATGACGAAGACCAACTCATCCAATGATCGTTTCAGCGTATCGGTTCGCGATTGGCTCTCCGGACGAAAACCGCGCCAGGCTAAAGTCTTCGACGGCATACCGCGGCTCGCGTCCTAATGCCAGGTCGCTGACGATGTCGCCGACCGCTGGACCGAGCTTGAACCCATGCCCGCTTGTCCCGCACACAATCCAGCAACCCCTTGCGGTGGGAAGCTCATCGATCACGTGGTGCCAGTCCGGCGAATACTCGTAGATGCCACACCAACCCGCCCTTGTCTCGACGTCCGCGTATTCGGGGAACCGCGTCATCAGCATCTGGCCCCACTCCGCAATCTCGTCGAGTGATGGCTGGCGCTCAAAGTTGTCCGGATCCGCATCATCTTGCGAGTGCGCGATGTCGAGAGTTCCGACGAGAGTCATGTCGGCGCCCTCAGGACGCGAGTACATGATTTGGTTGAGATCAAAAATGATGTGTTGAGGTCGGCGCCGCGAAGGATGCTGAAAGACGAGTACCGGATGTCGACTTGCTCTGATTGGCACGTCAACTCCAATTGAGCACGCCAACGCCGGAGTCCAGGGCCCAGCTGCGATCACCAATTTGTCAGTTAGGATGCTGCCTCGGGTCGTCGCAACGCCAGCGACTGCTCCGCGCTCAATGAGCAGCTCGGTGATGGCGGTGTCGTACCAGGCTTGGGCGCCGCCCGCGAGGGCTGAGGCCATGAGGCCTGAGGTCGTCGCAACCGGGTCGGCGTAACCCGCACCGGGTTCCCATGCCCCGCCACCGATGTCCTCCATAAACATGTCCGGCTCGAGCTCGAGAATCTCCTCGCGGTCGACCATTCCCGTATTGATCCCGATCCGCTGCTGCATCTCAACGACTTGACGAACAGTCTCGAGCTTGTCTTCCGACCCGACGACCACTACGCCACATGTCTTGAAGTCGGCATGACCGCCTGTAAGTTCCTCGAAGTTTTGAAAGAACTTGAGGCTGTCCATTGCCATTCGTGCGGTCACCTCATGACCGTAGTGTTGGCGGACGACCGCGCTTGAAGCTCCGGTCGGACCGCCGGCCAAGACGCCTTTATCAACGACCAATACGTTGCTCAGCCCTTTCTTGACGAGGTGATAGGCACTCGCGGCGCCGTTTACCCCTGCGCCGACGACCACCGCGTCGAATGATTCATTGGCCAAGTGCGACCACTCCCTTCCTATCGCATACTTCGAAAAAACGCGATCAGACCCTCGGGATCGTCCGTTGATGCAGCTACACGCCGCAACCATCGAAGGATCCGGCGCCTAACTGACATACGACTGCCAGACTTGGCATCCGTCCTACTCGACTCGTCGGCACCCTTTTCGCTCGTCATTCCGCCAGTACCGCGACTCCCATTCCGGGATGTGAAGGAGCGCCCCACACGGCGCCAGCTCGGATGGTCAGTCGTGCCGTCAATCGCTCTTGTCCCGAGCGGGTGTGACCGAACGTGTCACTCAACTGAACTTGCTCGTGATGGAGATCCAGCACCGCGATGTCCGCAACCACGCCCGGACTGAGAGTTCCCAGCCTGTCAGCACGGCCAATCGCGCGCGCCGCTTTGCTTGTCACGGCGGCAATGACTGCCTTGAGAGGCATACCGATCGCCAGCATCTTCGACATGACGTCGGGCAGGCTTTTGGCCTTCGAGGCGCTGATGCTGTGTAGGTCAGTACTGATCGTGTCTGGCCAGAAGTCGCTCTTGGCTGCGATGTCGGCGACGTCAAAGTCAAAGCTCCCCGCCCCGTGACCCACGTCAAACAACACGCCTCGGGCTCTGGCGTCAGTGGCTGCCGCGGTCAAGCGCCCGTTCTGGCGCAGACTGTGCGCAGACCCCGTAAAGCAGTGCGTCACGATGTCCCCTGTGCCCAGCATCGCGAGCAGCTCGTCGATCGGTGCGTCACAGTCAGTGATGTGCACCATGACCGGCAGTCCGACTGCTCTCCCGACCACGAGCGCCCGTCTCATCGGCTCCAAACCGTTGCTCCCGGTGACGCTCGCGCCGCCCTGCCTCACTTTCAGCCCGACGATCACGTCCGGAAAGCGCGAGATCGCGGTAGCTGCGGCGTCTACATCGAGCAGGCCAAGCTCCAACGACTCACCTACCGGGAATGAGGCAAGGCCGATCGTGGAGATATTCAGAAAGGCCAAAACTCTGGTCCGCGAGGCGTTCACGATCAGCTGCCGGAATCCCTCGATCGTGTTGGCGCCCGCATCTCCGGCGCTTACGATCGTCGTCACTCCGGTCTGAGACGACATCTCGTCGGCAGGAACCGTTAATGGGCAGACGCCGCTGTAGACATGCGCGTGAATGTCGACCAAGCCGGGAACGACCAGGCCACCGCTGGCATCCACAATCCGGGTGCCCGATGCGTCAGCGGGCGCGAGATCGGGCCCTAACTCTACGACCCGCCCTCGCCTGACACCGACGTCGAGGAGGTCATCGATCTGCTGGGCGGGATCGACCACGCGACCTCCCTTCACGACGAGATCGAATCGCGGAGCCATCCGGTTCCTAGGCTCGCTCGGCGACCCGGACCCGGGTCAGCGAATTCAGGAGCGGCTCACCACGAAGACCACGGGCTATCTCTTCCGCGACACGCCGGATCAAGTCGGGTTCGGACTCGTTCGAGTAGTAGGACATGTGTTGTGTGATCACGGCGGCCGGATGCGTTCGCAATCGATGATCGGCGGGAAGGGGTTCGTTCTCGAAAACATCAAGCGCCACGCCACCGAGGACTCCGGACTCGAGCGCTTCGACGGCATCGTCGAGGTCGACAAGCCCACCCCTCGCCGTGTTGATAAGCAGGGGTTTGCGGCGCGCAGCCGTTAGGGCGCCACGGTCGATGAGATGTCTCGTCTTGTCGGTCAGCGGGACGTGCAGCGAGATGTAATCGGATTCTCTGAGGACGTCGTCCAGGCCCGCAACTGACTGCACGCCCGGGACATCGATCGGCGCCACCGGATCAAACGCGATGACGCGAAGCCCAAACGTCAATGCCCGAACCGCGACCCGACGACCGATCCGTCCAAAGCCAACGAGGCCGAGGGTTTGTCCGTTCATGCGAGGGATCTTGCCCTTCGGAATTTCCCAACCGCCTTCGCGGACAGAGCGCGTCGCCTCGCCGAGCCCGCGTGCGTAGACGAGAAGAAGCGCCATCGTATGGTCGGCGACTTCATCCAAACAGTAGTCGGGAACATTTGCGACTGGGATTCCGTGGCGTTCCGCCGCAGATATATCGACGTTGTCGTACCCGATTCCGTAGCGGACGATCGCCCGGCAGCCCGCCTTCGCCGCCGCGGCGATCACGGCTTCCGAGACAGGTACGTATCCCACCATGATCGCGTCAGCCTGGCTGGCCTCATTGATCAGCGTCTGCTCATCACTTGCCGGCGCCAGCCAAACTTTGGCGTCAAGTGGGCGCAAGACCTCCTCTTCGATCTCGAACGAAGGCATATCTGTGTCGGTGACCAAAACCCGATACATCTCGTTTGATCCTCGCTACTCCGCTGGGTTGGGAAAGACAGATCTGGCTTATTGGCTGTGCTTGGGGATGAAGGCGGTCCCTTCCATGGCGACGAGCCAGTCGTCACCCTCCAGACCGCTCACCTGCACGAAGGTACTGACGGCCCGCGGCTCCTTGAATGCCTTGACCCGCTCAGCATTGATCTGCGGCCGATTCTTCATGTCGGTGGCAAAGACCCTCAAGCGCACGACGTCGTCGATCGAGCCGCCGGCTTCGCGCAGGATCTCGTCCATGACGCTGAGGACGTGTCGCGTTTGCGCCCCAGCGTCGCCCCGCCCGATGGTGTTGCCGGCGCTGTCGACGGGGCCGATGGCGGACAGAAACACCAAGTCTCCCTTGCCCATAAGAAACGCCGCGGCGTGGAGATTCCAATCCCGGTCGGCGAGTGATGCAGGCAAGATCGCTACTGCGCCGTCGGCGGGTCTGGTCTGTCCGGAAGTCATGTCTACCTCCTGAGAATCACTTCTTTGGGCCATTGGAACGCTGGCGGAAATTTCAAGCTCGACCATCGCGATCTCGCCGACCAGTCTCGGTATCTCGACTACCGTGAGCGCAGGAGGAGAAGCAAACATCGACTTGACTTCCTTCCAAACCGCGGGCCACTCACGCATTGACGTTGTGAATACCGAGAGGCGAGAGACGCTCTCGAATTCGACGCCGGCCTCCCCGAGGACGGGGCGCATCAATGAGTTCAAGACATATTGGGTTTGCCCAAGCAGATCGCCAGGAAATACCTCCTGCCCATGCTCGTTGTAGGCAGCCAGTCCCGAAATCTCGAGCAACCCTTCCCGGTCGACTCGCACCGCCGGTGAGTGCGCGTGCTCTGACATTTGATTCCTCACTTTGATGACCTGACCTGCTTGGAATGTCTGTTTCCCCGATCGCCGTTGCGTCCGTCACGGCCGGCAAGCACGACAGACGTCTGACGCATGTGATCGGTGATTGCGCGATCGAGTGCGTCCAGATCTCGATCGGTGAGGGCCTCCATGATCGCGCGATGGTTCTGCTGGATCTTGGCTCGTGAGATCAGGCGACGCGACATTGACAAGAACTTCCTGGTGAATATCTCCATCTGCGGCCAAAGACCCTGGAGCGGCGGAAAGCCAGAAAGTTCGTACAGGCGACCGTGGAATGCCATGTCCGCATCAACTCTCTCGGCAGCCGTTCTAGAGGAAAGCCGAGCCAGCTGGTGCTCGAGGTAGTCGATGTCGGCCTGCTCAAGGCGTTTCATCGCAAGGTGCATAGCGAGAGGTTCGACGCGCTCGCGGAGCTCGTAGAGGTGGTGGACCGTGTCCACGGGGAGGGAGGCGACGTATGTGCCACGACGCGGAACGTTGAGGACGAGGCCCTCGTGCGCCAGTCGGGCAAGGGCTTCGCGCAGCGTGCTCTGACTGATCCCGAGGTCGCGCGCATAGGTGACTTCGAACAAGCGCGTTCCAGCAGGAATCTCGCCGCTGAGGATCTTGGTGCGCAGCTGGTCATGTGCCTCCTCTGATGCCCGGCGGCGAGAGAGCGAGGTCAGTAAGACTGGCGCGCCTGTGGTCCCCGGGCTGCTTGACACGTTCCCGCCTCCGCTATAATGTCGCGATAATCGATTATCGATAATATCACCGGTGGCCGTCGAATCTGAGGGAGGTCACGGAACATGACTCGATCTGCATTGACTGCGGGACTGGGAGCCATGCTCGCGCTGGTGACCATTGCGTGCGGAGGCACCTCTCCGCAGGCAACGTCGTCCAGTCCGCCATTCAAGACGATAACTGCGGGGACTTTGACGATCGCCACGTACGGATCTGCGCCCCCGCTGATCACAGTCGGCCCCGGCCCAAACGACATCGGCGGACTGTCGGGCGGGTGGGCGAAAGCATTTGGGGATGAGTACGGGCTTAAGATCCAACTCTTCCAAACGACATTCGCATCATCTCTACTTGCGGTCGAACAGGGGAAAGCAGACGTCGGCGCGCCTGTGTACTACAACTCCGATCGCGCCAAGAAGTACTACTACACATACCCGGTCGACGTCGAAGCGCTGGTGGTCTTCACCAAGAAGGATTTCTCGTATAACGGCCCCTCGAGTCTCAAAGGCCACAAGGTTGCCACTGTCACTGGATATGTCTGGACGCCGTACTTCCAGAAGTTCTTTGGCTCAGACCTTCGGCTTTATTCAGCAGCGTCGGATGCCAAGACGGCATTCATGAATGGTCAGGTTGAGGCGTATCTCGACGCCGACATCAACTACTTCAGTGCGCCTTTGAATCTATCGCCACAATTGTCTCTTCACACCGTCAGCGCCGGCGATTTCGGGATCCCCGGCGACATCATCGCAAACCAGTCCTACTGGATCGTCAACTGCAGCGAGAAGGATCTGGCTAAGGCCATGGACAAGACCCGCGACAAGTTGGAATCGAACGGCAAGTGGAAGACGATCGTGGACCAGGATGGAGCTCCTCAGGGAACACCGCAGCAAACCCCGAAACTGACTATTCCTGCCAATCTTTGCTAAGAGCCTTTCGTCTCGACATTCAGGCCGATGTTCTGTCAGCCTGACTAACCATTTGACCCGCAAAGAAGCGGCTCATACGCCAATGAGGCGAATGGAAAGGTGCTAAGCAAGTGGCTCGGGATACTGGGTGGTGGCTTCGTAGTCACCATCCAAGTGTCAGCCATGACGCTCGTCTTGTCGATCCTCGTTGCCGCATTGCTCGCGATGATGAGCGTCAGTCCATGGCGACCCGTACGGGGTCTGGCAAGTGCTTACGTGGACACTTTCAGAAGCATCCCTATCCTCGCCCTGGCAATCTCGGTTTACTACGGTTTAGGCGCCACCCTGCACCACCTGGGCATCGAGCCGCTCGGGACGGCGGTAGCGGTGCTTACGGCGATCGAATCGGCATATCTGGCCGAACTCTATCGGAGCGCATTGGAGGCGATCCGGAGACCCCAGTGGGATGCGGCGTCCAGCCTCGGCCTTGGATGGCTCGCAACCGTCCGGCACGTGATCCTCCCACAAGCCCTTCCCGCAGCCATACCGATCACGTTGAACATGGCCATTGCAATCATCAAGGACAGCTCGCTGGTCTCCCTGATCGCTGTCAGCGAAATCACGCTGGTGGCCAACCAACTGATCGCCGAAACATTTGAGCCCACTCGCATCTACTTGCTGGTGGCTCTTCTCTACGTGGCACTAATTCTGCCGCTTTCCCAGGTGTCGAGGCGTATCGAGGTCCTGGTTGCGCGACGGCTCGGACTACAAGCACGAACGGATCAGGAAAAGACGCTTCAGCGGCTCAGCATTCAGGCCGAAGCGCGGGCTGGCTAGGCATGGACGCAGTCCAGAGCATCCTCCCCTACATCCTGCCGGGCGTCTTGGTCACGCTCGAGATCAGCGTCGGCGCATGGGTGGTGTCTGCCGCTCTAGGCCTCGTCCTTGCGGTAATGCGCGATACTCGCAAGCCACTTATCACGCTGCCGGCGTCGATCTCCGTTGAAGTCGTTCGGGCCGTGCCGCAGCTTGTCGTTCTCTACATCGTGTTCTTCGGTCTCGGCACACTAGGCATCAACCTGGACTCCTTGACCGCGGCCATCGTCGGGCTTGGGATCTCCGACGCAGTCTTCACCGCCGAGTACTACAGAGCGGGGTTCCTGACAGTCGCCCCCAAGCAGAGAGACGCCGGTCTCAGTCTTGGTTTGAAACCACTGCAAGTTGCTAGGTACGTGATCATCCCGCAGACGATCCCATTTGTCGTCCCGCCGCTGCTGAATTCGTTCGTAGGTTTGATGAAGTCGGCGACGCTCGCTTCCGCGGTCGGCGCACCGGAAATCCTTTACGGGGGTCGGAACTACATGGAGACAACCGGACACGTGGCGCCCGCGGCAGTCGCGATCATGGGCCTTTACATCATCGCGACCGTGCCATTAACAAGAGCCGTGAGAAGCCTCGAAAAGCGAGTCCAGATGCGGACTCGGGTCTGATGCCGGCCGCACTGTTCGGAGTCCGCCTACCATGTGCCGGCGTTCTCGCAAGTCCCGCCGCAATGGTCCGGGTGGCGCGCGAAGCAGAGAGCCTGGGCTATGACTCTGTCTGGGTCCATGAC
>Ga0066665_10001759_pt1 | contig 10314 bp, 6 predicted proteins | sample GraSoiAngelo_114_FD_75175 | JGI IMG/M metagenome (GOLD analysis project Ga0066665, IMG submission 75175) | Grasslands soil microbial communities from the Angelo Coastal Reserve, California, USA - 14_0903_13_40cm | ecosystem: Environmental > Terrestrial > Soil > Grasslands | place: USA...
AAACAGCTTGCCGATGATCAACATGTCGGTGCCGGTCAAGAGCACCGCCGCGATTTGATTGGCGCTCACCCACAAACCCTGACTGAGCCGAACTCGCGCTCGTTCCCAAGTTAACTGCGGCAGACGTTTGGGTAGCACGTCCGGAAAGTGTCTCCGCAACCGATCCCATGACATCAGCGAGTTGATTAGTTGGAGGAAAAACCAACCGATTGCCAACGCGTAGAGTCCAGCCCCGGCCACGATCAACAGAATCGTGAGTGCCGTACTGGCAACGTAAGAAAAAAGTGCCACTCCGCCTTGAAACGTATAGTCCTGAAGGCCATGAAGAATGGCCGCGAAGATGCGAAGCGGAAATGTAATTACAAATGCGATCAAGAGCAGACCGATTGGATTGCTTAAAGCCTTCCAATCGGCGGGGATCATCAACCACGCGATGAGCGCGCCCAAGACGACGAACGGGAGTTGCCCCATAACCACACGAATTGTTTCGCCGATGAGACGCGGCAGATCGATCGCGTTCTGTATACCACCGGCCAGGCCGGTGGCGAATGCAACTTCCCGCGGCAAGATTGCAATAATGCCGAGGTCAAGAAGCCCAAGGTAGAACATGATTTGCGTGCCCACAAGCCATAAGCCGTAATCGTGCTGCCCGATGCGGAACAGGAGAAAAGGGACCAGCCAAAACCCGATAATCATAGTCAGGATTTGGGTGGTGTAACCAAAACTCATTCCGCTTAGAAAGCGTCCTGTGCGACTCATATTCTTCCCACTTTCACAGCCGAAGGTCGGAAACGTGGAACTCGGGCCATAACGTTATTCTGCTCCCAGAGAACGGACTCGTTACCCTGAGCTGACTGGCGCGCCGCCACCCATCCTACGTTTAATAACAGCAAGCACGTTTGAGGAATCGAAACCAATAGACCGGTGCCAAGCAGATTAAAAGCGAAGTATACGAGGCATGTCACCCAGGCAAGACGTCGACCAATGAACCATGGATCAGACCGAGAGGGACCCGGCTGTATGAGTAACCAACCAATAAACGCTAGCCAAAGGCCTAGTCCTACAAGTCCGAGCTCCAACACCATTCGCCCAAATTCATTTTCCGTGGCTACAGGATTCTGGATGTTAGCGCTCAGGAAATAAGGGATGTGCGTTCCAGCTCCCAACCCGTTGCCAAGAGGAAAAGTGCCGGCCAGCTCGAAAAAGCCCATGTTGACGCTGCCAACTATACGCTGAGTTATCATCTCGGTATCCTGCAATTGAGTAAATCGCTGAAGCCTTTGCTCACCGGAGACTAACCAGGCTACCGTCGCGAGTATCAGGACCCATCCGATAAAGTTACCGCGCCTGGACCCTACTGAAAACATAGCGACCATTATCACGACAGCTGCTCCGATAAAGTGTGACCTGCTGGCAGCTAGCAAGACTCCTAACAACGAGCCGATCAATGCAGTTATCACTAACGACTTATGAAGAACACGTTTATTTGCCTGATGCAACGCGCCTATCAAAAACGGAAGACTCATCACCATCGTGCCGGCGTAAGCATGAGAACCTATGAATGTGGACGGTATCCGATAAGCGCTGTACCCGGCCACGTCCTTGCTTAGATAAACCAAATCCGTGAGCCCATTGCGGGGAAAGAAGCTTTCGACACCCACAAAGAACTCAGCGATGGCAATAACGAAAACGCCGAGATTCAGGATCGCCAATAACATCGCCAAATCATATTTTTCTTTATCACTGAGACGAGCCCCGACGATCATAAATGGTAATAGGAGAATATTTGCCCGCAGGCCAAGTAAGCGCACGAAGAAATCCTGGTTTGGGATCATGAACATTAATATGGGCCAGGCGACCAGCAACTCCATCCAGGGCTTGATGCTTTTGATTCGATACTCCTCAGCAAGGGCCATCCGGCGGAATAATTGGGCGGTGTAGAAGCCCAGGACCGCAGCATCAAAAAGGAAGTGCGAGTAAGGATCGGGGAGGTTCGCTCGCGTGATCCCATAAATGTATCCGAAGGCCAGAACCGCGCCGAGGCCCATCACCAGGGAACGACGCGCAGCGACGAATGTAATTGTGAGTGCTGATACGAAGAGTAATATAGACATGGGTTGCGAAACGGATGTTTCGGCTGCAATAGAATTCGAGTACTAACTCTTTCTTCCAATCATCAGCAGGTTGTCCGACAGCGCGCGCGGAAAACGACGCGCCAAAAACCCCGGATAGTGCCAGGGTGTTAACATTAAACGCCCCCGATAACTGTACCCAGTAGACACTTCTGTCAATTTGCATTCGGCCGCCATGCGTACGAGATCACTCTCTAGAAGTGCCGTAAGATGCGCGGGATAGTGCACATCCTGAAAAGCAGAGAACCTGCGCTTAATAATCAACGTCAAAAGACTCAGCAAGCTCAACTGATTCGGAGTTGTTACTACCACCCAGCCGCCAACCTTTGCCAGGCGCACGAGCTCACGCATGAAAGCTCGAGGATTTTCAAGATGCTCAATGGTTTCCACGCATACAACAACATCGGCGATATCATCGGCTAATGGCACTCTCTCTTTCTCAAGGTCGACATAAGTGAACTCGTCAGTTGAAGGAAACTCTGAATATCGCACTACGTCGGCGCCGATGTATCGGGAAAAATCCGAACGCAAGAACGGCCTCAGATACCCATGACCGCAGCCGATGTCGAGCACAATATCACGGCGCACGTGGTGTTGTTCCAAGGTTCTAGCTACCATTTCATAGATGGCAACATCGCTGATCCCACAACTGTGGCGCGCGCGGGCATCCACTTCCAGTTCAACGGAGCAAGCGATTGCGTTCATATAACGACCTGACCGGCAGCGGAAGAGAACACCTCAGCGCTTCGGCGCATCTGTCTTACCGGGTCACATAGTTTTTGCGCGCGATCCGGCGCTGCAGCCCGCAGCTTGGCGCGCAAATCAGGGTCCATTATGAGCCCCCGCAGAGACGAAGCCAGAGCAATGCGATCCCTCGGAGGGACAAGTATTCCGCACGAGCCATTAACAATCTCGCAGGCGCCGCCAAGAGCTGTGGTTACGATTGGTAAGCGGGCATAGAGCGCCTCGATGAATACGATCCCAAATGGTTCCGGCTTAACGTTCGGTTGGCAATAGATGTCGGCCGCGCTGAGAAGTCTGGGTACGTCAGAACGTTTGCCGAGAAACCGAACCCGATCCGCGATTCCTAATCGGCCGGCCAATCTCTTTAGCTCTTCAAGGTACTCAGTTTCCTGCCGACGTTGGGCGCCTCCCACGAGCCAGCAGATCCAATCGGGCAGGCCTCTGAGTAGGTGCAACGCTTCCAAGTGCAAAGCATGTCCCTTCCACGATTCCATGCGGCTGGCTTGGATGATCACCGTAGCACCTTGTGGCGCGTGCATTTCATTTCTTATAGCCCGGCGATCGCGGTCGGAAAACGCTTGATCGCTTGCTACAGGACAGTAAACGACTTCGGAGGCCAGGCCCTGGTATCTTTGGCCCAGGCCGCTTGCCGTAAACGCACTGTTGCACACGGCAAGGTCGGGCGGTGTTCTGTCGCTCAATCGATCGAGCCAATTCCTTTTGCCGCTGGCGTCATGGCACCACGACACAAGCGGCAAACCGGCCGACCGGAAGACAGGGCCGAAGATTGCGCGCGACCAACCCGAATGGCATACGCTCAAGTCAAAACGATTTTCGTCAAGCAACCGACGAACAACTCGCCGCGCACGCCGTATCGACGCGGGGTTTCTCAAGCGCACTCGACCGAGTCCGTAGACGGGCGCTCCCGCTGCAGTCAATTCTTCAGTCAAGCGCCCCTCAAAGCAGAGCGCGAAATGCGATTCCATTTGCGGGCAAAGGTCGCGATAACGCGCTAGCGTGACTAAGATCGTCTCCACTCCGCCATACAGATTGCCACTATGAACGTGCAGGACGCGCAATATAGGTTCTTTGCGATAATGAGGCGAGCCAGGATGCAGCCAACAATATGAAAGCCACATCTACGTAGGGAATGCGATAGCGGATTTGGACGTGAAACAGCAAGCCGCCAAGGACGTAGCCAACTGCAACCACTCCCAACAGCAGGACGATAAAGGAATCGCGTTGCCACTTCCTGCGAACCAACGCGACGCCAGCCATGAGAAACAACGGCGTGTTGACCAGCAGCGAGAGCAGAAAATTCGTTCGCGAGAAGATGAGGGGATTCAGCCACGGGGTCCAGAAATGCTTGAATTTGTACCACTGCAGACGCCACCAGTCACGCGGATGGTTTTGGCGAAAATCGCGGACCTCGTCTTCCCACTGACCTAATGATGCGCTCGACTCGCGCGCGAGTCGCGCTGTGAGCTGGTCTTGAATTTCGTAGTATTCGCTTCTTGTTCGGGCCTCGTTGAGGCGCAGGTACTCCGGTGAATTGCCATAGGCGAACATTTCAGGACCCCCGCCCGGCGCTAAACTGAATTCTCCGTGGACCCAATAATTGCGCGCCATGAAGGGCAATAAGAGACCGCTGACAACCACGGTGAAATAGGCCGCGCTCGTCAGTGCGAAAAACCAGCCGCCATTGCATAATGCTCTCCAGCCGATCCACAAAGCCGCTACCGGAAGGAACAGTTGCAGCGGGGCGCGAGTCAAGCAAGCTAACGCCAGCGCTACGCCTCCGCACGTCAGCCAGCGAATCGGATTCTTGGGTTGTGGTTCGTTAAGTCGTTGCAAACATGCTATACCGCCCCAAAGCAATGCGATGAATACAGTCTCGGTTAAGACAAAGCCGCAATAAAAGATTAGGAAGGGATGAAAGAGAGCGATTACGAAAGCCCAATTACCCGCTCGCTGTCCACACCATCTGCCGGCTATGTGAGCCAATATGAAGGCCTGAGACACTCCTATGAGAGACTGTGCAAGCTGAATAGGCCAAACGACTTGGTCATTAATTGCGACAAAAGGGAGCAAGAAGATCGAATAGAATGGCGGTCGGATTGAATTGAAGTATCGTGGGTAGGCGTCCCAGCGAAGTGATAACAAACTTTGTGCGTAGGCAAAATACTCCTTACCATCCCATCCGCCAAAAGAAGACTCCTTACTTACAGTCAGACAATAAGCGATCCGAATCAACAGGCCTGCAGCCGCCAACCAAAGATGCCATCTGCGCCAGATCCAGAATGCGGCTGGCGTAAGCTCCGGTGGCCGTGGCGCGCCATTGGCCATGCTTCCAAGAATCTTTTCGCTATGGACGTGCAGGGCCCGCATCACTCAAATGTGGGGTCGCGAATTGTTCGCGCAAGCGTCGGCTGACCCGAACGGGCTTGCGAGACGCGACGTAATTGAATCCGACGAGAAGGAAAAATGGATCGAACAAGACACGATGACGAGTCGCGGTCATGAAAACAGCTTCTATCGCCAGGGTGTACAGGAACAACAAGAGTATCAAAAGGGACTTTGGCTCTCTGGACCAAAATGCAGGCAGTCCGAGTAAGAACCCACAAACAATGACTACTGAATACGGAGTCAAGAGCAGCGCGTACCTTAAATTTGCCTGCTTTTGCGGCAGCGGCGAAAGAAAACGGACTGCCTTCATGGCCGCGAGCCGGAGGAATGCAGCGGGATGTTCCTTGATCCATTTCACGCCAAGAGACATCAACAGGTCCGATCTCTGTTTCTCCGTCAGTCCCTCAAGATTCGGCATCGCCGGCGCTTGTTCGAACCTCTCGCTCCAGAAGCCTCCCTGATGAACGTCCGAATTAAATTGCCAAAGATTTAGCGCCGCCTTGCCGTCGAATGGAAAGAAAGCGTGACTGTTAATCGAGTTCCTAATGCAGTATGGCGATACCACCAGCACCACCGCGCCAACATACAAGAGGGCCTGAGACCATCTGCTGGTAAAGGCGACGAGGATCGTGATCGCCGGCAGGAAGAAAAGCAGGTTTGTTCTCACTAATAAGCTGAGTGCCAGGAAAACTGCAGAAAGGGCGAGATGTTTGATCTCCCCGTTCTTCAAGTAATTGAAAAGAAAACAGAACGTTCCCAGCTCACAAAAAAGGAACGGCATCTCTGACAAAAACAGTTGATTGAAAGCGATGTAGAACGGGCTTAGGCCCATCGCCACCATAGCCACGTTGGCCCAGCGCTCTGGCATCCAATGCAGACAAATCCCCCGGAAAAATAGCAGGCTCGCCGCAAACAGAATGATGGTGCCCAATCGCAAGAGAAAGTAGTTTTGGCCGAAAACCGCAATTTGCGCCGCGAGCAGCAGCGGCGTTCCCAATCCGAAATAGGAGGTTGGTTCACCTTTCTTGATGAACCCTGCCAGGGCGTCGAACGAGAGTGAAAGCCCATTGCCGGCGAGGATATTTTGGGCGGCGCTGAGGTAAACAGTCTGGTCCGGATAGTCAATGAACCTGCCTCCGAAATACGCCGCCACGAGCAGATGAGGAATCAGCACGAGCGGCAACAGCCAGCGTGTTGCATTACGCGCCGGCCCCAAAGCCTTGGGCGGCCTCGAACGCTCTTCAGATTGGTGCCTATCCAACGCGAATGCTTTCTGTCTAAAAGGTCAGGTCTGCAACTCGTTCGGGGACAGTCTCGGACAGCGGGTTCTGAGTTTGTCCTAAAGACGGGCGCAACAGCTTATGTGCGATCCTTCGCGCGAAGAGATGGGACGGTCTCTCTACGATTAAATAGAACGTGTAGCTAACGAGCAGAACAAAAGCGATGTTTATCATCCAATTCATTCCGGCGGCAAAAGGCGCAAACGCAAGCAAAACGAACATGGCCTGACCATGAAGATGCATGAGATAAATGGAGTAACTCCACTTACCTGCATGCTCCAAAACACTTGGGGCTTTGCGTTGCTTGTAATATGCGGTTTCCCTGGTCAACCAAAAATAAACAAAAATCGCGAACAAATTGAGCGTCCAGGGATGCTTTACGGGCGAATGGAATCTCAAAAAACTACAGAAGCTGCTGAGTCCCCAAGCAGCCATGCGCCAAACCCAAATGCTAGCGGTGGCAACCGAAGAGGCCGTGGCCGAACTTACCCGTTGCGCTAACAAACAACCGAGCAGCCAGCACGGCAGGCCCAAGAGCCAATTTAATTGAGGACCGTATGACGGGTAATCTCCCGCCCCGGGGTTCGTTAGAATCACGCCCACAGAGAAGACGAAAGCGACGACCAGAATCTTGGTCCATCCAATTCGCCTGCTGGTCAACAGGAGCAATGGATAGATTACGTAGTAAATCTCTTCTGCTAGAAGGCTCCAGAGAATTGAATCACTGAGTAGAGTTAATTTGATATTCAACGGCCTGGCAAGGAGAATGGCAACCATCATGGGAGTTATAATTCTGATATAGCGGCGCGTGAAATATGATTTCGGATGAAGCGGGCGCCCTTTTGCGTAGGGAAAGTTTATGCAGAATCCTGAAATGACAAAGAAGACAATCACCGCGGCGGACGCATTAAAAGCATTGTTGTAGAGACCCGCGAATAATTTGCCGGCAAACTTCGTCTTGTCGACGTGGTCAAGCAACGGAAAGAAACCGCAATGGACAAACACGACCCACATCGCACAGACGAAGCGAAGGCTGTCCAGACCACGTACGCGGTCGGAATCGAATCTGCCCGATGTCTTGGCGACACCAGGCGAACCATTAATACTCGCATCATCCGACTTGGGTCTGGCAGCTCCGACGCGGGTATCGCTTTGTTTCCCTTCTATCTGCACGAGTTTTGAATAAATGGGTGCTAGCTCTTTGACCAGACGCTCTCGGTTGAAGTGCTCTTGCACGGTAGCTCGGCCGGCCTGTCCCAACCTTTGCCGCAACTCTACGTTACTCGCAAGCGAAACGATCTGTTCAGCAAGACGGGCAGCGTCGCCAGGTGAATGGGAAAGAGCGTTGACTTCCGGATCGATGATTTCGGTTGCGCCTCCCGCGGCGCTGGCGATCAGGGCGCGACCGCACGCCATGCCTTCAGCGATCACCAGCCCGAACGGCTCGGGCTCGGTGCTCGCGTGGACCACGATGTCCAGCGCGCGCATTGCGGCTGCGGGCTCGGCAACAAAATCGGTGAACCCGACGCGATCGGAAATCCCTAAATCCCGGGCCAACGCTTTTAGTTCATCCTTCGAGTACTGGCTTCCGTCAGTCCCGTACAAGCCCCCGCCGATTACGTAACCGCGTACGCTAAGATCCGCCGAAAGCAGTGAAAGCGCGCGAAGAAAAGTGTGATGCCCTTTCCAGCGCCCAAAGGTTGCAATCAATCCAACCTTAACCGTGTTCTGATCGGTGGGCGGAAGACCAGCCAACGAATCGAGATCGAGGCTTGGGCCGTGGGGAGAAAAAACCGTTGTATCGACGCCATTGTAGAGGGTTTGGACCGGCAGTAAGTCTCCGCACGTGGCCCGCATGTCCTCTCTCACGCTGTTCGAATTTGCCAATGCGATTGCACAGCGCCGGCGGAAGAGTCTCATTAGACGGGCCATTACCGGACGCGAGTGAACATAATCGTGAACGTGCCAAATCAGGGGAACATCTCGGCGCTTGGCCATTGCCCCAAGTAGATGCATCTTGAAGCCATTGGTGTGGATAATGTCCGGATTGAGTTGCCGCAACAATTTTCGCAGTCTTGACACATAGACGGCGATTCCGAAAGTGGCAAGAAGTAACTGACGAAGCAAAGCTAAACGGCCAACGCCATCGCCCGCCGGTCCGCCTGCGGAAGCGTCTCCGAGCCGCGTTAACGAGGCGGGGAATTGAAGAATATGACTGGTAACACCAAGGCTCGTTGCCTTTGCAGCCAATGAGCCTTCTGCCGAGACAACGAGATGAAGTTTCCAGTGTGGTTTAGCGTCTCTTAAGCTGGCCAAGACGTTGAGCAAGGCAACTTCCGCCCCGCCCATCTCTCCGATCGGATTAAGATAGACGACTTTCAATTTTGATTTGGAGAATGATGATTCGAATTTAAATGAGGACCGAAAGCCGGCTCGTGGATCGAGACTACTTACGAGTCGACCGTGCTCGGTGAAATCTCAGCCGGTTGGGTGTCGGCAGCGGAATGATAATAATCACGATACTGATTGTAGTAGTAGTAATCGTGCTTCGATACGGTCACGTTATTCAACACCACGCCGAAAATCTTTGCGCCCACGTCCGAAAGCAACTGCCTGGAGCGGCGCACTATGTGACGGGACGCGGCCCCGCCATGCACCACCAGCAACACGCCATCCGCAACTGAAGAAAGCAAGACGCCGTCCGTAAACGAGGCGACTGGCGGCGAATCGATCACGATGTGAGTAAAAGTATTTTCCAGCACTGACATCAAGGTGCGAATTTGATCCGAACCGAGCAACTCCGCAGGATTGGGCGGGAGTCGACCCGAAGGAAGCAGGTAGAGGCTACTCTCCTCATGTTGTTGCACCCAGCCCAGCATCTCCCGCTCACTCATCTTGCTGGCGAGGATTCCGCTCAATCCTTTGTCGTTATCAACATTGAAGATGGAATGAAGTCGTGGGCGCCGCATATCACCATCCACGATCACCACCTTGGCGCCGGTTTGAGCGAGAATCATTGCGGTATTCACTACCGTAGTTGTCTTTCCTTCGCCCGGTTGACTCGAGGTTACGAGCAGGGTCTTTGGCGCCCCTCCGGCAGACGACAATAGAACCAAGGTCCGAAGTTGGCGGTATGATTCGGCCAGGGCGGAACGTTGCGAACTATTGAGCAAGAGTTCCGGGCCAACCTGGTGGCCGTTCCGTTTGCTGCCCGGCATCGCTGACAGCAGGCGACGACGTGCAGAATTACCAATAGTGGGAATGACAGTCAGTGCGGGCAGACGCAAAAAGTTCTCAACGTCTTCGGATGTGCGGACCGAATCGTCCATGTAGTCGAGATAGTGTGCCAAAGCGATTCCTGCAATCAACGCGAAGAGCGCAGCCAGCACAATCGCCTGCATCCTCTTGGGGCCGATGGGAGTTTTTGGTATTGCCGCATGGTCGACGACGTGTACGTTGTTAGGAGTACCGGCGAGAATTACTTCGTTCTCCTTTGATCGCTGGAGCAAACCATCCAGCAGAGACTTGTTCGTCTCGACCTGTTGCTGGATTATTCGATAATTCACTGCCGCCTCGTTCTGTGTCAGCGTTTCAGCGCGCTGCTTAGCGAACGCCTGACGCAAAGCTTCTTCCTTCTGTAGCGCCTGTCGATAGCTGGTCTCGAGATTGGTTTTGACCACCGATTCCGTATGCGTGCGTACTTGGTCCACCTGCTTTTCCAGCATCGCTATCTGCTGCTCTACATCCTTAAC
>Ga0066665_10001760_pt1 | contig 10314 bp, 9 predicted proteins | sample GraSoiAngelo_114_FD_75175 | JGI IMG/M metagenome (GOLD analysis project Ga0066665, IMG submission 75175) | Grasslands soil microbial communities from the Angelo Coastal Reserve, California, USA - 14_0903_13_40cm | ecosystem: Environmental > Terrestrial > Soil > Grasslands | place: USA...
GCCATAGGTCCACAGCTCCGATTGCGAAGCACGCGATGGCTCCGATGGCGAGCGATAATTCCAAGGACAGAGCTACGATTCGCGCTATCTGCTCCGCTTTATCCGCAGAGATGTTGGGTCCGCTGATCGTGACCGTGGCATGCGCCTTGCTCAACAACAGAAGGACAGTTCCTGTAATGAAGTTGAGAGCCGCGCGGATGCCTCTACGTGGTCGTGTCCAGTAAGGCCGGAGCAAGTTCGTTGCGGACAGTCCCGTGTTGATCAAGGCGAGAAATACAAACGCCCAGAAGAAATCACGCCACACGGATGACAGACCGATTCTGACGCCGGCGGTGTCGAACACGGTCGTCATCCAGAGAAGTTTCAGCCACCACACGCCGAAGAAGATCCCAAATACCAATTCGACCGCCGAGCCGAAACGCGAGATATTGTGCACATCGCGGACGGGAGGCAACTGGCGCGGACTCCATTTGCTGAACAGCCAGTTCTGGTCTTTCACTCTTTCCAGCACCGCGAACGCAATGGTAACGACTGCGAACGCTGTGATGGCATTGAACCAGAGGATGTAGGCATCCCGAATGGCGGCGATTCCCAAGTGATTGGCCCGATACGACGGATTAAGAACTACGAGCGCAATCCAGACGCCGGCCCATGGTACCAGGTAGCAGAGCAGCGCCAGCTTGAGCACAAACCGGTACGCCGGAAAAAGCACAGGACCAATCAGGGACTTTTGCGGCAAGTATTTTTCTGCGACCAGCAGGGGGCGGCCGCGCTGCTTCAGAATCTGCTCCACATCGTCGTCGCTCAGTTTGCGGCCGAGCGCGGATTCCCGCTCGTCGATTTGTGAGTGAATATCTGCCGACAATTCTGCAACGATGTCCTGCTTCTGTTCGCTCGGCAGCCAAAATTTGACTGCCTGCAAATAACGATCAATGAGTTCCATGAACCGACTCCTTCAGGATTTCGTCCAGCGACACCCCGATGCCCTGCCATTCCGTGAGGAGCTGTTTCAACACCAGCTTGCCGTCTCGGGAAATCTTGTAAAAACGCTTATTGCGCTTGTCCTCTTCACGCCACTCGCTAACCAGGAGCCCCTGACTCTCCAGCCGCCGAAGCAGCGGATAGAGAGTGCCTTCGTCAATTGCCAAGCCGTGCTCTTCCAAGGCCTTACGCAGCGTGTATCCGTACTGCTCGGTGCGGAGTTGTGCTAGGACCGCCAGAACCAGGCAGCCTCGTCTCAATTCCAGCCGGAGATTCTCGAGAAGCGCATCTGCCTCATTACCTTGTGTCATATAGTGTACGACACATACTATGTACCACATAGTATAATCTGTCAAGAAGAAATTTCCAGGAGAGTTTGGAATCGGGTAGGAGGCGGGGTCACCCCCGGCGTCCTCCCACACCACCGGACTTGCGGTTCCGCATCCGGCGGTTCAGATTCCACCTCGCGATGGACACCCTTGCCGTTCGGCTAAAACTTCCCCTTGCCGGGTGTGTAGAGGACTTTCACCTCCAAGTGAGTGCGCCCTGCCGGGCGCACCAATGGAAAAAGGCCGGCACGAGCCGGCCTTTTGGTGGAAACTCCAAGAAACGCAGCGAGCCACGTCTCTACTAAACCTACTTCTTGGGCGCGATCGCGTCTTTCGCGGCTTTGGCAACACGGAACTTCACCACGGTCTTTGCCTTGATCTGAATGGGTTCGCCGGTCTGCGGATTGCGTCCCATGCGGGCCTTGCGGTGTGCCTTCACCAGGCGCCCAATTCCGGGAACGACGAATACGCCGTTCTTCTTGGTTTCTTTAATCGCGGTGTCGGCCAGGTGCTCGAGAAACGCCGCCGAGGTCTTGTTGTTCACTGCTGCCTTCTCGGCCAGGTGGCGGACGAGCTGGGTCTTGGTAAGTCCTGCTGCCATGAATCCTCCGTGTTGCGCAAAATGAATTTTCCTGCGGGAAGCGAGAGTTATCTTAATACCCATGCCTGTGGAAAAACAGCATAATTGCCGCGTTTTATGCGGGTTTTTCAATTAGGGAACCAGAATAGCCAAGAAAGACGCGGAAATCGGCGCTCGCGAGCGACAGAAACCAGTAAAAATGGGCTTCAGTCATCAGGCTTGGGCTTCTGCCAGTGGGAAACCCATCCTCGGTCGTCGGCCTTCGGTCGTCGCCCAAATAGGATGATTGAATCGTGATGCTGATGATTCAAACCAGTCCCGAAGGGACGACATATGAATAGCAGGGGCGTAAGCCCTGGGTAGCAGGAAACTACGACCGAGTCCCGTAGGGACGGCACACGTCTCTCGCCAGGTTCCCCGCACAAACTGCCGACGAAGTCCGCATCTGACGCCTGGCGCCCAAAGCCTGACGTCGCTTCTCACCGTGCCATAATGAAATCAGGAGAAAAGTACTTGGCCTGTTCCATCTGTAGCATCCGCAAGGAAAAGCGCTTCTGTCCCGCGGTCCATGGGCGGATTTGCGCACAGTGTTGTGGCGAGCAGCGGGAAGTGACGCTGGATTGTCCCAGCGATTGCGTTTATCTGCAACAGGCGCGGGAACACGAGAAACCGCGAGCAGTCGCAGAATTGGATCAACAGTCTCTCTTTCCCAACGTCGAAGTAGGGCAGCCATTTCTCTACGAACAGGAGCACCTGATTGTGGGCCTTAGTTACGCGTTGGCGAAGAGTGCCCGCGCCGACCGAGGCATTCGGGACTCGGACTTGATTGCCGCATTGACTATGGTGGCTCGGCAGTACGAAATGCTCGCCAGTTCCGGCCTGCATTATGCGGCTCCGGTTACCAACTTTGCGCACCAGGCGATTGCCGCCGAAGTTCAAAAGATGGTGAAGGAGTATCGCGAGGCGGAGCAGAAGCACATGGGCTACAGCCGGCTGCGGGACACAGACGTTCTGCGCGGGCTGGTGTTTCTGGTGCGCATGGGATACACGCGAACATCAGGTCGCCCGAAGTCGCGGGCGTTTGTAGATTTCCTCTTGCAGCAATTCCCCGAGCAGAGTTCCGCGATCTCGGCTGGCGAGCGACAGTCGCAAATTATCCTTCCCTGACGCGTTGTGGCAGTTGCGGAACTGTCACGCATGCCCCCCTCGCTGATTCTGCCTGGATTACCATCGAAGCGCCACAGAGGACAGTTTTTCTCGTGCGAAACAAAAAAGATGCAGGCACATTCAGTGACGAGATTCTGTTGTATTGCAGTGCTCGCAGTCAGTGCGTGGGTGCTGATTTCGGCGTGTTCCTACCCCAGAATCGCCCCGTTGCCATTTATAAATTCGGTGAATCCGGCCAGCGCCTCCGTGGGTGAGCCAGCTTTTACCCTTACGGTCACCGGGGTTGGGTTTGACTCGTCTTCCGTCATTCAGTGGAACGGTTCGACTCGAGTGACGACACTTCAATCCTTTTCGATCTTGACGGCGCAGATCACTGCGGCAGACATCGCGTTTCCGGGCGTGGCTACTATCAGGGTAGTGAACAGCGGCCCCTCGGGTGCGCTGCTGTCGAACGCAGTGGATTTCCCTATCAATTAGGCTTTTTTCGCAAACCAATTTACTCGCTGTGATCCGCCAAGGTCGTTGTGCAATCATGCGAAGTAGAATGATCCGGCCGTGCGGATGAACCTATCTACTCGAGGAAGATGCTTGCGCGTGTGGGTCGGCCGAGATTTCCCTCCGACAAATTTTTCTCTGCGAACTTTGCCGCGGTTCTTTACGACCTCTGCGGTTAAAAGCTTTTTGCTAACGCAAGCTGCACTTAAAGCAAACAGAGGTGCCCCGTCCAAGCTCTGCTTCGAACGAGGATTTTGGAGTGAAGAAAAAGCCCCGCCCTTGTCGCGTCTTTTGTGACAGGGTGGGGACTTTGGCTTGGAACTTACGCCGCCGTGGTCGCGTACCGCTCCGGCTGGCTGTCGAATGTATCCTTGCATTCCTCGGAGCAGAAATGATATTTCCGTCCGCCATATTCCGAGTGGAAGTTGGTCTGCTTCTCGTCGATGTCCATCTTGCAAACTGGATCTCTGGTCATGAACGTCCTCCTGGTTGTGAGAGTCAAGAGTAGGATGCCTAATTCGAGGAGAGGTTTACCGCTACTTGGGAAGAGCGCATTTCGTGGAGACGTTGCTTGCAACGTCTTGTCTTCAACCCCCAAAACTGCACTCCCATCAAAACGTAGCAGGCAACGTCTCGACCAAATCTCGTGCCGGCTAGAACCTCCAGGTTCAGGTGCTGAAGTTTGCGGGGTTTCAAGGTTACAACTTTTGGCTCATCAGTGGATACAGCCTGAGCAGAGACAAATTTGCGCAGGCGTACACTCGAAACAAACAGGAGAATACCGTGAAGAAGCTCGCGATCATTATGGTGCTATTGTCCACGTTTGCTTGGGCGGGCGCAGAAGCAAACCCTTCCAACTACGCAATCGACGTCCACGTTACTTCATGCAGCCAGAGGAGCGGCCAGGTAAGGTTGAAGGTCACTATCGATGGCAAGAAATATGAACTTCAGGGCGGAGGATGGCTCCTGATTCCCGGTGACTACAAGGCGAGGGTTGTTAAAGACGCGCACAACAACGAATATGAAGTTAACTACCGAATGTACGAGTTACTCCTTCCCGATAAAAAGACAAAGAAATACTGGGTCACAGGAATCATGGAGTGATTATAAGGCTGCGGATGCCCATAGGCTGACCTGATTTAGTCGAACCTCTGAGTGAGGTCGATTGGGGAAGTTCAAAGGGCTCGCCGCTTTTGCGAGACATACGAATTACGATGCAGGGGAGATTCAATCGGGAGGCGGCGTGTTAGCCGCGACCGGGAAGGGCACGAGTTCCACTCGTGCCGGTTAGAGCTGGAGTTGATTCCGGCTTCAGCGCGGACTGGCAGCATGCGGTCTTATAGAATGAAAGTGAATGTGCTTCACTCTCTACGCCGGAACTAACAAACCTCTTCCTCGAAAGAAGTGGACGAAAGAGGCACCTGACATCTGCGTCGAATCACTGACCGAACGAGATGAGACAGCAAAGCAATATTTCAGCCTGCCTGAGGTTCAATATATTGGGTCGACTTCCGGTTGCGGCTGTGATTTCCCTCACGTCATGTTTCAAAATGGCGAGTGGCCCATATTGGAAGAGGAGAAGGATCTAGAGTGGCAAGCCAGCGATCGCAAAAATCGAGAAGGGCTATTCAGCGTCCTGCGAAGCACCACGGAGAAAACTATAGAGCTATACGGCGTTTGGAATGGACACTTCTCTGAGCCACGAGCCCGAGAAGAGGTTTTCCTGAAAGAGCTTCTTGATGAGGACTTTTACTTTAAAGAGCAAGGCTTTTATATGGTGCTTATCGACTGAAGCACTCACCGTCCGCCCTTTTCCACCACCCCACCCTTCATCACAAAATCCACTTTCTGCAATACTGTGATGTCCTTCAGCGGATCGCCCGGCACCGCCACAATGTCCGCTAGTTTGCCGACTTCAATGCTTCCGATCTGGTCCTGCATACCCAGCAGGTCTGACGCGGTCACCGTGGCCGACCGGATTGCCTCCGCCGGAGTCATTCCCCAATCCACCATGTACTTGAATTCCTGCGCCGGATTCTCTTTCCAGTCAAACCCGCCCACATCGGTGCCGAACGCAATCTTCACACCGGCTTTCATTGCCCGGTGAAACGTGTCTTCGTGGATCTTTGTCATCTGCAGCCAAACTGGAGCGCCTTCGTTCGCCCGTCCGTGCGCCACATACACGCCAACATAGATCGTCGGCACGTAATAAACGCCGCATGCGGCCATGGTTTTCAAATCTTCATCCGAGATGTAATCGCCATGCTCAATCGTGTCCACGCCCGCTTCGAGCGACGTATGCACTCCATTCAACGCCACAGCGTGCGATGCGACCTTGTGATGCTGCCGGTGTGCCTCGTCCACGATTGCACGCATCTCTTCGACCGTGAACGTAGGAATGTCATCGAGAATGTCGCGTCCGCTTGCATCTTTCTTCACGAAATATCCGTGGTCGCTATAAACTTTGATCCAGTCCGCGCCGTACATAATTTCTTCGCGCACGGCTTTGCGCCCCTCTTCCGGCCCATCCACAACCTGCACCCCATGCGGTACCGGCACATTCGGCGAATACCCCAGCAGCGGGTACGCCCCAGTCACATCCATCGCGCGCGTCGCAACCTGCATGCGCGGCCCGGGAATCACGCCCTTGTTGATGGCTTTCTTCAGATCCACATCGGCATAACCAGCGCCCTCAGTCTCGAGATCGCGAATCGTGGTGAATCCATATTCCAGCGCACGCCGCGCATTCACCGTTGCCAGAATCGTCCTGTACTCCGGCGACATTTTCAGCAGCTGTACGTCATAATCCTCGGCCGTGATGTCGCCATTCAGCAGCACGTGCGTGTGCGTATCAATCAAACCGGGCAGGCAGGTTTCGTTCGAGAGATCAATCACCCTTGCTGATCCTGGAACCGCAGCCGGAATCGCCGCGATCTTGTCTCCATCAATCTCAAAGAAAACATTTCTCTGCGGCTGATCGGACTTTCCATCAATCAAAGTTCCGCAATGGATGAAAAACGGCGTCGGCTTAACTGCGGGGGCGCCCTGACCGGCAGCAATCGTCAGCAGCGATAAAATCGCAAAAAGAACTACGAGAACTCGCGCCATTCCGTTTCCTCCAAAATTCCGCGCAGGAATCATAAACCTCCGACAGGCTATGCTCCCAACCTGATTGTCATCCCGAATCGCGCTCCGAAGGAGTGCGAAGAGGGACCTTACGTCTGCCGCCATTTCGATGCGGTCGAGAGGCGAATCCCTGCCGCAAGCACGAACGGCAGCCCCAACGACCAAACGACCAACAGCCAACGACAGCTCTCTGCATTTCCTGTGCTTGACATGTGGATAATCAGTCTGCCGTTTTGCACTCGTGTGGGGCGGGCGCCCTCGCCCGCCATTGGAAGATCACGCAGAAGCCGCGCCAGTCGCTGATTTCACTCCATCGCCAGTCTCGCCGGAGAAAAGCAGGGGTTCGTGGAGAGTCTTCCTTCTGCACCATTTTTTGAGAATTGACCACCCACTCTTCTGCGCGTAAATTCACATTCACCGCGAACGAAATTCCAGCCGGCTGGTTCATCGTTCTAGAAAAGAAAGAAAGCAAAAGGCGCAGTGCAGTAGGCTGCGAAGCAAATGCCGAAGCCTGACGCCTGGAGCCCGGAGCCTGAATTATGTCCGAACATTGGAGTACGTATCGCACGCGTTTTCTTGTCTGCGCAAAACAACTGACCCAGCCGCTTACATTCACCGATCCCTTAGGGCGCGAGCACCGAGGCGGTCCCGGAGACTACCTCGTGCAGTCCTCAGAAGGACTTCTTCGCATCGCTCCACGCGAAATCTTTGAGGACATTTACGTGCCGCTGGAGAACGGAAGGGACATCACAAATCAGCCGCCGCCTTCGGTTTCTAGACCGGAAAGTCTCAGAATCTAAAGGCCTATGTGGAAAATCGGTCCCTAACCAGGAATTCACCCAGTTAATTCAATACGATACAATATGTAGTGATTATCTGTTGACACGTACAACATACAGCAGTACTGTTGCTATCCCAGAGGCAGTAAAAATCGCCGACTTCGGGCCCGGTCAACCAGTTCTGTCGTGGGTGATCGGCGCGGCAACACAATATAAGACAGGGACGGCCTCTGGCCGGAGGTGACTCGGTGCCGCTCCTCAACTTCAACCGCGGTGACCGTTCCCGGATTCCTCCGGGGCATTTGTTGTGACAGGCGTGACGTGCAGCAGGGCTAGGTGAAGCCTTTTGCTTTAGCGTCTCAAAAATTAACGGCTTTGAACCCCTTAGGAATTGGAGTCGCAGATGGTAAACATTTCGCAAATCGTAGATGAGTCGCTGGCCCGGCTCGGAGTCGAGCCCACCTTTGATCATCTGCGCTTGCAGTGGTCGAGATGGTTCCGCTGCGACTCCAGTTTCAGCGTTCTGCTCGCGCCTGCAAAACCGGGGATTTTTGCCATCGCCGACGAGACCATTTCACAAGCTGCAGAACTCGCTCGTGATTCAGAAGTCCCGGAGGGCCGAACGACCTTAGCCCAGCGCTTCAGCGCTGGGAAATGGGAAACGGCGATTCCAAGTCCCGTAGGGACGGCCGATCCCGAACGGGCAAAACGCATGTTGGCCTTGCTCGAAATTCGCGAAACCGACGACATCGGCATGGCCCTTGGACGTCTATTTTTGCCAGGCAATCCTCTGCGCGAGAGACTCGAAGCGGGAAAATGTTTTGCGCGTTACGCAGTAATCGAAGATTCCGCCGAGCGGGCCGCTGCCAACAAAGTTTTTCAACGCTGGATGCGGGACAGCACGGAGAAAAACCCGTATCAAGATGTTGCATGATTCAACAGCCGCGAAGCGGCGGCATAGGAAAGCCCGGTATGGAAAATGCTGGATGACCAGAGAATTGAACACCGAGTCCCGCAAGGGGCGGCACAGTGCCCCGAAGGGGCGAAAAAAACTGACTTCGTCTGAAAGAAATCTTCAGGGAGAGAAAGACATGGCCGAAACCCAAACTCAACAAACCTCGCTTGCCGCGACGTCAACCCAATCCACTCCGAAAAAAGCCTCTGGCCTGACCATCCGCCGTTTCTTCACCAAACCTGGCGTCTCTCCCTATGACGAAGTCGAATGGGAAAAGCGCCTTGCGCAGATCACTGACTCGAAGGGCGGAATCATCTTCGAGCAAAAAGACGTTGAGGTCCCGAAAGACTGGTCCATGACCGCGACCAATATCGTTGCGAGTAAATATCTGCACGGCCAGGTCGGCACGCCCGAGCGCGAGACCGGCGTCCGCCAACTTGTTGCCCGCGTTGCCGAAACTATTCGCGACTGGGGATTGAGCCAAGGCTATTTCCGCACTCCCGAAGACGGCGCCACCTTCCACGATGAACTCGTGCACCTGCTCATTCGCCAATACGCGGCGTTCAACTCTCCGGTATGGTTCAACGTGGGCTGTGACCGCATCGAGCCCAACTCCGATGGCCAAAACTGGCACTGGAATCCCGTTACGAATCGCGTAGAATTCGGCGTTACCGGATACACCAAGCCACAATGCTCGGCCTGCTTCATTAATTCGGTGCACGATTCGCTCGACTCCATCCTCACTCTTGCCAAGACCGAGGGCATGCTCTTCAAGTGGGGATCAGGCACAGGCAGCAATCTGTCTCCCCTTCGCTCGTCGAATGAAACTCTCAGTGGCGGCGGCACCGCCAGCGGCCCGCTCAGCTTTATGAAGGGCTTTGACGCGTTCGCCGGCGTCATCAAATCCGGAGGCAAGACTCGTCGCGCCGCCAAGATGGTGATCCTGAACGTGGACCATCCCGACATCGTTGACTTCATCGAATGCAAGTCCAAAGAAGAAGCTAAAGCTCACGCGCTGGTTTCTCTCGGATACGACGGTTCTTCTCCCGACGCCGAAGCCTACAGCTCCATCTTTTTCCAGAACGCCAATAATTCCGTGCGCGTGACCGACGACTTCATGTACGCCGTCCTGCGCGATGCCGATTTCTCCACCCGCGCCGTGAAAGACGGCCGACCGGTACAGACCTTCAAAGCCAAAGATCTGCTCTTCAGGATTTCCGACGCCACCTGGCGATGCGGCGATCCCGGCATGCAATACGACAGCACAGTTAATCGCTGGCACACATCGAAGAACACAGCGCGCATCAATGCAAGCAATCCTTGCAGCGAGTACATGTTCCTCGACGATTCAGCTTGCAATCTTGCGAGCATGAATCTGCTGAAGTTCGCACCCAACGGCACCTTCGATGTCGAAGCTTATCGCCATGCCGTGGACATCCTGATCACCGCGCAGGAAATTCTCGTTGACAACGCCGGCTATCCGACAGAAATGATCATGAAAAATTCGCATGATTATCGTCCGCTCGGCTTGGGCTATGCGAACCTCGGCGCGCTGCTGATGGCATGCGGCCTGCCCTATGACTCCGATGCCGGCCGCGACTACGCTGCTTGCGTCACTGCAATCATGTGCGGCGAAGCGTATCTGCAATCTTCGCGTATCGCCGAGCAATGCCCGCCACTGGTTCCTATCACCGAACCAACTAAGAAGGGCTTGGAAGATACAAACTTGGGATTTACCACGGAACGTGTAGGGGCGGCCCTCCAGGCCCGCCCAGCCGAGCAGAACTCGGCAAAAGCCACTATGCCCGGAGGCGCCTGCCCCGGCTTCTACATCAATCGTGAACCTTTCCTCGATGTAATCCGCATGCACCGAGCATCTGTAAATAACATCAACAAAACGAA
>Ga0066665_10001761_pt1 | contig 10314 bp, 9 predicted proteins | sample GraSoiAngelo_114_FD_75175 | JGI IMG/M metagenome (GOLD analysis project Ga0066665, IMG submission 75175) | Grasslands soil microbial communities from the Angelo Coastal Reserve, California, USA - 14_0903_13_40cm | ecosystem: Environmental > Terrestrial > Soil > Grasslands | place: USA...
CCTTGACCTCCGGCGTAACCTCACCTCGTCCTTTCCAGAAAGTCTTGCGTACGTCATCAATCGGCTGCTTGCCAAGATCGGCCTGAAACAGCATCTGTAAAGCCAGTTCACGAGATTTGCGGCGGGTACCCATGGGAAAACCGTCATTGGACATTCGTCGTTGGTCGTTGGAAAAAACAAACGCGTCGCCGGTCATAGGCCACTTGGCCATCGACCCGACTGGCTGACGAACAGCTTCAGTTTACAGGAAGCAAAAATCAAGATTTAGAGGCTAACGCTCTTTGCGCCGAGTTTTGCGCATGCCCCGTTTCGCGCCTTGCTTCTTGGGTTGGCGAACGACCAACGACGAACGACCAACGACGGCTTTTCTCAGATTCGCCATCTCCACCGCCGCCAGTGCCGCTTCGAATCCCTTGTTGCCCATTTTCAGCCCGGCGCGGTCAATCGCCTGTTCCAGCGTGTCACAAGTGAGAACGCCGAACGCATGCGGCACTCCAGTTTCCTGCGCCGACTGCCCAATCCCGCGCGCGACTTCGTTGACGATGACGTCGTAATGCGCAGTGTCCCCGCGCAGCAAGCACCCGAGACAAATGATGACATCGCATTTCTTGGTCTCAGCGAGGGTGCGAGCGGCAGATGGAATTTCAAAAGAGCCCGGGACGCGGACGATCTCGATGTCTTTCTCCTTCGCACCGGAACGCAAAAGCGCATCGTAGGCACTCCGAAGCAAACGATCAGTGATGAACTCATTGAACCGAGAAACAACGATTCCGAAGCGGATGCCCGACGCGTCAAGGTTTCCGGCACGCATTTTCCGCCGAATCTTTTCGTCGGTGGATTTCTGCGTGTCGGAGCCTGTCCTGAGCGAAGTCGAAGGATGTCTCTCTTGTGAAAGGTTTTTCATCCGTGAAATCCGCGTTCATCCGCGGAGATGAAGTTAACGTCCCTTGAACTGCACCGGCCTCTTCTCCAGAAACGCCGTCGTCCCCTCTTTCTTATCTTCCGTCGCGCAAGCCACGCCAAACAACACCGCCTCCACATACAGGCTCTCGGCCAGCGTCATCTCCATGCCCTTATTTACCGCCTCCATCGTGTACTGCACCGCAAGTGGCGCATTGGCAATGATCTTCTGCGCAATAGCTTCCGCGCGCGGGATCAAATCCGCCGCAGGAAGTACTTCATTCACCAGCCCAATCCGATGCGCCTCCTGTGCGCTGATCATCTCGCCTGTCAGCAAAAGTTGCATCGCAATGCCTTTGCCTACGAGCCGCGGCAGGCGCTGCGTGCCGCCGTAGCCGGGAATGATTCCAAGTTTCACTTCAGGCTGTCCTAGCTTGGCATTTTCGCTGGCCAGGCGCATGGTGCAGGCCATGGCGATCTCGCATCCGCCGCCGAGTGCGAATCCATTGATGCAGGCGATCACCGGCTTGCCCAGGTTCTCGATCAGGTTGAGCACGCTCTGCCCGCGGTGCGTGTACTCTTTGCCCGATACCGCGTCGTGCTGCGCCAGCTCGCCAATGTCCGCGCCGGCAATGAACGCCTTCTCGCCCGCCCCGGTCAGGATGACCACGCGCACACCCGCGTCATTCTTAATGTTATGAAACGCCGTCCGTAGCTCTTCCATCGTGGCCATATTCAGCGCATTGAGCACCTTCGGCCGGTTCACGCTGACGTAAGCAATCGCATTTTTCTTTTCGCAGAGAATGTTGGAGAAGATCATAAGATCAAATTCTTTGCCACGGATTTACGCGGATAAAAACCGATCATTTCAAATTCTATTTAGATGAGTTGCATTTAGCACAATTCGTCGATAGCGTTCTCGTACGTCAGGGATGAACAGAAATGCGCAAACGATTCCGGATGACAAGCTCATAGCCGCAAACACCACACAATCACGGTCCTGCGTCCACAAGACAGAAAGTCGTAGCCCGTAAAGAGGCAGACGAGGGCGTCACAAGATACGGCGAACCACCAAGCCCACAGTTTTCCCTTCCGGAGGGACGACCAACCGACGAGGACAAGTAACCCCAACGTAACAAATACGGCCACATCGAGACATATGTGGCGGTCACCTCACGTTCCTGAAAGAAGGCTACGAGAGGGTAGGCGGTCACGCCCAAGTAAACAGAGAATGCAAAGACCAGTAAAGCGTTAACGAGTTGCATCGTAATGATGGTGCCAAGCGAACTCGTGCGACTCATAGTGTTTGCTCCGTTTTTCGCAAGTCTAATCCGCGTTCAACCGCGTAAATCCGTGGCGAAGAAGTTACAGCTTATTCGGCTTCGGATTATTCGGGTCCGAATAATCGTAAAATCCCTTCCCCGTCTTTCGCCCGTACCAGCCCGCCATCACCAGCCGCTTCAGCAGTGGAGGCGAGGCGAAGCGGCGCTCTTTGAATTCGTCGTACATCACATGCGTGATGTAGTAGGTCGTGTCGAGGCCGACGAAATCGAGCAGCGTGAACGGCCCCATGGGATAGCCGCAGCCGAGTTTCATGGCGCTGTCAATGTCCTCGATCGAGCCCGCGCCTTCTTCGTAGGCGCGAATGGCATCGAGCAGATACGGCACCAGCAGTCGGTTCACGATGAATCCGGTTTTGTCGCTAGCGCGTACCGGAACTTTGCCAAGCTTCTTCGCGAAATCGTATGCAGTTTCGTAAACGTCGCTTGCAGTCGCAATCGTCCGCACCACTTCCACAAGCTTCATCAGTGGGACAGGATTAAAAAAATGCAGCCCGATGAACCTCTCCGGCCGCTGGGTGGCAGTCATCAGCTCGGTGATCGAAATGGATGAGGTGTTCGAAGCGAAGATGGCGTCTTTCTTCACGATGCCATCGAGCGCCGCATACATTTCTTTCTTTGTAGGAAGGTTTTCGATGATGGCTTCGATGATGATGTCGCAATCGACGAGGTCTTCTTTCCGGGTCGTGCCATCCAGCCGCGCGCGAATCTCATCTTTCTGTCGCGACGTGATCCCGCCCTTCTCCGGCGGCCTCTCCGCAAACTTCGCCAGCGACTTCTCGATTCCCGCGAAGCCCTTGTCTAGAAACTTCTGCTCGACTTCGAGCACGGTTGTGTCGAATCCGGCGGCCGCTGAAACCTGAGCGATGCCGGAACCCATCAATCCACAACCGAGAACACCAACTCTTTTGATTTGCATTTCAACTTCCTTCGCCGCGGATCAACGCGGATGAACACGGATTAACGCTGGCCACCAGCGGAGCACGCATCACCATTCCAGCTTCACCAGCGATAGCGCTTGCCGCGGCAAAGGGAAGCTCAAGACTAAGTCACCGTTTTTACTCTGCACCCACCGAGGCGACTCCAGCAATTGTAGTTGGCCGGCAGCTTTCAAAGTGGCGTACTGTTCCGCATCAGGGTCCTGTGGCGAGCCCAGCTTTTTCCATAGCGTGTATGCGTTGCTGTGGTCGCGGTCAATCCGATAATGGTGCACCACAATCTTCTCTGACGAGGCAGGCAAGCCGGCGATATTCAATTGAACGGATGACTCGGGTGCGGCCTCATCATTATTGTCATGGTAATTCCATAGCAATACGGTCATGCCGTGCTCGGAACGCGCTGCCATTGCATCTACATCGGCTGCGGCTCGCACGCCTGATCTGAGGATTTCATCCAAATCAGCTCTGCCATTGCTACTCGCTTCAACGCGGTCACCGGACATCAAACTGAGCATGCGAAACAAATTGAGTACCGGCTTATCAACTCCATTTGTTGCCAACGTTCTGAATCCGTCGAAGTAGGGCTGGTCCTCGAATTCAAAGGCCCAGGTTAGAATGCCGGCCAGGTTGGTTCTGTGGCGCTGATTCAGATCAAGCATGTTGCGGATTGCCGTGGCAGTGTAGGCAGGATACAGGGGACCGTTGCGATACGCGTTCTGCGGATAGACGCGGGCCGAACAGGCGGCACAACCCTCCGGGTCGGACTCGCTGAGCACCACTGGCAAATGGGCGAACTCCGGAAACGACGCTACAATCGCAAGTCCTTCGTCCACGTCGCACAGGTTATTCGCCAGCCCCATGCGGACCCTGCCATCCACGACCTGGGGCGAGCCCTTTGCATGAAAGCTGATGAAGTCGAGTGGGGCGCCGTTTTTTCCCGTCGCGAAATTCTTGCCGCGCGCACAGTGCTCGAGAAACTGTCTCAGAAAGGCTGCGGCGGTAGTTGAAGCAGAGCCCGTCGTCGCAGGTCCGCCGACCCGTGCGTTCGGCAATGCTCGGCGCACCGCGTCAACCGAATAGTCATAGAGCTGGTCATACTCCTCAGGAGTTCCATGCCAATATCCGATATTCGGCTCGTTCCATACCTCCCATGACCATGACTCAGTTTCCGTTTTGCCGTAACGAGCGATGCAGTGTGACACCAACTGATAGACCAACTCCGACCACTTCTGGTAATCACGCGGCGGGTACGTCCAGCCGACATACAGCTCGTCTTTGGGCCAGTGATGCTGATAGGGCAGTGGATGCGTGGAAAGCGCCTCGGGCATGAATCCGATTTCAACAAATGGCTTCGCACCCGCCTGCAAATAAGTGTCGAGTATGCGGTCCACGATTTTCCAGTCATACACCGGATGACCGGAAGCGTCTTCGGTGTAGGCGTTGGTGGATCCCCACTTCAGCGCCGGAGTTCCGTCTCCCGTAGTCAGGAGATTGTGCGTCCGGATCTGCACCGGCACGGGGCTGAGTGCGGCAATTTCCTCAATCAGCTCGCGACCATGCGGCGCATACGTGTAATTTGGCTCGTCGTAGCCAAAGTAGGCCCAGACCGGCTTGAGCGGGGCGAGAGTGTGGTCCGCGTGAACTTGAATGATTACTGGTTCCTGGCCTAGGAGAAACGAATGGACTGAAAAAAATACGAATGCGGCTGACAGAAGAATTTTCAAAACGCAGAAGGCTCTGTTCATGATTGAGAAAATCAGTCCACCAATATCGCGATTAACGCGCATTGACGAGGATCACTTCATTTCACCACGGAGACACCCTTCGACTTCGCTCAGGGTAGGCTCCGGCACGGAGAAAAACCTTAAAATCTTGTCATCCCGAACTCGTCCGCCGAAGGAGGACGGGAGAGGGACCTTACGACTGCCGCACTACGTAGGCAGTAAACGGGTCCATGATTGCAGTAAACGGGATCCATGATGATGTTCGAGGCGAAGATGGCGTCTTCCTTGACAATGCCGTCGAGCGCAGCATACTTGGACAACGACTTTTCGATTCCCGCAAAACCTTCGTCGAGAAACTTCTGTTCGACCTCGAGGACAGCGGCGTCGAATCCGGCCATTGCGGAAACCTGAACGATCCCCGACCCCATCAGCCCGCAACCCAGAACGCCAACTTTTTTAGTTTCCATTCGATGCCTCCATCGACGAAACCTAAGTTCTTGCAGCAAGACGCTGCTTGATGAAGGAATACAGTCCCATGAACAGAAAAACCGGGGCCAAAACTTATGAATACGGGTTGCCAGCCTTTCCCGTGAGATGCCAGCCACCATTGACCGCTCAGGAAACTTGCTCCAGAAAATGTGGTGGCGAAACTCTGGAACCAACAAGGCCACCCATCTCTTTCACGTACAGTCAAGGCGAAAAATCCCAATGACACACCTACCATCAGCCCAGCGAGAAAATCACTATCCAGCACAGACCCGCGCACAATCCCAACGGTGAAGAAGAGAGCCCAGCAAACCTCATACAGAACCAACGCTCCAGCCTTCATACCTGCACCCCCGCTAAATGTGCTCCGAATTCGGTACCTCGACGCCCTCAGCGGCTATAAAGCCGCTATTAGTTTGACAACCTATTCGGCGGCTGAAGCCGTGCCCTGCCCTTCCCGCTCGTGCCTTGAGCGTCGTTTTCTCCATGACTCCGTGTCTCCGTGGTGAAAATCTAATTCAAGCTCTCCACCACCATCGCAATCCCCTGTCCGCCGCCAATGCACGCCGTTGCCAGACCATACTTCTTTTTGCGGCGACGCAACTCGTAGAGCAACGTAATCACCAGCCGAGTACCGGTTGCGCCCAGCGGATGCCCCAAGGCAATCGCGCCACCGTTTACGTTCACTTTCTCACGATCCAGGCCCAACTCTTTTTCGACCGCAAGATACTGCGCAGCAAACGCTTCGTTCACCTCGATCAGGTCAATGTGCTCGAGCGTCATGCCAGCCTTTTGCAGAGCGATCTTAGACGCCGGAACCGGCCCACTGCCCATGATCTTTGGATCAACTCCCGCAACTCCCCAGCTCACAATCCGGCCGAGCGGCTGGATTCCGCGTTTGCCTGCATCTTCGAGGGACATCATGACTACAGCCGCGCCACCGTCCACAATGCCGCTGGCGTTCCCCGCGGTAACAGTTCCGCTTTTTCCAAACGCCGGACGCAGCTTGGCCAGCCCTTCCATCGTGGTCTGCGGACGCCGATGATCGTCCTCGGTCAGCGACTCTCCGGTTGATTCGCCTTTGGAACTCTTCAGCGGCACCGGGACCAGCTCTTCCTGAATTCGTCCGGCTTTGTAAGCGTCATCAGTGCATTTTTGTGAACGCAGAGCAAATTCATCCTGCATCTCGCGCGTGATTCCGTGTTGCGAGCCATACAGTTCTGCGGTGTTTGCCATGTACGAACCGCAATAACTGTCGAGCAGCGCAACCATCAGCGAATCTTCGAGCTTGCCGCCGGGAGCCAGCGTGAATCCATCGCGCCCGCGAATCACAAACGGCGCTTGCGACATGGCTTCCATGCCGCCCGCCAAGACAACGCTGCCTTCATCGGTCATGATCATGTGCGCGCCGTTTACGATTGCCTGCATGCCGCTACCGCACAGGCGATTGACCGTCAGCGCTGGCGTTTCAATCGGCAACCCCGCTCGCAGTCCCACATGACGGGCACCGTACAGTGCGTCGCCGGAAGTCTGTTGCGCATTGCCGAAAACGGCGTGATCGAATTCTTCCGCCTTGACGCCCGCGCGCTGGATCGCCTCTTTGGCGGCAATCGCGCCGAGTTCCTGCGCCGTAAAGTCTTTCAGCTTGCCGCAATAACGTCCGAACGGCGTGCGTGCGCCGCTAACGATCGCAATGTCACCTGGCTTGAGCATGAGGTCCGTCAGAATGGCGCGGTGGCCTGTTCCGAACTGGTTAGTCTAGCAGCGTAACGAAGAGCTCCGCCAGCGCACGGGCACACGATGATTTCGGCGCTGTCACCGACTTCAAAAGCCTTTAACCGCAGAGGTCGCAGAGTTCTCGCTGAGGACGCGGAGAAGAACTCGAACTTCAAAGATTTTTCCCCGGAAATGAAACTCTCTGCGATCTCGGCGTTGTCTCAACGAACTCTGCGGTAAAAATCTTTCGCGGTGTCCATTCAACTCACCTCCGACATCATTGCCTGCGCGATCAAAATCCATCGCAAGCTTGGCCCCAGGCTGCTCGAGTCTGCATACGAAGCTTGTCTAACGTACGAATTGCAGAAGCGGGGCAGACGAGTTGAGTGTCAGAAGGCAGTGCCACTCTATTATGAAGAAGTGAAGCTCGATTGCGAATTTCGCGCAGACTTGGTCGTTGATAATACGGTCGCGCTCGAATTGAAGTGCAACGAGGCGCTACATCCTGTAGACGAGGCGCAGTTGCTCTCGCATCTGCGGCTGCTGAATCTGCCTATCGGATTGCTCATCAATTTCCATGTGGTGACTTTGAAAGATGGTCTCAAGCGCATGGTCAACAATACGTCGAGCCCATAGCCGACTCTCAGATTGCATAGCCGAAGCGAATCGGAATAACAGGGGAATTCCTAAGACCGCCAGACTATGCCACAGCCGCCGCGGTCAGCCCCGCCGCCAGCGCTACGCTCTTACCTGTGCCTTCAGTTACGGCTTTCTCCAGTGCATGTTCGGCGCGGTTGATCACTTCGGTGACGATGTCCACTGCATCGAACTGCTGCCGCAGGACCGCTTCCGCGACGCCGGCGTTGAGTGAAGCGGCGGCCTGCTTATCGTCGAGCGCGGTCGAAATCAGGCGGCGCATCTTTTCGACCACCATCAGCGCTTCTTTTTCCGCCGTCTCACCTAGAACAATCGCGATCGCATTGGCCGCATAGCGAAACGCTAAATCATTCTGCCGGATGTTCGCAGCCACAAGTTGCCCCAGGCGTTGCATCGCGCTATCAGCGGCAGCCTCTCCCTGTTCTCTTATCATCGCTGCACGGTCGCCAAATCGCATCAGCAACACGCTTACGGGCGTCGCCTGCTGAGTTGCACGCCGGACTTCACCCATCAGCAGATCAACATAGGAAGCCCGCTTCAGCAATCCGGAATTCTCGTCTGTTACAGAAAGATTCTTGACCAACCGGCGCAGGCCCGCATTGTTCAATGCGATTGCCACTTGCTCGGCGATCATCTTGAAGACGAGCACATCATTCGGTGCCCATGCGCGAGACGTGCCATCCATGAGCAGCAAAACGCCGAGCTGTTCATTGCCATCGGTTAACGGCAGTGCCAGCAATGACCTTGCGCCTAAGGATGCCAGCTGCGGAGCAACCGTCTCCAAATCCGGTACAGCCGTGACGTCTGCGCAAACCAGCGCGCCCTGGCTGGCGGCCAATTCATGTGAGGTCACGACTACCGGCTCGATCACTTCCCGCTTTGTTGGTTCATGCCCATTGGCGATGAATTCCTTGAAGGCGGTGGTCGCAAGTCCAGGCTTTCGCAGTGCGGCAATGCAGCGGCCCAGGTTCCATTGCTGTCCAATCTCGTTTGCGGCCGTGCTTAATACCGTCTCTGCCGTGCTCTGCCGGTTCAGCTTGCGAGTGATGTCCGGCACACGCGCGAAGCTGCTCATATCGAGCGCCTCTGACGCCACAGCACCAGGAGCCGCAGGCGATGCGGGGCTCGATACCGTCGGAGCAAGCGCCGGAGCGGTGCCACCGGCGTACTGTGGAGTCATTCCGGCGGACAAGTAGAGCTGTTTCAATTCCCCGTTCTGTTCTTCCTCGTGAGGAAATAGTTGCTGAATTCTCTGCAGACGCTCCAGCGCTTTGTTGCGCATGCCATACTGCACCAAAATTTCAGCCTGTAACATCAGGTCCTGTAAAGTGCCCGCTCCCAGCGTTTTTTCCTCGACATTGTTGCGCGTGGGTTGCGCTTCCGCAGCGGCACCAAAACGTGACGCGATCACCTCGTAACGGTTTTGGTCAATCTTCCCCTTCAATGCCGCCAGGCGTTTCTGATGTCCGGGCTCATAAGCGTCAATCTCCGCCGCACGGTCCAACGCATCCCCTGCCTTCATATAGTTGCCTTGCTGGCAGTAGAGATCGAACAGCTTCAGAAGCGTGGTGCAATAATCGGCCTCCCGATTCGCGGTGTTGAACTGGTCGGCCAGAAATTCGAGCATCTCAACGGATGGCCGATGCCCCGCCACAATGTCCTGCATCATGGATAGCACAGCACGCCGTTCCCCCTTGCGGCGCTGAAAGTGCTCCAGCTTCTCCGCAAGAGTCACGGCTTCTTTGTCGAGTTGCGAATCCAAAAAAGCGCCAATTAAGTCGCGCACCTGCTCAATTCGCGATGGGTTCTGCTCAAAAATTTGCCAGACCAGCGGCGCCGCTTCGGTCAAGCGGTTAGCGCTCAACAGAGCCTTCGCATACAACTCGCGAAACTCCACCGAAGTATTTTCCGAGCTGGCGAGCGGATCAAGCACGAAGATGGCGGCGCCAACCTGCTGGTCCGCGATCAGGCATTTGGCGTAACCAATGGCGATCGTTTCATCTGTCGCATCCTCGGAGTAGGCACGCTCGTACCACTGATTAGGTTTTCCGCCCGCGGCTTCCGCTGTTTGCGCAAGTTTGAGAAAAGCCGCGGCTGCCGCCTTTCCATCTCCTACTTCGGAAGAAAGCTCGCCGAACCGGACAAGATTTCGATCAGAGGGGTCGAGCGCCACCATCCGCTTCATCACCGCCAGCGCATTAGGTGTGCGCGATTGACGTGTAAATTCTTCGAACGCGCTCTCGTAGGTTTCAAGCGCCAGTTTGCGATTGGAATTCTCGAGCAGCTCCGCAAACCGGACCTTCTGCTCACAATTTGGATTTGCAAACCGCGCCAACTTCTTGTACGTGAGGCTGGCCCGCATGGCATCGCCGGCGGCCAATTGCCTTTCGAAAAGCTCGCCGAGCAAGTGCACAGCCTCGGGCAGGCGCTGCAAGGAAAGGCATAGGTCTGCGGCCATTTGGCGAACCGTGTCGTTGGCTGGATCCATCGCCAACGTCTGCAGAAATTCTTCGAGAGCCTCGCCAGCTTTGCCTTTTTGCAGCAACTTCTCGC
>Ga0066665_10001768_pt1 | contig 10289 bp, 7 predicted proteins | sample GraSoiAngelo_114_FD_75175 | JGI IMG/M metagenome (GOLD analysis project Ga0066665, IMG submission 75175) | Grasslands soil microbial communities from the Angelo Coastal Reserve, California, USA - 14_0903_13_40cm | ecosystem: Environmental > Terrestrial > Soil > Grasslands | place: USA...
GCCATCAAGGTGTTCGTGGTCTTCAACCTGATCATGGTTGGCGTGGCGCTGCTCACCCTGCTCGAGCGCCGCGTGTGCGCCTGGATGCAGGATCGCCTCGGCCCGAACCGCGTCGGCCCCCAGGGATTGCTGCAGCCGGCGGCTGATGGACTCAAGAACTTCCTCAAGGAAGAGACGTCGCCGGCGATGGCGGACAAGGCGCTCTTTACCCTGGCGCCCATCATCTCCTTCGTTCCGGCGCTGCTGACCTTCGGGGTGATTCCCTTCGCGGCGCCGTTGCCGACCAAGTGGGGCCTCGTGCCGATGGTCGTGGCCGACCTGCCGGTTGGCTTCCTCTATATCCTCGCGATCAGCTCGCTGGGGGTGTACGGCATCGTGCTGGCAGGGTGGGCGTCCAACAACAAGTACGCGCTCCTCGGCGGCCTGCGCGCGTCGGCGCAGATGATTTCCTACGAGATCGCGCTCGGGATGAGCACCGTCGCCGTGATCCTGCTCGCAGGCAATGTCACGCTGACGCAGGTGATCGCCCAGCAGCAGCAGGCGCATGTCTGGTTCATCATCCCGCTGTCCGTGGCGTTCGTGGTGTTCTTCATCAGCGCCTTCGCCGAAACCAACCGGCTGCCGTTCGATCTGCCGGAAGCCGAAGCCGAGCTGATCGCCGGCTATCACACCGAGTACAGCGCGATGAAGTTCTCGATGTTCTACATCGCGGAATACTCGAACATGGTGACGGCGTCGGCGCTGATGGCGACGCTGTTCTTCGGCGGCTGGGACATCCCCTTCACGACCTGGGATTCGACGGGTGATCCGCGCGTCCTCAAGACGCTGCTCACGCTCTTGGTGTTCGGCGCGAAGACGTTCGTCTTCCTCTTTACTTACATCTGGGTGCGCTGGACCCTGCCGCGCTTCCGCTACGACCAACTGATGGCGCTCGGGTGGAAGGTGCTGCTGCCCCTGTCCCTGGTCTACATCACGCTCGTGGCAGTCGCCATCTGGTTCATTCGGGTCCGCCTCGGCTGGGAGTACGGCACCGGCATGGCCCTGGTCCTGGGAGGACTGAATCTCGTGCTGCTGATCGCGCTCGTGTATTGGCTCGACCGCGGCCGGATCGTGTCCGGCTCGGTCCAAGAGGAGGCGGCCTGATGGCCATCGGCGTGAAGGTCATGAAGCGGCCGACCCAGCAGACCTCCTACCTCCGCGCGACGCTGAAAGGGATGGCGTTGACGTTCAGCCATCTGCTGCGCCCCAAGGTCACGATGCAGTATCCCGAGGAGAAATCGTCCAAGGACTGGACGCTCTCCTCCCGCTGGCGCGGCACCCATCGCATGCTCACCGACGAGCAGGGCAGGGCGAAATGCGTCGCGTGCGGACTCTGCCCGCAGATCTGTCCCGCGAACTGCATCAAGCTCGTGCCGGGCGAGGATGAAGAGGGCAACCGCTATCCGCTGATCTACGAGATCGACGAGTTCCGCTGCATCTTCTGCGGCTACTGCCAGGAAGTGTGCCCCGAAGAAGCGATCCACGTCGGCGTGCACTACGAGAACTCCGAGTACTCGCGTGACCGCTTCGTCTACGACCTCGAGCGGTTGTCGGCACAGACGCATCCCGTCTCGACGCTCTGGGACCCGTCGGACCCGAAGGGCGAGTAGTGATCCTCACGTTCTTTTGGATCTTCGGCGTGATCGCCATGGGCAGCGCCCTGTTATGCATCACCCGCAAGAACCCCGTGGCGAGCGCGCTGTGGCTCGTCGTGACGCTGTTCGCGCTGGCCGCACTATTTGTGCTGCTCGACGCGCAGTTCATCGCCGTGCTCCAGATCCTGGTGTACGCCGGCGCGATCATGGTGCTGTTCCTGTTCGTGATCATGCTGCTCAACCTGGGTCGCCCCGGACCGACGGATATCAGAGGCCCGGCAGGGCTCCTGACCGCCACGGTCCTGGCGGGCGCGCTCCTCCTGCTGCTGCGCCCGATCAGTGAGGCGGCCCTCCCGTCGTCGATCCAGCTGCCGCCAGGCACCGTCCTGGCGCTGCAGCAGCAGCAGGGTATTGTGGGCTCCGTCGCCAATCCGTTGTTCGACGCCTACCTCATTCCCTTCGAGATCGCGAGCGTGCTGCTGCTCGCCGCGATCGTGGGCGCCGTCGTCCTGGCGAAGCGGAAGCTCTAGGATGCTCCTCAGTCCAGCGCTCGCGATCTCCGCCGTGCTCTTCGTGCTGGGCGTCGCGGGCGTGCTGTTCCGGCGCAACGTGATCATCATCTTCATGTGCGTCGAGCTCATGCTCAACGCCGTCAACCTCACGTTTGTGGCGCTGGCGCAGAGTCTGGGAATGGGCGGGCAGGTCTTCGTGTTCTTCGTCATGGCAGTGGCGGCCGCGGAAGCGGCCGTCGGCCTCGCCATCATTCTCGCGGTCTATCGCCACAAGCAGTCCGTGAGCCTCCAGAACATGAATCTCCTCAGGGACGGATGACCGGCACTGCCGTCGACCTGGTCTGGCTCGCGCCCGCGCTCGCGCTGCTCGGTTTCGTGCTCAACGGGACGCTGGCGCTGGCGCGCCCCAATTCCAAGACGCTCGTATCGGTCATTGGCGCGGGTGTATTGCTGGCCGCGTTCGCCGTCTCCGTTGCCGTCTTCAGCGCCTTCGCGGGACTGCACGCCGAAGAGCCCTTGGTGTTCCGGTACTGGTCGTGGATTCCGGTGGGCACGCTGCAGGTCGACGTTGCGTTCCAGGTCGATCAGCTCTCGCTGGTCATGCTGCTCGTCGTGACCGGCGTGGGCTCCCTGATTCATCTGTTCAGCATCGGCTACATGAAGGAGGATCCGGGATACGCGCGCTATTTCGCCTATCTCAACCTCTTCGTCTTCTTCATGCTGGTGCTGGTGCTGGGAGCGAGCTTCCCGGTGATGTTCGTGGGGTGGGAAGGCGTCGGTCTCTGCAGCTACCTGCTGATCGGCTTCTGGTTCAGCGAAGCGGCGAACGCCACCGCGGGCCGCAAGGCGTTCATCATGAACCGCATCGGCGACTTCGGGTTCATGGTCGCGATGTTCATGATCTTCTGGTCCACCGGCTCGCTCGATTTCGGCACCGTGTTCACCCACGCCCCGAACGCGCTGGCGGCGGGCGGCAAGACCGTCACGGTCATCACGCTCTTGCTGTTCCTGGGCTGTACCGGCAAATCGGCGCAGATCCCTCTCTACACCTGGCTCCCCGATGCGATGGCGGGGCCGACGCCCGTCTCCGCACTGATCCACGCGGCAACCATGGTGACCGCAGGCGTCTATCTGGTCGCCCGCTGCAATTTGCTGTTCGCCATGGCGCCGGTCTCGAGCGCGGTGGTCGCGGGTGTCGGCGCGCTGACGGCGCTGTTCGCGGCGACGATCGCGCTCAAGCAGTGGGACATCAAGAAGGTGCTCGCGTATTCCACGATCTCCCAGCTCGGTTACATGTTCCTGGGAGTCGGGACGGGCGCGATCAGCGCCGGCATCTTCCACCTCGTCACGCACGCGTTCTTCAAGGCGTTGCTGTTCCTCGGCTCGGGCAGCGTGATCTTCGCGCTGCATCGCGCGTACCATCACACGCATTCCCACGAAGACGCGCAGGACATGCGCAACATGGGCGGGCTCGCGCGCTACATGCCGTGGACTACGGCCCTGATGTGGATTGCGACGCTCGCCATCGCCGGCGTACCCCCGCTCTCGGGCTTCTTCTCGAAGGACGAGATCCTTACGGCAGCAAACGCTCGCGGCCAAGCCGACCCCGTCTGGCTCGTGTTCTGGGGCCTGGCACTCGGCGCCGCGCTGCTCACCGCGTTCTACATGACGCGGCTCATGCTCTACACCTTCCATGGCCCGAACCGCACGGGCGAGAAAGAACAGGAGCACCTGCACGAGGCGCCGTGGATCATGACCGGGCCATTGCTCCTGCTCGGCGTACTCTCCGCCGCGGGTGGCGTCATCAACATCCCCGAGCTCTATCATGGCAACGCGTGGCTCCATCACTGGCTCGAGCCGATCACGCAGCCGAGCGCGGCGCTGCTTCCTGCCGTGCAGTTGGCGCCCGCCACCGAGTGGGTGCTGGTCGGTGTCGCGGTCGTGGTCGCCCTCGTCGGCATTCTGGCTGCCTGGCGGTTGCTCAAGCCGGACAAACTCGTGCCTGCCCGCAGCGCGCCCGAAGAGCGCGGGTTTGCGCGCCTCCTCAAGAACAAGTGGTACGTGGACGAGATCTATGACGCGTTGATCGTCCGGCCGCTTGTGTGGCTGTCGCGTGAGGTGCTCTGGAAGCAAATCGACCAGCGCGCCATCGATGGCGCGGCGGTCAATGGCGCCGCGCGGGGCGCCCGGGCACTCGGCTGGGCGAATCGCTGGCTGCAGACGGGGCAGGTCGGGATCTACGTCACGGTATTCGTCGTCGGCGTCCTGCTGATTCTCTGGCGGGCGACGACCTGATGTACGCGCGCTGGGTACTCACCGCGCTGCTCGCGTGGCCGCTGCTCGCCGGCCTCGCCGTGCTCCTGGTGCCCGCGCGGCTCGCCAAGTACGTCGCGCTCATCGCCAGTGTGATCGAGTTTGCGATCTCGGTTCCGCTGTGGTGGACGTTCGCGCCGGCCGGCGGGATGCAGTTCGTCGCCGATCAGCCGTGGATCGCCGCGTGGGGCATTCACTTCACGGTCGGCCTAGACGGCATTTCGCTATTCCTGGTGCTGCTCACGACGTTCCTGATGCCGCTCTCGATCCTCGGCAGCTGGAGCTACATCACGAAGCGCGAGACGGGATTCTACACACTGCTGCTCGTCCTGACGACCGGCATGATCGGCGTCTTCGTCGCCCTCGACCTCTTCCTCTTTTATGTGATGTGGGAAGTGATGCTCATCCCGATGTATTTCATCATCGGCGTCTGGGGCGGCGACAATCGGCTGTACGCGGCGATCAAGTTCTTCATCTATACGTTCTTCGGATCGCTGCTCATGCTCGTGGCGATCCTGGTGTTGTACCTGCACGCCGGCCAGGCGACCGGCGTCTACTCGTTCAGCTACGCGCACCTCCTGAGCCAGGTGGCATCGCTCGGTTCTACGGCCTGGTGGCTGTTCGGGGCGTTCTTCCTGGCGTTCGCGATCAAGGTACCGATGTTCCCGCTGCACACCTGGCTGCCTGACGCGCACGTCGAGGCCCCCACGGCAGGGTCGGTGATCCTGGCGGCGATCCTGCTCAAAATGGGCACGTACGGGTTTCTGCGATTCGCGTTGCCGTTCTTCCCGGCCGTCGCGCTCAATCAGGGCGTGCAGCTCGTGATCGTGATCCTGTCGCTCATCGGGATCATCTACGGCGGCCTGGTGGCGATGGTGCAGCCCGATTTCAAGAAGCTCATCGCCTATTCGTCCGTCGCCCACCTCGGATTCGTGATGCTCGGCATCTGGGCTCTGACGCTGCAGAGCGTCCAGGGCGCGCTGCTGATCATGATCAATCATGGGATTTCGACCGGCGCGCTGTTCTTCCTGGCCGGCATGATCTACGAACGGCGGCATACCCGGCTGATCGAGGCCTACGGCGGCATCGCGCGGGTGGTACCGCTGTTCGCCGCGATCCTCACAATCGTGTCGCTGTCGTCCATCGCGCTGCCGGGGACGAACGGGTTCGTCGGTGAATTCCTGGTGCTGCTGGGATCCTTCCGCACCTATCCCATCGCGACGGCGCTCGCGACGACCGGCGTGATCGTCGCGGCAGCCTATCTGCTGACGGCACTGCAGCGCGTGATCTACAACCCGCTGCAGAATCCTGAGAACGAGAAGCTGCCCGATTTGACGCCGCGGGAGCTGGTCGTGCTGATCCCGTTGCTCGTCTGCATTCTGTGGGTGGGGATCTATCCCAAGCCGTTCCTGCAGCGCATGGAGCCGGCGGCGCGCGCGCTGATCGAACAGATGAAGCCGAGTGCCGCTCCGACGGCGGGTCAACCGTGAGACTGGATCCCGCCATCTACCGCGACCTCCTGCTGTCACTGTTGCCTGAGTTGGTGCTCACCGGGTGGGCCCTCGTGCTGCTGTTGTTCGTCGCGTGGCGCCACCGCACCGCGCGTGACCTCCGGATCGCGGGCTGGCTGACGCTCCTGGCGCTCCTGTCCACCGCCGTCGCCACCTGGTGGCTCTGGTGGAATCGGGCGGGCGTGCAGGGAGTCGTGACGATGATCGCGGCGGAGGACTTCCGCTGGGTCGCGGACTGGGTATTCCTCGGCGCTGCCGCGCTCACGGTCCTCATCTCGTTCGCCTATCTGCAGCGCGAGCAGCTGCTGGTGCCCGAGTACTACGTGCTGCTCATCTTCGGTACGCTCGGTATGATGGTCATGGCCGCCGGCGCCGACCTAATGGTGATTTTCCTCGGACTCGAGCTGATGTCGGTCGCCGTCTACGTGCTGGCGGGCATCGACCGGCGGCGCGCGCGCTCCGCCGAGGCGGCCCTCAAGTATTTCCTGCTCGGGGCATTCGCCTCGGGATTTCTGCTGTACGGCATCGCGCTCGTGTATGGTGCGACCGGGTCGACGAATCTTGGCCTGATCGGCACGCAGGTCGGCCTCATGGGCAGGCCGAGCGTCATGTTGCTGGCCGGTCTGGCGCTGTTGATCGTGGGTTTTGCGTTCAAGATCGCGGCGGTGCCGTTCCACATGTGGGCGCCGGACGTCTATGACGGTTCGCCGACGCCCGTGACGGCGTTCATGGCGACCGGCGTGAAAGCGGCGGCGTTTGCCGCGCTGTTCCGCGTCCTGAATCAGGCGTTCGCGCCGGTCGCGGCGTGGCACGACATCCTGTGGTGGCTCGCGGCGGTCACGATGATCGGTGGCAACCTCTTCGCCCTCGGCCAGCGGTCGCTCAAGCGGATGCTCGCGTACTCGTCGGTCGCGCATGCCGGGTATCTGCTCGTCGCCGTCACCGCCGGGGGCGCGGCGGGTACCAGCGCATTCCTCGTTTACGTCATCGCCTACACGCTGATGTCGCTCGGCGCGTTCGCCGTACTGACGGCCAAGGGCAGGGCGGGCGAGAGCGAAGTGATGATCGACGATCTCGCGGGACTTGCGAGCCAGCGTCCGTGGCTCGCCTTCGCGCTCGCGGTGTGCATGCTCTCGTTGCTGGGGTTTCCCGGAACGGCCGGGTTCATCGGCAAGTGGTATATCCTCATCGCGGCCACCAGCGCCGGGAAGAACACCCTGGCCGCCATTCTCGTGATCACCAGCGTCGTCTCGGCGGGGTACTATCTTCCCGTCATCATGGCGATGTACATGAAACCGCAGCCGGTCGAGCACGCGCATGTGGATGCCACGCTCGACCGGTGGGGACGAGCCGCCGTCGCGGTCGTCGTCGTCGGACTGCTGCTCTTCGGTGTCTGGCCCAACCGGCTGTTCGATCTCGCGCGGTCAGCCGGGAATAGCGTGCAACCCGCGGCGACGACAGCCGCAAACCCACCCTAACGCATCGTGCCGGCGGCTCCGTGAACCTTCCCGCCACAATTTTCCGCCAGTACGACATCCGCGGCCTCGTAGACGAACAGCTCACGCCTGCCGCGGCCCGCGCCGTAGGACAAGCGTATACCACGTTCGCGTGGGAGCGCCTGAAGACGGGCAAGCCGCCACGCGTCGCCGTGGGCCGCGACAACCGGCCGTCCGGCGCCGCGCTCGCGCAGGGCGTGCGCGAGGGCATCGCCGCGGCGGGAGGCGCCGCGATCGACGTGGGGGAGCTGCCGACTCCCGCACTCTACTTCGCGACCAAGACGCTGCCGGTGGACGGCGGTATTCAAGTCACGGGCTCGCATAATCCGCCCGAGTTCAACGGCTTCAAGATGGTCCTCGCCCACGACGCCGTCTTCGGCGACGACATCCAGGTCCTGTATCGCCTGATCAACGACGGGAAGCTCGTAACGAAGCCGGGGGCCACACAAACCGTGCACCGCGCACTGCTCACCGCGTACCGGGAGGCGATCGTCCAGCGCAACGCGCCGCTCGCCCGTCGCGTCAAAGTGGTGGCGGACTGCGGCAACGGCGTCACGAGTCTCGTAGCCATCGAGACGTTGAAGCAATTGGGCGCCGAGGTCGTCGCGTTATTTGCCGAATCCGACGGGACGTTCCCGCATCACCATCCCGACCCCACGGTGCTCGAGAACCTCCACGACCTCCAGGCCGCGGTCAAAAAGGAAAAGGCCGAGCTGGGCATCGCGTTCGACGGCGACGGTGACCGCATCGGCGCGGTCGATGAGCGCGGCGACCCGGTCCTGGGCGATCAGCTCCTGGTGCTGTTCGGGCGCGACCTGGTGCATCGCATGGGCAAGAAGCACCCCGTGATCTTCGACGTGAAGTGCTCGGAGGTGCTGCCGCAGATGCTGAAGAAGGCCGGGCTCGAGCCGGTCATGTGGAAGACAGGGCATTCGTTCATCAAGCAGAAGATGAAAGAGATCGGCGCCCCGCTCGCCGGCGAAATGAGCGGTCACATGTTCTTCGGCGGCGACTGGTACGGATTCGATGACGCGCTCTTCGCCGCGGCCCGGTTGCTCGCGTACGTCGCGCGCGAAGGCGGGCCGCTCTCGCGCCTCCTCGCCGACTTGCCGAAGACCTACGCGACGCCGGAGATACGCGTCGACTGTCCCGATGAGCAGAAGTTCGACGTCGTCCAGCAGGCGGCCGCGGAGTTTGCCGCGAAGTATCCCGTCTCGACGCTCGACGGTGTGCGCATCACGTTCCCGGAAGGTTGGGGATTGCTGCGCGCCTCGAACACGCAGCCCGTGCTCGTCATGCGGTTCGAGGCGACGAGTCCGAACGCGCTCGACGCCTATCGCGCCGAGGTCGAGGGCTGGCTGGCGGCGCGCGGCGTGACGGCGTGACACGGGCGAACCGGCGCAGGCTGTATCTGTTCGGCGCCGGTCTGCTCGTGGCTGCGTTGGTCGGCGGCCGCTGGCTGGCGGTCGAAACCGCGGAACGCGCGTGGGACCGCACCTTCGCGGGCGGCGAGGCATTGATCGCCGCCCGCGATCTGTCCCGGCTCTTGCAGGCCTTCGTCCTCGTCGTGGCGATTACCTGGATCGCCGGCAATCTGTTGCTGGTGTATCGGGCGATCGGCTCCGTCCAAATGCCGCGGCGTCTCGGCGACCTGGAAATCGTCGAAGCCGTACCGCGGCGCACTCTCCTCGCCGCCACCATCCTGCTCGGCGTGATCCTCGGCTCGTTGCTGTCCCTCGGCACCGCGGACTGGTGGCGACACGCGGTGCTGGCTGCGGCGCCGCCGCACTTCGGCGTTCCCGATGCCACAAAGCTCGGGCACGACGCCGGCTACTACGTCAGTGTGCTCCCATGGTTCGCCGCACTTCAAAACCGCACGCTGATCCTCGCCGTCGGCGCATTGGGCATCGTGGCGCTGCTGTACGGGGTCATCGGCTCGCTCCGCATTCGCCGTGGCCGCATCCGCGCGAGCGACTACGCCCGCAGGCACCTCGGCGCGTTGCTCGCGTGTCTCGCCGTCGTGATTGCCTGGGGCGCGGCATTGGATCCGGCGGAAATCGTCGGCGGCCTGCACGGGACGGTCGATCAGGCCGCGCTGACCGTGCGCATACCCGGTGCCCGGGTTGTCGCAGCCGTCGCGATCGTCACGGCGGTGATCTCGCTCGTCTGGGCATGGCGGGATCGCCCCAGGCTGATTCTCGCCGGCTGGGCAGCGTTGCTCGTCTCGCTCACGGCCGCCTATTTCGTGATTCCCGGTATCGTCCGCAACGCGGCCGCCAGCGGACCGGAGAATGCCGAGCTGATGCAGCACCGCGCGTCGCTGGAACGCGTCGCGTTTGGACTTGTGGAGGTGGATCCGGGCGCGCCGCCGCCCTTCCCGTCGGGGGACGCGGCCGTGCGGACGGTTCCACTGTGGGATGCCGTCCATGTCGGCCGAGCGGTAGACGCCCCCGCGCATGCCGTCGCGCTGCGCCCGCCGCGTCCCGAAGACCGCGGTGCTTCCTGGATGGTCGCACCCACCAGCTCTCCTGATCCGGTGCGCCTCGCGATCGAGACTGACACGGGCCTCGCCGTGACGGCGCTAGCGACCGAGAGTACGCCGCTGTTGTTCGGTCCCGAATTGCCGGGATACGTCGTGATGTCGGCGGACAGCGTGCCCCGCCCGGCCGCTGCTCGCGGCTCCGGAGCGGTTCGGCTCACGGGCGCGTGGCGCCGCTTTGCGATCGCGTGGACGGTGCAGTCCTGGGGGCTGGCCCACGGTGAATCAAACGGCAAAGTCCTGCTGTGGCGGCGGGACGTCACCGAGCGTCTGCAGCGGCTCGC
>Ga0066665_10001769_pt1 | contig 10289 bp, 5 predicted proteins | sample GraSoiAngelo_114_FD_75175 | JGI IMG/M metagenome (GOLD analysis project Ga0066665, IMG submission 75175) | Grasslands soil microbial communities from the Angelo Coastal Reserve, California, USA - 14_0903_13_40cm | ecosystem: Environmental > Terrestrial > Soil > Grasslands | place: USA...
CGGACGAGGAATCGGGCCCTCTTAGGATTGGAGATTTTCTGCGGCCCGCTATCACACGGCTTCACGGGTTTCCGCTGTTTCAGCGGCGGTACCCGCGACGCCTAATGGATACTGCCTTCGATCTGTTCCTCGGTCGGCCGGCGCTGCTGGGCGAACATCACGGGTACTTCCGCGGCGGGTGCCAAAAGGTGGAGGAGTTCGTGAGCGGACTGCGCAACGTCGAGCCGACGCTGACGTGGCCGACGCTTTCAGCGCAGCTCACACGCAGTTGCATCATGAGAGCTGTCTCGCGTGACTCGGTCGAAGTCCTGTTCTTCACGAGAAGGTTTCGGGTGGAGAACACGGATGGCGACCTACGGCGCTTCCGGTTGACGAAGCACGAGCCGGATCCGGCGCCAATCCGCGCTGTGTACGTCGACGGGGTGAGCGTACCATTCTCGTTCGAGGGCGACTGCGTGGTGGTTGAAGTCGAAGTCGAGCCGGGTCGAGCTAGAGACGTCGAGATTGTGGATCAGCCGAGACCGGCGCGAGGCGCTGGGCGGGTGCGGCTGATGGACAACGTCGGCGCCGTCGTGCGGCGGGGCCTCTCCGAATTCGGAGACAATAGACTGGCGAGACATCCCAGGTTGCTTGGTGCTGCGACCCGGCTAGCAAAGGCACTGAACGTAACCGGAGACCACAATGATGGTGGGACATAGCTCCGAGGCGAAACCCGCAGCCCGGAGCCTGACGACGCGGGAGAAGCTGGCCGTCCATTTACTCGCGAGTGACGAGCCCGGGTCTGCCGAATGGTCAGCCCGAGCGCCCGGCGGGCGCACGGAGGACCGGCCGCCCGGACCGTCCGAAGCGGGGGGATGGGGCCCGCCATGAACAAGAGCGGGAACCTGTGCATAACTGGTGTTGCCGGCTTCATCGGCGGGCATGTAGCGAGGGAAGCGTTAAGACGGGGCTATCGCGTGACGGGGATCGATTGGAACCAGTGTCACGCGGGGGGCGTGGCGTTTACGAAGGGCGATATCCGAGACAAAGATCACGTGGCGTCGGTTATGAGGGACCAAGACTATGTAATCCATCTGGCGGCGATAACGTCAAATGTCGAATTCGTCAGAAACCCGCCGGAGTGCTACGATATCAATGTCAACGGATTCCTGAATGTGATGGAGGCCGCGGCAAGGTCCGGGTGCAAACGGTTTATCTACGCATCAAGCGCCGCAGTGTACACGGATTGCTTTTCGGAGGAGACGGTGATCGATCCTAGTAGGATCGACAATCACTACGCGAAGAGCAAGATCATGAACGAGATGGCGGCGAAGTCCTATCAAGACATTTATAAGCTCAAAACAACCGGCCTTCGGTATTTTAATGTATACGGAGCCGGCGAAAACCAAAAAGGAGACTACGCGAGCATCGTAACACTCCTCTTGAACGCTGGGAAGAGCGGTAAGCCCCTAATCCTCTACGGCGACGGCAGGCAGGCTCGAGATCTGATCCACGTCAGCGACGCCGCGCGAATCACGGTGGAGCTTTTGGAAAAGAGCTCATATGACGTATATAACGTCGGGACGGGCGTGGCCACAGCATACGAAAGCATTGCGGAGATGATAGATCGCCGCCGGATCGTGCACGTTCCGAACCCGCTGCCGAGTTATCAGTACTACACTAAGGCGGAGACGGCAAGGCTGAGGGCGGCGTTGGGTGATTATGCGGTCTTGGATGTAGCGACAGGGCTGAAGCACTTGGAGGCCGAGCTGAGGGGCAAAGCATAGGCAGGGGGCGCAAACGGGAGGAACAGGGCGACTCGTCAGGCGGGCAAGGCCTGGCGACCGGTTCAAGCCCGAGACGGAGCAGCGCGCGGACCTTACCCGGGTCGGTGCGCCGCGGGTCGGTCGTGTGGTGGCCCGCGGTGTGACGGTGGACCAGTTCGGCGTCCAGCGGCCTGTCGAAGCGACGGCGCGTCCATCCGAAGGCCCGCGCGGATCCGGTAATAGTTGCATTGGTCTCGCGGCTAGTCGGCGGCTACGTCAGGGGCTCGACCAGGAGAGCGCTCTTGTGAACCAAACGTTTCTCGATTACTACCGGTGTCCCGAGAGCTTTGCGAACTTCGCGCTGACGGACAACCCGGGTAAAATCCAAGGATTTTTTCGGTTCGGAGGGGACGTCGTCTGCTACGGCTCCCGGTCGGCGCGCGCCCACGCAGCGGAAGGGCATGAGCAGCCGTATGATGCGCTGGACGACGCGACAATCGACGGGGGATCGGTGCGACTGCCCTTCGATCCCGCCGAAATCACGGAGAACCTGCGCCGCGAGCGATATCCGCGGAGCTCGTCTCACGAGAAGAAGGAGAGACTGGGCGGAGAGGCGCTCTCGTTTGCCTATCGCGCGGTGCGGCCGGCACTGCCAGTCGTTCTACGAAAGTATCTCCAACGACTGTACCTGCGCGGCTGGAAAAAACTCGTGTTTCCACGCTGGCCGGTCGATCTCACCGTCGAGGGTATCCTTGAAAGGCTGTTTGGCCTGACGCTCAAGGCCCACGCCATCGACCGAATCCCTTTCATTTGGTTTTGGCCCGACGGTGCGCCGGCGTGCGCAATCGTTACCCACGACGTTGAGACGTTGCGCGGACGGAACTTCTGCTCGCGCCTCATGGATCTGGATGACTCGGCGGGGATCAAATCCTCTTTCCAGATCGTGCCTGAGCAACGGTACTCGGTTCCGACGAGCCTTCTTGACGGCTTCCGGCGACGTGGATTTGAGATCAACGTTCACGATGTGAATCATGACGGTCGGTTGTTTGCGAGCCGCGAACGGTTTCTGCGGCGCGCGAAAGCGATCAATCGCTACGGAAAAGAGTGGGCGGCGATCGGGTTCCGATCGGGCGGGTTGTACCGCAATCCAGAGTGGCTCGACGACCTCGAGTTTGCGTACGATATGTCGATCCCCAACGTCGCGCACCTGGACCCCCAACGAGGCGGCTGCTGCACCGTGGTGCCGTTCTTCATCGGCAGAATTCTGGAGTTGCCGCTGACCACGACGCAGGATTACTCGCTCTTCCACATCCTCAACGAGTACTCGATAGATCTCTGGAAGCGACAGATTGCTCTCATCACGGAGAGACATGGCCTGGTGAGTCTTCTGATCCATCCCGACTACGTGGCAGAGCGGCGGGCGGGAGACACGTATCGGGCGTTGCTGGACCATCTCGCCCAGCTGCGTGCCGACGGCCTACTGTGGCTGGCGTTGCCGAGAGAGGTCAACCAGTGGTGGCGGGAGCGAAGCCTCATGAAGGTCGTGCGCGACGGCGATAGCTGGCATATCGAGGGAAGGGGCAAGGAACGCGCGCGGCTGGCCTTTGGGACCCTGCGTGGCGAAAAGGTGGTCTTGACCGTCGAAGGTCGCGACTGACTGAGTGACTGGGAGACTAGGGACGCTTATTGGGGACGTCGACATGATCTGGCGCCAGCGATCTCCGCGTGGTGCGGAGGAGAGCTCGGGGGGAATGGCGGCGCGAACTGTCTGCTTCGGCGCACTGCTTGGCGTGACGCTGGCGGCGTTCTGGGTACCTCTGACAACGCTGATGAGGCTCTCGATCGAGCGGGAACTCTATTCCTACATCGTCGTGATACCGCTGATCAGCGCGGCGCTCGTCATCCTAGAGAGAGAAAGGATCTTCGCTCACGCCGAGACATGTTGGCCGGGCGGAGTGGCCCTGCTCAGCGCCGGAGCCCTGGTATACGCGTTCGGGAGGACCCACCCGGACTCGGCGAGCGAGAACGACAAGCTCTCCATCGCGATCTTTTCACTCGTTGTGGTCTGGCTCGGGGGCTTCGTTCTGGTCTACGGCATTCGGACTGTCCGAATGGGTCTTTTCCCGGTGTTCTTCCTGTTTCTGATGGTCCCGACTCCCGACTTCGTGTTGGAGGGGGCGACCGGGGGGCTCCAGACGGCGTCGGCGGATGTGTCTCACTTGCTGTTCGGGCTCCTGGGCGTTCCGGTGTTGCGAACCGGGTTCGTCTTTTCATTGCCTGGGATCACCATCGAGATCGCGAAGGAATGCAGCGGGATTCGGTCGAGTACAGCCTTGCTGATTCTGAGTCTCTTGATCGGCCACCTCTTCCTGCGGGCCGCGTGGACGAAGGCGGTCTTGACCCTGGCGAGCCTCCCCCTGCTCATCGTGAAGAACGGGCTGCGAATTGTGACGCTCTCGCTGCTCTCGGTTTATGTTGATCCGCGCTTTCTGACGGGCAGACTCCACCAGCAGGGCGGGATCGTATTTTTCCTTCTGGCCCTTGTACTCCTGGCCTTCGTGCTGGGGTTGCTACAGAAATCTGAACGCGGCATGCGCGCCAAGACTGTCTAGGCGGCCTTAGTGAACTTACGGCGGTTCTTGGAGTCATGCAGCGATCTCGGCTCGCTCACGGCGATTCAAGGGCGACATGAGGATTGACGGTGGCAGTCTACACGCTTGACCCTCTGCAGGATCCGCGCTGGCCGGAGTTCCTGGAGAGGCATGCTAGCGCCAGCATCTTCCATTCGCGGGGTTGGCTCGACGCGTTGCGGCGCACTTATGGCTACGAGCCAGTCGCGTATACGACCTCACGACCGGGGGCGGACCTCGTCAATGGCCTGGTCTTCTGCCGGGTCGATAGCTGGCTCACTGGCCGTCGATTGGTGTCGGTGCCGTTCTCTGACCACAGTCAACCTCTGGCGGCGAGCGACGGGGACGTGCAATATATTGTGGGCTTCCTGGAGCGAGATCTCAGGAGGGGGAAATGGAAATACATTGAGATTAGGCCGCTGCGCGAACCCGTGGGGGAGATGGCCGGCTTTGAAAGAAGCGCCGTGTTCTACTTCCATCGGATAGATCTTCGGCCGCCACTCGAGGCACTCTTTCGCGGCCTTCATAAGAACTGTGTCCAAAGGAAGATTCGGCGCGCCGAGCGCGAGGCTCTGACGTATGAAGCAGGAAGATCTGAGGCGCTGGCACGTCAGTTCTACGGGTTGCTCGTACTGGCGTGCCGCCGGAGACGATTGCCGCCCCAGCCATTCGCGTGGTTTCGTCACTTGATCGACTGTGTAGGCGAGAATCTCACGATTCACGTGGCGTCGACGCGCGGTCGCCCCGTCGCAAGCATCCTCAGCCTGAGCTTCAAGCACACTCTCGTTTACAAGTACGGCTGCTCTGACACTAGATTCAACGAGCTAGGCGGCACGCAGTTCTTGCTCTGGGAGGCCCTCAAAGAGGCGAAGCGGAAAGGACTGGACGAATTCGACCTCGGTCGGTCGGATTTGCACCCCCCCGGGTTGGCGACCTTCAAGGACCGGTGGGGAAGCACACGGTCCGTGCTGAGCTACTTGCGCTGCTCTGCCGCACCGACCGCGACCGCCGGCACGACCTGGCCGACGCGAATTGCGAAGGAGTGTTTCGCGCGAATGCCTGATAACTTCCTGATCGCCGCCGGGAAGATGCTCTACCGGCACGTCGGTTAGGGGGTGGCAGAACACCCGGGCGTCAAGATGTCGGACGTCTGCGAATCCGCCGTCGATCCACGCTTGACGCGACGCCGTTCAGTCGAGATAGAGGTCCGCCTCCTGCGCGTGCGCGTGGTCGTCGCGCGTCCGTCGGGCGCGGTCCCGACCACCCTCCTCTTCGCCCGTACCATCCTGGGTGCAGGACGGTCAGTGCGCAGGGAGTGTCCTTACGCACGACAAGGACGGCGCTCGGACCGGACAGAATCTCAACGAGCTCTTCGCGCGGTTGTCTCGTCAGAAGTCGACGGGATGTCTAGCGCGACCGCTCGGTCTGCCGACGGTGAAGATACCCGATCGACTGGTTTCGAACGCCGTGTCCGTCGCCAGCGAGCACGACAGGATCTATGCCTTCGACGCCGATGAGAGCAGCGTCAGCCAGCCGCGGCATGTGAGCTCCATCAATCCCGGCCGGTGAGTATGAGGGGCGGGCCGGGGATGTCAACCAGACGACCGACGCCTACAACGACATTGTCCCGAAGATCGGCATCAGCGACATCCCCGTCAGCGATCCAGGCCGGTACGCCATTCGGCTTGGCGAAGGCGAAAGAGGCCGGGGATCGAATTCCTTCGGCAGGACGCGACTGCGGCTGGTCTGGAGCTGCTGCGACGTTGGAGAAGTACCTCGGGGGCGACTTGGTCACGACGGTGAACCTCGCGCCCGCTCGCTCGTAAGGTGGTTCATTTCCGGCTCCGTCTTCGTCGGTACCGTCGAGGGGACCACCTCTTGGGCCACGGGCCGCCCCACCTCGAACGGGGTTCTGTAAAGAAGATCTGCGCGACGTTGAACTCTTTTCCTGCGCGCTCGACGCCGCTTTAGACGAAGCGGTGCGACGCGATCTCGTCTCCTGAAAGAGAGACTCTCAGTATGTGGCCCCGCGCGTTCCTAGCCCAGCTTTTTGCCGTCGGGTGTGCCGGCATTGCGATCCTCGGGGGTGTCACGTTGACGGCTCGGGCGGTCGACGCCCAGCTGCTGTCTTCAACCTTCGACGATCCGCCCGAAAACCCGCTGTCGGAAGGAGGTGCCTGGGCGGCGACGGGCACGAACTCGGATCTTCCGCCGGCCCAGAAGTCGGGTGGCCTGGCGAGGGCGGCGGGGCCTGGCCAGCACGGCGGGGCGTGGCATACAACGAGTGTCCCCGATGCGCAATTCTCTGAGATCACCCTTCCGGCCACGCCCGGCACGGTCGCGGGCGCCGCGGTTCGCTTTCAGACCAGCGGCGCGAACAAGGACAGCCACTATCTGCTGTTCGCCACGCTGGTTGGCGGCAACGGACTCTATCGCGTCGACTGCACGGGACCCGGCTTCCACGCGTACACCCCGCTTGCGGCCTGGCCAGGACCGGAGCCCAAGCCCGGCGACCGCGTGAGGGTCGAGGTCCAGAACGTCAGCGGCAGACCGCACCTGAAGGCGTACCTGAACGACCTGCTGATCGTCGAGGCCGACGACAACGCCGCCAATCCCTACACGTCCGGGAACGTCGGCATCTTGACGTACGACGCCGGCACCATCGATTCGTGGCGCGGCGGCGCCCTGGCGGATGGTGTCTTGACCTATCACAACGACAGGGCGCGCACCGGTCAGAATCTGAGCGAAACGACTCTCACCCCGAGCAACGTCACCCCCGGCACGTTCAAGCGGCTCTTTTCCTATGCGGTCGATGGATACGTCTACGCCCAACCGCTGTATCTCGCGAACGTCACGATTCCGGGGCAGGGCCTCCGCAATGTGGTGTTCGTCGCGACGGAGCATGACAGCGTCTACGCCTTCGACGCCGACAACAGCGGCGTCGGCCAACTGTGGAGGGTGAGTTTCATTAATCCCGGCCAGGGAATCACCACGGTTCCCTCTGGGGACGTCAACGGCACGCCGACGAATCTGAGCGCCGACATCGTGCCGGAAATCGGCATCACCGGGACCCCCGTCATCGACCCCCTGACTGGCACACTGTATGTGGTCGCGAAGACCAAGGAAGTGGTGGGAGGCCAGGCTCACCACGTGCAGCGTCTCCACGCTCTCGACGTCGTGACCGGGGCCGAGAAGTTCGGCGGACCCGTTGTCATCGGAGACGCGATCTTGACGGCGCCGTTCGTGTCGGGTGGTCGGAGCATCTACGTGAGCGGCCCCTCGGTCGCGGGCTCGGGCGCGGGGAGCGTGGGGAATACCGTCTTCTTCGACGCCGTCTGGGCGATGGACCGATCGGCGCTCTTGCTCCTGAACGGCGTCGTGTACGTCGCGTGGGCATCAGAGGGCGACTCGGGTGTCTATCACGGCTGGGTGACCGCGCATGATGCCCGGACGCTCGGGCTGGTCACGGCGTTCAACGAGTCGCCGAACGGCACCATGGGCGGGATTTGGATGGCCGGCGGCGGCCCCGCGGTGGACGGCACGGGAGCCGTGTATCTATCGACCGGCAACGGGACCTTCGACGTTACCGGCCCGAATAGCCCGGCCTATGGCGACACGGTGTTGAAGCTCCTGCCCGGTACGGGGCTGAGCGTCGGCGACTTCTTCACCCCCTGGAACCAGGCTTCGCTGTTTGCGAACGATCTGGACCTCGCGGCGGGCGGCGTTCTGATCCTGCCGGACCAGCCGGGGCCGCATCCGCACCTGATGGTGGCCGCGGGGAAGGAAGGCAAGATCTACCTGATCAATCGCGATGACATGGGCAACTATCAACGGTGCGGCGGGACCTGCGACGGTGTCGTACAGGTCATTCCGCTCGGGACACCGTCCCTCGATGTGCCGGCCCACTTCAACGGGCAGCTGTACTATGCGGGAGCCGGCGACTTCCTCAAAGCCTTCCAGCTGTCCAACGGGCTGCTCTCCGCCGCTCCGGTCTCCCAGTCCAGCACGGCATTCGGCTTTCCAGGCGCGAGCCCCAGCATCTCGGCGAACGGGGCCAGCAACGGGATCGTGTGGGCGGTTCAGGTGGATGGGTACGCTACCGGTACGCCGGCGGTACTCCATGCCTATGATGCCCAGAATGTGTCCCGCGAGCTCTATAACAGCAATATGGCCGCTGGCGACCAGTTGGAGAGCGGGGTGAAGTTCGGCGTGCCGACGATCGTGAGCGGCAAGGTGTATGTGGGTACCCAAAGCACGCTCGCCGTCTTCGGCCTCGCGTCGTCGCCGCTCGGGGCTCCCTCGAACCTGACGGCCGCGGCCGTCAGCTCTAGCCAGATCACTCTGAGCTGGACCGGGGCGACCGGCCCCGTGACCGGCTACCGCGTGGAGCGCTGCCAGGGGGCAAACTGCACGACGTTCAGCGTGATCGCGGTTGGTTTGTCGGGCACCTCGTACAACGACACCGGACTCGCGGCGGCGACAAGCTACGGCTACCGGGTCCGGGCGAGCGATGCGGCCGGCAACCTCAGCGCCTACTCGAACATCGCCAGCGCGACGACGCTCGGCGGCTCCTCCCCACCGGGCTGCAGTACGATCACCTTTGTTCAGGGCAACTACCAGACGCCCCAGACGTCGCAGCCTTCGGTGACCGTGGGGTACTCCGCGGCGCAAGGCGCCGGGGACCTGAATGTCGTCGTGGTGGGCTGGAATGACAGCACGGCGGCGGTGACCTCCGTCACCGACACCAAAGGCAATAATTACACCCTGGCGGTGGGCCCGACCGTCCAACCCGGGCCGGCCGGGGGTGGGGGCATGAGCCAGTCGATCTACTACGCCCGGAGCATCGCCGGAGCCCCGGCGGCGGGGAACGCGGTCACCGTGAAATTCAGCGCGGCGGCGGCCTACCCCGACGTACGCGTGCTCGAGTATTGCGGACTGGATCCGACGAGCCCGCTGGACGTAACCACGGCCGGAGTAGGTAACAGCGCGACGAGCGATAGCGGCGCCGTGACGACGACCAACGCGAGCGACCTGCTCGTAGCCGCCAACACCGTCTGGACGACCACGACGGGGCCGGGCGCGGGATTTACCAACCGCATGATCACGAGCCCGAACGGGGATATTGCCGAAGATCGGGTTGTGACCGCGACGGGGAGCTACCGCGCCACCACGGCGCTATCGGGCGCCGGGCCCTGGGTGATGCAGCTGGCGACGTTCCGGGCGTGGAGCGGGCCGCCGCCAGCTCCGCCGAACCCGCCCTCCGGGTTGACGGCGACGGCGGCGAGCAGTAGCCAGATCAATCTGGCGTGGACCGCCTCCACGAGCAGCGGGGTCACGGGGTACCTGGTGGAGCGCTGCCAAGGGAGCGGGTGCACGGGCTTTGCCCAGGTCGCCACCGTGGCGGGAACGACATACAACGATACGGGCCTTCAGGCCGGGACGAGCTACAGCTACCGGGTGCGGGCCACGGATGCCGCCGGCAATCTCAGCGGCTACTCGAACACGGCTTCCGCGACGACGCCAGCCTCGAACCCGACGCCGCCGGCGGCGCCGTCGGGCTTGACGGCGACGGCCGTCGGCAGCAGCCGAATCAATCTGGCATGGACCGCCTCCGCCAGCAGCGGGGTCACGGGGTACCTGGTGGAGCGCTGCCAAGGGAGCGGGTGCACGGGCTTTGCCCAGGTCGCCACCGTGGCGGGGACGACATACAACGATACGGGCCTTCTGGCCGGGACGAGCTACAACTACCGGGTGCGGGCCACGGATGCCGCCGGCAATCTCAGCGGCTACTCGAACACGGCTTCCGCGACGACGGGCGCCATCAAATTCGTCCAGGTGAACTACGCGGCGCCCCAGACAGCGCAGACCTCAGCTACGGTGACGTACAAGGCCGCGCAGGGTGCAGGGGACCTGA
>Ga0066665_10001772_pt1 | contig 10281 bp, 10 predicted proteins | sample GraSoiAngelo_114_FD_75175 | JGI IMG/M metagenome (GOLD analysis project Ga0066665, IMG submission 75175) | Grasslands soil microbial communities from the Angelo Coastal Reserve, California, USA - 14_0903_13_40cm | ecosystem: Environmental > Terrestrial > Soil > Grasslands | place: USA...
AGCGGCCACTCCCGCTAAATCGCGGAAAGAATCTCGAACGCACCAGTGCGCAATAAATTCGCAAACTGGGTATACACGCATACAGGTTCTCCACTTCGGAAATGGCACGAGTTTGGGAGCACAGCCTGGCCTGCCAGGAGGGAGAGGACGACAGTCTACATCAATCAGATGCCCTGGACAGAGCAATAAATATGGGGTTCCGGGCAAAACCCGAAACGGTGTATGCAAAACATTTCAGCTTTGTTGAAATCGTGGGCACAGGAAGTATGTTTGTTAACGTTTCCGACGGACGCAGCGAATTTCCAAGCCAGCCGCTACGTTCGGACCGCTATCTTTTGTCCGCGTGTCTGGGGAAAGACGCACACTTCGTGGCAATGCATGTAGGGCCCGTAACTCTGTGGAACCATTTCAATATGGCTGGTTGCAGCCCCACTTGATCTCGCGATGTTGCCGTGCCCACTGTTCTGCCTTCTCTAACTCCTGGAGAACAGCGTCAACGTGTCTGATCGTCTGTACTCTATGGCCCCCGCTCCTTTCCAGCATGCTCAAGCTCGTTTTTCGTAGTTTGTAATGACTGCTCCGCACGATCCACTTCAGCGGGTTTGTCCTTTTCGAAGACGGCATTTCCCTTATAATTGTGGTGATTTCGTGTGGTTCGAAACGAAGCGGCTTGCACTTAACTTAAACAAAGGACACACGTAACTTGCATTCGTTGTACATCAATCCCGGCCGAATCCCTGCTGCGGCACGGCCGCGGAAATCTTCGGTTTTGAGCGGCCTTGCCGCACTCGGCTGGTGGTTCTCATTTGAACTATGAGCTTTGGCCCTCACATACGTACAGGCCATCTTTCACAGTGCCGCAGGCCCATCCCACAGGCAAATTTAATCTAGTCTGTAGGACGCGTCTCGAACTTGGGGTCTTTTTGTAATCTTTAGCCAGACTTGCCCGTTGAAAAGTCCTTCTGGCAGCTCGCGGAGAAACAATCCTCTCTTCCGGCACTCAACATCGATCCATTTTCTGCTATGTCGAACCTGGCCTGGCATAGCCCGCTCATGGCTTCTACCCACCCACTTGTCTCCCTTGTAGTCGCCGCGTCCAAACCATCCGACCGGCAAATACGAGGTCAGGAAAAAGGCATCTGGCGTGCTATGTCGAACGAACTCATCCAACATCACGCAAATCTGGGCCTTAGACGCGTGGCTCCAGACCGAACGCGCCAGCACGCAGTCAAAGGGAGCATCAAAGACAGAAAAATCAAAACGACCATTCATGTCAAATCTCGGCTGTTTGCTTTCCAGCAGACCAGGTTCCAACAAGCTCTCGATTCCCTTGTGCAGCATTTCCCTGTCAGGTTCAATACCGAAGTAGCACGCGCGATCGAGAAAATGAATAAGCCAATAGCCGCCCCGCAGGCAACCGCAGCCATGTCGAGGACTTTCGAAGACGGATACAATCCTTCGCGAATCAACATCGCGAACTGCAGGCGACCGGCAATTTCAAAAAACTGTGTAGGTCCACCGAGGAAAATCTCTTTGCTGATCCTTTCAGCAATTTCTTGCAATCTCATACGAGGGCCACCGTTTCAGATATCCTGGTGGAAGTTTTCTGTAGCCGGTGCTCCCACCAGGGCTTCGGCTGGTCTCTGCGCTTGCGGTCCGAGTTCGCCCACTCGAAGAGCATTGTTGGTCACAAAGGCCCACGCTATGCAGACTCCATAAGTCAATCCTGCCGCCGCCATTTGCATCAGCAATTGCTGGTAGTTGTGGGTAACGAACCAGCGTTGCATCAGCAACAATACCCCAATCATTGGAATGCAGGCCAACAAGGGCAGCGTGTAGGCTTCCCTGAGAAACGTCCGCAAGCGAATTCCGAGTTGCCGGCATAGGTGGACAGGCAGAAAAAAAAGCATCGTGCAGGTGAGGGGAATTGCTGTCCCTACAGCGTCGCCGATAATTCCATAGGGCCGCACGAGGAGAATGCTCAAAATCAGATTCGAAATACCTTCAACCAGAGTGACTATGGCGAGCGTGCGGTGTTTACCCATCCCAAACAACACGCGTCCTGAGGCGGATTGCGCCAGCATGAGGGTAGAAGGAATCAGCATGATCAGGAGCACCGGGTAACTCTGCGCAATATACTTCTTGCCAACCCACACTTCAATCACAGACTTCCCCAAAATGATGAGCAGGGCGCAAATGGGAAAAATCATAAAGGCGCAGAACCGATTACCCGCAACGAAGATCTTCCGGAGCCGGTCAATATTCCCTATGGCATCTGACTGGCTGGACATCGGGACAAAGATTTGCGAAAGGCTCGTGACTACCTCTCCCGCATAATCCACAATCCGTGCGCCGATATTGAAGTAGGTGATAGCAGCAGCGGAGAGAAAGGTGCCTATAACGATTTCGTCAGTCTTGAATCGCAGACGACCAGCGACGATAATCATGAATGTAACACCACTGTAATTCGCCATTTCGCGCAACGTGGCACCGTTTACATGCGACCACCCGAGCGGAACCGGCAGAAGCCGCTTGACTGCGGCGGCGCGAATCAGCGATGTCAAAATTGGCAAGGCAACAGTGATCAATGCGGCTGTCATTAGGCCGTACCCGAGCCTGAGAAACACCACAATCAGGGCCGCACGCGCAAGCGTAGAGGCAATGCTTGTCCAATTCAAAATGTCAAATCTCTGTAGGCCTTCCAATATTCCGCCGAAAACGCCCAAAGGGAACCCGAGAGCAACAGACGCGCCCACCATGAACAGAAGCCAGCGCGTTGTGACATAAAACTCCGGAGGAATGCGGAATATTCTGTCCGCATAAAGTGATACCGCGCATGTAACTAACAACGAGAAGACGCCCACGCAGCTATAACTGAATAAGCTCGTGTTGACCAATTTGGCGCTGTCCTCTGCATCTGCAATGGCTGTGAACTTGGAGACGTAACGCACAACAGAGGACCGGATTCCGAAATCGAACAGTCCGTAGTAACCGGTAATCGAAAAGATAAGGACCCAGATTCCAAATGCCGCATCTCCGAGTCGGTGCAGGATGAATGGGGACAGGAAGATCCCTACCGCCACGTTGATGCCCAGGGCGAACCAGCTGGAGCCGACGTTCTTGATGATTTGGACCTTCTCAAACTTGCGCATATGCTGCTGATGCCACTCTGACCTATTACAGGTTCAACTCTGGGCGGCTTACTTCTAGAGGTAATTTGCGAATCGGAGCCACTGTTCTACCAATCTCATTCCCTCATTGAACGACACTCGTGGACGATAGCCCAGTAGGTCGCGCGCTTTGTCTATCCGAAAAAATACAGTTGTGGTTTGAGTGGCGAATGTGACTTCATCCGGCATATGTTGCCCATTCGATTGGAGCGGTCGTATTTGTCGCGGTACACCAATGCGCGCACGAATTTTCTCTCGCTTTTCTTCTGGCAAAGATGCCAGCCAGCCCCATGCCATCGTGAGCAACCGTTCCGATGCCGGGATCTGAAGAAGCATCTGCCTGAACTCACGGCTCCGCAACACGCGCCCGGTCGCCTTAAATGAGGCTCTGATCAAGCCTGGACGTTTACTGTAATACTTGGCAACTTGCTCGCTATGCGCCTCATGTACTTGAGGCTTATTCTGCAACATTGCGATATGGGCGCGGATGAAATCGCCCCAGGTAATTGCTTCTCCATCAGTGATGAAAAACGTGTGCCCGATCGCCTGTTCGTTCTCCAGAGACAAAAATATCGCATCCACGAGGTTGTCTACATAGGTCGTGTTGCAAGACCCTCGGCCGTCATCGATAAGGACGACACGATTGTCCCGCAGATTCTCAATTAACCGCGTCGACCAAGCGGAGAAAGGCCCGCAGACGATCGATGGCCGTAGAATGACCGCGGACAGCCCACGTTTGCCAAACTTCAGTACCACTTGTTCGGCGCGGGCTTTGTTGTCACAGTATTGATCACCAGTAAGGCGCACCGGAGCCTCTTCGGTTTCGCAGCCTGGCGGAGGTGTTAAACCATAAACCGCGGTAGTGCTCATGTGCACAAATCGCTTCACGCCGGACTGAACGCAAATTCTCAGCAGGTTTTCGGTTCCTTGCACAATAGCGCGGGCGTCACCCAGGCCGCAGTGAATCACTAAGCTCGCACCCGCCAGTGCTTCGCGTAATGAACCTGGATCCAGCAGGTTCCCAGGGCAGAGTTCGATCGGAAGCCGGGCAATACGGGCCGCACGATGCGGCGAATGCACTAAGGCGCGAACTCGACTTGCTCCAGCCTGTACCAGGCGTTCGCATACGCGGCCGCCAATAAAGCCTGTTGCCCCCGTGACAAATATCGACTGCTCTTGCCAGCTCACGCCGAAAGCCCGCTGCTTTCGGCTTGCAATTGAGCCCATGGTTCGGCAATGCGTCGCTTATGGGTGTAGCAGGCCTCCACGAGCTCGATGACACGCAAAGCCTGCCAGCCATCGACTTTCAACTTTTGACGGCCGCGGATGCTCTCGATGAAGTTATCGAGCTCCTTCGCATAACTACTTGAGGAAGCACTGTTCTCCAGGCGCAAGGTTTGGCTTATTGGCGTTCCAGCTAGTTCGCGATGAAGTATGATCACCTCCGGGTCGGCAACCGGGATCTCCGCAGTTGCCTGAGCACCCCGCAGGAGAAAACGACTCTTCAGGGTATAGGTACGACTTATCCGCAATCGGCCCTTTACCCTTCCGTAAGATCCGTCGTGCTGCAGATCGACTATGGCATTAGCTTCTATCCCGCTACCCCAATCATCATCCTGATAGTCGAAGCCCGAGACTGGTCCAAGCCAGTCGATTACCTTGTCAAGAAGATGAACTCCAAAGTCGATCAGCACTCCGCCGCCTGCTAATGCTTGAGAAAAATAAAATTGCGAGGCGCTTCTCCAGTCAAAACTCCCGCCACACTCCCAGTCATACCTGTCGAGGGTGCCCAGCAAGCCCTCCTCGAGCACTAATCGTAAGAGACGGTGACTATCGAAGAACCGCCAGTTCATTCCAACCGCGAGCAATCGGTTCTTCTGCTGTGCCAGTTCGCAGCAAGCCAGCCCATCGGCAGCCGTAGTGGAGAGCGGCTTTTCACAAAGCACGTGCACCCCAGCACTCAATGCTCCCTGATTGACAGTGGCATGCATGTCGTTTGGTAGGGCGTTGATTATGGCGTCAACCCGGCCGAAGACAGAGCGATAATCCGCTAGGATCTCGCACTTCGTCCCGAGAGTTCCTGCCAATAATCTGGCTCTCTTAATATCGGCGTCGACCAGCGCGACTAATTCGACTTCTGGGTGAAGTAGAACCGTTTGTAGATGTGCACTCCGCGTGATGGCGCCGCAACCAAGAATGGCAATCCGGATTTTATCTGCCATCAGCGTCGCTCCCGCTGCAAACCGGTCGCCAGAGCTTCAGGAGTATAGCCCACGCTTATAGTCACCAGTTCGTAACCAAGCTTCACCATCAGCGGCGCCCAGGCGGTCTCAATTTCACTGACAGAACTCTCCGGGAGTTTTGTTCTCCAGCCACCCGCAACCGCAGTTCGCACGAACGGTATATCTGAACGCTTGTTTTTCGTGGAAACCCATTGCTCTCCCTGGATCTTTTCTAAACTACGCAGGCGTTCCGCCGAGCTCCGCTGCACCGTTTGCGAAAGCGTTTGAGGCGTGGCATTGACGCCAAGAAAAACAGCGACTTTGCTCAGTTCGCTCTCCGTGTCTGCAATCATGTCTTCATAGCGAAGCAGCAGGAATCCCGATTGCCCGCCTCGCGCGGAAATCCAGCTGCCTACGTTCTCGCGCCACGTACCCCAGGAGGCAGAGCTAAGCCTGCCGGCTACGAAATCGCTGACATACCTGGTTAACGGATACTCATCGTGAATTTGTCTATATTTCCGTTGAAAGTCGTAGTACGACAGCGCGACATCACGGGGGTCGCGGACGATGTAGACGATTCTCTTGAATCGATGGTCAAAATACTGATGGCTCTTGATAACTCGCGGCCTGGGAACCCGCTTGAGGTAGCGGCTGGACTGAGCTTCGCTGTCGGGTACCCATCGTTCAATGTTGAAAAATGTGGCTGGCTCCTCCGGATGCAGCAGATTGGCGATCAAAAACCGTGTCCAGGTGTTGCCCGAACGCGGGTATGAAACGATGAACGTGTCGTCCGGATACACGGCCATAGTGCGACCGGCAATATCAGTGCCGGCCAGATACTTGAGGACCTGCTTGACACGGTAAATCACCGGGCCGCTCCTCCCAGCACAGATGCGGTGAACCGGAAACCTTGAGTACTCGACTTTTCATCAGATGCTAGCTCATATCCTAGCGAGGTCATCAAGGATCCCCAAGCAGCCTCAAGTTCTGCGACCGAGTTCTTGGGCAGCTCCGACTTCCAGCCGCCTGCTTTGGCAGAGCGCACGAAGGGGACGTCTTGACGTGTCTTCCTTGTTGAAGACCAGAGGCCGGATTGCGCGTTTTCCAGCTTACGCATCTGGTCCGCCGAGCTGCGCTCGGCAGCCTGAGCCAGTAAAACAGGATCGGGATTCCTGCCCAGGAAGGACACCAATCTGGAGAGTTCCGGTATCGTTTCGCTCACAAGGTCTTCGTAGCGCAAGAACAGAAAAGTGGACGCCTGATAGCGTGTTGCCAGCCAGCTCCCTACGTTTTCGCCCCAGGACGCGTACGGACTGGTCGCGCCAGCGACGAACCTAGTGACGAAGCGCTCGATTGGAAAATTATCTTCAATCATGCGGCGCTTTCTATGAAAGTGGTACTGCGAAACTGCGACATCGCGTGGGTCACGGACGATGTAGACGACCTTCGGATAACGTGGGTCGAAGTACTGGTGGCTCTTGATCACACGCGGCCGCGGCATGGCGTCCATTTTCCTCTTCGAAAGTGCTTCGGGGTCGGGAATGAGCTCGTTGATGTTACCAAAATCGGTCTGGATTTCCGGATGCAAAAGATTGGCGATCAGAAACCGAGTCCATGTGTTACCGGACTTCGGGTACGAGACGATGAAGACATCGTCCGGATAGACCAGCAGATTGCGTCCTGGATGATGCAGGCCAAGCATACGCCTGAATCCAGCTTTGATATGCCCCAACATTGTGCCACCCTCTATCTTTCCTGACGAGAAATTCGGCTTAAGGTCTCTCTACAAACTCAACTCAACGAAATCATCTATTTATTTCGTGGCGGCAACTTCCCTTCATCAAATATCAGTTCAGCATGTGGCTGAAATCTTTTCAAGCTACGTGCGGAATGCGTGGCTCGCAACCGGTCGCGGAAATGCGACCAGCGTTCGTAGGTGTTATACGCGTGCTTAAAGACGTGCGGAGCGCGCTTTAAACCAAAAATTGCCCAATTCAGCTTCGCGCTTTTAGCTAGAGTTCGCGCACGCTCAGCGGCTTCCAGTGCAAGGGGATATTCACCCGACGCCGAGTGCTGTTTCAATAAGTCTAGTTGAGATCGCACCTTCGTCCTGCGGATGCATTGCTGGATCAACTTCTCCTGGGCTTTTGATACAGGCATCGTCGAAGCGATTTTCCCATACACATCAATTAGAGCACATTTCATCAGGTAGAGACTGGAGGATAAGCCATCCGGCGACAATAGGTGATAGAGGGACGGTTCATGGCAATAATTCATGCGCGTGCCGCGAAAAGCCATACGCAACCACAAATCGAAGTCCTCGCAGCGGGAAAACTGTTCGTCGAAGAGTCCGGCATTGATAAGAGCGTCCCGCGATGCGACTACCGAAGATGTCCCGATGGCGCAGTCCTCGGCTAGTAAGGACTCAAATGTGACAGGAGGATGCTGGGGTTGCTGACCGAAAGCATGCCCGACTACCACGCCTTCCTTCATAAGAATCGAGTCGGAATAGACCAATCCCAACGACGGCTCTTCGGCTAGCATTGCTAATTGATTCGCAATGTGGCCAGGAAACCATGCGTCATCGCTGTCGAGGAAAGCTATAAGCCTCCCGTTCGCCTGCAGGACGCCAGTGTTGCGGGCCGCGCTCGGCCCCCCATTCGGCTGCTTGAGATAACGGATTCGCTTCTGATACGGCATCAGCGCTTGCTCGAGCAAGTCCGTATCCGGCGAGCCATCGTTTACAACAAGGACCTCGTAATCAGTGAAGGTCTGAGCCAAGACAGATTCCAATGCCTGGGCGATATGGCAGGACGACTGAAAGGCCGGGATCACAACACTAACAAGCACTTGATATGTGGCCCTCCAGAATCGAAGCCTGATTTTACCATTATTGCTTGTCACTATAACCAAACGGTATCTCATGGCGATCGGTGAATTGCTTGTTGCAGAGGGGGAGCACATGACTAGCCTGCTCGAGTGGATATCCTCAAGCCTCTTCCGGCCTTCGTTTGTCGGTGTCCGTCATGGGCACCTGTCTTTCGCGTTTCGAAGGCGGGTCTTTGGACTTAACCGCAAACACTGCTTGCCCGATAGTCGTTCTTGGTCATCCTAACAATAAGAGTGACTCCGTAGACGGGCGCGCGGAGCACAGAGTGCGCTGGGCTTGCACACGGGCAATGCAGAGGGCACACTTGACTTTGGCTTGTGATGCTCATTTACTCGGTGCTCAGATAGACTCGCCATGCAGTGGCGACGGCCCGACGCGCCTTGGGAACTTGCTCTCGGTCCCAATGACAAGATGGCGAAGCGTCCCACCGAGTCGGGCAAACACAATGGGCATGCAGAACCATTCTCATTCTTTCTAAGATTCTTTGGTAGTGGTGCAGTTCAAACTGCACCACTACCGATTCTTTGGAATAATCGCGATTTTGGCTGGAATCGGCATTAAATTGAAAGATCTGAAATTCAAACGCAAGCTCCCGCTAACATGAACCTGCCATGTCTTAGAGCGACATTGTCTTCCAAGCTGGCTCTGCAATCGAGTATCATAAGAAGGGTTTGGGGGGTCATGTGGGCGTAAGGAGCGTTTTCCCATATGAAGCGATTTTCTTTGGTTTGCTTGGGATTCGGAATGTCGGTTCTCGCGGGGTTCGCTCAGAACACAAAACCAACTACGGTACTCGGCCACCGCACGAAAGCAAGGTCGATGCCTTCGATCACGGCCGCAACTCCCCGCCATGCGCTTACAATGCCAGATCCCAAGCCGCGCGCAAAAACCAGTAGTGTGGGTGACCAGCTTAACAAGCTGGAGCGCGATACGGCTAAATCCGCGGGACCAAGGAACAGGGACCAGAGCAACAAGACGGCACATGCCGGGACGGCGAAATCGAACGACACACCCGCAGCCCGGAAGGCAATGAATTTCAGTTACCAGGTGCCTCCTGGTCTTTCGAAGGGAAATCAAGGCAGCCAGCCGTCATCCCACTACAAATCGGCTCTACGGCGGCGGGTTAGCCACAGCGCTCGCTAGGCTGCGTGGTTTCAGTGGTTCCAATTTCTGGCTTCGTTCCTCGATCTGCGCAGGTTGCAAAGTAGATTTGGCGGTGCGGCTTTCGCCTGCTTCTTAAAATCTTTAACAAAACCATCACACGCAACCAAGCCCTGAGGGTGTGCTGACGGAGGCTATTCGGTCCATTAAAAATCGGGTTTAACAGGCTGCATGCCAGTGGGGCTGCTCCGGGTTTTGCCCCGCCAGCCGGGCGTTTTGGCGGGTTCTATAAAAGGGGATGTCATTGCCTAACCCGCGAACCCGTGCGCTCTGCCGCCGGAAAAACTCCACGCCAGCGAGTCTCACGGGCCGCCGTATGCCCCCTCGGACAACCCAACAAAGCCATAGGCCTCACATTGCCGCCACGCAGCTTGCAGGCGCTCCGCCACGGCACGAAGAACGCAGCAACTTATGGACCGGGATCCGGCGCAACGCCACGCTCTACAACAGAGCCGCACACGGGGCTGGATGTCAGACAACTACCTTCTCCATGCGGAAGGGGAGAAGTGTTTTTTCTTGGTAAAACTGGCCCAGTCATTTGGCGCGGAACGCTTTAGGCTGCTTGTGGCTTCAGTTGCTCGGCGTCGAAGCTTTCTCCTTTCTTCCAAACGCTCAGGGTAATGGCAGCGATCTTGCGCGCCAGCGTCAAGCGCGCCATCGCCGGCTGCATGCCCTTTGGCCAGCAGGCCTTCATAGAACTCACGGAAGGGGCCGTGGATGGCGCTGGCCGTCGTCGCCGCACTCTTGAACAGGTTTTTCAGATCGTGATTGTGGTTGCGGTTGAGTCCGCGGATGAACACCGCGCACCAGTTGTCCGTCCTCGAAGCGGTAATCGGCG
>Ga0066665_10001776_pt1 | contig 10277 bp, 11 predicted proteins | sample GraSoiAngelo_114_FD_75175 | JGI IMG/M metagenome (GOLD analysis project Ga0066665, IMG submission 75175) | Grasslands soil microbial communities from the Angelo Coastal Reserve, California, USA - 14_0903_13_40cm | ecosystem: Environmental > Terrestrial > Soil > Grasslands | place: USA...
GCCGGTGAGGTCAAAGGAAGGTCCAAATTTTCACCTAGAGATCTACGACGGGTATATTGATTGTGCGTCATGTGTACCACGGAGAGGACTAGAAATTGACAATCGCAAAAGACAAAGACTTACGAGAATGCGGACTTGGGTTGTCAGTCTCACTACAATGCACCCACCTCGGGATAGAAATTGTTACTGACGCTCTCTTCAACAAGACCGCAGAGAACGTTGTCTAGCTATTGGTCCAAATTCCCCTTGCAATCCCAATTCCAGCTCCGAGGAGTAGTATTCCGCCAAGGAACCAAAGAGCAGGAACGTAATGTGGAATCCAATTCAGGGGAGCCGAAATAGCGTAGGCAACGGCCGACCATTTCGGTAGCTTGCCAGATCGCCAGATGGCCAAGGAGAAAAGAATCCCCCCGAGAACCGAGAATAGAACAGAGACTCCGCCGAAGGCAAGGGCAGTCGGGTTCGTTGTCCCTGTTGCTTCTGAGATGATACTGACAGCCTGAAGATCTCCGCTGAGATAGACTCTCCCTGCAACAGGTCCGGCAAAAGCAAAAATGCCCAAGAACGGCAAGAACAGCCCGAGACCGATAACGCTGAGAATCATGCCTGCAAATGCCCACTTGTCGACAGAATTTCTTTCAAGGAACGCGTGCAAGGCTTCAAAGCCGAACAGCAAAAAGACCAAACTAACTATGCCGACTAGGTTAGCGAGACCCACGTAATTTGCGGCCTGAGCAAAACCGGCGGCGTCAACTGCAGGGTTCATGCCGATGCCCGGAACTAGAGCTGCCGAAGTTGCGACTAGACCGGAGATAGGAAAAGCTAGAGCGCCAATACGACTTCGATTCGCCCGTGTTACGTCTAAAGGCGATTTGGCCGCCACCAATGAAACGCTCACACATCTCTCCCGACGAATCACTCGATCCTATGAGGTCACTTCACTCTGGCTCTTGATGGGACGTCTGTTCTGACAGTCGCTCCAGGACCAATCCACACATCTGCTCCAATCTTGACTCCAGGGAAGATGGAGACGTTAATACCCGTCTTTACCCCATCTCCAAAGATCGTGCCTAGCTTTCGTTGTCCGCTGTCTACTCGCCGGCCTTTCACCACTGATTCTACGTTGGAATCGTTGAACTTTAGATTGGCAGTGATTGTACCTGCTCCCAGCGATACTCCGTTGCCCAGAACGCTGTCACCAACATAGGATAGATGGGGAATCTTGGCCTCATCCATGACGATACTATTCTTGACTTCGCAACCAGCACCGACTTTTGCTCCTTTTCCAAGCGAGGTTCCCGGTCGGAGGTAGGCATTAGGGCCTACTACTGCACCCTCGCCGACGTAAACGGGACCCTCGATGTAGGAGCCAGACTTCACACGCGATCCTCTCGCCAGGCTAACGCTCCCCTTCAGATGCACGCCTGGCTCCGTCTGTCCGTCGCGAACCTCTTCGTCAGAATCAAGCGCTGATCGGTTCGCCTCTAGGAGGTCCCAAGGGTAGCTTATTCCTACCCATTCTCCTTTCCCGAAGGGAATCGTCCGGATTCCTCTCCCCTCAGCCATCAGGAGGGTTAGCGAATCTGTAAGCTCGAACTCTCCACGTTTAGATTTACGGGTCTTCTTTATTGCAGAGAAAATTAAATTATCAAGAATGTAGACACCAGCGTTCACCACTCCGATATTGCCGCTAGCCACCTTCTCACGGATCGAGACAATATTCCCCCTTTTGACCTTCAGCGTACCGAAGCGCGACGGGTCCTTGACCTCCGCCGCACCCATCAGCATATCCTTAGAGTCCGACGACTTGACGAACTTGTTGAGAGCTTTCTGATCGTAGTAATTGTCTCCGTAGACGATTAGAAACCGATCTTCTCCTTGGAGCTCATTCTCACAAATCCTCACCGCGTCTGCGGTTCCTCCGAGTCTCTTTTGTTTCAAGTATTTGATCTTGCAACCAAGCCGTTGGCCGTCTCCGAAGAAGCTCTTGATCTTCTCTGCCTCAAACTGGACCACCATAACGACCTCGCGGACCCCGGCTTGAACCAGCGCCCTGACTGTTCTCTGTAGAAGTGGTTCTCCACCGATCGGGAGTAGATGCTTCGGATTCTTCTCAGCAAGAGGCCAGAGTCGCTCTCCTCTACCCGCCACGAGAATCGCTGCCTTCAATCCTGTCACCGTCCCTTCAGAACTTGTCTCAACAGTCGAAGCGTATCTCTCATAACTCTCGTTGCCTCAGATCTATCCTTCGATTCTCCGGTCACGCGTATCACAGGCTCCGTGCCGCTGTCCCGGACGAGAACCCAGGCGGTCTCTGTGCTCACTCTCAGCCCGAACCTCGTCTCAACGGACGAGTTCTTTCCAAGGATCTTTTTCAAGCCCGTAGCTATTTTGGAGAGTTTGGCCTGGGAGAGTTTTCCAGCATACTTCATCCCTTCCCTCATCATATGGTATTCCGGAACATCCCTGACCATTTCTGACACACGGAGACCAAGGTTTTCTGCCGCTTTGAGAAATAATAGTCCTGATAAGGGTCCGTCTGGACAGCTGTTGTAGTCTCGGTGAATCCATGCCCCGGATGGCTCTCCGGCGAAGTTCGCGTTCAACCGCTTAGCTTCCCGCAGAAGCTTAGCATCACCCACCGGGCCTCGAACCAGCCTCGCACCTGTTTTCTTGGCTATTTCATCCACGACCATTGAGGCATCGAGCGGGACCACGAAGGGACCCTTGGACCTTTTCGCAAGAAACGCAATGTAGGATGCAAGTATTCTGTCTTGCAAGGGGCAATTTCCTTTCTCATCAACGACGTACATTCTGTCTGCATCACCATCGAATGCGATCCCCGCGTCAAAGTGAGTCTCGACAACCATGCTACCAAGAGTCTGCACGCTTTTCCTCGTGGGCTCAGAGCCGCGACCGGGGAACCCTCCATCAGGGTATGAGTTGATGGTCGTAACTTTGTCCAGTCTTTCTCGATAGATTGCTGGGGCGAGTTGTGAGGCTGCACCGTTACCGCAATCGAGGACAACTTTCCATTTCTTCTTGAAGACGACCCTGGAGAGCAGTTGCTTGTACTCCCTTGGGTCCGCAGGCTCAAGACTTGAAGCTCTTCCGTTATAGGGGAGTGGTTTCGGGTCCTTCAGGCTCAGTCTCGTCTCGTCGTCGAGGGCTTCCCCGGACTTGTTGAACACCTTGAACCCGTTATACTCTGGCGGGTTGTGGCTAGCAGTGATCATGACTCCAGCCGATCGCCCAAGAGACTTTGTTTCATAGGCAAGTGCTGGCGTCGGAATCAAACCATAATCTAGAACTTTCGCTCTGTTTTCAAGCGCAGCCGCAAGAAAAGACGCTTTCAGGACCGGCCCCGAGTATCGGGGATCGTTTCCAAGCGCCAGCTCTTCCCCCATAATCCTTGGAATGAGCTTGCCTAGTTCGAAAGCAACCGTTGAATTTACTGTTTCAGGATATTTGCCCCGGATTCCGGAACTGCCGAATTGTAGGTTCAAAAGCGGGCAGCGCTACGCTGCTGGCTCGGCAGCAACTGCCGCGATCTCAGGTACAGTTTCGATGATTTCCTTGGAGGCCTTCCCCTTAGGAACTGCGTCCTCCAAGCTCAATGGCATAGAGAGCAACTTCGACTTCCGTACGCCGATATGGCGCAGAGGGCAGACTTTCTTCGCTTCATTGTAGACATCGGATCCCATTTTTCCAAGAACCATTTCATGACATAGCTGCGAATAGGTGAGCTTCGACGCCTTCTCGGCAACGATCTTGCCCATAACCTGTCGTATCCCGTGCTCCTGCGAGCCGTTTATCCTGCCGTGGCTGAATGCTACGATGTAGACTCGTGTAAGATAGTTGTCAACTGTTCGACCGGTGAAAATCCCATCGCAACGAGTACTTCCGCGCCTGACAAGGCTTCTGAGATAGTCAGTGGAGTACTCGTGGCTCTTGAGGATCGTATCAGCACGGTCGCCCGTAATGGACGTGACTAGGAAGTAGAGTTTGATGGACTGGTGGGAGAAATCATTTGTAATATCATACAGCGTCGTTTCGACGACTCGACCGATAAGCTTCTTCGGATCCTCACAAGGTATTCCCGCAACATTCTGTTCTCCAAAGTAGCCGGGGGTGTACACGGAATACCATTCCTTGGTTCTCCACTTGTCCCGCACTTTCTTGGTGGTCTTTGACACAGTCTCTATTCCATTTTGCTTAGCTTGATACTTTTTCTAGCGTCTCCTTTGCTGGTTGAAGACAGCGGAGGAGGTCGTCCAAGGTGGATATGAAGGTTTCAATCTTTCCACCGAATTCGAGACTAAATGACGCTGACCGGTCCAGTGCTTTTCCCTTTACCGTGAGACCTTTCATGTTCAAGTTATCAGGTTGAACCGATGCTACAAGCGACCTGGATGTTGCCTTGTTCGGTGTCGAGATTTTGATCTGCGCTCTTATCATTTGATTGTCGACTCGACGGTCTTTTCAAACTGGGTGAGAAACGGTTCTAAGCTCTGACGTTGTACAGTAGCGCCTGCTGCGATTGCGTGGCCGCCTCCGTATCCACCGTACTTGGGCGACAAGTCCTGAAGAATCTTCCCAAGATTCAATCCTTTTTCGATCAGCTGATCGGTTCCACGCGCAGAGACTTTTGACTCGCCTTCTTTTGTCGCAGTTACCACCAAGGTCACTTTTGAGCCGCCGAAGAGGTTCGAGGAGGAGAGTATGGAAGAGACGGCTCCAGTCATGTTTTCATCAATTACTCCCTCGCCCCTAACTATGACCAAGTGTCCTTTCTGAACCAGCGACTTTGGATCAGAGGTAATCCAGTTCATGTATTTCGATAGGAATTTTCGGTATTCTGAGTAGACTTGTTGTGCTTCCTCAAACGATGCTCCACGGTCCCCTAGGCCCAAGGCCACCCCAAGGCCCGGTTTGCCCATGCGGCCGCAAGCATTCAGGAGAGATCCGTATTCCCTGGCGTCGCGGAGAGGAGTTGAGGGTTCTTCCTTGGTCAGCGTGTAGACAGACCCTATCAGTTCAAGGGCGACTTCTCCACTGAGCTTCAGTGAGATCATGTGTTGAATGATCTTGTCGACAAGTCGTTTCTTCTCTTCAAGCGAGAGATCCGAGATTGTTCTCCAGCGGTCGTCAACCTTGGTGGGAATGCTTACCGAGTCAAGCAGAGCAAGACAGCGGTCTTCTTCACCGCTTAGGCCCGGCAGGAATGGTGTTGTGGTTGATGCGATTGCTCTATGGATCGGTCTGGTTTGTCGTCCGAACAAGACTAGGTCTTGAGTAACCTCGACGAGTTTCGCTTTGACCGCGTCGTCCAGAATCTCCGTGTTGAGGCCGATTAGTGATCTCTTGGGACCCTTATCCTGCTGGTCCCCGAGACATCCTACAATGGCGAGTGGGGAGAGATCCACGTTTTTCGGGTCGATCGCCTTTGCGAGGAGATAGGCTGTTCCGGCTCCGCTGATCTCTTCTGAGCCGTTGAAACCCATCAGATGAGTGTTGAAGTGATGGAGATTCGGCGGAGCTTCACCCAGTACCTGGTGATGGTCTGCGATGACGATTTCTCGGTTCTTGAGCCCTTTGGAAACGATGTCGAGATAGCCGCTGCCTATGTCCGAGAACACGATGAAGTCAGCGTCAATGGCTCCGATCTCCTCGATCGTTCTCTCGCTGAGATTTTCCACGATTCGCAAGTGAGCAATTGTATTGAGACGTTTGACCGCCTCGAACGCTATTGCGCCGGCGGTTAGACCGTCGGCGTCGAAATGCGTTACGGTCAGAATTGTTGATTCTTTAGAAGCTGCCTCTCTGATTATCGACGCTGTTTCGTCGGCGGTTCGCTGGAGCTCTAGTCGACGCTCGTTGAGGCTAGTCGAGTGAGGCTGCAATTGGCTTGTATGCCCAATCCTTAGGAATTCTCCCAATCTTATGATAATAAAATACAAGCCGATGGATCTTCGACTCGATCAACGCCAAATCCCTCTTGTTCGGATAGTCCTTCCGATTCTTCTCAAGATGCCTAGTCGCACTCGTCGCTTTCCTCAACAAGTTCTCCAGATCCTCAGGAAGCTTCGTCCGGCTCTCTTCCGGGATAATCTTCTCAAGACGTCGACCAGCAACCTGCGACACTAAAGGAATGCCATACTTGTCTCGGAGGATCTGCCCGATGAGGCTCGGCGTGTTTCCCTCCTTGGACAGCTTCAGAACAAGGGCGTCTACCTCTTCAGGCTCGTACTTGAACCAGGCAGGAGGACGCCTGCTTACGGGTCTTGTGGACCCTGAACTTCCTCTCTTACCCGAATATAGTCTTGCCAAGTCGGCTGGTCCCCTGTTTCTACCGCGGTTCTCCGCTGGGCGTTATTTAAGTCGAACTGGGAAGAACCTTCTTTGAAATCAGCAATCCTCGACGACGCATTGGATAGATCACAGGTAAACCGAGCCCGGCTAGAGCGGCCCTCAATTTGCGGTCAACGGTCGCGATGGCCAATTGCTCATTCTTGGCTAGTGAGAAAGAAAGTATCGCAGCGTCTGTATCCGAGGTTTCTATTCCGGATGTGAAGATCGAGTATTTTCTTGATTTCAAGAGTTCGAGAGCTGCATTCGCGAGACCACCCGTTTTCGAGGACCGAGTTCTTCCGAGGCGTTGGAGTTCGCGTTCCACCATGTCGAGAGTCACGACCCGGACTGGACCTTTGATGAGGTCTCGTAGTTCCTCATCGATGTCTCTTCTTTGCTCTAGCATCATCAGAAGGAAGCTAGTATCGAGGAGGACAGTAAGAGAGCTTCTTGTTTTCAGCGGGCTCAATAATATTCGCCTAGCGGAATGATGAGAGGTTTTCAAGCCTCTCAGCCACGCTCGGCTTGTCATGCATGGATCGCTTCTTCCTTTTCTCCAACTTCTCTACGTCTGCAAAACCCATGCTATCGATCTTTTGAAGTGCACGAATCAAATCGTCTCTTCCGAAGAGTTCTGCCGCCCTATTGTCTGCTCTCAACAATTCTTGGCGTGCCTCTGGCGAATAGTATCTACCACTAATTACGAACAAGACCACCCCGAGAGTCAACAATACTCCCGGATGCAATGCCAGAGAACCCTGAAACGAGAAGATACCGTATCCGAAATACTGCAAAAGGAGAAAGGTCGCGACGATATATCCAAGGACACCCAGGACGCTCAGTTCTAGTGTTCGAACCATCTTGCGACGTATCCATAGCATGAAGATGAGAGAGGACGCGATTATCGGCCTCCATTCTTCAATCGTCAGAACTCCTCGCATCCTCCTCGGAAGAACGACGTTGCCACCACCGGTCGAAACCAAGTCCGAGGGCATTTCAAGACTAGCCGGCATCTCGCCGATAGGGACCTGAACCACATCTTTCCAAAAGACCTTCTTCGGGACAAGTTTAGGTGCGTTCAATAGGCTGCAAACCTCGCTAGTCAAGCGTAGGACTTGTTCATCCTCAGAGGCACTATTGAGGGTCTGGACGATGCCCCGCCCCTCTCTCCAGTCCCGCCTGAAACGCCCCAGACCCTGGCGATACTGGAATACGAGCAACCCCATCACACCTGCATAGGCGAGTAGCTCGTATAATCCTACCCAATTGAAGGGATCGCTTTGACAAGAAATTTCACATGGGAAAAGAAACAGTAGCGAGAGAACAAGAATCAACGCCGCGAGTGAGCCGATGATCAAGAATTCCCTCGTCCAACCCTTGAACCACTTCTGATATTCAGGATGGACCTGTTCAAAGTGTGTATTCGATAGGTTCAGGGACCGAGGGTTCACCTCCATTGTCTCTCCACATAATGGACACTCTCTCGAAGCCCTAATCCGGCCCGATTTCCTGTTCACAATATAGCCTACCCTAGGAGTCCATCTTTCTAGTTCTTGAATTAATTCCTGGCGTCCAGAGTATTCCGCTCCTCCACTCCTGGTGAGATGCTATAGTCTTCGGCGCTAGAAACTAATTAATTGTTCTCGTTCGTGTCGTCTGACATGATGGGGGTTTGACTAGCTACTTGCCATTGGAGATTTTGGAGCAGGCTTCTTGCGGCGGCCAACTTCCCCTACAATGATTAGAACAGCTCCCGCAACAGCTACGACAAACCCCATCTGCCCTGCAAACGAAGACAGGTCGCACGGGCCATAGGCGAATAAGAGGAAATACGGGCAGCCGGGAAGAATTGCCAAGGTTGCGAATAGGGTCACAATACCGCCAAGAACCTCGATATATTTCCAGTGAAATCTCACTTTTGCTGCCGCCATTTCCGCTCCAGGGTTAGGGAACAAGCCATGTCACCTTCCTTCGGTGCATGCCATATCATCGACTCGCTCACTGGACGCTAGTTGGGTAATTCAAGAAGGCGCGAACGCCAGCTCAAGCCGTGACAGTAAACCCATAGTGGACCCGTTGCGTGTTCATCGTTATCCCATAGCTTGTTCCGTGTTGGAAGGTGAACGCGTTTCCGTCTATTAGAATGATGAGAGTCACGTTAGCCATGAGAGGAATTGTAGGGACAGACCAGTTTGGATTCGGGATACATTTGCCCCGTCGGGTCGCTAACGTAGTAGGAGACGGGGGTAACTGGATATGAGCCGCAGTTCAACAGGTTGAAACTGATGTTTGTTGGGGAATTGAGATGTGTGAAACCTGGGGCATAATTGTTCGTGGGGTCCTCCTGGATGGACCAAGAGGGATGAGGAGTTCTGACTAAGCATGAGTATGCCTGCCGCTCCAGCAACTATCCCACAAATGATCGCCGCGGCCAGAGTTCTGGGTATAGTTCGTTTCATCCTGTCTACTCAAGATCGACACGTCCGCCGAAGTAATGGGTCGAGCTCTACCGGCTAGCCGGAAACTCAGTTACTGATCTAGATATCCACGTTCGCGACTTCGGCCGCGTATTTTCGCCCTTTGCGAATTTCTATAATCTGTACGGCGCGATGGGCGGCTGAAACCTAAATTTGCTCATCGAATCGTTCCGAATCAAAGGCATTGTCTCATGAGTTTAGGATCATTGGCTCCCGCAGTTGTCATATTTGTAGAGGTGTTCAGTCTTTCGGAAAGCGAGATCTGGGCAGAAGATGACTCTATTGATTGGATCGTATTCTCGTTCCCAGTCCTAGTACGCTGAGAACTGTCCCGGCAACTATTGAGACTGCTCCCCATAACTCTTCCATTTGTCCCATGCTGAGGGTGGCGCCCTCACGTTCAGGGCAAGGTATTCCTTGCACTCTACAAGCGTAAGATACTGCGCCGACCGTCATTACTTCAGTCAAGTAGGCTATGATCCCAGCAGCCAGAAGACCTGCCCCGATGGCCAGAATTACGATTTTCGAACCCCGGAACCCCTGTTCAATCCTTTCCAAGCTCGCCGGTCCTATTTTGGGTTTCTGCTCGGACTTTGAAGAAGCCCGACATGGTCGATTGCGGTCCTGTGTTCGGCGTTATTTACCTAAAGTGTTCGAGGAAGTAGTCGTTCGCAGGATCATACCGATCCTATCTTATCGTTCCGAATCCTATCAGGCGCCAGCTTTCTCCGATTCTCCGGCTTAGGGCGACTTTGGATCCTGGGTCGGCGCAGATGGGTTTCTTTAGTTGTACATCTGCTATGTCTTCTCTCGCCGATACGACGAGTCCGGAGGTAACGGCAGTGCTCGCGTTGAGGACTAGCGGTTCGTTCATCTTGATCTTCTGTACTGGGACCAGCTGTTCGGTTCCGACAGCTCTTTCGAATAGGTCAACATCGAGGCTTACCTTTTCCAGAATATTGGGCAGTGTACCTGACCTTCCCAGGACATTACCCACCAACCCATCAGACTTTGTTATCGACGGATCCAGATCGGTTCCAACGGCAACCAGCCCACCAGGCATTGCCTGCTTCACTTCTCCATCACCGGCTTGCAAGGTCTCCACGTTCGCGACAAGTCTTTCATACGTGACCCGGTTCGACTCGCCTACCTTTATTCCCGGTTTGATCTCGATCTCCTCTCCTCTCTTGAAAACCCCCTGGACAACAGACCCTCCAACAACCCCTCCCAGAATATCCTCCACCTCGGTACCGGGCTTGTTGACATCAAATGATCGGAGGATCGACATTCGCGGCGCTACAGAGGAGTCGCGTTTGGGAGTCGGAATCTTTTCTTGTATCGCAGCAATCAAAACATCCATGTTCAGTTTATGCTGGGCTGAAACCGGTATCACCGGAGCATCTCCAGCAATAGTGTCTTTCGTAAATTCACGAATCTCCTGATAGTTCA
>Ga0066665_10001782_pt1 | contig 10262 bp, 9 predicted proteins | sample GraSoiAngelo_114_FD_75175 | JGI IMG/M metagenome (GOLD analysis project Ga0066665, IMG submission 75175) | Grasslands soil microbial communities from the Angelo Coastal Reserve, California, USA - 14_0903_13_40cm | ecosystem: Environmental > Terrestrial > Soil > Grasslands | place: USA...
AAACAACCTTTTGAAGGAGAAGGATCCTTCGCTTTCCGGAGACGATGTGCGCGAAGGATTAATTTGCGTGCTAAGCGTGAAATTGCCTAATCCACGCTTCGAGTCACAGACCAAAGTGAAGCTCGTGAACACGGAGATCGACGGGATCGTGAACTCGGTTGCCTATGACGGACTGATGACTTACTTCGACAAGACTCCGCCGGTTGCCCGACGGATTTTCGAGAAGGTGCTCACAGCGGCCCGGGCGCGGGAAGCTGCGCGAAAAGCGAGAGAAACAATTCGAAAGGGCGCTCTTACTGGCGGAGGGCTGCCTGGGAAATTGGCAGATTGCTCGGAGCGCGACCCGGAATTGACCGAGCTCTACATTGTCGAAGGCGACTCGGCGGGCGGCTCCGCCAAGCAGGGGCGCGACCGGCGTTATCAAGCGATTTTGCCGATTCGCGGCAAGTTGATCAACGTCGAGAAAGCGCGCGAAGATCAATTTCTCAAAAACACTGAGATACAGGCGATGATCACGGCCATCGGTGCCGGCATTGGCAAACCGAAGGAAGAGGCCAATGGCAAGGACGAAGGTCGGTTCGACATCTCAAAGCTGCGCTACGGCCGCATCATCATCATGACAGACGCAGATGTGGATGGCTCTCACATTCGCACTCTGTTGCTCACCTTCTTCTTCCGGCAGATGACCGAGTTGGTGCGCGCCGGGAGAATTTACATCGCGCAACCGCCGCTTTACCAGATCAAGCGCAAAAAACGCGAAGAATATGTAGATGATGATGCGCGGCTAAACAAAATCCTCATTTCATTGGGCGCAGAGGATGTGCGCCTGAAAAACCTCGCGGATGATAAAGAAATCACCGCGACACAACTGAAGGACATTCTCGAATCACTCGAGAAACTCGCGAAACTAAGCGAAGCAGTGCGCCGACACGGCGGCGATTTTGAGACGTATCTCGCTCACCGAAATTCCAAGTCGGGGAAGCTTCCAAATTATCTGGTGAAGGTGCGCGAGGGCAACGAGGAAACCGCGCATTATTTTCACGACGAAAAAGCGGTCCGCAAATTTCATCAGGAAAACCTCGATCTTAATTTGTTCGATACGCAGATCGGTCAGGAATTGCTTCCACTGGATACGCCCGCGCGAGCTGATGGCAGCCGCAGGCGTGGCAGACTGGTCGAACTACACGAATCTGCCGCGATCGAAAAAATCATTGCCGAACTGGCTCGAAAAGGGTTGAAAGTCGGTCATTACGCGACCAGCGACCAGCCGATTTTCGAGCTGATCGAAGGTGACGGCGACAAAGCCACCTCACATCCGCTGTTTTCCATTCCAGAAATTCTCGCAAAGATTTTGGAGATCGGGCGCCGCGGAGTGCAGATCAAGCGTTTCAAGGGTTTGGGTGAAATGAACGCCAAGGAGTTGTTTGAGACCACGATGAATCCGGAAAAACGCAAGCTTCTGAAGGTGGACCTGAATGACGACAATGCTGTGGATGCCGACAAAATGTTCACTATTCTGATGGGTGACGTCGTCGAGCCACGCCGGCAATTCATCGAAGACAACGCGCTAAACGTGCGCAATCTCGATGTATAAATCGATGGGAGGTTTGTTTCATAAACTGCGCCATCCGCAGCGCTGTTACGTTGTCTGCACAATCCCGCGGTCCGGCAGCAATTTGTTGACCGACGGATTGCGCGCCACCCACCGGGCTGGCATGCCCAAACAATTTTTCCTCCGGAAGTTCGAAGCGCGCTACGGTGCGGAGCTGGGGCTCGACCTGGTTGCTGATTACCCAGGATACGTGCGCGGCATCGTCAACACGAAAACGACCGACAATAAAGTCTTCGGTTTTAAATTAATGAGCTGGTACCTGGACGATTTCATAACCCGGCTGCGAGATACTTGTGCTTTCGGCGATGCGGCAACGGATGATCTCACGCTATTGCGAAATGCGTTCCCACGTCTTTGTTTTGTGCACATCCATAGGCGCCATAAACTCCGGCAGGCACTGTCCACAGCGCGCGCACTTCAGACGGGCTTGTGGAAAGTTCAGAAGGGGCGAACGACAGCACGAGAGCCGCAATTTGATGCGGAGTTGATCGAACAATCTCTTAAAGAAGCAGACCGGCAAGAGAAGATCTGGTATCGTTTTTTTCAGCGGATTGGCATTGAACCTTTCGAGGTCGAATACGAGAAACTGTGTCAGGATTATGAAGGAACAATCCGAAGTGTGCTGGATTTCTTGCAAATTTCGCTGCCGCGCGGCGCTCGGATTGGTCCTCCTGTGACAATCCGGCAAGCGGACGAAATTTCGCGCATGTGGGAAGAGCGCTTCCTCGCAGAGCGTCCCTCGGCGTACTCACCTGCCGCTGGCTGAATCAATCATGCTTAACCCAAACGAAAAAGTAGAGCCGGTAAACGTGGCCGAGGAAGTATCGAGGTCTTTCCTCGATTATTCGATGTCCGTCATCATTTCTCGCGCGCTGCCGGATGCGCGCGACGGACTCAAGCCATCGCAGCGAAGAATTCTTTACGCGATGCACGATCTGTCGCTTTTCCCCGGACGGCAGCACCGGAAGTGCGCAAAAATTTGTGGCGATACCAGCGGAAATTATCACCCGCACGGCGAAGCGGTGATTTACCCCACCCTCGTTCACATGGCGCAACCGTGGGCCATGCGCGAACCGCTAGTCGGTGGCCAGGGGAATTTCGGCTCGATCGAAGGCGATCCACCGGCAGCAATGCGCTACACCGAAGCGCGCATGACTCATCTCGGCGCTGCACTCATGACCGACATGGAGAAGGACACTGTCGATTTTGTCCCCAATTACGACGAAACGCGCACCGAGCCCACCGTTTTCCCAGCTGCATTTCCCAACCTGCTCGTTAACGGCGGAACCGGCATCGCCGTCGGCATGGCTACCAACATTGCGCCGCACAACTTGGGCGAAGTGATCGATGGCATCTGCGCGCAGATCGACAATCCCGACATCACACTTGACGAGCTGATGAAGCACGTGAAGGGGCCGGATTTTCCGACCGGCTGCGTGATCTGCGGCGCAGGCGGTATCCGGCAGTATTTCGAGACCGGCCGAGGCAGTATGAAAGTGCGCGGCAAAGCCGGCGTTGAGGAACTCAAAGGCGCCCGTGAGCAAATCGTGATTACGGAAATCCCGTACGGCGTGAACCGCGCGACGCTGGTCGAGCGCATCGCGCAATTGGTGAACGAAAAAGTGCTCACCGACATCAGTTACGTCGGTGATCAATCGGATGAAAACACGCGCATCGTAATCGAGCTAAAACGCGACGCCAACCCGAAAGTAATCATCGCCAATCTCTATAAGCACACTGCGTTGGAAAGTTCGTTTGCGGTAATCATGCTGGCGATTGATCACGGCCGACCGAAGCTGCTCTCACTCAAGGAAGCCAACGGGGCTTATATCGAGCACCGTCGCGAAGTCGTCCTGCGCCGCACCCGTTTTGAATTGCGCAAGGCCGAGGAGCGCGCCGAGACGCTGGAAGGTTATCTCATTGCGCTCGCTAACCTCGACGAGTTCCTGCGTATCATTCGCGGATCTGCCAATCGCGACGAAGCGCGAGTAAAACTGCTCGCATTCGAATTCACAAAACGGCAGGTGGAACAGATCGGCATTCTGATTCGTAATCCCGCGCGCTTAACGAATGGCCGCTACGCGTTCAGCGAGCAGCAGGCGGACGAAATTCTAAACCTCCGTCTGTATCAGTTGACCGGTCTCGAGCGCGAGAAGATCGACAAGGAATACAAGCAGCTTATCGAGACCATCAACGATCTGCGCGACATTCTTGCTAAGGAGCAACGCGTGTTCACCATCATCAAAAAGGAATTGCGCGAAATTCGCGACAAACACGCATCGCCGCGCCTCACAGAAATTGTTCCTGATGAAGCGGAGATCAATATGGAAGACCTCATCGCGAACGAGGGCTGCATTATCAGCATCACGCATGGTGGCTTCATCAAACGAACTGCTGTAAGCGCGTTTCGTGCGCAACGGCGTGGCGGCAAAGGCGTCATCGGCATGCAAACGCGCGAAGGAGCGACCGAGGAAGAGGAAGGCGACTTCGTCGAGCATCTCTTCACCGCTACGACGCACGACTATCTGATGTTTTTCACCGCGGCGGGACGCGCTTACGTGGAAAAAGTTTACGAAATTCCCGACATGGGACGCGCCGCGAAAGGCCGCTCGATCGCGAACATTCTCGAACTCAAGCCCGACGAAAAAATAGCGGCGACGATCCGCGTTCAATCCAAAAAATCCGGCACAGGACCGAACGCTGTTGATCAGACGTGGGACAAAAATCTGCACATCGTTTTCGCCACGCAGTCGGGCATCGTTAAGAAATCGAATTTGTCCGATTACGCCAATGTCCGGCGCGGTGGCATCATCGCCATTCAAATCGAAGAAGGCGACAGGCTGATCGACGCGAAGCTAACCAACGGTAACAACGAGATCGTCCTCATCACAAAAGACGGCATGAGTTTGCGCTTCCATGAAGAACAACTGCGTGACCAGGGCCGCAACACCGTCGGCGTCTGGGGAATTCGTCCGGAGAAGGGAGATCATGTCGTGGCCATCGCGATCGTCGATCCAGATGCCATGTTGCTGGTCGCGGGGGAAAATGGAATCGGCAAACGCACGCGGTTTGATGACTACCGGCGGCAATCGCGCGGCGGCAAGGGCATCATCACCATGAGAACCGGCGAAAAAACCGGTGTGGTCGTCGGCGCGCTCACAGTTCGCGAAACAGACGAGATCATGCTCATCACGAACAAAGGCCAGATGGTGCGCACCCGAGTCAAAGAAATTCGCGAAACCGGCCGCAATACGATGGGTGTAAAACTGATGGACCTGCGCAACGGCGAAAAGCTTCAGGCAATCGCACCTGTAGTGAGTCAGGCGGAGGAAGAAGAAGCGCAAACCGCCGAACCAACGGCCGAAAAATCGTAACTGCCAACGCGGCGAAGCCGGCGCGCCCGATTGCCCACTGCTGAAGCGCTAGCCGGTTTCGCGTGGGTGTTGCGAGGGTGCGGCAGCGGTGAAAGCGAATTTGCGTTTCCGAATCAGCATCAAATTGCGAATGTAAATCAGCGAGTTTGGAAGGTAAGCAAGAATGCCCACGGGATCCCGTCGGAAAACAAAATACAGGCACATCAGCGCGCTTCCGGCGATGCTCCAGTACCAGAACGACACTGGAATTATGCTTTCGCCCTGTCGCTCCGAGGCGAGCCATTGGACAAGAAAACGCATCGAGAAAAGAGCGTTCCCGATAAAACCGAGAACCATAAGGTAACTCCAATCCAGGCCAAGGAATCGGTATTCTTTGCCGATCCAGGTGATAGCGATAAGTGCGAGCATGTTCATAGGCAATGTAGTTGTTTAGCGTTTCGCCTCTCCCTTCACAAGGAGAGGCAGGGTAAGGGTCTCACTTTTCGGCCTGCTGATATTTGCGCGATCAAAGTGTCGGCCATGGTGGCTGGCGTGTCAGCAATCGCGACTCTGGCAGCTTTGAGCGCTGCGATCTTTCCAGCGGCAGTGCCTTTGCCTCCGGAAATAATTGCGCCCGCATGACCCATTCGGCGACCCGGTGGCGCAGTCATTCCGGTGATGAAGGCTGCCACCGGTTTTTTACAATTCATTTTTATCCACTCGGCAGCTTCTTCTTCGGCCGAGCCACCGATTTCGCCGATTAAAATCATCGCTTCTGTGCCGGGATCTTCGTTGAAAAGTTTCACACAATCGAGGTGCGACAAGCCGTGAATGGGATCGCCGCCGATACCGATGCACGTTGATTGACCATATCCGCGCGATGTCAGTTGCCACACTGCTTCATAAGTGAGCGTTCCGGAGCGCGAGATCACGCCAACATTTCCCGGCTTATGAATGTAGCCGGGCATGATTCCGATCTTGCACGCGCCTGGAGTAATGATTCCCGGGCAATTCGGCCCGATCAGCCGCGATTTTTTCCCACGCATCAGTGCCTTCACGCGCATCATGTCCATCACAGGAATTCCTTCGGTGATGCAGACGATCAACTCCACTCCAGCATCGACTGCTTCAAGGATTGAATCCGCAGCCGCGGGAGCCGGTACGAAAACCATCGAGGCATTACAGCCGGTTTTCTGTCGCGCTTCCCATACAGTGTCGAACACTGGCACTTTGGCATCGAACACTTGCCCGCCCTTCCCCGGTGTCACGCCTGCGACAACATTCGTTCCGTAGTCCATGCACTGCCGCGTATGAAACGCGCCGGCGCTGCCAGTAATTCCCTGAACAACAAGCCGCGTGCTTTTATCGACGAGCACCGACATATCTCAGGAAAGCAGGAACGCGGGAACAAACCGAAAAATAATTTCCTGCTTTCCTAGGTTCTTTAGGGATTTTTTCGGGTTGCTCATTTCGGTTTGCGTTTGTGAATGACCAACTTGTTCCCGTCCGGATCGCGAAACTGTGCCATCCAGCAAACCGGCGTCTCAGTTTTCTCGATGTCGAAGGTGACACCGCGCTCTTTGAGCTTCGCGATGGCAGCATCGATGTCGTCAACTTCGAAGGCGACTGTCGTTCCATCGCGCGAAGGTTTCCACGCGGGATGACAACCAACTCCGATCGTTGTGGGGCCCAGATCATACTCGACCCACGCGCCGTCCATCTGAGTGGAAGTCGGTTTGAGCTCGAGGATCTCTTGATAAAATTTTCGCGCGCGTTCCTTGTCAGATACGGCGATAGCAATGAAGGCTACTTCGTGTGTGATCATTTGCAGACTCCTTTCTCGTCTTCAGGTTTAAGTTTGTGAATTATAAGCTTGTTGCCATCCGGATCTTGGACGACTGCCATGTGACAGCACGGCGTTTCGAAGGGCTCGGCGGCGAAACGCACTTGTCGATTTTTCAAATGCTTGATCGCTTCGTCGAAGTTTTCCATCTCAAATGCAGCAGCAGTCCCTTGATTCGACGGCATCCAGTGCTCGCCAACATTCGCGAGAGCGAGTGTGTCTTCGCCTAAGGAATATTCGATCCATTTTCCGCCCATCATCTCGTCGGAGACTTTTAGGCCGAGCACAGCTTCGTAAAACTCACGCGCGCGTTTCACGTCCGACACCGGAATTCCAACAAATGCGATGTTCTTAATCTTCATGCGTGATGGCTTTGTTGCGCAGCCAGTCGGCTAACAGTCCGATCACTTTGGGATCGAAAGGCGCGCTCTTTCCTTTGAATGCGTCGGCCAGACTCAAATAATGCTGAAACGTGTGGCCCGTGTTGGGTATTTCGTAAAAGGACGCGAGATCCCCATTCTTGTTCACGTAGGCGGCAATTAATTCGGAATCTTCGCGACTCATGATCCAGTCGAACGCGCCGCGAAGAACATAGGTTGGAACTTTCACGCGCGACCACGCGGTCGCGAAATTCAATTGTTGCAACTGCTGATAAAACCCGAGCGGCCGCCCGTAAAGGTGTGCGTAGTCTTTTCCCTCTGGCCAAAGATCCGCGAGCTGCGGTTGCTCCTTCAAAATATCATCGACCGATCGACCTTTGATCAGCCATTCGTAATAGAGGGTCGCCGCGCCTTTTATGCGATCGTTGACTTCTCCGGGCGATTTTCCCATCAACGCGAATCGCCGTCGCTCGATCTCGAGCATGTGCTCGAACCAGGTCTTCACCCAGCCGCCCATTGAAATGTAACCGCGGACCTGCGCCTGTTCGGGGTCCGATTCCGGAACGAGCGGCGCAAAGCCTCCGCCATTGCTGATGCCGCGCATGTAAATTCTCTTAGCGTCGATGAAATCGTACTTCTTCAGTGCGCGAAAGGCCGCGCGGTAACCTGCGAGCTCCGAATCGAAATCCGTTTCGGCGCAAACGCCTTCGCTGTCGCCGACGCCGTGCTTGTCCATTCGAAAAAAAGCGAATCCCGGGACCTGGGCTAGACCGCGAAAAACCAGACCACTCTCGTCCTTCCTGCCAGCCGGCGCTTCGACAGAATCGCAACTCAACCGGCCAGCAACGAAAATGACCGGCAATTTCCCTTTCGAATCATGCGACTTGGTAATGATCGTGCGCAATCGTTTACCGTCGGGCGCCGTCACAGAGTCGTAAATCACATCGACGTTCGGATACGACTCGCGAGGCGTTTTGCTTTTGCGCGGAAGATCTTCCCCGCAAAGCGTCGCGGCGATCGCGAGAAAAACGATCGTTAGTCCTATTTTCATTTGCCTTTCGCGGCAGAAACCACCTTTTTGGCGGCGTCCGCGAGATCGTCCGCGGCAATCAGTGCCAAGCCACTTTCTTTCAACAACTGCTTTCCTCGCTCGACGTTTGTTCCTTCCAGGCGAACGACCAGCGGCACGGACAGTTTCACCGTCTTCGCTGCATTGATAATGCCTTGCGCGATGATGTCGCATTTCATGATGCCACCGAAAATGTTCACGAGAATCGCTTTCACTTTCTTGTCTGCGATCAGAATTTTGAGGGCTTCGGTCACCTGTTCTTCAGTTGCGCCACCGCCGACGTCGAGGAAATTGGCCGGCTCGCCACCATAAAACTTGATGATGTCCATGGTGGCCATCGCCAACCCCGCGCCGTTGACTAGACACGCAATGTTTCCATCGAGTCCGATGTAGCTGAGACCGTGTTTTGACGCTTCGACTTCGCGCGGGTCCTCTTCCGCGACGTCACGCATCGCCGCGATCTCCGGATGTCGATACAACGCGTTGTCGTCAAAGTTGAACTTGGCGTCGAGCGCGAGCACGTCACCCTTGGTCGTGACGACCAGCGGATTGACCTCGACCATCGAACAATCGAACGCCACAAATGTGCGATAGAGTCCCTCGAATAGTTTTGCAGCCGACTTCAGCTGTGAGGATTCGAAGCCCAGTTGCTTCGCTAGTTTGCGTGTCTGGAATGGTTGCAGACCTGCCGACGGATCGATGGCCTCACGGATGATCTCCTCGGGTGATTTCGCTGCGACTGTCTCAATTTCTACGCCGCCTTCCGTGCTGGCGACAATCAAAGGCGCGGCAGTTGCTCGATCGAGCAGAATCGCAAAATAAATTTCGCGCGCGATCTCGGCCGATTCCGCGACGAGCACTTTGTTCACTACGCGACCGGCCGGACCCGTCTGGTGTGTCACCAGAATTTGCCCCAGCATCTTGGCGGCAACGTCCCGAACTTCTTCGGGCGTCTTGCGAACGTGCACTCCCCCTTTGAATCCATTCTTGAAGATTCCCTTGCCTCGGCCGCCTGCATGAATCTGTGCTTTAACAATGATCTCGACGTCGCCGAGCTCACGCGCAATTTGCTCTGCTTCATCAAGCGTCGAGGCGACTTTGCCTCGCGTCGTTGCGACATCGAATCTCTGAAGCAACTTCCTCGCTTGGTGCTCGTGGATATTCATTCGGCAAATTTCGGGCAGAGTGGAATAGCCCGCCGAACGCAGATCAGCAAAGATTTTTCTCTTGCGAATTGGCTTGCAACTTCGAAACCGAGCCAACTACGGTGGCAGCCATGAAAAAATCCATGAAAATTGCCGGTCTGATTTGCGCGCTCTTTGGCACACTCACCCTCCCGATCGTTGCCGGCACGCCCGAACAAGAGAAGGCGTTTACCGACAAATACAAAAAAGCATTCGAGGCGAAGGACACGACCACGCTCGAATCATTCCTCTACACTCAGGGCGCCGACCCAGCGATTCTCGGTTTTTACAAAATGATGCAGTCAGCCGAAGCCGGAGAGAAAATCTCTAACATCGAACTGGTTAGCCTTACCGCAGAGGACGCGAAAAAAGCGGCCACACCGATGGACTCACCCACTGGCGGCAAAGTTTGCCTGACACTCAAACCAACCAAAAAGCTCATCATTAAGATCGAGAAAAAAGACGCCAACGGCAGCTCAACCAGCTCGAGCGAAAACTTCGTTGCCGAGAAAGACGGTAAATTCGTAATTCCTGTCCCAGGGCCATGTAAATAGGACCTCGGTCAAACGGGCAGCCAGCCTAAAAAGAGCGCAACGCTATGATTCAGATGCGCTAGCCGAGAAATTCGCGCAAGCAGCCGTTTCGCTTTAGTGACGCTGCTATTTTATGGCCGCCAATCGCGGTAAGCGTCGTGTGCGCCGACCGTGAGACTGGTTCGTGCCCTGCTGTGCCGATCGAGTTGTTCGGCGAGCCACTGAAACCATTCCCAAGTCTTCTCCGAACCTGCACGCTCACGTTCATACTCGACGTAGCAACGTAAC
>Ga0066665_10001785_pt1 | contig 10258 bp, 13 predicted proteins | sample GraSoiAngelo_114_FD_75175 | JGI IMG/M metagenome (GOLD analysis project Ga0066665, IMG submission 75175) | Grasslands soil microbial communities from the Angelo Coastal Reserve, California, USA - 14_0903_13_40cm | ecosystem: Environmental > Terrestrial > Soil > Grasslands | place: USA...
CGCGACGTCACCGCCGCTGGCGTCTACCGAACAGGAGGGCTGGTCAGGGCGGGTGCAGACCCCCGAATCGCGCTCGACGCACGGCGCGCCGAGCTGCTGCGGCGGATCGCCGCCGTCGAGGCGCAGGCGGGGGATGCGGCCGAGGCAGGACGGATCCTGCACGCCGCGCAGTCGAGCCTCACGGAGCTCCGCGCGCAAGCCGCCGGAGCCGCGAGGGCCGAAGAGGTGTCGCGCATGCTCGAGACGACGCGCGCTGCCGAACAGGCCGAGGAGCTGAAGCTGGCCGGCCTGGAGCGCTCGGCGGGCGCCGCCGAAGAGCGAGCGGCCAAGCTGAGTCGGGAGCTGGAGACCCGCATACGGGAGGTGGCAGCGGAGCGCGCCGCGCTGCAGCAGCGGGAGCTCCAGCGCGAGCGCTGGCGCGACCGCATCGACTCGCTGCGCAGGCAGGTGGGGCTGGTCGACGAAGACGTGACCCGATTGAGCGCCGGATCGGAAGAGCGTCGCCGGCATCTGCAGGAGGCTGAGGGCGCAGCCGCGACGGCGATCGAGTCCTTGCCCGAGCTTCGTGCCGGCGCAGAGTCGGCCCGCGAGATCCTCGCCTCGGCCGAGCACGATGCCCCCGAGGACGAGGCAGAGATGGCGGAGAGCGCGCGGCGGCTGGTCGCGCTCGAGGAGACGCGCATCGACTCCCGGCTCCGCACCGGTACGCTCGAAGGCAACCTCGAGCTGATCGCGCGTGAGGCGGAGCTCCTGCAGGCGCGGATGGAGGAGATCCGCTCCCGGATGCCGGACGGCGTGGCGCCGGAAGAAGTGCCGGGTGGCAAAGCCCGCGAGCGGGAGATGCGCGCAATCGAGCGGCGGCTCGAGGAGATCGGACCCACCAACGCGCTGGCCGAGGCCGAGTGCCGTGAGCTGGAAGAGCGCTACCAGAACCTCGCCGAGCAGCTGGAGGACATCACCGAGGCGCGCGCCGACCTCGAGGACCTCATCTCGAAGCTGCGCCAGGAAGAGGAATCGCGCTACGAAGCCGTTTTCGGCGCGGTCGCCGCGAACTTCCACGAGTACTTCTCGGAGCTGAATCCGGGTGGGCGCGCAACGCTGCGCCATGCCGAGGGCGAGGACGGGCCGCGCAGCGGCGTCGAGATACTCGTCCAGCCGCCTCGCAAGCGACTGCAGAACGTGACCCTGCTTTCATCGGGCGAGCGGTCGCTGGCCGCGCTGGCGCTCGTGCTCGCGCTGGACGAGGTCAATCCGAGCCCGTTCACGATCCTCGATGAGGTGGATGCGGCGCTCGACGATGCCAACGTGGACCGCTTCGGCCAGATGGTGGCGCGTCTCGGCACCAAGCGCCAGTTCCTTGTCATCACCCACAACCACGTGACCATGTCCTACGCGTCCACGCTGTATGGCATCCACCTCGACGAGAGCGGCTCCTCCCACCTCGTCTCGGTGCGCCTCGATGACATCCGCAAACCCGCGACCCGCGCGGCGACCACAGCGCAAGCGGGCTGAGCCAACAAAGAGGGGGTCTCTGGAGCCGCGTCGGTGGCCGCACGCGAACCCTGCTGGCCGCCGGCCTTCGCTCGCTCAGCCCACCGCTCGCCGACGGTTACTACGAGGAGCTGGAGGAGGTGCTGCTCGCCGCGGACCTCGGGCCGGCGATGGTGACCCGCCTCACGGCCGGCGTGCGGTCGCGCGCACCACGGACACGCGACGAGGCTGTCGACGCGCTCGTGACCGTCGCGACATCGCTCATGTCGAAAAAGCCACGCGACCTGCAGGTGGCTGGAAACCCCGCGTGCCTGCTGCTCTATGGCGTCAACGGCGCGGGGAAGACGACCACCGCGGGCAAGCTGGCTCACCGGCTGCGCAACGAGGGCCACAAACCGCTGGTCGTCGCCGCCGACACCTATCGCGCCGCCGGCATCGAGCAGATGGTCGCGTGGGCGGACCGCGCGGGCGTGCCGCACCTGGCGGGTTCGAGCGGCGCCGACCCCGCCTCGGTGGTGTTCGACGGTGTGCAGACCGCGCGCAAGCGTGGCAACGACGTGGTGATCGTCGACACCGCGGGCCGCCTGCAGACCCAGCGCAACCTGCTCGAAGAGCTGGCGAAGGTCGGCCGGGTGACGAGCAAGGCCCTCGACGACGCGCCGTACGAGTCCCTGCTTGTCCTGGACGCCGTGCTTGGCCTGACCAACCTGGTCCAGGCGCGCGAGTTCAACAAGGCGATCCCGATCACCGGACTCGCGCTGGCCAAGCTCGACAGCACCGCCAAAGGAGGCGCGGCCATCTCGATCGAGTCGGAGCTCGACGTGCCCGTGAAGCTTGCCGGAGTGGGGGAGGGAATCGAGGATCTGGAGCCGTTCGACCCATCGGCTTTCATCCGCGCGATCTTCGACTAGTCCGGCTCCCTCGATCGGGCGAAATGGAACGTCGGCGCGATCGGCATCATCCGCCCGTCGTCCGTTTTAACCAATTGCCAGTTGCCTTCGTGGACCATCCAGTGATGGCGATGACACAAAAGAACTTGATTCTCGATCTCCCCGCCGCCGCCGCGGATCCAGTGATTCAGGTGATGGCCGTCGCACGCTGACGCCGGTCTCTCGCAGTCGGTCCACCTGCAGTGCTGGTCGCGAGCGACCAGCGCCCGCCGCCTGGGGCCTTTGATCGTCCGCTCGGCCCGGCCGACGTCGATCACCACCGAGTCCTGCAGCAGGACCCGGGTCACACTGCAGTCGCAGGCCCAGCGCTCGACCGTCTTCGAGGAGATCGGAAGTGAGAACTCTGCCTCCGCACCCGGGGCTCCGGTCTGGCCGAGCAGGGTCTCGATCGAGCTCGTGACCTGGAGCGAGACCTTCTGCTTGCCGCCATGAGTGGTCAGCTCCACCAACGCATCGGCCAGCCGCTGCTTGCGGGTGCGCTGGTCGTGGAGGCCGGACTTGCGGGCCAGGGGCTCGAGCGCACTCCGCAAAGCCACGCCCTCGACCGGGTCGAGGACGCCGTTGAGGATCAAGGAGCCGTCTTCCCAGCGGCTTATGGAGAGGCCGCGCTGCTCGTACTTCTCGAACTGCTCGGCCGCATAGGCGTCGGGGTCGGCCGAGTGCCGGTAGTGGTCGCAGATGTGCCGGAACTTGCCCGGCGAGCTCTGGCGCGCCTTCTGCAGAAGCTGGGACTCGTCGAAGCGCTCGCCTACCGCGTCGGCGGTGCGAGCCATGACGACCAGGTGGGTGTAGCCGATTTCCCGGGCCTCGACCGCCTGCACGCTCGCAGCCAGCTCCGTCATCCGTTCTCCGACCGTGACCCGATCGCCGACGGTGTTGCTGGCCAGGTGGCAGTTGATGCGGATCCAGTCGTAAGGGGTGGCTGAGCCCTCCCAGTCCCAGAAGTCGGTCCGGACGAACTCCGCCGCCAGCAGGGATTGCTGGAGCAGCAAGAGGTCGATCTGAAGCTGGTTTTCGACCAGCTGCTGGCCCAGCTCGGCCCCCCGATCGACCATCTGAAGCATGAGAAAAGCGTACAAGTGTTCGGAATCAATGTCAAGTTAATTTACTGGCAAAACAATCCAGAAAAGCAAAGTTCCCAGCCATCCATCCAGATCCACCGCGCCCCCTTCCCAGCCCGTCCCCGCGCAGTCCAACAGCCACCCAGACCCACCCTCGCCACCCCCTCCGAGTCCTTTCCACTCATCCAAGGGACAATCAAGCAGGTGATCGCCGACCCGCACTGTCACACCCTCTCCTCCGACGGCATGGTCACCCCGGCACAGCTGGTCGACGCCGCCGTCAAGGCCCGACTCGACCTGATCGCCGTCACCGACCACGACACGATGCGGTCGGTCAAGGAAACCCAGGAGCGTGGCCACGCCGCGGGCCTGACGGTGGTCGCGGGACAGGAGATCACCACCCGGTGGCCGGCGCGGACCCACATGATGGCCTGGTTCCTGGACCGCCCCATCAAGTGGGGGATGTCGCTCGACGACACCGTGGCAGCCGTCCACGACCAGGGCGGCCTCGCGATCGTCCCGCATCCGTTCATGCCCGTCTACTTCGGTTCCATCCAACCCGACATGCTTCGGCGCCTGATCGAAAAACATCGCTTGGACGGCATCGAGATGGTCTTCACGGTTCCCATCGGCGCCCGCCGGCGCCGGCAGCTCGATGCGTTCTACGCGGACAATCGAGATCGGCTCGGGGCCGCCGTGGGAGGAAGCGATTGCCACTTCGGCGCGCACGATATCGGCTCGGCGATCACCGAATACGCAGGCGACTTCAGGACTGCGATCAGCGAGCGGACCACGCAGCCGCGCCGCATCCGCCACGCGGGACGGCTTCCGGCCGCGCTGGCGCTGCGCCAGCAGTGGCGCGCGCTGGTCGACCTACCGCTCAGGCGATCGCGCGGCCAGCTCTAGGAGCGTTTCGTGCACGGCCGGCGCCCCGGCGAGGATGTTTCCGGTTTCGATCCATCTGTCGCCGCCCGACCAGTCGCTGACGCGCCCGCCCACCTCGATCACCAGCGCTGCTCCGGCGGCCACGTCCCAGGTGTTCAGGCCGAGCTCGAAGAAACCGTCGAATGTGCTCGCCGCCGTCCAGGCGAGGTCCAGGGCGGCGGCGCCCGCGCGGCGAATGTCCTCGAAAGTCTCGAGCGCCTGCCGGAACACCGGCAGGTAGCGCGGCAGAAGCTTCTTGTTCCGGAAGGGAAAGCCCGTCGCCACCACCGCGCCGGAGGGGTCGAGCAGGCGGTGCGCAGGCAGCCGCTCGCCGTTCATGAACGCTCCCTGACCTCGGGCCACCGTGAATTCCAGCTCCAAAAACGGCGCGAGGACCACGCCGGCGACCGGCAGCCCTTTGTCGAGCAGCGCGACCGAGATCCCGACGCTCGGAAAGCCGCGCGTGAAATTCGTGGTCCCGTCCAGGGGATCGACCGCCCACATGGTGGCCGCCCGCACGCCCCCACGCTCTTCCGCGAGCACCGCGATGCCGGGCGCCTCACGCGCCAGGACCTCGAGGATCGCCACCTCCGATGCCCGATCGGTCGTGGTGACGTAGTCCCCGCGGCTCTTCAGCTCCGCTGCCGAGCCGGGTCGCGGCAGGCCGGCACGAAGGAGCACGGCCGCGCCCGCGCGCGCGGCGCGCAGAGCCACTGGGAGCAGATCGCTCAGGCCTGCTTGTCCTCGAGGCCGAGGCCGAACATCGCCTCCAGGTCGTGGGCAGAGAACTGCTGGAACGCAACCATCGTCTCGGTCCGCTCGATGCCGTCCAGCCCGGTCAGGTGCTGGGTCACCACCTTGGCAAGGTCGTCGTGCTCGCGAACCCTGGCGATCGCGATGAAGTCCCACTCGCCGGTGACGGTATAGACCTCCGCCACGCCCTCGACGCCGGCGAGCTCAGACCCCAGGTGCTTGAGCCCGTCGCGCGTCGACTTGACGAGGATGAAGGCGGTCAGCATTCAGGTCTTTGCATCGACGAGGGGCACGTAGCCTCCGGCTGTCCGCGCAAAAGCCCACACATCGAGGTCCCCGTAGTCGATCCCGTTCTGGCCGAGGATCGTGCAGATATGCGTCCTGTGATCGTTCCCGTGATGGATCGCCTGGACGATGGGGACCCAGTGGCTCACGACAAACGTGCCGCCCTCGTCGGCGACATCCTTCGTCGTGTGAGCGGGGTTGACCCGGAGCGCGAGGCTCATGAGCTCTTCGCCACTGCGCTGCGCATGCTCGCGCAGTGCGGTCACTCCAGGAAACTCCGATTTCTCAGAGAGCTCGGGTTTTGAACCGCCCAGCCGCTTGATGTAGCGCTGCTCGGCCGCGACCAGGTGCAGCAGCGTGGCCGCGATGCTGCCATAGGTACCTGGCGACGTCAGCTGCAGCTGCTGATCGGTGAGGTGCGCGCAGACGTCAAGCAGCTTGAGGTTTGCCCATTTGTTGTACCGGAAGGCTTCGAGCCACGGGTCAGCCACGTCGAGGTGAAATTCTAGGGCCCCTGGTAGACTGTCAAGGCATGGCCCTTGACACCCTCCAGGCCCGTGGGCGCGCCCTGGCACTGTTGGAGCGGTACGGAGCGCTGCTGACCGAGCACCAGCGGGAGGTCATCGACCTGTACCTGCGGAGTGACTGGTCGCTGGCCGAGATCGCCGCCCACCAGGGCACGTCACGTGCGGCCGTTCACGACATCGTGCGGCGGTCGACGCTCGCCCTGCAGGAATATGAAAAGCGGCTTGGCCTCCTCGCCGAGGCTGCCCGGCGGCGGCGGGCGCTGGAGGCGATGGAACGCGAGCTGAACGGGCTGAAGCGGCGCATCGCAAACCTCGAGGGGGCCGTCTAGATGTTCGAAGCCCTGGGCGAGAGACTGGCCGCGGCGCTGAAGAAGATCAGCGGCCGGGGGGTCCTGCGACCAGAGGACGTGGACGCTGGACTGCGCGAGGTGCGGCTGGCGCTGCTCGAGGCCGACGTCAACTTCAAGGTCGTCAAGGAGTTCATCGAACGCGTGCGGTCGCGCATCAGCGGCGTGGAGATCGCGCCCGGGCTCACCGCGCCGCAGACCGTGGTCAAAGCCGTCAACGACGAGCTGGTCGAGACGCTTGGTGGCAACGCCGAAGGGCTTCGCTACTCATCGCAGCCGCCGACCGCGGTGATGCTCGTGGGCCTGCAGGGCTCGGGCAAGACGACCACGGCGGTCAAGCTTGCGCTGCTCGCGCGTCGCGAAGGTCACCGGCCTCTGGTCAGCGCGCTCGACTACCGCCGTCCGGCTGCGGTCGACCAGCTCAGAACCCTCGCCGAACGCGAGGGCGTCGCCTTTCACACGAGCCAGGGCCAGGTGGAGCAGATTGCGAACGCGGCGATCGCGGAGGCCAGGCGTGTCAACTGCGATGTGGTGATCCTCGATACCGCCGGCCGGCTCCACGTCGACGCCGAGCTGATGCAGGAGCTGAATCGGCTCAAGGCGGCGGCGCCGGTGACCGAAACGCTTCTGGTAGCCGACTCCATGACGGGCCAGGAGGCGGTCAAGGTGGGCGAGGCGTTCGGCAGAGAGGTCGGCGTCGATGGGGTGATCCTGACCAAGCTCGATGGCGATGCCCGCGGTGGCGCGGCCCTGTCGCTGCGCGTGGCCACCGGGCAGCGGATCCGCTTTGCGGGCACCGGCGAGAAGCCCGATGACCTCGAGGTCTTCCACGCCGAGCGGATGGCGTCCCGGATCCTGGGCATGGGCGATGTGCTCACGCTGATCGAGAAAGCCGAGAGGTCGGTGGACAAGGCGCAGGCGGCGGAGGTCGAGCGGCACCTTCGCGCCGGGCAATTGAGCTTCGACGATTTCCTGGCCCAGATCCGCCAGCTGCGAGGCATGGGTTCGCTCGAGGCAATGCTGGACATGGTGCCCGGCGGCGGTGCGATCAAGGGCCAGCTCGCGGGCGCCGACACGGAAAAAGAGATGAGGAGGATGGAGGCGATCATCCTATCGATGACTCCCAGGGAGAGAGCTCGTCCGGAGCTCATCGATGGCGCGCGGAAGCGCAGGATCGCGCGCGGCAGCGGCGTGCAGCCCGCCGACATCAACCGGTTGCTCAAAGCTCGGGAGGCGATGCAAAAGCTGGCGAAGCAGTTCGGTGCGGTGAATCGCAAGGGCAAGCAGACCGGACTTCCCCGGATGTATGGACAAGGAGGCGCAGGTTGGTAAAGATCAGGCTGAGGCGGATGGGGGCGAAAAAGCATCCCTTTTACCGCCTCGTGGTGGCAGATGCGCGCTCGCCGCGTGACGGCCGCTTTATCGAGCACCTCGGGTACTACGACCCGATGACCGAACCGGTGCAGGTCAAGATCGACGTGGAAAAAGTGATGAAGTGGCTGCAGCAGGGCGCCCAGCCCAGCGAGGCGGCGCGCAGCCTGTTGAAGCGGGAGGGAATCCTTGAGCGACGAGCAGAGAAGCCGACCCCCTCGGCGTGACTTTCGGCGCGGCGGTTTCAATCGCGGCGGCGGCGGTTTCCGGCGCGACAGGCCGTCGCCAGGCGGACCTGGAGTCGACTACCGCGCGCTGGTCGAGTACGTGGCCAAGTCGCTGGCCGAGAAGCCAGAGGAAGTGCTGGTCGAGTCGTTCGAGCGCGGCGGCGGAACGGTGGCGATCAAAGTCAAGCTGGCCGACGAGGACGTCGGCCGATTCATCGGCAAAGCCGGTCGCAACATCGAAGCCATCCGGACCCTGGTGAGGGTCGCTTCGCTTCGCGACCGGAAGCGTGTGTTCGTCGACCTGGCCAACCCATCGCTTTCGTCCCCGCCGCATTTCGCACCGCGCGGCCGGAGGTCAGGTGGCGAGGTGAGCGCATGATTCGAATCGGTCAGGTCACGGGGGCGTTTGGAGTCGAGGGTGCTGTCAAGGTCACACCCTTGACAGACTTCAAGGATCGATTCGACCCCGGCGCGAGCCTGGTGCTCGAGGGTAGCCACCACCAGGTCGAGTGGAGCCGCGAGACCCAGCCTGGCCTGGTGGTCAAGCTGCGCGGGATCGACAATCGGGCGGTGGCCGACCTCTTTCGGGGCCGGTACCTCGAGGTCCCTGACGAAGAGATGCGGTCGCTGGAGCAGGGTCGTTTCTACCACCGGCAGGTGGTGGGACTCATGGCGGTGACTCAGTCGGGCGCCCACATCGGCGTCATCGAGGAGGTGCTGGAGAGGCCCGCCAACGATGTCTGGGTCAGCCGTGAAGGTTCGATCGAGCACCTGATTCCGGCCACCAAAGACGCCGTGCTCGAGGTCGATATCCCGGGCGGCCGCGTGGTGGTCGCGGACTGGCTGTTGAGGATCGACGAAGCCCACGACTGATGAGACAAGACTGATGAGATTTGATGTCGTCACCATCTTTCCAGCGATGTTCGGCCCTGTCTTTGGACAGGGGGTGATCGGACGCGCCATCGAGAGGGGCCTTGTGGAGCTGCGCGCGCACGATCTGCGCGAACACACGCATGACCGCCACCGGCAGGTCGACGATATGCCATTTGGCGGAGGCCCTGGAATGGTCATGAAACCCGAGCCCGTGATCGAAGCCGTGGAATCGCTTCGGGCCACAAATCCTGGCCCTGTCATCCTCATGGAACCTTGGGGCGAGCGGCTCGACCAGCGGCTCGCGGGCGAGCTCGCCCAGGAACCCGGACTCATCATCGTTTGCGGCCGCTACGAAGGCGTCGACGACCGTGTTCGTACCGCGCTGAACGGCCGCGAGATTTCGATCGGCGATTACGTCCTGAGCGGTGGTGAGATCCCCGCGATGGTTCTGATTGACGCGACGGTCAGGCTCGTCCCCGGAGTTGTCGGCGATCCAGGATCTCTGGCGCAGGACAGCTTCGCCAACGAGATGACAGGCTGGCCGCAATTCACCCGTCCGGCCGAGTACCGAGGCATGACCGTCCCTGACGTGCTCTTGTCCGGCGACCACGCTCGGATCAAGCAGTGGCGCCGGCAGCAAGCAGCCCAGAGGCGCGCACACAGCAAGGAGCTGAAGAAGACATGAACGTGATCCAGCAGCTCGAGAAGGAGCAGCAGAAGGCCAAGGTCCCCGCCCTGCGTGCAGGCGACACCGTGCGCGTGCACGCCAAGGTCGTCGAGGGCACGCGCGAGCGCATCCAGATGTTCGAGGGCACCGTCATTCGCGTCACGGGCGGGGGCCTGCGTCAGAACTTCACGGTTCGCCGGGTGACGCACGGAGTCGGCGTCGAGAGGACGTTCATGATCCACTCGCCACGCATCGACAAGATCGACGTGCTTCGCCACGGCGACGTACGCCAGGGTCGCCTCTACTACCTGCGCGGCAAGGTCGGCCGCGAGGCCCGCATCCGCGAGCGCAGGCGCCTGGTCGCGGAAGTCGAAGGTGAATCGGCTGCAGCCGAGGAGCCTGAGGAAGCGACGGACGAAGCGGCGGCGTCAGACGAGTCGTAGGGCCGTTAACCCCAAGGTTCAGGATTTCTGTGACTTGCCGCGTTTTGGCACAGGCCGGCCTCGGAGCGTAGAGTCGGAGTTGGGCGGCCCGTGGCTGCCAAAGGTGCCGTCAGGCGTCACGCCGCTGAACGGCTGAGGTGTTTCAAGGCCGGTGGGCCAGCATTGGCGTGGCGGCAATCAGCGGCAAGAAGGCGGTGGCAATCGGACGAGACGTCCGATATTGGAGGCGAACATGACCACAGGTACTGTCAGCAAGCTGGAGGCGCGTTCCCATGACAATCCGGATGAAACGCGCAAGCCGGACAAGGCGACCGTCGAGGTGAACAACCTCGGTGACTA
>Ga0066665_10001789_pt1 | contig 10253 bp, 8 predicted proteins | sample GraSoiAngelo_114_FD_75175 | JGI IMG/M metagenome (GOLD analysis project Ga0066665, IMG submission 75175) | Grasslands soil microbial communities from the Angelo Coastal Reserve, California, USA - 14_0903_13_40cm | ecosystem: Environmental > Terrestrial > Soil > Grasslands | place: USA...
CTCCTCACCGGGCCTCTGACGCGAGCCCGGGGGTTCCTCTTCGGCTTGGCGCTCGGCGCCGCTCTGGGGACCTCGATGAAAACCTCGTTGTTGATCGCGTCACTGGGGGCCGCGGGAGCCGCCGCTCTGTTCCTGCTCCGGGCGCGGGGCGTCAGGCTGCGTCTCTCGTCGCTTGGGGCGTGGGGCGCCTGGACGCTCGCAGGCGTCCTCCTCGTGCCGGCGCTCCTCGTCGCCTTCTTCGCCTCGCATGGCGCGTTGAAGCCCATGCTCTACGGCACCCTCTCCCATAATCTGGTCCCGAAACTGGGGCTCTGGCGCGAAGGCGCGTACCGGGCGCTCATCCCGCTCGCGGCGCTTCCTTTTCTCTGGATTGTGGGACGACGCATCTTCGAGCGCGCCGACGATCCCTTCCTGGGCGGCAAGCGAGCGCTTCTCTTCCTGACTGCGGGCGTCTACTACGCCGCGCTCCATGGAATCTGGCCGCTGATCACGCGCCAGGACGCCCTTCCGTTTCTACCCATGGCGGCCGTTTCCGTCGCTCCCTTTCTCCTCGACCTGGCGGGCTGGGCGAGGACCTGGCGTCCCGGTGTTCCCGGCCTCGTGCGAGCGGCGTCGCTCGCGCCGGCCGCGGCGCTCGCCCTGGAGATCGCCTGGACGCAGCGTGTCGAGCCGGTCTGGCAAAGGAACGACACGGAGCATGAAGTTTCCCTGTTGAGCGAGGTTCTCCGTCTCACGCGACCGGGCGACACGGTGATGGACCTGAAAGGTGAGACGATCTTTCGCGAGCGCCCTTTCTACTTTGCCCTGGAGGCGATCACCCAGGCGCGCATCGCGGACGGGCTGATCCGCGACGACATCCCCGAGAGGCTGATCGCGAGGCGAACGCCCGTGGCCATCGCGGACACGCCGGAGCTTCCCCAGCGCGGCCGGGCATTCCTGAACGCGAACTACGTCCCGCTCGGAGCGCTGCGGGTGCTCGGGCAGACGCTCGGTCCCCAGGACGGATCGACCGCGGCGGCGTTCGAGATCGGCGTCCCGCAGCGCTACGCCGTGATCTGCGAGCGCGGCGGCGCCACGGGACTCCTTGATGGAACTCCCTACCACGGCCCGCGGGAGCTTGCACAGGGCCGCCACACCTACCTGGGATCCCGGTCGGAGGGACGGACGATGCTTCTCTGGGCGGATGCGGTCGGGGCGACGCGTCGCGAGAACCGGAGTGATTCGCGCGGGCCGGGGTAGGCAACGATGTGAGCCTGACGTGCCGGGCGACGCGCCGAGCCGGAATTCTCCTGGCGCTCCTCGCGGGCGCCATCCTCCCACTTTGTCCGACGGGGGCGCTGGCCCTTCCTCCGCCTCGGCCCGGCGTGAGACCGGACTCCGGGGTTTCCGCCTACTTCATGGGGGCGCTGCGTTACCTGACGGAGACTTCGATCCTCGTTCGAGTCTGGGGTTCCCCCCAGTACGACTCGCTGGCGGTCGGGACCGTCCGAGTGGAATTCCCGCCCGGGGTGGCGTGGGTCTCGGGTGACGCGCTCCGCCGCGTGCAGATCTCGCCTTACTCGGCGCGTCCCATGTCGGACCGTAGTTGGGTCCTGACGATTCGTCCGCAGCAGACAGGACGCTGGGAGCTGAAGCTGGATCTCCAGATTGAGCTCGGCGCGGGGCAAATCACCGATGAGACAAATCTGGTGATCCCTCTCGAGGTCCGCGCCGACACCGTTCGAGTGATCGAGCCCCCGCATCCCACGCGATTCGAGCGAATCAGCGGCGGGCAGCGATTCCGATTCGCCGATGGGTATTTCATTCCGATCGAGACGAGCGAGGCGTTGCTCGAATCGGAGATCGCGGTGAAGCCGCGGGTGCTCTCGCCGGTCTCCAGACGTACTCCGCAGGGCCCGAGCTCCCGGGCGGAGGTGAAGCCTGGGGGCTAAGACAGAGCTCGGGGAGGTTCTGTTCCCCAAGCGCGGCCTCTCCGCGACCGAGCTGCTCCTCGCCATCAACCTGACCGTCGCCGCCGCCCTCCTCCTCACGTGGGGTAGAGACTACGGCGTGAACCTCCGCCATGGGGCCGACGTGTGGTGGGGGGCCGTTCGCGCAGACCATGCCTACGGCTGGTTCCTACCCACGATCTTCCTGCATGCGGGACCCGGTCACCTCGCCAGCAACATGATCGCGCTCCTCGTCGCCTCGGGCGCGGTGGAGTTTCTGGCAGGCGGGGGCTGGACGCTTGCGGCCTATCTGGTCACGGGATTGGGCGCTGCCTGGGTGTCGTACGCCGGCCACGGAGCGCCGCCGCTCAGCATTGGGGCGTCCGGGGCGATCTTGGGCCTGTTCGGGTGCACGGTCTCCTTCGTCATCCGCCGGCGTCGCATCTTCAACTACGCCCAGCAGTGGAAGGTCTGGCGCGTGTACGTTCCCTTGTTCATCTTGATTCTCCTGCCTGTGCTCGTGAACGCCGATGTCCACGCCCATGTCGGAGGCTTCGGGTGCGGTCTGGTCGTGGGGCTGTTGCTGCCCCCGCACCAGCGCATCCGCAACCTCGCCTCGGTGGATTCGCTGAGAGACGAATAGGCGATCGCCTCGGGGCCCGAGGTCACCCGGGGCGGCTCCGAGGGCGCTCGAGCATCCCGATGACCAGCGCAAAGAGGAAGTACGCCACCAGCGCGGTCATTGCGACCGATTTGTCCGACGCCGGCGGCGGGCCGAAGTTGATGTACGCCTGGATGCAAACCATGATGACGCCATACACGATCATCGACGTGCGCCGACCCGGACCAGTCCGCAGATAGATCCAGAGGCCGCCGAACAGCACCGCGATCTCGAGGACGAGAGCCGGCACGGGGTAGTTCCAGAGGCCGAAACCCACCTTCGCGGTGTTGTCATACAGAGGAAGATCGGGTCTGTGGACCAGGAGATCGAGAACCCAGTGGGAAAAGACGGCGGCACCGACGATCAGCGCCGCCTTGCTTCCGCCGCGGGGCGCCAGCAGCCGGTACGCGCCGAACGCGACCGCGGACCAGAGCAGGGCCGCGATCAGACTGTGCGTGTAGGGCATGTAATAGAGATCGAGAGGGCTGGACGCAGTGATCCCGGGTACGATCCGTACCTTCTCGATGCCCAGAAGCACGAAGGGAGCCCAGGCCACATCCAGCAATTGAACCGCGATGAAGAGCACCCAAAGCGGGATGGATCGATCGGCGCTCTTCGAGGCGAAGCTCACACCGTAATGGCCGACGAACATCGTACCGTGAGGATGCTCCGCTCGCCTCCCTGGCACAATGACAACGTTTCCATGTTTTCTGCCACACGCCGCGAGTATCATCACGGCCCTTGAACGCCAGAGAGCTCACGATACGCGGCCTCATTCTCGGCGCGCTCGTCACCACGATCTTCACGGCGGCGAACGTCTACCTCGGCCTCAAGGTCGGCCTCACCTTCGCCTCCTCGATCCCCGCGGCGGTGATCTCGATGGCCATCCTGAGCGCCGTCAAGGACTCGTCGATCCTCGAGAACAACATCGTCCAGACCGTCGCTTCCGCGGCCGGCACGCTCTCGGCGATCATCTTCGTCCTGCCGGGACTCGTGATCGTGGGTTGGTGGACGGGATTCCCCTTCTGGCAATCCTTCCTCATCTGCCTGAGCGGCGGGGTGCTGGGCGTGGTGTTCACGATCCCGCTCCGGCGCGCGCTGGTGACGAACTCCGACCTGCCCTACCCCGAAGGGGTCGCCGCGGCCGAGGTGCTGAAGGTCGGGTCCGGTACGCGCGGCGAAACGAAGGACGAGACGGGCGAGGCCAGAGAAGGGCTCGTGGCCGTGATCCTGGGCTCGGTCGCCTCGGCGGGGCTCGCCATCGTCACGGCGACGCGCATCGCGGCCGCGGAAGTGACCGGCTTCTTCCGGGTTGGCGCCTCGGCCTCGAGCGGGTACGACATCGCCTGGTCGCTCGCGCTTCTCGGCGCGGGACATCTGGTGGGACTGTCGGTCGGGATGGCGATGCTGACGGGCCTCGTGATCTCGTGGGGGATCGCCGTGCCGATCCTGACCTCCATGCAGCCGGCGGCCCATGGCGTGGCGCTCGCGGCCCACACCCTTGCGATCTGGCGAACGCAGGTGCGGTTCATCGGCGCCGGCGCGATCGCCGTCGCCGCGGTCTACACGCTGGCGACCCTGGCGAGGCCGGTCCTTGGCGGGCTCGTGGCCACGCTCGTCGCCTCTCGGACCGCGAGCTCCGGCAACGACCGGGACCGGGATCTCGCTCCAGGCTGGATCGTCGCGCTCACAGCCGTGTGTCTCGTCATCGCCGCCTGGCTCGCCTTCACGTTTGCGAAGTCGACGTCGCTCGCCCCGAGCGCGGTGCCGCTCACGCTGATCGCCGTCCCGTTCGTCCTGATCGGCGGCTTTCTCATCGCCGGGATCTGCGGATACATGGCAGGCCTCATCGGCGCCTCGAACAGCCCGATCTCGGGAGTCGGCATCCTCTCGGTGGTGCTGTGCGCGTCGGCATTCGTTATCGCGGTGCCGCCGACTCCGGAGACGCGTCCCGCCCTCGTCGCGTGCGCGCTCTTCATCACCGCGATCGTCTTCGCGTGCGCGACGATCTCGAACGACAACCTGCAAGATCTGAAGACCGGCCAGCTCGTCGGCGCCTCACCCATGCGCCAGCAGATCGCGCTCATCGTGGGCGTGGCCGCCGGCGCATCCGTGATTCCATCGGTGCTCAACCTGCTCGCCAAGGCGTATGGGTTCGCCGGGGCCGCGAACGTCGGCGTCGTCGCGCCCAATCCCCTTCCGGCGCCGCAGGCCACCCTCATCTCCGCCCTCGCCCAGGGCGTGATCGGCGGAAACCTCGACTGGAAGATGCTCGGCATCGGCGCCCTCGTCGGCGTCGGCCTCATCCTGCTCGACACGACACTGGGCGCGATGAAGAAGCTGCGCATCCCTCCGCTGGCGGTCGGCATCGGGATCTATCTCCCGATGTCGGCGACCTTCGCGGTCGTCGTCGGAGCGGTGCTCTCGCACTGGTACGACGGGCGCGCCCGCAGGATGCCGAATCCTGCCCGCGCGGAGCGGCTCGGCACGCTCGTGGCGTCGGGATTGATCGTGGGTGAGAGCTTGTGGGGCGTGATCAACGCCGGCCTCATCGTCGGCTTCTCGAAGGACGCTCCGATCGGGCTCGTGCCCGAGGAATTCGCGCCTGCCCCGTGGCTCGGATTGCTCGGCTTCGTTGGAGTGATCGTCTGGCTGTACGGGTGGATGCTCCGGCGGTCCGCCAAGGTCCACGGCACTATTTCAAATGCCTCCAGAGGAAGTCGAACGCCAGGGCCAGCATGAACGCTTGCTGCTCGTTCGTCGCGGACCCGGGGTGTCCTCCCTCGACGTTCTCGTAGAAGAGCACGCGGTCCCCCATCGCCAGCATCCTGGCGGCCATCTTGCGCGCGTGTCCTGGGTGCACGCGGTCGTCGCGCGTGGATGTGGTGAACAGCACGGGTGGATACTTCACTCCTCTCTGGAGATTCTGATACGGCGACCAGGCGCGCATGAATTGCCATTCTTTGGGATCGTCCGGGTTGCCGTACTCCGCCTCCCAGGACGCCCCGGCCAGGAGCTTGTGGTAGCGCCGCATGTCGAGGAGCGGCGCTTGGCAGACGATCGCGCCCCAGAGATCGGGACGCATGGTCAGCATGTTCCCGACCAGAAGTCCCCCATTCGAGCCGCCGATCGCGCCGAGATGAGGTGGGCTCGTGACCTTGCGGCGGATGAGGTCCTCGGCCACCGCGATGAAATCCTCGTAGGTGTGGTGCCGCTCCGCCTTCACCGCCGCCTGATGCCACTCCGGCCCGAATTCTCCGCCTCCGCGGATGTTGGCGGTCACGAACGTTCCGCCGCGGCTCAGCCACGCGAGTCCGACGCTGCCGCTATAGAAGGGAAGGAACGGAATCTCGAACCCGCCGTATCCTGTCATGAGCGTGGGCGCCGTGCCGTCCTGAGGCATTCCCCGTCTCGATACCTGGAAATAGGGGATCTCGGTGCCGTCTTTGGAGACCGCCTCGTGCTGGGTCACCTCGAGCCCTGTCGTGTCGAAGAAGGAGGGCGCGTGCTTCAGGAGATCGGGCACGTCGTGCCCGACGGTTCCCAATGAAAGGCTGCTGGGCATCAGGAAATTCGTCGTGTTCAGGAAATAATCGTCGGATCGCAGAGGATCGACGGGCTGCACGCCGCTCGAGCCGAATTCGGGGACGCCCGGAAGGGTCTCCGTCGCCCAGCGACCTCCTTCTCGATGCAGTGCGAGGATCCGGGTCCGGATGTTATCGAGCGTGGTGAGCAGGATCGCGGCCTGGGTGGGTGCGTACGCCGACAGGGACCGTCTCGGTGCGGGCTCGAACAGCATGTCGAAATCGCGACGGCCCGCGAGGAACGAGTCCAGTGGAATCGCGAGGAGCGCGCCGGCGGGCCAGGTCCTCGATTCCAGCTTCCATGGATCACGAAGGCTCAGGAGCAGCCATTCGCGGAAAAAGCCCGCGTCGGCGCTCGAGGGCTTGTCCAGCTTGACCCATTGCTCGCCTCTCTGGACGAACGCTTCGGTGTTATAGAAGGCCACATCGCGCGTGACCAGGTCGCGCTCGTATCCAGGCGTGAACGAGTGAACGGCGTTGACGTCGACGTCGGTGGGCTTGCCCTCGAATACACTCGTCGCCGATTCCAGCGGCATGCCGCGCTTCCATGTCTTGACGATACGGTTGTATCCCGACTGGGTCAGCGACCCGGGACCGAAGTCCGTGCCCACGTACAGCGTGTCGAGGCTGCGCCAGGCGACCTGGCTCTTGGCCTCCGGCAGGGAGAATCCGCCTGGGACGAACGACTTCGTGGTGAGATCGAATTCACGGACCACGTGCGCGTCGGAGCCTCCCCTCGAGATCTGCACGAGGCAGCGCTGGTATTCCGGCGGCAGTGGAATGGCTCCCTCCCAGACCCATGCGACCCGATCGACCTTGGAAAGGGAGTCGAGATCCAGGACGGTCTCCCAGCCCGGCCGCAGGGTCCGGTACTGCGCCAGGCTCGTCCTGCGCCACAGCCCCCGCGGGTGGTCCGGGTCCTTCCAGAAGTTGTAGTAGGAGTCGCCGAGCTTCGCGATGTATGGAATGCGGGCGTCCGAATCGAGGATTTCGCGGATGCGGGTGTTCAGCTCACGGAAGGAATCGCTCTTCGCGAGCTCGCGCTTCGTCTCGGCGTTTCGCTTCTCGACCCAGGCCAGCGCGCGCTTGCCGGTCACGTCCTCGAGCCAGAGATAGGGGTCCGCGGAGGCCGGCGGTTTCCTGGCGGAAGATCTCGCTGCCTCGTGGGACGCGGGGTTCGGCGACGCGGCGGCCGGCGCCGTTTGAAGGCTGCCCAAGATCGCCCCGGCAACAAGGCCGGTCCCAAGGCTCCGAAGGAACACCATCCCGTCCTTATACACGACCCCAACGGCTGCCGTCGATCAGATACAACCTTGGTGCTTGTTTGACCACTCGAGCTGCACGGTGTAACCCACCACCTGCTTGAACCGCCAAGCGCAGATGTCTCCTATTTCACCGAAGTTGTCGTCGTACCAGCCGGTGCCCGGAACAGGGTCCGTGATCGCTTCACATAGCTCGTGGGAGCTCGTGCCCGTGAGCGCGTCAAACGGGTCCATGCCTCCCAGGCATCCCGTACAACTCGGGTAGGGCATGACCGCGTAGTACAGCTTGCCGGCATTGTTGTGGTATCCACAGAAGCTCTGGCACGATCGCGCACCGCCCATGACCGAGACGATCCCTGGGTCGAGATAGATGAAATAGAGCGCGTTCTTCGTCCATCGGCGGACCGTTCCACCGTACGTCCATTTCTTCAGCCACGTGCGGACCGTCGTGTCCGTCACGCTCACCTTCGGCGCCCCGGTGGAGATGGCCTTGGTACCCACCCACACGCCATGACCGATCTGCTGACCCGGCACGTTGTACTCCTCCATCTGAGTCAGAAGCGGACTCGGGAGTATGGCGTGGTAGAAATCGTTGATTCGTTTCATCAGCTCCTGGCCGGCCGGCTCTTTCCAGGTCACTCCCCAAAAGATCGTGTACACCTCCACCCGGGTCAGAAGAGGACCGCCGCGATACGTGAGGCTCGCGAGTCTCGTTTCCTCGACTTCACGGATCTCGCGTGCGCCCTCTATCGGAACCTTGGGCTTGGGCTGGTAAAGGGGTACGACGCGAACATGCTCCCCCCGGGTAAACCTGCCGCCACTACCCGAAGGGGAGACCTTTGGCTTCATACGACTTCGCTTCCGAGCAGGCACCATAGTTCCCTCCATACGCCATCGCTAAGACACCGATCGGAACTGCCGATATACCTAAGGGACGAGGAGTCCGTGTGGATTCGGGTTTCCGTACCGCACAGGCCGTGATGTGTGCACTCAACAGCGCGGAGAGAATTGGATGGGAACCAGCTACCGGTTCGTTGCCTACGGTATCATCATACTCGTGCTCAGCGCGGTTCTGCTGACATGGATCGCACACGTCGGCAGCACGGGTCACAAGGCGGAACCCCCCAAAGCCGTTGCCATCCCCTCGGCGGAATCCTCTCCTCTCCAGAACCCACGCTCTGGGCCACATGAAGAGGAGCGTTCCTCCGGGGAACCTGACGCCCGTTCCGCTCCTCAGCCTTCCCATCCCGAAGTCGGCGCTCCGTCTGACGACCCGTACCTGCCTCCCAGCTTCTCCACTCCCTCCGATGGTGAGGCGTCACCATCGGACAGTGACCAGAGTTCGAGCCCGTCGAAAGGCGAGAGCGCCGAACAGCACTTCATCCGACGATTGAAGAGGCACTCATAGATTTCCCGCGACACTCTGCGCGGCGCTATTTCTTCCCGATCTCCAGACTGTGACGTCGCTGCTGAAACGCCTGTTGAATGCGTTTCCGCTCCTCGCTGTAGCGCTGGCGAACCTTTTCAATCTCGGCTCTCTCCTGATTTTCGAGCGCAGCCAGTTGGCTCGCCTCCTCCTCATTGAGGGCCTTGAGTCCCGGCGACTCGCCGTCCTGCACGAGCGCTTCGCGTTGCGCCTCGAGCGACTTGACCTCTGCGTCGAGCTTCTCCCGAAGGGCCTTGAGCTGCGCTTGGAGGGGAGCAGCCTGAGCCTCATATTGCTCACGAAGCCTTCGAATTTGTTCGTTCAGTTCCTTGATCTGGACCCTTCGCGAATCTTCAGGGTGTTTCAACGCAGCAGATTCGGTGGAGGCACCCACCGGCATCGGGTGTGCGAGCATCGCGATCACCTGCGCGCCCGAGTACAGACCCAGAGTTAGCACGAGAGTTTTCAAGGTATTGCGCGTGACAGGGTTCCACATCGTGTGCCTCCTTATCCAGAGGGGATGCCTTCTCGGGTCATCGCCTGGCCTCAATTACCCCCATGTAGAGGTACCCGATTAAGCTGAACGGAAGCCTGCCCGCTCTGGAACCGAGGCGGCCACATGCGTGTTTTGGGGGAGTCTCCCACGCTCTCCTGAGGCCCTGGCACACATCGTCGACTTGGAGAACAAGGCCATGAACCCCTTCAGCTTGCGCCCCACCGAACCCCGTTGCTTGCTCCTCGGCTCATTTCTGATCTTGGCAGCACTCGGCTTCAGCGCGATCGGGTGTGGAAAGCAGTCCACCGCCCCGAGCGGTCTCGTGCCGATGACGCTGGAAGCCGGCGGTACCGGCGCGAGCACGGTTCGCGCGCTTCGCACCGCGGGCCTCGCGTTATCGGACACGGATACGACCCACGTGAACGTGACGTTCACCCGCGCGCTTCTCGTCGTCCGCGACGTCCGTTTCAAGACCTCCCAGGATGGAGATGACGAGAATGACACCACGGACGTGGAGCGCAACGACCCCGTGGGACACGCAGAGGCGGATTCAGAGCAGCAAGATCAGCACGAGGACGGGATCGTGTTCCGCGGCCCCTTCGTGATCGACCTTCTCTCCCATCACGCCGATAGCCTGGATACGAAGCTCGTGCCCCCGGGCCTCTACGAACGGATTCAAGGTCACCTGCAAGCGCTTCGCGAAGGAGACGCTGCCGCCACGCCGAATCTCGCATTCCTGATCGGGAGCACCGTCGACCTGGAAGGAACCATCGCCGGGAACGGTGGCGGACCGTTCACGTTCAAGACGCGGCTCGACGATGAGTTCCAAATTCGCGGAGCGTTCACGGTCCAAACCGGCACTCCGGCCACCGCGTTTCTGGTTTTCGATCTGAGCC
>Ga0066665_10001795_pt1 | contig 10243 bp, 8 predicted proteins | sample GraSoiAngelo_114_FD_75175 | JGI IMG/M metagenome (GOLD analysis project Ga0066665, IMG submission 75175) | Grasslands soil microbial communities from the Angelo Coastal Reserve, California, USA - 14_0903_13_40cm | ecosystem: Environmental > Terrestrial > Soil > Grasslands | place: USA...
CCGGACAATCCGGTATCAAACTTCGGCCTGGCTTTCGACAGCACGGGCAATCTTTATGCAACCGCCAGTGGCGCCCAAACGATCTATAAATTCGCTCCGGACGGGACACCCACCGTTTTCGTGGGGCCAGACGCGTTCGCGACCGGCGAGTATCCCGCTGGGCTTGCTTTTGACAGCAGCGGCAATCTGTTCATTTCCATCGAAACATTTACCGATCCGGGAGCCGACTCGATTGTCTATTTCAGCCCAACCGGCGTAAAGAGCCCGTTCGCTACCGGCCTAACTACACCTCGGGGTCTAGCCTTTGACAGTTCGGGCAATCTCTTTGTAGCCGAGGCCGGTGTACCCGAAATTCCGGGCGGCGATATCTTGACGTTCCCTCCTGGCGGAGGCTCGCCGACCGTTTTTGCCTCCGGCTCCTTCCGCCCAGAATTTCTCACCTTCGGGCCCCCGCGATAACTCACCTAATTGCGCCGCGCTGCAATCTTTTTTGCAACGCGGCGCAAAATTTTTTGGGGGTTCTGCACGCGCAAGCGTCTCCGAAAAAAATCTCAATTCACCTGATCACTTTGCTCGCTGTTTCGCGCCTTATCCCAATGAAAGCCAACTACGAAACCCAAAAAAAGATAGGAACAACAATGAATCCACTAACTCAATTCAAAAAAATATTAACACTTCTCATCGCACCGGCGCTTGTTGCGATCGTGTTGCCTACGGTCTCGCGCGCGGACGCCGTCACTGACTGGAACCTGATCGCGTCAAACGCGATCGTCGTGACCGCGTTGCAGCCGCCGCCAGTGTCGGCGCTAAGCTTCGCGATGGTGCAAGGCGCGGTCTATGACGCAGTCAACGCGATCGACCGTGGCCACCAGCCGTACCTCGCCCAGCCTCCTTCAAATCCGACGGACTCAAAGGAGGCCGCCACAGCGGCTGCGGCTTACCGAGTGCTCGTGGGCTTTGATGATCTCCTTGGTCTTTTTCCTTCCCAGCAACCGACGCTGCAGCCGCAATACGATGCCTACATAGCGGGCCTGCCCGACAATCCTCCGGGATCGAGGAATGCGGGAGTCGCTATCGGCGAAGCGACAGCCAGGGCAATGCTCACCAATCGGCAAAACGACGGGCGCTTCGGCCCGTCGCCGACGCCGTACCCAGTAGCGCCGGGCATCTGGCGACCGACGCCGCCGAATTACGCGAGCGACCCCGCGCCGTGGGTCGGGAACGTGCGGCCATTCCTCGTCCCGAGTGCAGAGATGCTCCGCACGGACGGGCCCAACGCACTCACCAGCGCCGCTTATGCGGAGGACTTCAACGAGGTCAAGGAGCTCGGCTCGCTCTACAGTACGACCCGAACGGCGGACCAAACCGATGCCGCGATCTTTTGGCAGGGCCATGCCCACGCGCTTTTTAACGGGATCTTTCGCACGCTCGCAGCCAGCCAGGGACTCGACATCGTTGACAGCGCTCGCTTGTTCGCGATGGAGAACCTAGCCGCGGCTGATGCCGCGATCGGCTGCTGGAATGACAAGTACTACTGGCAGTTCTGGCGGCCGATTACTGCGATCCGCGAGGCCGACACCGACGGCAATCCCGCGACCGAGCCTGATCCGACGTGGCTGCCGCTGTTCGACCCATCCACACCGGTATGCGCCCTGCCGTCGCTCGTCACGCCGCCTTTCCCTGACCACCCCTCGGGCCACGCGTGCGCAACGGGTGCGTTTGTGCATACGCTCCAGAACTTCTTCGGCACCGACAAGATCGCCGTCAGCGTCTTCAGCGGCAAATCCTGTACGACGCGGAGCTTCGAGCGGTTCTCGGATATGCTCAGCGAAGTTATCGACGCCCGAGTGTGGGCCGGCATCCACTTCCGCACCGCCGACGTTCAAGGATCGGTGCTCGGTAAGAAGGTCGCCCAGTACCTCAAGAAGCATTATTTCCAGCCGGTCCACTGATTGTGAGCGATGCGGGGCCGCATGTGGGCGGCTCCGCATCGACGTTAAATCTCATCGCGTAGTACCGCGCTGCGGCTCGCGTGGGATGCCTTGGCGAAGGCGGACGTCGCCGCCAGGAAACCGATTACCCACGGAGGGAAGAATAGAATTTGGACACGTTCACACCACCCAATGGAGGTTCGCCCTACAACATTTCGCGCTTTTGAACGGTAATCGGTGAGCCGTCGGCAATGAACGCAGAGCGCGGTCGCTGATTTAACGCTTCGGCGAACTGTTTGCCGTCAAGCGCTGCTGTGTCCGCGTTGAATTCGAAGCTCTTCGCGTTCCAAATCTTCCAGCGCGGATGTTCCACGCGGTATTCACTGCAGCCGCTGCGAAGAGAAGTATAACCCCAGTAATGTTCGGTGATAAATTCGGCGTGCGATCCTGCTGGAATAGGTTGGGCCTCGCCAGTCGCCGTCATTTTGAGTGATTCCCATTTGCTGCCGCGTCGCCATGAGTATTCCACTTTCAAATTCGAGTCCACATGTTCGATGTCGTGCTTCATCGGCACGGCGACATAATTTTCTCCGTAAAATGCGCGCGCCACGAGAGCGATTGCGCGACGCGGCACAAGTTCCCGGATAAAAACCACGCCACGTCGCCATGTGTCCGCCGATTTTCTCCGGACGTAGAAACGCAAATTCACTTCTTCGAAATCGCGGTGAAGCGGAATTGGGAGACCCAGGAGCCGCGTGTCGAGAAATAGAAACCCAACGACACTGAGGAAAGTCTCACCGTTTTCGAAATCGATTTGGGTTTCGGCCGGAACCAAAGGCGCGATCAGGCGAGGATCGACGACATAATTCACCATCGCGAGATAACGCCAGTTAGCCGTGAGGAATGGTTGCACGCGACGAACGTTAACGCTCAATCGGGTGCACGCGATAGCGCATCGCGAAGCGTTCCGAATCGGGAATCGCTGTCAGGTCGGCACGTTCGGTGGCAAAGATCCAGTCGGACCACGCCTCATCCTCTTTGCGAGGCGCAGGCGGCAGATTTTTCAACTCAACAAATTGCGACGCGATCGGCTCGTTGCCGATCGAGGCGAGCAGCGACCGACTCTTGCTGTGCGTGAGGAGATGGACTTTACCGGGAATCGTGACATGCTCGGCGTCCTTCGTGATTGCGTTCCAATCGATGAATGCAAAACGGCTTTGCCGATTGTCCGTGTAAAGGCTGACGCGGATGCTGTAGCCATCAGGCTGCTCCGGAATTTTAAATGCGGCTGGGGCGCGAAGCTCGAATTGCAATTCGAGGCGTTTGCCATCGAGTTTTGGAGGTTTATCCGACAGCAGATACGGCACGCCGCCTAACAAGCCCGCAATGCCACAAAGGACCAGGAGCGCCCAACCTTGCGCAACCAGGAATCCGACAGGTCCGCGCCGCTGAACGACGACCGCCGAAATAATTCCGACGACTAGCCCCGCGATAATCCCGAGAGGTACGCACAGAAAAAAGACGGTCATTCCGCGCTGGCCCTCCATTTCCGGCACATGCGCCAGCCTCGTTAAATAGTCGCCGACAAAAAACGCCAGAATGCATCCGGCGAAAGCTGTGAGAAGCGCTATAAGCAAACCACGAAGAATGCGCATAATCTGAGACTACTCCGTCGCAAGCTTTTCAGAAGCTGGGGTTTTCAATCTAACACAAGCCGTCGCGCAATTGTCATTCTGAGCGAAGCGAAGAATCTCTGGCCATTCATCCGCCTACGTCCGCAGCAATTAGTCAGAGATGTTTCACTTCGCTCAACATGACACTGCCGCGAGATGAGTTCGCGGTCACTGCAACAGTCTTTCGAGCGACGGACTTGGTTGCGTGCCGAGGGTTGTCGCGCGCGCGTAATGTTCTCTGGCAAGTTCCCTCGATGAAGGTTGCGTTGTGATGAGAATGACTGCGAGATTAAAATGCGCGTCGGCGTAGTTGGGATCTTTCGCTATGGCTTGAAGCATTTCCTTTTCTGCCTCCTGCTGTCGGCCTTTTTGGCTGGCCGTAATACCAAGGTAATTGTGCGCGGTGGCACTGTTTGGATTAATCTCGATTGCTTTTCTTAATTCCTTCAGCGCATCGTCGAACCTCGACTGGCGATAATGAACGATGCCGAGCGTGGTGAGCACAAAATCGTCATTCGGCGCAATGGCCAGGGCTTTTTTCAGCGTTGATTCCGCAGATCGGATCTTGCCGGTGCGAAAGTAAACCACGCCAAGATTGGATAACGCGTCGAGGTTCTTCGGATCTTTCGCCAGGACTGTCTGATACTGCTTTTCCGCTGTTCGATATTTGCCCTGCTCAATGTTCTTCCGGGCCGCGCGCGCAACATCCTGAAGTTCGTTAGGCAAAGCCTTGGGGGCAGCTGTCGCCGTCGCATTCGATTTGCCCGGGGCTGCCGTCGATTTCTTTTCAAAAACAAAACTCGCTTTGAACACACCGGGCTTCTCGTTCGAAATTGAGACCACGGGTTGCCGGAACAGAGCGAGCTCTTCGGTGGTTAACTTCGTTACAGGCTGCGCGAGAAATTCGATCTGTTTGTTCAACAGATCCGATCGCACTTTCAGTCTCTCCAGCTCAGCCACCACCAGTTTTCTCGCCTCATCGCGCCGCGCTTCTTCCTGGCGTTCACGAACAACGATGTTGCGCAGCAGTTCGTTTTCTCGCGCGAGCTGAGATAACTCCTCGTTGTTCGCCCCGGCCAGCTTTGCGGCTTGAAGTTCCGTGCCTGCGTGTTCCAGCTCAACATCCAGCTCGGCGGCTCGCGCCGCCAGATAATAATTTCTGTTCTGCGTCTCGGTCAGCTGTTGTTGAAGCTGGGCCATTTGGCGCTCCATCTCAGCCAGGTTTTCGCTGGTTTTCGGATCGCCCGCGCTCAGTTTCTTAACCTTGTCCTCCGCAGCCGCGAGTTTCTGTTGCAGATCATTTTTCTCGGCGAGGAGCGCCTGAAAACGCGGTTCTGATTCGTTCGGAGATTTCAATTGAGAGAGCGCGTCATCACGTTCACGCTCAAGCGCAACGATGTGACTACTTTCCTCAGCAAATTTTGCCTGAGTATCGTCCCTTTGCTTTTCCGCAGTTATGCGCGCTTGATCGGCTGCGGTGACGGCTCCTTTTAATTGTGCAACTTCGGCACGCAACTGCTGCTGTTCCTTGTCACGATTAGCCTCAGAGGCCTTGAACGCCTTCACTGATTCCTGCATCTCCGTCAGCTGGTCACGCGTCTGACGTTCTGATTTCTTTGCGTCATCGAGATCGTTCTGGGCTCGCTCCAGCTTTGAATTGGTCTCCTTCAGACGGCTGTCGACCAGATCCTTTTCTTTTCGTGCGGTCTCCAGATCACCGCGCCCCTTGTCCAGTGCCGCTTGGAGTTGATTAATTTTGTCGCGCAATTTTTTTATCGCGTCTTTGTTCGCGATGTTGCGCGACGTGTCTTTGACGGTCTCGTTAGGTTGGGGCACCACGACTTCGGGACCCGGCTCGGACCACGCGTCACTCTCAGGCGCAGCGGGCGCAATTTCGGGCAACGGACTGGCGCTAGCGTTAAGTTGGGTTTGCCTAGTGATTCGCTCCTGAAGTCGCAGGATGGCTTCGCTGATTTTGCGCCCGCGATATTCCACAACCGCCGGCTGCCAGTCAGCGTGCGACTTGCGCAGCTCCTCGATCAGGCTGCCGGCGAAGCGATACTTGGCCAAAGCGGTCTTGAATTGGTCTTGGCGCTCGAGTTTTTCGCCCTGTTGCGCGGAGAGATACGCCTTAAGAAAAATTTCGCTTGGATCATCCTGTTGCGCCAGGGCGAGCGTGGTGGCGGCGAAGAAAGAGACGGCGAGCCAAGCCGCCACGCGTCGCACAATGCGACGCTGCAGCGCCGTCCCAAACCGGTTGGGGAGAGGTTTCCGGTCCACCGCCGCTGACAATTAGTGGAGCGGACGGGAAAAGTCGAGCCCTTTGTTTGCAAAGAAGGATGGGAATCTTAGACTCAGTTTCGCTTAAGTTGTGGTGGTCGTAGCTCAATGGTAGAGCCCCAGATTGTGGTTCTGGTTGTTGCGGGTTCGAGTCCCGTCGGCCACCCCAAATTGATTTAAGATTTGCGATTGCCGATTGCCGATTCCATTCTGCAAATCGGAAATCTGAAATTGAAAATCGCAAATTTAACAGTGCCTGTAGCTCAACCGGATAGAGCTTCTGACTTCGGATCAGAAGGTTGGGGGTTCGAATCCCTCCAGGCACGTGTTGTTTGATTCGCCTAAACCAATGATGACGGACCGAGACGAAGACTTCATGCGCGCTGCCTTGGTCGAAGCAAAAAAGGCGCTCGGCCGAACAAGCCCTAATCCCGCTGTGGGAGCGGTCCTGGTAATTGATAATTGCATAGTGGCAAAAGGACATCATCGGGAAGCAGGCGGCGCTCATGCTGAGATTGACTGTTTGCGCGATTTCGGCGCGCCAATTCCTGCGGATGCTACGCTTTACGTGACTCTGGAGCCGTGTTCGACAGCCGGGCGAACTGCGCCATGCACAGAGGCGATAATCAGGGCTGGACTTAAAAACGTGGTCATAGGCGCGACAGATCTGAATCCGCGGCATTCGGGCAAAGGCATTGGCCACTTGCGAAACGCAGGCGTTGTAGTGCGCGCAGGGATCCTTGCGGACGAGTGCAACCGGCTCAACGAGGCATTCAACAAATGGATTGTGACCGGGCGCCCTTTCGTGATCCCAAAATGCGGCATGTCTCTCGACGGTCGATTGACGCGTCCCACCGGCGAGCCTCGATGGATCACCGGGCGGGATGCTCGGCGCGACGCACATCGGCTGCGCGCACGCGTGGACGCTGTGCTCGTTGGGGCTGAAACGGTGCGAGCCGACAATCCGCGCTTGACTGTAAGAGGCGTCCGCGCAGCGCGACAACCATGGCGCGTCGTGCTGACCCGCTCATGCCGTTTGCCGCGGCGGGCTCATCTGTTCTCCGACAAATTTGCGGCGCGCACATTGGTTTATAGACGAAGACGCCTCAGTTCGGTGCTTAGGGATCTCGGGAAACGCGGCATCACCGGCGTATTGATCGAGGGTGGCGGCGAAGTTCTTGGTGAGGCGCTCGCCAAGCGGCTAATCGATAAAGTGCAGATTTATTTCGGGCCAATTTTAACTGGAGGACCAATGGTCGCATTCCCGGGAGCAGGAGCGGGAAAAACTGCGGAAGCACTGCGGCTACGCGACGTTCGTTATCGACGAATCGGCGAAAGCATTCGTATTACGGCATACCCAGAGGTGCAGCCGCACGAATAACGGAGGAAACCTTTGCCCATTTTGCCTGTTTAATGACTGGGAGGTGAGATAATGAACAAGCTTCTGTTAATTGCACTCGTGGCGGGGGGTTTGATGCTCGTGGGAACGCCGCGTTCTGATGCTGGCGTATCGGTCGGAATTGGATTCGGGTTCCCTGTGGCATATCCATATCCATACGCATATCCTTATCCTTACGGATTCTATGGACCGTCCTTCTACGCGGGGCCGTCATTTTTCTGGCACAACGGGCATCGCGTTTTCGTCACGCGACATTCCCGTGTTCACCGTGTTCACCACGTTCATCGTCGGTAACCAATTCGCGTAGGTATCTAGGAAATCCGTTGAGCTGGCTTGACATCTATGTCGAGCCAGCTTGACCACGGAACTCGTCGCAAGAACGCAGGGATAGCGAGACTGCGATCTATTTTCCTGACTTTGGCGAAGCCGCCGGTTTCGTGACAGGACTTTTGCCCGGCTGATCGATTTGGAACTCTTTTTTCAACTGCTGAATGAGTGCCGGTAGTTCCTTTTGCCTCTCGGTTTCGATATGCTGCCGGAGGGATTGTTCGACTTTTCGGCGTTCCTGAATGTACCGAGATTCAAACCGGGCGCGATCCTGCGGATTGAGCTGAAGACCCGAGTCGCGAACTGCCGCGTCGGCTTCACGCGTGATCATCTGCCGGCGCACATTTTCCCGCTGACGCATGAGATTGCGCTGCTCCGGGGTCATCCGCATCCAAAGCTCAGCGTTGCGCTGGAAATTTTGCCGGGCATCTGGCGGCATGGCCAGCCAGCGTTCCCTTACGCTCTGTCGTGAAGGTGGTCCGTGAGGCTGACCTGATGGCGGCGCATGAGGTTGGCTCGGCGGTGGCCCGTGAGGCGCCGCCATTGGCGGCGGCCGGCCAACCGAGCCGCGACGTTGTTGTGGCTGTGCTTGCGCGGCAGCGCAATACAGAGTGAAAGCCGCCAAGCCGACGAATAATTTACAAGCTTGGCCTATCTTCCCACACGTTATTTTCATCCCAGGCGATCAATTCATCCAGATCAGCCACGACGTCATAATCCTGTGGATCGATTTTAGCCACTACATCTGAGTCGCTCGAAGAAGTTGTCCGCGGACCCGGATAATGCGTGACAAGAGCAACGGCGACAACGACCGCTGCCACGGCCGACGCTCCAACAACCTTTCGCACGCTGAACCAGTTCCAGACCCGCTCGAAATGCGTCGGTTCCTGCCGAATTTTTCTTAGGACATTCCGAGCAAAAAATGGCGAAAGCGTGGGCTCAGGAAGCCGGCCGAGAACGTCCCATAGCTCTTTGTCATCTTGAGGTTCCATGTTGTCCATCCGATTCAACACTTTGCATATCTCGAAGTTGCGCTAGAACGCAGTTGAAAATTACCTTCAAATTCCCGGCGCCTCAAGAAAACCTTCCAGCTGCCGAATCCGGGTTGGATGCCGCATTTTGCGCAAGGCTTTTGCTTCGATCTGACGGATGCGCTCGCGAGTAACCTGGAACTGCCGACCTACTTCTTCCAAAGTTCGGCTGTAGCCGTCGACGAGGCCGAATCGTTGCTCGAGGACTTGCCGTTCTCGGTCGGTGAGCGTTTCCAGCACATCCTTGATCTTTTCCTTCAACAAAACGATGGCAGTCATATCGCTGGGGTTTTCGGCGCCCCTGTCCTCGATGAAATCGCCGAAGTTGGTCTCTTCGCTCTCGCCCACGGGCGACTGAAGCGAGATTGGCTGCTGCGCCATTTTTAAGACTGCCCGAACACGGTCCACTGGCAGGAGGACTTCTTCTGCTACTTCCTCAGGCGTGGGCTCCCGTCCATATTCCTGCACTAATTGTTTCTGCACTCGCAAGAGCTTGTTGATCGTCTCGATCATATGCACGGGAATCCGGATCGTGCGCGCCTGGTCGGCAATGGACCGGGTAATCGCCTGGCGAATCCACCACGTCGCATACGTCGAAAACTTGTATCCGCGCCGATACTCGAATTTCTCGACCGCCTTCATCAGTCCCATGTTTCCTTCCTGGATGAGGTCTAGAAACGACAAACCGCGATTGGTGTACTTCTTCGCGATGGAAATAACGAGACGAAGATTGGCCTCGACCATTTCGGTTTTGGCCTTGAATGCCTGACGTAACCAGGTTTTCAGCGTCCGATATTCGTCGGAATAATCGGAGAGCGAAAACCACAGGCTTATTTCCAAATCGCGGACCTTGTTCTGAAGCTGTAACCGCCGTTTTTTGCCGCGAGGATTTTTGGCGAGTTCGGTGTGGAGATACAGCGACGTGTGGTGCGCCTCGTCGGCGAGATGCACGAATTCTTCGGTGACCCGCTGCTTCAGGTAAAAACGAGGGTAAATCCTTTGCAGGGTCGCCATCGTTCTTTGCAGTGCCCGGCGCTTTTGCGACGCTCTCTTTGAAAGGTCGCGCGCGAGTTCGGAAAAGTGCCGGCTGATGGATGCGCTCAATTGCTCCACCTGCCTACACAAGCGTGGCAGGTTCTTCATGTATCTCTCGCGGCTCTCGATTTTTTTATCGAGGATCACGCGATCGAACCGTTCCCGGCCCTCGATCAGCTTCCGCGCGAGATCCAGATGGCCGCGGGCAACAAAGCCGAAGCGACTGAGATGTTTTTGCACCATCGCTTCAGCCTCCTCAATTCGCTTCGAGATCTGGACTTCCTGGTCTCGGGTCAGCAACGGAACCTGCCCCATCTGCTTCAGATACATGCGCACCGGGTCGTCCAGAATATCAACCTTGGTTGCCACTCTGCCGTCTTCTTCCTCTTCCTCCTCGTCGATGTCTTTTTTGCCGTCCCTGTAACGGTCAACCTCGGAGGCCTCAATGATGTCAATCTCTAAGCGGCGCAGACGTGTGAGAATCAGATCGAGTTCATCGGCGTCCGTGATTCCTTCCGGCAATGCCTCGTTCAGATCTTCGAACGTGAGATAACCTTGTTCTTTTGC
>Ga0066665_10001799_pt1 | contig 10236 bp, 6 predicted proteins | sample GraSoiAngelo_114_FD_75175 | JGI IMG/M metagenome (GOLD analysis project Ga0066665, IMG submission 75175) | Grasslands soil microbial communities from the Angelo Coastal Reserve, California, USA - 14_0903_13_40cm | ecosystem: Environmental > Terrestrial > Soil > Grasslands | place: USA...
ATTCGCAGCCAGGCTCGGAAGAGTCACGACTCTCCGCGACGTGTCGCCTCAACACTGTACTGATGCTCTCTGCAACTAGGCCTTTCCAGCTAGCCACCGCGCCAAGACAGCCACCACGACCCCGATCCAGTATTGGGAGTGGAGCTCCACGGAGGCAACACCCTCCGTTACTACGGCGTAGCCTATCGTGACCAGGAATCCGAGGAAACTCGCTCCTCCCCCCAGTGCGATCAGAAACCTCCCGACGAAGATATGACGGCGGTACAGAGCGATTCCTCCCAAGAGTACTGTGATGCCTCCGAGCGCGACAAGCACGCTGAGAACTGACGCCGTGATCGACAACGGGATGGCGATTTCCGCAGGGACGATGGTCGGAAGTCCGCCGCTCACCAGAGAAAGGAGGGAGAGAAGAAAGCCGTGCACAGTGAAGCCACTTGTGACAATCAGGCCTCCGCCGATGAATGCCAAAGCCATGCTTCCCAGCTCAGTGGCTCTCCTCAGAGACACGTCGCCTCCGGGTGGGAATACGAAGGTTAAAAATCCGCAGTCTTCGTGTATCGAGTCCGGAGGCCTTGCCATACCTGTACACTTCGAAGGGAGACACAAGAAACTGGGTGAGCTGCTGCAGTGACTGAAGCCGCGAGCGAACTTCCGCCCGGCCAGGTGCATGGTAAGAGATGGGTCCTCTACGCCGCACTAGGCGTGCCGAAGGTTGACCTTGAGAGGTGGACGCTGCGCGTTGACGGCCTGGTGGAGCGCCCTCTCGAATTTTCTTATCAGGACCTGACCAACTCTCAGTTGACGAGATACAGCCGCTCCTTCCACTGCCTACCCGAGGGAGGCCTGGTCTTCGGAAACCCAGAGCCCATCGAAATTCAGAAGTTGCAACCCGGCAGTTTCGTCATAGGCGGCGATGGGAGAAAACACAGAATAAGAGAAGTCATCAAGAAACGATACTACGGTGGTTTGGTCGGAGTCAAGGCGTCTTACCTTCCCCCGACGTTGATGACGCCAGACCATCCTGTTCTTGCCGTCAGAGCACATCCCGGTTATGGCCGCAGTCGAAGTAAGCGACGACAGAGGACCTTCCGTAAGGGAGTCCGCAGGAGTTGGGTCAGGGCCGACAAGCTTGAGCTCGGTGACTACGTCTTCTTTCCGAAATACGCGCATGTTTCCAATGCGAAGACCGTGACATGGAAAGAATCTCGATTCGAGATCAACCAAGATCTCGCCAGCGTGATTGGCTGGTACGTTGCGGAGGGGTCGGCCGCGAGCAGCGACGGCAGATGTATCTCGTTTCCACTGAGGTCGGGTCAGACGGAGCAAGCGCAGAAACTCAGGCTTCTGCTTGAGAAACTCTTTGGAGCCAAGACATCTGTCTACACGAATCGCCGAGCCACGGTACTGAATGTCGTAATCACTTCGAGCAGAGTCAAGCAGATTGTCGAGATGTTCAAGTCATGGTGTGGCGAGGATGCGCTCTCAAAGAAGATACCACAGTTTGTCATTGATTCAGACCCCCGCATCCTACGGGCCTTCTTGGAGAGCTACTTCGAGGGTGGCGGATACTCGCCTGCCGCAATTCGCACGGCAGGGCGCTACGAAGACTTTGCAGACCTCACCACGAGTTCGAGGACGCTTGCATACCAGCTCATTCTCGCACTGTCGAAACTGGAGGTTCCTGCCGAAGTCGTAAATCACCCCGGCTCAGTAAGAAACGGCTACAGCGTCAGAGTTCGTGGCGCAAAGGCGCGCCAGGTTTTCAGCGCTATGCCCATCTTTGACAAGGTCAACAAGTTTCATTACTGGGAGACGGGCGATGGTTTTTACTACCCAATCAGAAGGATTTGGAGAGAGGGATACCGCGGCGAGGTCTTCGATTTCGTCGCTCCAGGTTTCACCATGCTCTCTCCTTTCGTAACACGGGACTGTGTGACTAAATGGTCGATCGATAATCCCGAGTGGGAGGGCGTCTCCCTGCCATCTCTCGTGGGGCCAGCCGGCGTCAGTCAAGACGCGAAGTGGGTGATGTTCCACTGTCTCGACGGCTACACCGCACCGATACCGGTCGAGGACGCGCTTGACGCAGACTCTATCGTCGCGCTACGGATCAACGGGAAGCCTCTGAGCACAGAGCAGGGTTTCCCCGCGAGGCCATTCATGCCGAAACTATACGGGTGGAAGAGTGCCAAGTGGCTCAACAGGATTGAGTTCATCCGGGACTACAGGGATGGCTACTGGGAGATGTACGGCTACCACGAGAGGGGAAACGTCTGGGAGGAGGAGAGGTTCAAGGGCCACTCCGGAAAGCATTCGAGAAGGACGAGCATCGGCACCGCTGGCTGAACCCGAAGGACCCGCGAGACGACTCGCAACTCAAGACGTGCGCTCCCCCTCGCCGAACTTCTTCACGAGTTCTTTCGCGACGTCGAACCGCACTTTCCGCTGTCTTACCATTTCTTCCGCGACGACATCGACCAGCTTGCCCTTGGCTCCCGCTGACATTGCCATCGATCGAGCGTGCAGTTTCATGTGCCCCTTCTGAATCCCCTCCGATGCGAGCGCCCTAAGGGCCGCGAAGTTCTGCGCAAGGCCGACAGCTCCCATCACTTCAGCCAGCTCTATCGCCGTCTTGACCCCGAGTATTCGTATCGCCACCTTTGCTGCGGGATGAACCTTCGAGGCCCCTCCGACGAGTCCGACGGCCATCGGCATCTCCAGCGTCCCGGCTAGGTCGCCGTCCGCATTCTCCTCCCAAGCCGTAAGTGGCCCGTATGCCCCCTGCTTCGCAGCGAAGCTGTGTGCCCCTGCCTCAAGGGCTCGGATGTCCTGCCCGCAGGCTATCCCAACCGCGGCTACTCCGTTCATTATCCCCTTGTTGTGGGTCGCGCACCTGTAGGGGTCCGCCTTGGCGAAGGCGTACGCGTAGACGATTCCGTCGACCACCTCTTCGCCCCCAATCGCGTCCTTGTCGAAGACGGCGGAGGCTCTGACCAGTCTCCTGTCCGCCAGGTTCGAAATTATCCTGAGGAGCACCCTCCCCTTCGTGAGCTGCTCGATTATCGGAGCGACCGCCTCGGCCATCGTGTTGACGGCGTTCGCACCCATCGCATCCCCGGTGTTGACGATCAGCTCCGCAATCACCATCGCCCCCTTGATGCTCGGGACAACCTTGACGTTTAGGTCCTTCGCCCCGCCGCCGAGTGAGACGAGGAGAGGGTCCTGCTCGTTTGCCTTGGCCAAGATTGCCTCCTTCCGGTTGAGGAGCTGCCTCTTGGCTCCGTTCGGGTCGGAGAGAGAGATGACTTGGATCTGCCCGATCATGATGGGGCCGGTGTTGGTCACCCTAAAACCGCCCTTGACCCTCGCCATCTTCGCGGCGTTGCTCGCGGCGGCAACGACCGAAGGCTCCTCGATGGCCATCGGTATCAAGTAGTCCCTCTCGTTTATGAGAAAATTCACCGCTATCCCGAGTGGGAGAGTAATCCCTCCGACCACGTTCTCTATCATCCTATCGGCAACTTCGGTGGGAAGGCCACCGGTGTTCCCGAGTGTCTTCGCCTCCTCGTCGGTGATGCCCGTCATCTTCTGAACGACCTTCATCCGCTCCGTCGGCGAGAGCTTGTAGAAACCGGGAATCTCGGAGGTCTCGGTCATGCGTAACGGGCGGTATGGGGTCGTTATATAATTCAACCTAAGCTCCTCTCCTTTCCGCTCGTCAAGAGTCGAAGGTGTTCATCGAAGAGCGCCTCCCCGTCCACGCGAATTCGTTACAAGAATTGTAAATATCTTCTCCATCTGGCTCGAGTCGCGTTCCGAGTGTCGCCTATCCAATCCTGAGGACAATCACTCTTCACGACTGCGTTTTCCTGCTCGTCGTTGATGCAGAAGGGCGTCCAGTCGGATACGTCTTCAGAAGCGGCGTCATCCGGGCCATTAAGAAGATAGAGGACGAGTCAATCGCCGAACAGCGACCTTAAAGACAAAAGTAGGACGATTTTTACCACGAGGTTCGGGGCCGGTCGTCTAGCATGGTTAGGACGTCGCTCTGACACGGCGAAAGGCGTCTTGGGACAGGCTCGCCATGGTCGGTGGTTCAAATCCGCCCCGGCCCACTACCAGATTCGCGGCCTCGACCAATCGATGGGAGAGCCGCTGTCGTGAGACAGAGAGACTCCAGCCTCCCACCGTGGTCGCGATACTTTTTAGCCAAGATTCGCGACTCCTCTTCTCGTGAGCAAGGAAGAGTTTCAGCGGTGGTTCAAATCGGGGTCAACCCTTCCCCTCGCCGTCAAAGGGCACACCTTCTCCTTGGGGCGAGACGACATAGTCAAGGTGGACGGCGGGAAGTTTGTCTACGAGGAAGCTCTTCAGCTCGTGGTCATGCTAAACTCCAGAAATCCCCTCTCTCAGCTAAACGCGAGCGTACTGATCTGGGAGAGGAACGGAGTCCTCCGCCTGATAGTTCTTGCGCTCGCGGTGATAATCGTCGTCGCGGTAATCGCCCTCGCGCGTCGCTAGCAACTCAGGCTAGAGCTTTATCGTGATGTAGTAAAGCTCGGTGATGCTCCCGCGGAGCTGAAAGACGCCCACATCCAGTCCGCCGCCGCTGCCGCTGTCCGTCCAGAGATAGACCGCGCTCCCGACGCTACCCGGAGTGTGCCCCGTGATGAATTCGCTCACTTGAGCTAGCGTGCCGTTTAGCCCGAGGTTTCCGAGCGAGAGAGTCCTGGTCTTGATCCAGACTGTGGGGTTGACCGTAGTCGCGTTCACGAGGGTAAGCTTCATGGAGGAGACGAGCGATGAGATGCCCGCTAGCAGCGCCTGGGTCCTGTTGCCCGCGGCGGGGACTGCACCCCCCGCGAGGTTGCGGTAGGCGGCACCCGCATTCGCCCCTACGCCCACCGCGTCTGTGGTCGGGTTTACAGCGGTCATGAATGGAAGCTGGGTAACCACGCCGGCTGTACCCGGCTTGGTGTAGACAGCGACGAAGTAGGTCAGGGTGCCGCCGACTGAGTAGAGAAGGTATGACCCGAACCTGAAGTTGGGCAGCAGCGTGAGTTGGGTTCTGACCTGGCTGTTCGTGGTGAGGGCATTCTCCGCCGCCGAGGGCCCGATGATCGTCGACGAAGTGGAGGGATTCTCGTAGAGGTAGATCTGTCCCAGCCTGTCCCCTCCGTACGCGATGTAGAGCCCAGCCAAATTCTTGCTCGCCGCACTCCTGAAGTGGACGAGTTGCGTTCCCACGAAGTATATGTTGTTCCCAACGGCCCACGGAATGTACTGCACGGTGCTGTTCTCGGGCCGCTCGTAGAACTGGGTTGCCGACCTCCACACGAACGGGTCGTTCACGTGAAAGCCGAAGTCATAGTCGAGTTGGCCGGCCACCTGGGGAGAGCCTAGGAGCTGCTCGGGATACCTCAGTTGCGGGACCAGCCAAGCGGGCGGGCTCTTCCAGCTGCTGTAGTAGTTGCCGTAGAAAGTGGTCAAAAAGTCCGATGTCCCAGTCCCGATAAGACTAGAGACGGTGTAGAAGTTCATCGACCCGTCGCTCAGATTTACGAGGGCTACCCCGAAGAACCGCAGGTAGTCACTCGCTGAGAAGCCCGATTGGATGGGATAGTCGATGTAGAGCTGGACGACGTAGAATACGCTCTTCCCGTCCGAGGCTAGGTACGCCGCGGGGTCTTCGACGAGTCCCGGAATCAGAACGCTCTGGACCCTGTCGAAGACGTTTCTGTTCCAGAGCATCTCAATGGGCTGGCCAGAGAAGGCGAAGCCCAACTGCCCTTCCGCGAACGTGAACCAAAGGGACTTCTGCCAACTGTCCAGGACGTAGTCGGAGGCGCCCGTGTAGGAGGCTTTCTGGATTTCATCGTAGCCCGAGACGTGAACGTAGACGTTCTGCTGGAAGCCGCTTCCCTCGCCGTAGTAAATGGGGGGCTCGGAGGGGATTCCGTAGGCCTTCGCGGGAGATATTTCAGAGCCGTTGTAGGTGTTTATCACCAGGATGCGGGCCGCGTGTGTGTAGATCAGGTGCTCGCTTACCCAGTCCGTGGAAGGAAACGCGGGAGTTGTGGGAGAAACCCAGTACTCCGTGTTCTTTAGGAAGACAATCTCTGAGCTGCCGAGTGTCATCCAGTTGTATGCGCCGATCTCCTTCGTGTTGGTGACAGCGGCCGCCTGCTGGTCCCACTGCCTTACCACGTTAAGAATCGTCGAAGAGTTGCTCGTCGGGAGGTTGAAGGCCGACGAGACCTGTATCCTGTCAAGTCCCGCCGCCCACCTCGTCACTGTAATCTCCTTCTGCGTGCCCGGAAACCACTGGTACGGCAGGTAGTTGTTGTTCCAGTTCAGATACAAGAAGGCCAGACTACCCGCCTGAACCACGAGCGCGATCGCTATCACGACGGCGATCGCCTTGTACAGCTTGAGGCGGGGAAGCTGGATATCTCTCCTCTTTCCCAGGTATGACCATCCCGGGATGGCCAGCGCCAGAACGGCCCAGGTTGAGCCGTAGACGTAAGGCGTCGCGGCGTCCATCAGCCAATAGGGCGCACCGAGTATTATCGCCATGACCACCGCCGCGAGGATCGAGACAAGATTCCTGAGCCAGACTTCGCTCGTCCTCGTGATGAGATTTTTGAGCAGCCTGAGCGCCATCCTGATCACGAAGACGGTTAGGACCGCCAGAGCGACGTACGAGACGAGCCGGTACTGGATCTCTAGGGTCGGCATGAGCCCAACCAACTCGCTACCAGATGCCGGAAATGCCGGAAGCAGGAAGACCCTTCCAACCGGTGACCAGTCCCCCAGCCCCTGGCTCGCCATCGCGATCGGGTTCATGACCTGCCCCAGGAAGGGGAAGCTGCGATTCCCGACAAAGAAGCCGAAGACAGCCGCCCACTTCGCCAGCTGCCAGAGTCCCCAGAGCCACTTTCCCGTCTTCACCTCTCGTGGCGCCTCAGATTCTTCATACGAACTCATTCTCCTCGAGAGGACACTGATCAGCGAGCCGAGGTCACTCTTACCCACCTCGGGGTTGATGACGACAAGCGCGAGGAGGGCAGCGGCGAGAAAGGTCGAGCCGCCGTAGAAGTTGATCCCAAACCAATCCAGCTCGCCCTTCACGGCATAGACGTGCTCGGCTATCGACCACTCCAGGAAGGTCCAGGTCGCAAAAAGAACGAGGACGATCACCAGCACCCCAATCAAGGCCCATGCCATCTTCGGGCCGAAAGAAATGCGTCTACGCGTCGTTTCCTCCATTTCGAGGTTAACCAAGAAGACGGTTATTTGATGCTTTTCAGGCAGCGTCGGAGAGCGCATCTCTGGCCGGATGGAGGAACGAAAGACGACCCGCAGAGGCCCGACTCGGGCGGGTTTCACGCTGCAGCGTTATTCACTGACTCACTCTTTCACTCATTCATTCGTTCGTTCCCGAAAAGCTCGTCCGGTGCAAGCTTATCGGCCAGCCTGAGTGCCTTGATGAAGCTCTCAGGGACGAAAGCCGTCTTCGAGGGGTCCGACACCACGAGGTACCCTCTCTTGGCTGTCAAGAGAAAGACAACCGCCGAGATGGCCAGCGGAAGAAAGACCACTGATGTAGTGAGGAGCGACGAAGCCGGGAGTTCGATTCCGTCCGCGGACGCGACTCTAGACAGCCAGTTGACGAGCATCGAGGCCCAGTCCCACCCGACGATCTTCGTGACGAGAAACAGCACGGTCACCGCTCCGCCAACCAAAAGGGCCGACCATAGAGCCCTGACCTGAAATTTTATCTTCTTGATGTCGCGCAGCGGAATGCTTGCCGTTTCCTTCGCCTTCTTGAGGGGAACGACTGTCAGTCTCTCGGTCGTGACGACGACGCGGTAGTTGTCCTTCACCCAAGCTTCCAGAACCTTCTCGCTTGGTTCCACATTGAGCGGGCTTACGAGCTCCTGCTCTTCTGCGAACTCCTGAATGAGCAGTTTGGAGAATGTCTGAATCAGCCGCGTGAGAGAATACCGTGAAACGGACCTAGCTGCCGCCTTGCCTAGCCTGTTCCGATAATACGGTCGATTCAATAGTTCAAGGATCGCCTTCGCAGCTCCCTCCACATCTTCCGGCCCATTCAGGATCACACCCGTCTGGCCATTCCGAATTATCCAGGACTGTCCCCCCGTCCCAGACGTGATTACTGGAATACCTCCGTACATGAATTCGAGCTGCGCTATTCCCAGTGCTTCGGCCCGGCTGAGGGAGATGTTCAGGTACGATTCCCTAATGAGCTGGGCTTTCTCTTCGTCGGAGACCTGACCGATGACAGTCACGTTCGGATACTTCTTGGCCTCCTCCTTCACCTTCTCTCCATACTCACCCTCGAGCCTTCCCGCGATCACGAAGTGGACGCCCCTGTTTTGGGAGAGTTTCCCGGCAACTCCGAGCAGTCCGAGGGCGTTCTTCCTCTCCTCCACGGTACCGAGGTATGTGACCAGTTTGGCATTTCTCGGAAGTTTGTATCGGTCCCGTATTCCGGACGCACCCACATACGTTTCGAGAGTGTCGTCGATACCCGCTGGGAAGAGGAACGTCTGCTCATCCTTCGCTCCGAGTTTCCGCATCCCCTCCTCCTCCATCGGTGTAGCCACGAGAAGCATGTCTGCATCCTTCACTATTCGCGCGAGGCTGAACTTGTTCCACGCCTCCCTGTACGACCTCTCCTCGAGGGGGTATCGCTCATCCGAGGGATCTTGAAAGTGACTCATGTGACAGAAGAGCATCGGTTCGTGAATTGAACCGCTCGCGATCAGCTCCCTCCTCCAGCCCATGAACTTTGCCACCTCCTCCGGTCCGTTCCAGAGCGTGGAGTGAGTGATCAGGACGTTGAGCTTCAGCTCCTCGACGATGTGCTTGAGGACGTCCATGAAGTTCCTGAAGAAGATTCTGCGGGGCGGCCAGGTGCCCTGGTAGCTATCCACCCTGATAACGGGTATTCTCAGTCTCTCGTCGTAGAGGTGGACGAACCCGCCACGAGCAGTCACTTCTTCGATGGAGAGAGCCGGCTCCCAGTCTTCGTAGATACTTGTTATCAGGAAGGCATCGTAACCCTGCCTCCTGAATTCCCTCACCATCCTCTCGGCCACGAGTTCCTGCCCTTTTGTGAGGCTGGTCTGGTACATGACCACCCCGATTCTCAGCAGGGTCAGTCCCCGACCCCTCTGATGAGGCTCAAGGTAGGCGCGAAGGTGAGACAGCTCTCTGCTAGGGACGACAGGATGGGATTCATCTTTTCGAACGCTGCGATACACTTGCATTTAGCTCTTCGAGCCATCGACTCTCACTCTCGAAAGATTTATTTTCCGGTTCGTCTGCTGGAAGATTCTCCTTTCGGGTTTTCTCTCCTCGCCACAAGGTTTCCGCGGTGGATGCAAACCACCGTGAACGGTTAATAGTCCGTTGAGGGGAAGCACGGTCGGTTGAACCTCGGCCTCCTCTTCTTCGCAGTACTCCTAATAATCGCGGGGGCCGCGACCGGGTCTCTCTTCATCGCGTTCTTCGGGGTCATCTTGTTGGTCGCGGCAGCTCTCCCGAGTCGGAGAGTGACCAGGATTCCGCAAAGACAGCCTTCCCCCCCTCGCCCCACCCCCCAGGCAAGAGTGACTCCCCCACCGATGCAGATGGCGAAGGCGCCCGAGCCTCAAGTCAGCCCTCCGCTGCAGCGGTTGACAGAAATGAGCCAGACCTCCGCGACCGCGGCGGTCTTCCCCTCGACTCTCTTTCCAACGCTGACTCTTCTTTCTCCGCCCACAAAATACGAGACGACTCCAGAATCCAGGAAGGGGGAGACTCCGGACGAGTTCCTCACCCTTGTAGCCCTTCTGGGACTGTTGAGGCTCTTCTCAGAAAGACGCTAGGGCACGTAGATGTTTAGGTCTCTCGCGACCTTCTTCAGCCTCTCGACCCTGTGTGCGAGCGAAGGGTGAGTAGAAAAGATTTCCAGGAGCGAGTGGCCCTTGAAAGGGTTGACTATCCAGAGCGAGGCGGTCGCCGGCGAGGGGCTGTTATTCTGATTGCCTGAGAAGCTCTTCGTCTCCACCTTCGAGCTTATCTTTTCGAGAGCCGAAATCAGGCCTCCCGGATTGCGAGTCAGCTTCGCCCCATACTCATCCGCGTTGTATTCGTCGTCCCTGTTTATCCCCACCTGCACGAATGTCGCGCCGAGTGGGATTAGGATCGCAGCCACCAGGAGAAGGA
>Ga0066665_10001801_pt1 | contig 10226 bp, 6 predicted proteins | sample GraSoiAngelo_114_FD_75175 | JGI IMG/M metagenome (GOLD analysis project Ga0066665, IMG submission 75175) | Grasslands soil microbial communities from the Angelo Coastal Reserve, California, USA - 14_0903_13_40cm | ecosystem: Environmental > Terrestrial > Soil > Grasslands | place: USA...
ATTCAGGGTAACTCCTTCGATCAGCACGTTCTCGCACCCGTACGGTCCGATCAATGGTGGCCGCAGGTAATGTTGGGTGCCGTTCGGCTCTATCCCATACACACGCTGTGAAACCGGGACGTGCCCTGGGACGGCGCCTTGCTGCTTAAGTTGCGTGCTATCGGCAATCTGATTCGGGAAGATGTTGGGACCGCCGAAGGGAGCCGAACCCTTCCACCACCACCAGGCCGAGGGGTTCCCTTGCGCGTTCGGGAAGGTGCCTGCTTGACCGTCCAGCGTGCCGCGGCCCGTAATGGCGATATTCGTCTGCCGGAAGGCGTAGACCAGCGGTGAGTAGTTGAACAGATCGTTGCCCTCCCAGCGCGTCAGCACGTTTGGATATTTGCGCGGGTCCGTGCTGAACAGCAATATCGAGTCAAGGTTAGGCAGGTACAGGTTAACGTTGCTCAAGAGCGTGATCGCGCCGGTGAAGAACTTGCCGCTCGGCACGACGACGCGACCGCCGCCGGCGGCGTTACAGGCTTGGATTGCGCCATTGATGGCTGCCGTGCAATCAGCCACGCCGTCGCCGATGGCACCGAAACCGGTGATGTCGAAGTCTCGCTGTGGGAAGACCGGCGCCTGAATGCGGCTTCTGATCAGCGGCTCGGTTACTTGCCAAGCAAATATTTCATCTGAACTGGATGCAGCATGTGCTAGCGGCGAACGTGCTAGGAACGCCGCCGCGCCGGCACCCAAGGACGTTTGCAGGAATGCCCTGCGCGAGAGCGTCAATTTCGGACCCGGCGTCATCTTGTCCTCCAAATGGGTTTTGGACATGGGTAAGGACAACGTATGTTACCGCGGTACGACAGTAATGATGTTGCTCGACGCTACCCGCGTCTTGCTCGGCGGCACGAAGTAGCGGAATTCGTACTGACCCGGCGCCGACGGCATCGTGAAGTTAACGGCGCCCGTTGTGCCGGCGGTTGTGAACTTTGGCAGCAACAACGCTGCATCCGGGTCGCCAACGCGATAAAGTCCGATGAAATCTTGCGCCGAGTGCCCGGTCGGCGCACTCCAGTTGACCGCCACGATTGTGCCAGGTGCAACGGGACCTGGAGTACGCCCGGGCGCAACCGTGGCGGGTGTCGCATTGACGGTGTTGGGCACCCAGCCTGCGAGCACGAACGCCGGATCGCTGTATTGTGCTGCCTCGCCATCCGTAATCTGCCGCGAACAGGACAAGCGCTGACTCGTGTCGACCGCGTTGCCATCAAGATCGGTACTGTGATACTCCCAGAAATGAATGCTCGGGGCCTGAGCGCAAGTAGTGGCGGGTTTGGGGTCGAGTTCCCAGCCAACAGGAATGATATGCATATCCATCGCGTTGTTGATGAAGACGACCTCGCTGAAAGGAAATCTGAGCGGCTCGATACGACTCAAGTAGTACGAGTTGTCTGAGACGCCTGCAGCACGCGTGAACCGGTTGCCGACATAGACAAAGCCATGGTTCGTCTGCGGGTTACGCACCTGCGTGTACCATTCAGCGGAATGAAGGGCAGTGAACTCCGACGCTTGGAAAAAGGCGGCGCCCGTACCCCACATGAAGTCCACGTCGCCTTCGACATAGCTGTTGGTGACGAACCCCGATGTTTGCAGGCGTAACGTATCCTGGAAGCTCAGCAGGTTGACGCGGTTCAACAAAATGCGATCGTTGTTGCCGCGGAAAGCCTCGGCCTGCGACCCGCCGAGAGGCGTCGTGTTGTGCAGCGTAATGTTTTCGAGCGAGAAGTCCGAAGCCTCTACCCCGAACATGGCGCGCCAGCAGTTGAAGAAGTCCGGGCCGTTGGGGATGCGCTGCTGAATGCAGCGGTTCGCCGTATCCGTGCTTGGGTTCGAAGAATTGAGGGTATTGTTGTTCGGATATTGAACAATGGTCCGATCGCGATCCTCGCCGTGAACGGTTATAAACGGCTTCGTCGGCACGACATAAACCAACTCGGTGTAGGTGCCTTTGCGAACGTTGACGTTCACGGCTTGCGCATTGCCTGGGGGGATGAAGTCGATAGCACCCTGCACTGTGCAGAAATCGCCCGTGCCGTCGGTTGCGACAGCGACCTGAGCTGTTCCCTGCGCCGGGGCGGAAAGCTTGGTTGAAAAACGCCAGGCATGTGGGTCACTGATGCCGGCGAAGCCTTCGCCGTCGACAAGAACACCGGGATCGATCGTAACGTAGTAGGCCTGACCGTAATCGAGCTGACGGTGCAGATAGATCGCGGCGGTATTGCCGGTAACGATCACCGGAAAATAGTTGAACAGGTGGGGAGTCCCGTTATCGGACACGGCTCCCCCGATGATACGTTTGCGCGAATTGGGATCCGCGAGATCGATGGCATCGACCAACGTGCCGTCCGATTGGAATACGCGGGTGACGCCGGACGTTCCTACCTGAGGCGTCTGGTTGAACGTGATTGAGAGAGGCGTGTCGATGCACACCTGCGTGGCACTACTAGAAGGAGAAAGCTCCACAGCAAACGCTGCACACACCCATCCGAGAACGACCGCGGCGAATAGGTAAAGCGCCACGGACTCGCGGAACGCTCGGACTCGGGGGACGCTATTGGCGTGTGCAAGCTCGCCACTGCTCCAGGTATGCGTGCCCAGTTGCTCTTTCAACATGACGCCTTCTTCTGCTCCGTTCTATTCGATCGCAGGTGTCGACGGCATCATGAAGGCAGCGCGCGGCGATTTCACGAGCTGTTACGGCGGGATTTTGGCTACGGGACTCTGTCTACGATGGGGTGGCTCGGTCGCGCTCACCCTGAGCTAACGTAAGTCCCGCGCAACGCCTCGTCTAGGAAAAAATTGCGGGCGCGCTCAAGCGAGCGCAGTTTTTCTGGTACTGCGTCGGCGTCATGCCAAAGAAAAGTCGAAAGCTGCGGTCGAAGTGACTTTGATCCCAGAACCCGGCGCGCACAGCGACCTGCGCGATCTCGGAACCCTCATGCAGCATCGCCTTGGCTTTTGCGAGGCGTAGCAGCAACTGGTAGCGATGAGGCGTGACGCCTAAGATTGCAGTAAAGGCGCGGACGAAATGAAACTTGCTCATGCCGGCAACAGCCGCGAGGTTTGCGAGCTGCACCCGCTCGGCGTAGTTTTGCTTAAGATGGGCGAGCGCTCGTTCGATCGCAGGCGAGCGTGACCAGGCGACGCAAATCGTACCTGAATTCACGCGGTCGATCCCGAGTGCGCGAAGCAATCCTTCGGCCCCATTGGTCCATGGCAGAGCCACGCAGATTGCATCGGCGAGCAGTACACTTCCGAAGCAAACCAGACGCGCAGCGCATGCGGATTCGGCTTCCGCCACTGGCTCGGCATGATGGTAGATGATGTTCGCGCTTGCAGTGGCAAAGGCATCGCGCGCGACAGCGAGCCCTATGGCATTCATGCCGATGATTCCCAGGGTTTTGGAGCGAAAGTTCAGCGAACAGTGATGTTCGAACCCGCTTTGCAAAATTTGCCAATACCGATCTTCGAACCTCCCTTGCAAAATTTGCACACTCCCTGCCAACCGTAGCCATACAAGTCCGATGCGTGGACTGGCGCCTGGATCTGCGCATTGACGCTCCTCGGGGTGATAGCCGCTTAGCTCCAGCAGCGCGGTGGTGATGACATCAATAAGTAACATCTTTCTATACCTATGCAGAGGCGGCCCTTTGGCTTTGCGCGGCTGGTTCTCACCTCGCCTTGGCGTGCCATTTTCGAGGACGGTTTGCAGCATGGCGCGATTCCTCCGGCTCCGTTGCCGGCGTCCCGTCCGAAAACGCCCCCGCTTGCTTTGCCTTATCAGTTCCCATCGTAGGCCATTTACCTATTCCAGAAAAATGAATTAATCAGTGTAATCTATACCAATTGGCTATACATTGAGACAAGCAAACAATGTCGTCTAAATCCGATTGGCTGCGCCGTGGCCGAATCAAGACCCGGCAGATCGTCCTATTGGTTCATCTCGATGAGCATCGCTCCGTGCTGCGCGCGGCACAAGCCGCCAACATGACGCAACCGGCCGCCTCGAAGATGCTGGGCGGTCTCGAATCAGCGCTTGGTGTCGCCTTGTTTGAGCGGCACGCTCGCGGGGTGGTGCCGACTTGGTATGGGGAAATCCTTGTGCGCCATGCACGCGCGGTGTTGGCGGATATGAGTCGTGCGCAAGAAGAAATCACTGCCCTCAAACATGGACTTTCCGGGCAGGCGGCCATCGGTGCGGTCGCTAATCCGGCAACCAATCTAGTGCCGCTGGCGATTGGATTACTGAAGCAGGACCGTCCGCAGATCCTGGTCAAGGTGGAAGTGGACACAAGCGACGTCCTGATACGCAAAGTGCTCGATGGCAAGCTCGATATCGCGGTGGCTCGCTTCGTTGGGTCGGCTCCGGCTGACGATCTCGATTTCGAAGCGCTCGCCGAGGAATCGCACTCGGTGATTTCACGCGCCGGTCACCGCTTGGCCGGTCGGCGAAGACTCGGCTTGAAGGATCTCGTTCACGAAGCCTGGATCATGCCCCCGGTCGGCGGTGCCCTGCGCGACCGGTTGAACGCCATGTTCGCGCAGCAGGGACTTGGGTTTCCACGAAACGTCGTGGAAACAGCGTCGCTGCCAGTCATTACCAGTTTGCTGCAAACGACTCAAATGCTCGCGGTGTTACAGGAGGAGATGGTCAGGCCCTATCGCAAGGCGGGCCTGTTGACAGTTCTGTCTTTGAATCTTGACCTCCGCATGGATTTGTTTGGCATCATCACGCGGCGAGAGCGACCCATGTCACCCGGCGGAATAGCAATGCTGAATGCCCTGCGCCTGGCCGCGACGCGACTTTACCGTCCATCTCAGCATCAAGACTCAGTGAAGAACAAGCGATCGTTGGCACTGAAATCGAATCGTTGAACAGTGGTAAGCGAAAAAGTCGCCTATTCGAGACGCAACTGATCTAGGTTGCTCTTGGTTGTCCTTACTTCATCGATCGCCATGCTCGCACATCGAGTGAATGTGTGCCCTTGGCCAGGCGTAGCGCGCGCGTTCAATATTGCAATACGTACTGCGGACTTGATTCGCGACAGCGCGCCGATAGGGGTGATACAACTCGCTCCGGTCGCCCGGCCGCGCTCCGTCCCAGACCAACTTGCAGGTCGGCGCAGGTGGCGGGGCGTCAGTATCGCCCGAGTCTTGCACCAGCAACGCTGAGCACGAATTATCCGTGTGGTCCGCAAATATTCGATCAGGCCAATGCAGGCGAATACTCGTGATGCAGGGCCTCGCAGCACCGATCAGACGTGCACCACAAGTTGCTCGCCGATACCATGTCGTGCTTCTCGATCGGAAGCTAACGTCCGGGTTGCCGGCGGATTGGGAACCCCAGGCCCAGCGACATATGTGGGCGCCCGCGGTCGGAATTCCCTACGCCAAGGCGGAAGTGGCCGCCATGGCCGGAGCCAACGTCGGCTACGATCGAACCCAGTTGTTCTCAATGGCCAAGCGCGCGCGCGGTGCGACGGGAGAAAACCAGCTGACTGTCATCGCCGATCGCGGCTACTTCAAAGGCGAAGAGATTGGCGGATTGCGAGCATGTGGGTGGCGAATTCGCGGTATGAGGCCATTCGCCTGTGAGGTGCAGTCTTGGCCACTCTGACCACTCTGTTCCTCAGCCCGCGCGGGATTCCGAAACCTGGCGCGCTCATCAAGCCGGCAACGCTATTCAAGTTCCACAAGGCGTTATTGGATCGGAAATACCGCCTGCTCTTGTCCTCTTCGTCGTATCGCTGCAAACCCGGTCCGGATCGCCGTAGCCGTCTCGTCACTCTTTAGAGTGACTGCGGAGTTTCTCAAGGACTTCCTCGGGCAGATGCAACGATTGGTTGATCGTGCTCGGACGTGTCAGCGCATAGAGCGCCTTTGAGTGAAACTCTCGCCGGTAAAGGACGTAGACGACGAGAGTTGAGGCAGCCACGAATAGCCACGGATGTACGAACCACGTCAGAGCTGCGAGCGCGAAATAGAACGCCCGCAGACCGTGGTTGAAGTTCTCGGCCGCAAAACTAGCCACGCTGGTGATCGCGCCGACGAAATCTTCATGCTCGACCGCTTGCTCCGCCTGGGGCGCTGCGCCAATCAGAACAACGCAAAAATTATATTGCCGGATCGACCAAGTGAACTTGAAAAAGGCATTTACGAACACCGCGATTAGGAGAATGATCTTCACGAGCCACACCAACCCCGATTCCTGGCGCGCGAAAGGAAGATCGGCTGCTACGTCAATGACACGGTCGGTTGTCCCCAGCATCGCGCAAAGACCGCCCAAGATCAGAAGCGACGTCGATGCAAAGAAGGTCGCACCGGTGAGCAGGCTGTTTAACGCGGCGATATCGGCGATGCGGTTATCACGCCCGAGCACGTGCTTGAACCATTCGCGGCGGTAAATCCGCATTGACACTACCAAACTTGGCATTTCGGCTGACTTGTGCTGTGCAAAATACGTGTAGCCTACCCAGCACAAGACGAACCACGCGAGCACCAGCCAATCGATTAAGGGGAATCTCAGCATGTTCTGTGCTCCTTGATCTACAATGGCCTTCGTCGTGCTGACTTGAGCCCGTGTTGTCCAGAATTTCGGACGGCCCAGTCAAGCAACGTTGCGGTAGTAGAAGTTTAGCGTTTCACCCGGCCATGCATGGCAGCGGATTGCGCCGTAATCTGCGGCTATCACCGCTTCACATAGATTGCGTTACGTTCCTGGCGTTTGGTCATTGGGCGCTTTGTCGCCGACGCAGTCTAGGCGACGCTGTGTATCGCACGGGAACCCGCAAAAGTCGCGCAGCGAAATGTCACGAGTACATCACCATCGTCGGTGCCCTCCGTCGGACCATGAGGCTGCCGTCGGCCTCGACAAATAGCCACCTCAGCGCAGTTGCTCCATCGCCGAAAATACTCGTTCACAGCGCTGCCGATCGCGCGCGTCGACAATGCCCGGCTGGGCGCACCACGCGACGAGACGCTCGCCCAGGACACTGGCGGTGATCGTTCCGGCGCCCTGGAAACGCTCCTTTAGCTGTTTCACTTGCAGCGCGAGCTTTTGCGCCTGAAGCTCGGCCGGACTCTCCAGTCCGAGCAGTATTTCAAGCTCGAGCAAATTCTCCCGACGCGACTCGACACCGTGTTCGATCCGCGCCAGGTAGTCACTGGCGGCAGGCGCCTCGGAGAGGGCCCGCAGCGCGGCATCACGGCGAGCGATCATTTTCTGTTCCCATGCAGGTGACAGTGCCGGCAACGCCGTCCACCGTTCATGCGCCGCCGCCGAGCGCGTCGCAGCTTCGGCCGCGGCTGGCCTCGAACGCACCAGGCTGTCGAGCTCCTCGCACAGGCGTTCCTTCGCCGCCAGCGTCTGCCAGACCGCGGCTTCCCGCGAGCGGGCACGCGCCGACACTGCGGCCTCCACCGCCGTCTTTGCATCCTTGAATCGAGATTCGATGCCACGCAGCGCAGGATCGGACCCGCCGAACTTCTTCTTCCATTGCTCCTGCAGCTCCCGTAGGCCTCGACGGATGACCTGGTCGTCTTTGTTCTGCTCCAGCGCGAGCTGCTCGAGCTGCACGCAAATGTCCTCGAGCGCACGGCGATGTTCGTGCTTACGGTTGTCCTCTTCCTTGCGTTTGGTTTGACGGGTGCTGAACACCGCATTACACGCGGCGCGAAACTGCTCCCATAGCGCGCGCTCATCGTGCTGCGCCAGCGGCAGCGCCTTAGCCTGCTCCTGCCACTTGGCCTGGATCGCCTTCACTTGCGACGGCGCGCCGCGCTCCATCGCTTTGGACGCCAGCGCTTGAGCCTCCACGATCAACGCCTGACGATCCGCCTTCGCTCGATCGCGCACCGCCGACAGCGCATCGCGCAGCGGCGCGAGCACAGTCTTGAGCCGCGTGTCGAGCTCTTTCCGTGCGCCCGGTTCGACGCTGCCCAGATCGCCTTCTCGCCACGCGTGATCGGTGTCGCGCAACCAGCGCTCGACCGAGCGCCAGTCGCACGGCTCAACGAGCAGGCTCGGCGCGTGCGCGGCTGCCGCGGCGATGAATTCGTCGCGCCGCTTACGCGCTTGCTTTCTCTCCGCCGCCAGCTGCGCGAAATGTTTGGCGGCCGGTGCATAGGCTTTTTCGCACGCGCGGTCGAAGCGTTCCCATAGCGCCTTCGGGACGCCCGCGTGTTGCTGATCGAGTGCCTTCCACTCTTCGCGCAGTTTCCGGACTTCGAGCGCAAGGCGTGGCGCGTCCAGCGGCTGCGACGACGCGGCTTCGGCGCGCTCGCACAGCTGAATGCGGGCAGTGTACTGGCCGAACGATTCCCAGCGTTCGAGCTCGACCACTTGCTGCAGGACGCGGTTGAGTCGCTGCATCGTCGGCTTCGGCAGCATGCCGGCGCCCTTGACCGTCTTGAGCTCATCAGCGACCGCGCGAGCGCTCTGCAATTGTCCCGCGATCAGTGCCTGCTCGGCTATATGCAACAGACGATGAACATCCTGCCGTGCTGCGTTCGCTTCCTGCTGCGCGACGCGAATCTGCGCCAACCTGCGTTGCTCGACCACCGTCAACGCGGCGTCGAAACGCCGCGTCAGCGCCGGCGTTCGAATCGCCTCATGCAATGCCTGCCACCGCTCTGGCAGATTCGCGTGGTCGATCGACGTGCCCGCGGCAAGCTGCTCGGCTTCGACGACCAGCGCTTCGGCGCCGGCGAGAGCCTGGAGATCCTGCTCCCACTGCACGATGCGCTGATCTGCTGCTTCCAGTTCGGCAAGCGCGGAGTTATCGGCGTACCGCTGCGCCTCTTCACGCAACGCAGCGAGTTCGGTGCGCAGGGCAGCAAGCCCATCCGGCGCTGCGGGCGGCCCCAGCATACTTATCCATTCGCGCAGCCTGCGCTTAAAGCGTGCCCGTACCCTCTGCTCATCTTGCTCGCGATCGAAACGTGCCTGAAGGGTCCGGCGAGCGGCATCGCAGCGCGCGAGACGAGCGGTATCGCCGCTCATGTCCAGTACCTGCCAACGGCGATTGAGTTCAACCACCGCCCCGAGTACCGGGCCGGGGTTGCTCGTTAGCGCTTCCAATTGCGTCAGTATCGCGTCCGCTTCGACTGCCTGCCCCAGGCGATCCTCCATCGCATCGATCCGCTGCCGGGCGAGCCGGGCGACCCCGTTGTCCTTGTTCTTCGCGCCGTCGGCGAGTCTGCGCAGACCCTCCACGGTGCGCACGCGCTCGGCAGCCGCCATCCGTGTCTCTGCGTGCTCGGCAGCAAGCGCGAGGTCGATCAACGGCTCTTCGTCGCGAATGGCGGCAATCGCGTGGTGGCGACGGTCCGCATCTTGCGTACGGCGCGCAACTTCAGAGCGAATCGCATCGGTGCAGCGGTCGGCCTCGAGCAGCGTCCTCGCACCCGCCCCGTCCTGCGTCTCGGAAAGGACGTTGCAAAGTGCAGACGCAAGGCCATCCCGCACTGCCAAATCGGTCTCCGTTTCCCATGCCGCGGCCAGCGTCGCGAGATTGGCACAACGCCGTGCAGCGGCGACGCGGACCTGTGGTGCCGGGTCGTCAGTCAGCAGCTGCGCGAGCTCAGACGAGTCTGGCGCCAGCTCCGCTACACCGAGAACCCGTTGCGCCGGTTCGGGGTGTGTGTGCAGCGCAGAACGAGGAAAGAGTTTGCTAATCATGGTGTGAGGGGCTTGGCATATCGCGCACAGCTGCCGTATTGGCCCTTCGGTCGCACGCAGGCGCGATTGCTACGACGGCGCCGTGGACCCGCCTCCTTAGCGCCCGGTGTTACTACGGCCGTTTGCACCGTGATGACCGCGCTACTCGTCAACAGAAGCCAGGGGCTCGTTCCATCCGCCATACCAGTGCAGGCGGATCGCCCTATAGGCGCTGGCAACCACCGCCCCGAACACGAAGTGCGAAACCATGCTTACGCTATCCCGTTCTTCAATGAACCATGGAGAGAAAGCGTCAAGACCGTAGAAGTTGATGTAGTAAAGGATGAGTCCGTAGAGGCCACCGACGACAATGCTCCAGAGGTGTTGACCGCGGGTAGTAGAAACGCGAGGAATCCCCCGTAGACGGATCGCCGCTAGCAGCACGACGACGTCGAATGTATGGAACGGCGATAGCACCTCCGGTCCCAGACCATTGCGACAATCATGCGCAGGGACGCCC
>Ga0066665_10001805_pt1 | contig 10220 bp, 9 predicted proteins | sample GraSoiAngelo_114_FD_75175 | JGI IMG/M metagenome (GOLD analysis project Ga0066665, IMG submission 75175) | Grasslands soil microbial communities from the Angelo Coastal Reserve, California, USA - 14_0903_13_40cm | ecosystem: Environmental > Terrestrial > Soil > Grasslands | place: USA...
CACGGCCTATTGCGCCTCCAAGCACGCGGTACTCGGCTTCTCGAAGAGTCTGATGCTCGAGGTCCGGAAGCGCGGGCTCCGGGTCGTCGCGATTTGTCCCGGCTCCGTGGCGACGACGTTCGCTGAGAAGGGCGAGCGGGTCCGTCACAATCGGGATCGCATACTCACCGCCGACGATGTCGCTCACGCCGTGCTTGCCACCGTCACTGCTGACGATAGAGCGATGATCAGCGAAGTCGATATTCGACCAACGAATCCATAAGAATCGGAGAGAAAAGACGTAAAGGGAGGGCGTGGAGAAAAGACGTGGAGAAGAGACGTAAGCCAAGTCACCGATCGGGCGGCGGATGGTTGTACAATCGTACGAGCATTTTCAACACCAGCGTCGTTCGGCTCTCAAGGGACATCATGATCTCTCGTCGACCGGACCCTGAATCGCGAGCGATTCGGAGCAGCGATACGACCTCCTGTGCCGAACCGCGCGCGTAGAGCAGGAAGCGTCGAAACTCTCTGGTGCTGCCTCGGCCACAGGCCTCGGCTATGTTCGCTGCTACCGATACGGCGGCCCGAATGAGCTGGTCGCCCAACGTAAACCGCTCGGACGGAGTAAGTCTCCGAACCTGTCTGATGACCTCCGCGGCGACCGATGAGGCAATCTCGTGCACGCGTAATGACGCCGCGCTTGCTCGTAAGACCATGAGAGACGATAGATCAGTCGTGATGACACGGTGGCATCCTTTTCACGCCTTTCCTCCACGTTTTCCCTCCACGTCTTTTCTCTACGCCTTTTGTTTACGTCGTTCGCCGCCATGCTAGACCCAATTCGGAAACTTCTAACCGAAGCGGGGCGCGCCAAACAGACGCGCGCCTTCTGGCAGGCCGCCACCGACATCCTGAGCGAGTGGGCGGGCGGCGCGCGAGTCGAGCTCACGTATAAGGGCCTGACCGAGTCTGGCAGCGTCGAGGCGGGCCCCCCCGGCAAACAGGGTGAGCCGTATCTCACGGACTACCACGACGCCGAGGGCCGCCACGTCAGTGCCCGGTTCCAGGGCCTGCCTTCCGGATTCCCCGGTGATGCGTTGCGCTCGGGCATCGAGATCGCGACGCATCTCGCGGTGATGGTCGCGCGTCGCAGCGGTCTCGAGCGCGAGCGACGGCTCGGGACTTTTCTGGTCGAGCTTTCGCGCTGGCTCCTCGCAGCGCCCGAGCGCGAGCTGCTGCTGCGCTACACGCTGCAGAGCGTGACGAGCCTCGTGGAGGCGCAAGGCGCGTACGTGGCGCTACGCGGCTCTGATCCGGACTCGCTGCGGGTCGCGGCAACGGTGGGTCAATGCGCGGAGTTCGACGGCGCCCGGATCATGATTAACGCCAGCGTCAACGGACGTGTGGTCCGTACGGGCGAGCCGTTTCTCACCGACGACATCCTTTCAGAAGAGGGCGCGCAGCAATCGCTCTCGCCCTCGGGCACGGCCCGGGCGGCGATGATCGCGCCGCTCCGCACGTCGAGCGGAGTCGTGGGCACGGTGGGCGTGGTACGCTACCAACGCTCCGGTGCCGACCAGTCGCTGCCGTTCGCCCTGATGGAGCTGCAGTACCTCACCGCGGTAGCCGCCTACATCGCGGGCGGGCTCGAGCTGTCGGAAGCCGTCAGCGGGGCGCGGGCGGCGGCCGAGCGGGCCCACGCGATGGTGGACGGGAGCCCTCTCCCGATGGCACTCGTCGACCGTGAAGGTCGCGTCCAGCAGCTGAACCAGGCGGGTTGTCGACTGCTGGGCATCCCGTCAGAGGGGCAGGCCCTCGGCACTCACCTCGAGGCCCTGGGCCTCTCCCCCAGCGAGATCTCGCTGCATTTGGTACTGGCACGTCCCCGCCCGGGCGAGCCGTGGCATGGCCGTGTGCTCGTGACTCAACCGTCCGGCGACCGTCGCATCTGCGACTGCACCGTGACCGGGCTCTCCGGCGTCGGGCCGGACAGCTTGCTCGTGGCGCTCTACGATCGGACGGACGAGCTCCGGGCGCAGCGCGAGCTGATCGCGCGGGAAAAGCTCGCCACCGTCGGTGAGATCGCGAGCGGCGTGGCCCACGAAGTGAACAATCCGCTCGCCGCGATCCGGATGGAAGCGGAGCTCCTCGGCCGTGCGAGTAAGGATCCGGAGACGAGCACGACCGCGGCGACGATCACGCGCGAGGTGGACCGCGCGGCGCGCATCGTCCGGAGCCTGTTGCGGCTCGCCCGCCGCGCCGACACGACCCCGACGCGCGTGCAGATGAACGACCTGGTCCACGATGTCGCCGAGATCCGGCGGCGCGTGCTGCGCGCGGAAAGTGTCGAGTTCCGCACGACGCTCGATCAGTCCGCCCCCGCCGTGCTCGGCCTGGGTCAGGAGCTGCAGCAGGTCGTCATCAATCTGGTGACCAACGCGGAGTACGTCGTGCGCGGGCGGCATCCCGCCATCATTCAGCTCCGCACGCAAGCGCGCGAGGGATGGGTCCGATTCACGGTGGACGATTCCGGACCGGGCGTGCCCCGGGACATCCGAGGTCGCATCTTCGACCCGTTCTTCACCACCAAGAGCCCCGACGAGGGGACCGGGCTCGGCCTCGCCATCTGCCAGCGCGTCGTAACCGAGGTCGGCGGCAAGATCTGGATCGAAGACTCGCAGCTCGGGGGCGCGCGCTTCGTGGTCGAGCTACCCGCGGCGCCGGAGCATGTCGAGGTGACGTCGATCGGGTGAGCGGGAGTCAGTGCTCCAGGATGCGCGTGCGGTACAGGCCCAGCGTGAGGAGACCGTAGGCGCCGAGGCCGGCGAGCAGCGCGGTGAGCCGCCAGTCGAAGCCAAACCGCATGGCGCCCACGATGGCGGCCAGGAGCCAGGCCACACTCGCAAGGAAGCCCAGCATGATGACTTCCTTCCGCGCCATCAGGATGCCGAAGACGTAACCCCAGCTGAACCCGCACACCGCGAGGAACCCGAGGCCGTGCGGGATTTTGCCCGGGTCGATCAGGTTCAGCACACCGGCGAAGAAGCAGAACAACCCGAGGACCGTGTAGCTCGCGAGGTGGAGCGCGAGCGGGAGCGGGACGGTACCCATGCGATTGAAAGTCATGGAGAAAAGATAAGGGGCTGGGTATTGGGGGCTAGGTATGGAGGGCTACGTTGTCGAACTCTAGCACCTAGCCCCCAACACGTAGCACCTCTTTAATTCCCCCCCGTGCAGGCCACACGAACCTACCTCCAGCTCACGACGCGGGACCAGTTTCGCGCAGCGTTCGGCCAGTTTCCCGATCTGGTCATCGAGCACGTCTCCCGTCCAACGCCAGCGCTGTACCGCCGGTGCTACCGGACGGTGGGCGAGGCCTATCATTGGCGCGACCGCTGGGATTGGACTGACGACGAGATCCGTGCGCATCTGTCCCGGCGCGAGATCACGCTCCATGTGGCCCGGCGGGGCGACGCATTGGCGGGTTGGTACGAGTTGCGCCGCGTGCCCGAGGACCGCTCGGTCGAGATCGCATACTTCGGCCTGTTTCCGGACGCCATCGGTCAGGGCCTCGGCAAGCACATCTTGTCGTGCGCGGTACGGGACGCCTGGGCGCTCGAGCCCGCACGTGTGTGGCTGCACACGTGCACGCTCGATCATCCCGCCGCACTCCCGAACTACCAGAAGCGGGGCTTCGCGCCGTACAAGACGGAGACGTACGAGGTTAACTTCCCGTCGTGAACTTCACGCTTTCCAGGACGCAGAAACTCATCATCGCCGGCGTGGTGATCCTGCCGCTGATCCTCTTCACGCTGTATACCTGGACGACGCTGTCGTACACGTATGCGTCCGGAGACCGCGCGGGGTACGTGCAGAAGTTTTCCAGGAAGGGCTGGTTGTGTAAGACCTGGGAAGGCGAGATGGCCGTGATTACCACGGCGGCGACGATGCAGGAAAAATTCTACTTCACCGTGAAGAACGATGCCGTCGCTGCCCGCATCAACGACACGCTGGGCAAGCGCGTCGCGCTGACCTACAAGCAGCACGTCGGGATCCCGACCAGCTGCTTCGGGGATACCGAGTACTTCGTGACGGATGTGAAGGTGGTGGAATGACGACCGGAAACAGCTTTGGAGCGCGGGCGCAACTCAAGGTCGGGAATCGCACGTTCGAGATTTTCAAGCTGGACGCCCTCGAGCGACGCGGGCTTTCGGTGTCACGCCTCCCGTATTCCCTCCGCATCCTGCTCGAAAACCTGCTGCGCCGGGAGGACGGGCGCATCGTCGCGGCCCGGGACGCCGAGGCGCTCGCGCGATGGGATCCGAAGCGGATCCCGACGGATGAAATCGCGTTCATGCCGGCGCGCGTCTTGATGCAGGACTTTACCGGCGTCCCCGCGGTCGTCGACCTCGCCGCTATGCGCGACGCGATGCAGGCGATGGGCGGCGACCCCAAGAAAGTCAACCCGCTCCTGCCCGCCGAGCTGGTGATCGACCACTCGGTGATCGTGGACGAGTTCGGCACGCCCACCGCATTCCAGGTGAACGCCGACCTCGAGTTCCAACGCAACCGCGAGCGCTATGCCCTGCTCCGCTGGGCGCAGCAGGTGTTCCAGGGATTCCGCGTCGTGCCGCCCGACACCGGCATCGTGCACCAGGTAAACCTCGAGTACCTCGCACGAGTCGTGTTCACAGCCGAAAGTCCCAAGCCGCAAGCGTATCCCGATACCCTGGTGGGCACCGACTCTCACACCACGATGATCAACGGGCTCGGCGTGCTCGGATGGGGCGTGGGCGGGATCGAGGCGGAAGCCGCGATGCTGGGGCAGCCGGTGTCGATGCTGATCCCTCAAGTCGTGGGCTTCCGGCTCACCGGCAAGCTCGCCGAGGGTGCCACCGCCACCGATCTGGTGCTCACCGTGACGGAGATGCTGCGCAAGAAGGGTGTGGTCGGCAAGTTCGTCGAGTTCTACGGCCCCGGGATCGCGTCCCTGCCGCTGGCCGACCGCGCTACCATCGGTAATATGGCGCCCGAGTACGGCGCCACGGTGGGAATCTTCCCCGTGGATCAGGAGACGCTCCGCTACCTGGAGTTCACCGGGCGCCCCAAGGAGCAGGTGCAGCTCGTCGAAGCCTACATGAAGGAGCAGGGCCTGTTCCACTCCGCGGGTGCGCCGGAGCCCATCTACTCGGACACCCTTTCACTCGACCTCTCGACTGTAGAGCCGAGCCTGGCCGGTCCCCGACGCCCGCAGGACCGCGTGTCCCTGCGGGATGTGCCCCGCAACTTCCAGCTCGCGCTTCCGGCGCTGGTCAAGCCCGCCGCGCCAGCCCCGAACGCCGGTCGCTGGGAAGGCGAGGGCGGCCACGTCGCCACCGCGGTGGAAGCGCCACCACAACGCCGCACCCACGTGGACCTCACGATCGATGGCACGGACTGCAAGCTGGAACATGGCTCCGTCGTCATCGCCGCCATCACGAGCTGCACCAACACCTCGAACCCCTCCGTGATGGTGGCTGCCGGCCTGGCCGCGAAGAAGGCGGTCGAGCGGGGCCTCAAATCGCAGCCCTGGGTCAAGACCAGTCTCGCGCCGGGCTCCAAGGTGGTGACCGACTACCTCCGGCAGGCCGGCCTGATGCGCTACCTCGAGCAGCTGCGATTTCACCTCGTGGGCTACGGATGCACGACATGTATCGGGAACTCGGGCCCGCTCCCGGAGGCCGTGTCGGCCGCGGTGGCCGAAGGAGAGCTCGTGGTGTGCTCCGTGTTGTCCGGCAACCGCAATTTCGAGGGGCGCATCCAGCAGGAGGTGCGCGCCAATTACCTCGCGTCGCCGCCGCTGGTGGTCGCGTACGCTCTGGCCGGGCGGATCGATCTCGATCTCCAGACGGAGGCCCTGGGAACTGGAAAAGACGGGAAGCCGGTGTATCTGCGCGACATCTGGCCCACCGCCAAGGAAGTGAACGAGGTGGTCCGCTCGTCCGTCAAGTCGGCGATGTTCCACAAGGAATACGACGAGGTGTTCACCGGGGACGAACGCTGGCGTGGTCTCCCCGTGCCCGCCGGCGACCGGTTCGCCTGGGAGCCCGAGTCGACCTATATCCGCCGGGCGCCGTACTTCGACGGCATGCCGAAGACGCCCGAGCCCATCGCGCACATCCGCGCCGGCCGGCTACTCTGCCTCCTGGGAGACAGCATCACCACGGACCACATCTCTCCCGCGGGCTCCATCCGCAAGACCAGCCCCGCCGGTCAGTACCTGGTGGCTCACGCCGTTCAGCCCGTCGACTTCAACTCCTACGGCTCGCGCCGCGGCAACCACGAGGTGATGGTGCGCGGCACGTTCGCCAACGTGCGACTCAAGAACCTTCTCGCCCCGGGGACGGAAGGGCCGGTCACCGTACACCTCCCGGACGGCGAGCAGATGACCATCTATGACGCGTCCGTCAAATACCTGCGCGAGGGCGTCCCGCTCATCGTGATCGCGGGTCAGGAGTACGGCTCAGGCTCGTCGCGCGACTGGGCCGCCAAAGGGCCGCGCCTGCTCGGCGTGCGCGCCGTGATCGCGCAGAGCTACGAGCGGATCCACCGGTCGAACCTGGTCGGGATGGGGATCCTGCCGCTTCAGTTTCTCGCGAACGACACGCCCGCGAGCCTGGGGCTCAGCGGGAAGGAATCGTTCGACATCGTGGGACTCGCCGGCGTCCTCGCCGAGGGATTCCCGCGCGGCAAAGACGTCGAGGTCAAGGCAACGCGGCCCGATGGCTCGGGTGTCCGGTTCAAAGCAAACGTCCGGATCGACACCCCGCAGGAGCTGCAGTACTACCGGCATGGGGGCATCCTCGAGTACGTGCTGCGGCAACTGCGCGACGCCGGCCGATAAGACAGAGAAAATCATGCTACGCGCAGCACGCTAACCGGCAGGCTCAGCGAGACGGGCTGGGCTTCATCATCTGGCGGTGCTGCTGCATCCAGGTCTGCAGCGAATCCGCCCAGGCTTTGAGCTTGGCTCGCTGCGCGTCGGTCAGCAGGGCTTTGGCCTCCACCGCGGAGCGGATCGACAGCCAGCGCGCCCGCCCCATGGCGGCGTGGGCCGCCTGGAAATGAGTCTTCACTACCCCCGAGTCCGGGGAAGCGGCGTCGGCAGCGAGCTGCAGCTCTCCGAGGTGGGTCTCGGCCTCGGACATGGCGGCGTCCTGCGCCGCGGTCGTCGCGTCGCGCAGCGCGGTGAGCCGCGCGACCTGGTCCGCGGTGAGTCCCAGCGCCTCTTTGCGGGGGAGGAGGTGCTGTGGCGTGTACAGCATCACCTGCGCGATGGGCGCCATCATTTCCTGCATTTCCATCGGGTCGCCCATCATCCGGCCCGTCGGCGCCGGGCGGTGCTGGGCCGCGAGTGGCGCGGTCGCCAGGCCGATCACGACCAATAGGCGGGTGGTGGTCATCGGAGGCGGCTCCTGTTGAGGCCTCCTCAATACTAACCTTGCTCCTTCGCCACAGCCGGGGTTACCGTGTACGGTGCCCCCACTCACCCGAGGCGTGTTGTTGCTGACGGGCCTCGCCGTCGTCACCCGCTCGCGTGCCCAGGGGCCGCCCGACCCCTGGCGGCCGCGGACGATGCCGGCGTTCGGCGCTAGCTATGCTCCCGATATCGGCCTGCTCCTCGGTGCAGGGATCATCCACACGCGATACGGCTTCCACGCCCTGCCTCCGACGACACGCGCCCTCGCCGAGGCGCAGTACGCCACGGCCGCGCGCAGCTACCGCGTGAACGTCGCCGCGGAATTCCGGCCCCGGGGGCCACCGACGACGTTCAACGTCGCGTTCCGGGCCTCCGGACTCGAGCTCATCCGGTTCTATGGAATCGGCAACCAGACCAACGGATCGCGGGCTGACAGCGCCTATCGCGTCCGGGCAAAGCAGATTCAGCTCGCGCCGAGCGTGACGGTGCCGGTCGCCCCGCGAGTGCGGCTCACCGCGGGACCCCTGCTCGAGTACACGCGGACCTCAGCGGATCCCGGCTCGCTCCTCGCGACCACGGGGCCGTACTACGGCGCGGGCGCCTTCGGTCAGCTCGGGCTGCACGCGATACTCGACTTCGACACACGCGACTCGCCCACCGCTCCGGCGCGCGGCGTGCACCTGACCGCGGGCGGGCAGTGGCATCCAGCCCTGTGGCACGTCGTGAGCCCCTTCGGGTCTTGCTCCGCGGAGGCGGCGACCTACTTCTCCGCGGACGATCCGGCCTCCGTGACGCTCGCGCTCCGCGCGGGTGGTGCCGCGGTCGCTGGGACGGTGCCGTTCCAGGAGTTCGTGTACGTAGGTGGTGAGACGACGGTCCGCGGGTATGCCGAGCAGCGCTTCACCGGGCGGCGCGGCGCCTATGCCAACGTCGAGCTGCGGCTCGCCGCCGGTCGCCTACCATTCGGGGACGTCGGCCTCTTCGGATTGGCTGACGGAGGGCGGGTGTGGGTCCCAGGTGAGGTGTCCGACCGCTGGCACGCGGCCGCCGGCGGCGGCGTGTGGCTGGCCTGGCAACACCGCCGCGCCAACATTCTGTCCATCGTGGCCGCGCGGAGTCCCGAGCGCACGGCGGCGTACCTGCGCGCGGGATTCCTGTTCTAGTGTTCACGGTCGTGGTTGAATATCAGCTTGTAGAGTGGAGCAGCGCGCCGGCGAAGAGGATGAGGAACCACAGCACGAGGCTCGCCGTTGATGTCCGGCGGAACCAACCCCATGCGGCCACCGAACCCCGTCGCAGGGCCATCTCGGTGCGCAACCGCGCGTAGCCGTTGCCGATCAGCAGGGCGACGAACCCCATCTTGGTCCAGAAGACGACCGAGGTGCCAAAGGTGCCGACTTGGGCCAGCGCCATGAGCACGCCGCTCGCGAAAATGAGGGCGAGGCCGCCGACCACCCAGCGGTGAACGGCGGCAAGGCGATCGAGCTCCGTGCGCCAGTCGGGCCGGGTCGCGGGCGACAGGCGTAGCGATGCTCGATCCGCGGCGACAGCTACGCCACCCCCCACCAGGATGCCGACAAGATGGAAATAGGTGACTGTAGCGCTCACAGGCGTGTGGCCGTAGAGATGCGCCCATCGCGCCAGGAGCTGTGATACTGTGATCGACACCATCGTAGTCCTCCTGCAAGGGGTCGGGATGCGAGCGCACCGCTCACGCGAGCCACCACGCGAGCAGCGCGTCAGGCATCAATCGAGATCATCACCGAACGACGACTCTGCCCGTCATGAGCTGGCCGTGGACCGCGCAGTCGTATTCGTACGTGCCGGGCACGGTAAACGTGACCGCATACGTCCCGCTGCCGGTCATCGTGGCGCCGCTCGCGAAGCTCGCCGAGCCGAGGGATTGGACGCTGTGCGGCAGAGAGCCGGTCCAGGTCCAGGTGACGGTGCCGCCCACCGGGACCGTGTCCACGGCCGCGTTCGTGCTCCCATTGTGGCCGCTCACGAATTCGATTCCGGGGCCGATCGTCACGGAGCCGACCAGGCCTCCTCCCCCGCCGCCACCACCGCCGCCACCGCCGCCATAGGTACCGGTGTAGCCGCCACACCCTGCGAGCGCCGCGAGCGCCATGATGCCCATTACTCCGATGCGTAAGCGCATTGAATTATCCTCCTCAGCTCGCCGGCTTGCGGGAGCTGGACTTTTCCCAGTTGACGAACAGGAACCCGCCCGGCGCGTCGAACGGGGGCTCACCGGGCCCGGGCAGAATCTGCAGCTGGAGCTCTTCGATCTTGTTCTTGGAGCAGTTCCAGCAGGCGAGCGCGTAGTCGCCGTCACGGCGCGTGCGCGACAAGAGCATGACGTGCACCATCGCGTTGTCGGTGACGAGCGCGTCGTTCTTGTAGAGGTGCGCGAACGCCCAGAGGGCGACGGCGCTGTTGATCGTCGGCACGAGCGGCGTGTGCACCTGGGTCACGCCGTGATAGTAGAGGCCCATGATCACGCCCCCGAAGCGGGGGTGGTGCGGGACGTCCTTGGTCTGGACGCGGTCCATCACGAGCTTCCAGCGAGCGCCGTCCTGAGTCGTAAACTCGGCCACGCCGTCCACCGAGTCTCGCGTCGCGCCCTTGTCCCACGCGCTGAACGTGAACGTGCCAGAAATCGGCGTCACGTTGTTTGAGTACGGGCCATTCTTCACCTGTGACTCGAGTCCCTCCCGCTCGGGGCCGAACGCTTGGAGGATCGGAGCCGCGCTGTCCGGGAAGGGGAACGGCCCGG
>Ga0066665_10001808_pt1 | contig 10214 bp, 6 predicted proteins | sample GraSoiAngelo_114_FD_75175 | JGI IMG/M metagenome (GOLD analysis project Ga0066665, IMG submission 75175) | Grasslands soil microbial communities from the Angelo Coastal Reserve, California, USA - 14_0903_13_40cm | ecosystem: Environmental > Terrestrial > Soil > Grasslands | place: USA...
CGCCACCCTGCCATGCGACGTCGTGCTGCGTCTTGTCGAATCCGTTCCGGTCGAACTTGTAGACGTAATCGCGGCCTTCCGCGCGCACGCCGAAACGACCAAAGCGGTACTCGAGTCCCGCGCCGAAATTCCCTGCGAACTTCGTCCAGGTGCTGTCGGAGTCCAGCTGATGCACGCTGATTGCGCCGGCGCCGCCGAGCAAGTAGGGGATGAACGTCCCGGTGCCTGCCGCGACCGGGTAGCGCACGACGAGCCCGGCGTCATACGCGAACTTGTTGAACTTGCCGCGTCCGACGATCGTGGCGGAGCGAACGCTATCCTGCGCCCAATTGCCGCTGGCGCGCAGACCGATCAATGGATGAACCCAGTACGTCGCGTTGACCGAAGCCGCCCAGCCAAGTCGCCAGTCGGCGGAACCAGCGTCATTGAGGTTGGCGGCGCCGGACAAGCCGCCAAAGGCCGCCGCGGCCGTGAGGCGTTCGCCGGAGACGCGAGACGTTGCTTGCGCACGCGCGACGGCGGGCGCGACGGCAAGAGCAATTGCGATGGTGAGGGAAGAGCGTAGACGCGACGACATACCATCCTCCAGGAAATGTGTGCGAGAAAGTGAACGAGGCAACAACGTTGTTCACAACACACATTGTTCCCGGAGCGGGTCTAGGGGACGAGCGCGCCCGACAGGCGGGTCAGCTGACGCAGCTCGGCGGGACTGAGAGACTTCGTGAGCCGGCGCATCTCGGCGCTGATTTCCGGTTCGATCCGGCCGAGCAGCTTCAAACCGGCCTTCGTGATCCGGGCCATCGAGCAGCGCCGGTCCTCGGGCGCGCGGGCGCGCGCGACCAACCCCTGGCGCCCCAGGCGGTCGAGCATGCGCGTGACGTCGGGGGCGCGGTGGGTGCAGTGCGTGGCCACCTCGTTGCGAGGCTGGCCGCCGGGGTGCGCATCCCGCAGCACGCGGAGCATGTTGTACTGCTCCGCGGTGATGCCGTGACGCGCGCAGACCTCCTCTAGCGCCTGCAACAGATGACCGGCCGCCACCAGGAGACTCACCGTGGCTTCCTGTGCCGGATTCGCCATACCCTCGAACCTCCGTTGTGAACACGGAATGTCAAGAACGGCCGACGAGTTCCAAGACTCCCAATCCGCGTCCGTTATTCCCGGGAACTATTGCTTGTTGTAAACACGTTATCGCACAGTCATTGAATCGCCCGTCTGTCGACTCACAACAACCGCCACTGCCGTGACACGGGCGCCGATGATGTCGAATTCGCTTCCACTCATTCGACAACAAGCAGTAGGCAGCCATGCTCAATGACGTTCGCCGAGTTGGTCCACACAGCGAGGAGATCATCACGTATGCGCAGTCCCTTCAGTACCAGCACGCGCGGTTTGACTGGATCGACCATTCTGCTCGTCACGCTGCTCGTCACCGGCGGCGGCCTCGCGGCATGGAAAAGCGCCTCAATCCGCAGCGCGAATGCGGCGGCGGCACATCAGCCTGAGCCGATCGAATCCATCACCGCGGCCGTGGCGGAACAGCGTTCTTACCGCCCGACCACGACATCGATCGGCACGGTGCTCGCACTGAACTCGATCACTTTGCGGAATGAGCTGCCCGGTACCGTGCGCCAGGTGATGCTCGTTCCGGGACAGATTGTCGAGCCGGGCACGATTCTGGTGGCGCTCGACGTCTCGGTCGAAGCGGCGGACCTCGAGGCCCAGACCGCCCAGGCCGATCTCGCGACGACGACCCTCGCACGGCTGGAGCGCCTGCGGCAGGCCGACGCCGCCTCCCAGGAGGAGGTCGATCAGGCGCGTGCCGCACGCGACGTCGCCGTCGCGCAGATCTCACGGACCCGAGCCATCGTCGCGCGCAAGACGATTCGCGCGCCGTTCCGGGCGCGTGTAGGTCTCGCCGACATCCATCCAGGCCAGTACCTGAATGAAGGCACCGAGCTGACGACGCTGCAGGGCGTTGACGCCGCGGCGCACGTGGACTTCACCGTGGCGCAGGTGGTCGCGGCGCAGCTTCGCGCCGGCGAATCGGTCGCGGTCTTTGCCGCGAGCGACCCCAATCCCATCGAAGCGCGGATCGTCGCGCTCGATGCGCGCGTGGACCCGGTGACGCGTAACGCGTTGGTGCGCGCGCGGATTTCGCGTCGCGCGCCGGCGCCGGGCGCGTCGGTGCGTGTCGAGGTCCCGGTGGGCCCGGCGACGCCCGTCGTCGCGATTCCCGTCAGCGCCCTGCGCAAGGGGCCGGGCGGCGATCACGTCTTCGTCGTGGAACCCGACTCGACTGGCCACACACGGGTGCATGAACAGCCCGTGCAGAGCGGGTCGATGGTCGGCGACGAGGTGTTCATTCTCAGCGGTCTCACACCCGGGCAGCGCGTCGCGACGTCCGGTTCCTTCAAGCTGCGCGAAGCGGTGTTGGTCGCCGTCGCCGGCGATTCCCTTCGCTAACCGGGTGGGAGCATTCGCATGCGTTCCATAACCGATACGTTCATCAAGCACCCCGTTCTCGCGATCGTCGTGAATCTCGCGATCCTGCTGGTCGGGTGGCGGACGGTCACCTCGCTGCCCGTGCAACAGTATCCGAAGATCGAGAGCTCCTCGGTCGTCATCACGACGGTGTACTACGGCGCCAGCGCCGAAGCGGTGCGCGGATTTCTCACAACGCCGATCGAGCGGGCGGTGTCGGCCATCGGCGGCGTCGATTACGTCGAATCCAGCAGCCGCGCCGGTCTCAGCACGATCACGGTGCACCTCAAGCTGAACCACAGCACGACGGCGGCGCTCGCCGAGGTCACCGCGCGGTTGCAGCAGGTCCGGTCGGAGCTTCCCGCCGAGGCCCAGCCGCCGATGGTGGAGGTGCAGAAGGCGGACCGTCCCTACGCGTCCTTCTACCTGAGCTTCACGTCGTCGGCGCGTGAGATTCCCGCGCTCACCGACTGGCTCACGCGCAACCTGCAGCCCCAGCTCACGACGCTGGCGGGCGTGCAGCGGGTGGATGTGGTCGGCGGCAGGCCGATCGCCATGCGGGTCTGGATCGATCCGGAGCGGCTCGCGGCGCTGAACCTGGCGCCGGGCGACGTGTGGGGCGCCCTGCAGCGCAACAATTATCTCGCCGCGGTCGGACAGACCAAAGGCGATCTGGTGCAGGTCAGCCTGCTCGCGAACACCGACCTGCGCACCCCGCAGGAGTTCAAGGACCTCGTGGTCGCGGAGCGCAACGGCGCGATCGTCCGGCTCTCCGACGTCGCGCGCGTCGAGCTCGGCGCCGAGGAGGCCGACTTCATCACCAAGTTCAACGACAAGGAAGCCGTCTACCTCGGTGTCTGGCCGCTCGTCGGTAGCAACGAGATCGAAGTGGCGGGTCGGCTCCACCAGGAGATGAACCGGATCCGCGGCACGCTGCCGAAAGACATCGACATGCAGCTCGCGTACGACGCGACCGTCTTCATGACCGATGCGTTGCACGAGATCTCCAAGACCCTCGTCGAGACGATCCTGATCGTCGGACTCGTCGTGTTCCTGTTCATGGGATCGGTGCGCACCGCGCTCGTGCCGCTCGTCGCGATGCCCGTATCGCTGGTCGGCGCCGGCATCGTCATGTACGCCTTCGGCTTCAGCCTCAACCTGCTCACGATCCTCGCGATCGTGCTGTCGGTGGGACTGGTCGTGGACGACGCGATCGTCGTGGTTGAAAACGTCGAGCGCCACGTGCGTGAAGGAAAATCGCGCATCCAGGCGGCCCTCATCGGCGCCCGGGAGCTCGTCGGTCCGATCGTCGCGATGACGATCACGCTCGCGGCCGTGTACACCCCGATCGGATTTCAGGGCGGCTTGACCGGCTCATTGTTCCTCGAGTTCGCGATCACGCTCGCCGCGGCCGTCGTGGTGTCGGGCATCGTGGCGATCACGCTGTCGCCCGTCATGAGCTCGCGCTTCGTCCACAAGGCAGGCCAGGAAGGGCGCTTGACCAAATGGGTGCAGGCGGCCTTCGAAGCCGTTCGGAAACGGTACGAGCGCCTGCTCGAAGGCGCGCTGCAAATGCGCTGGGCGATCGTCGTCGGCGCGGTGCTCGTGATGATTGCCGCCTGGCCGCTCTACAACTATTCCCGCCGTGAGCTGGCTCCGGTCGAAGATCAGAGCCACATCAGCCTCTTCATGGCGGCGGCGCCCGACGCATCGCTGGAAGCGACGAACCGCGCGTCACTGCAGGTCGTGCAGGCGATTCGGTCGTTCCCCGAAGCGAAGTTCATGTGGTCGCTGACGGCTCCGTGGGGCGGCTTCGGCGGCATGGTCACGAAAAACTTCAAGGAGCGGTCGCGGACCACGGAGCAGATGTATGGCCAGGTCTATTACGCCGTGTCGCAGGTGCCGGGGCTGCAGGTCTTCCCGCGCCTCGATCCGCCGCTGCCCACGCCCGGCCAATATGACGTCGAGCTGATCCTCGCAAGCGATCTGCCGCCCGAGCAGATGCTGCAGACCGCGGGAGCGGTCATCGGTGCGGGGTGGCAGAGCGGCAAGTTCTTGTACGTCGACACCGACCTGAAGATCGATCTGCCGGAGGCGCGCGTCGTCATCGACCGCGATCAGGTCGCCGACTTGGGGCTCGATCTCGCCAGCGTTGGCCGCGAGCTGGGCACGCTGCTCGGCGGTGGCTACGTCAATCGCTTCAACTACTTCGATCGCAGCTACAAGGTCATTCCGCAGATCGGCGACGAGGACCGCACCACGGTCGCGCCGCTGCTCAACCTCAAGATCAAGACGCCGAGCGGCCGGCTCGTTCCGGTCTCGACGTTCACGCGCATCGAGTCGACGACCGCGCCGCGCACGCTCAACCGCTTCCAACAGCGCAATGCGGTCCGGATCTTCGGCGGCGTGAAGCCCGGGGTCACCAAGGAAGAGGGCTTGCGAGTGCTGGAGAACGCGGCGGCGGCGGTTGCCGGACCGTCGATCGGGATCGACTACGCGGGAGAATCGCGCCAGATGCGGCTCGAAGGCGCCGCGTTGACCACGACGCTCATCTTCGCCGTGATCCTGATCTATCTCGTGCTGGCGGCGCAGTTCCGGAGCTTCCGCGACCCGCTCGTCGTGCTGGTCGGCTCGGTGCCGCTCGCGATCTCGGGCGCATTGGTATTCAGCTTCCTCAATCTCACGACGATCAACATCTACTCGCAGGTCGGGTTGATCACGCTGGTCGGATTGATAGCAAAGAACGGAATTCTGATCGTGCAGTTCGCGAACTCGTTGCAAGCGCAAGGCGTCGCGAAGCTGGTCGCGCTGCGCGAGGCGTCGTTGACCCGGCTGCGGCCGGTGTTGATGACATCGGCTGCCACCGTGTTCGGCCACTTACCGCTGGTGTTCGCGACCGGCCCGGGCTCGGCGGCGCGCAACAGCATCGGCACGGTGCTCGTGGCGGGCATGAGCGTCGGCACGCTATTCACGCTCTTCGTGGTGCCGGTGTTCTACTCGCTGATCGCGGCCGAGCACGCGCCGAAGCCCGTGATAATCACCGAAGAATTGCCGGTTCCATCTGGCATGATTGAGGAGACGGCTCATGCGTAGCGCTTTCATTCTTAGTCTCGCCCTGCTCGCAGGATGCGCCTCGTCCCCGGGCTATCGGTCGCCGGCGTTGCAGCTTCCGGCGTCATTTCGTGAGGCGAGCGATACGTCGCGTTCTACGCCGCACGCAGTCACGCCCCACGTGATTGCTCCAGACCCTGGGCCCCAAGCCCCAGGCCCCGATTACTGGGAGCAATTGGGCGACACGACGCTCAATCGGTTGATCGCGGAAGTGCTGCGTGCCAACCAGGACGTGCAGGCGGCCGAGGCTCGCGTACGCGCGACGCGCTCGGAACGCGTGCGCACCTTGCTCGACCTGACGCCCGATACGAGGCTCACGGGCAGCTATGCCCGGCAGCGGCTCTCCAGCTCGAGCTTCCCGGGCTTTGCGGCGTTCCCGGATCAGAACATCTGGGACGCCGGGGTCTCGGCGGCGTGGGATCTCGACGTGTTCGGACAGATCCGCCAGACGGCGCAGGCGCGTGGCGCGATGGTGGGGGCTGCACAGGCGGAGCTGCGCGATGTCCAGGTATCACTCACCGCCGAGTTGGCGCTTACGTATTTCGAGCTGCGTGGCGCACAGGAGCAGCTCAGCGTCGCGCGCGAGAACGCGGAGAATCAGCGCCGCACGTTCGAGATCACGCGCCAGCGGCTCGACGCCGGGCGCGGCAGTGCCTTCGATACCGAGCGCGCACAGGCCCAGCTCAGCTCGACGTTGGCCGAGATTCCCGCGAGGGAAGCGCAAGTTGCCACCGCGCAGTATCGGATTGGTGTGTTGGTGGGCCGCGCCCCAGCCGCCGTCGCGGCCGAATTGGAACAGCCGGCTCGCGTCCCCGCGCTTCCCGATGTCGCGGCGATGGGCAATCCGGAAGCGATCGTGCGGGATCGGCCCGACGTGAGCGCCGCCGAACGCCAAGCCGCGGCGCAAGGAGCGCTCGTCGGTGCGGCGAAAGCGAGTTACCTGCCAAAGATCTCGATCGGCGGCAGCGCCGGTTATGTCGCGCCGGAGATCCGGACGGTCGGCGCGCAGGGCACGTTGCGCTACGCCGTCGGACCGGTGATCAGCTGGCCGCTGCTCAGCTTGGGGCGCGTGAAAGCGGACGTGGATGCGGCGCAGGCCGGCGAAGATGAGGCACGTGCCCGTTACCGCGCGGTCGTCTTGAGGGCGATGCAAGACCTGGAGGTCAGCATCAGTCAATACCGCGCGGCGCGTCTGCGCGTGGATCGGCTGCAGGAAGCGAGCGCCGCAAGCCAGCACGCGGCGGAGCTCGCGTTGCTCCGCTTCAAAGAAGGGGCGACGGATCTGTTGCAGGTCCTTGACGCACAGCGCACGCAGCTCGAGGCGCAGGATCGCCTGGCGCAGGCGCGCATCGACGCGGGGACGGCGTACGCGGCGTTGTTCAGGGCGACGGGAGGCCGCTAGCCTCGCGACCTAGCGCAACAATTTCCCGCTGGATGTCGTGACGCTCGGCGGTCAGCCGCAAGAAGGCGCGGCGCCGCAACAGCAGGATGGCGAGCGCGCGCGTCGCCCCGACCAGGCGATCGAACCGCTCGGCGAAATGCAGCGCGACATAACCGGTGAGAGGAAGCACCGGCGCAACGAACGCCGCCGCCCATGGGCCGCGCCACAGCCAGACGGCTACGAGGATTGCCGCCCAGGTCAGTGGGAAGAGCAGCGCGGCCGCCAACACTTTGACTGTCGCGAGCGCGTCTTCGACCTTCGAGATTCCGGTCGCCACCCACCCCACGGCCCGATAGGCGGGGTAGTTGATCACTACACCCGCGATCGCGGCCGGTAATCCGAGCATCAGGAACAGCAGGCTCTTGAACGCGTACGCGGTCACCCGTTGCCAAGCGTAGCTCTTTGGCGCGAGATGCTGAGCGTCCAGTCCCGCGGCGGCGAGCGAGGCTTCGTAGCGTGCTAACCGGGCCTGCAGCCGGGCGGCGCGCTCGGGCCAGTGGCGCCGCGCCACCTCGTATCCGGCGAGCAGCCGGCGCCGCAGCTCGAACTCCTCAGCCAGTGACGGCGGCCGCTCCGGCACCTCGTCTGCGGCGCTGAAGATGTGCTGGGCGCGCGCGATCAGCGCGTGGGCGTTCACTTCCTCCGCTTCGAGGGTCACGCCACGCAGCGCCGCCTCGAGGCGAGCGGTCAACTCACGCACCGGCTCGGCGGGTGGCTCCGCACCTGAAGGCAGCGGGATGCGCTCGACCGGAAACGGATTCCCGAAGTGCAGCAGGGCGACGCTGCGGAATGTCTGCTTGGCGCGGTAGTAGAGCCCGACGGGCACTATCCGGAGGATCAGATCGGCAGGCAAGGTCGCGGCGGCGCCGAGTGCGATCCGCGCGGTGCCGGTCTTGAGCGGCCGCAGCTTGGAGTCCGAGTGTGAGCCGCCCTCCGGGAAGACCGCAATCGTGCCGCCACGGAGCAACACGGCGCGCGCCGCTTCGAACGTTTCCGCATTCTTGCTCGGATCCGAGCCCGTGTCCTGGCGGCGGTGTACCGGGATCGCCTCGAAGGCACGGCAAATCGCACCGATGATCGGCATCCGAAACAGCGGAGCCTTCGCGAGAAATGAGACGCGCCGCGGCGCGAGGCACAACAAGAACGCCGGGTCGATGAGCCCGTTCGGATGATTGAGGACGAAGATGACCGGACCTACCCTCGGCACGCTGTCTGTCCCGCTCACCTCGATTCGCCGGAAGAAGATGCGGAGCACGACGCGCAGCAGCGGGAGCAGCAGGGCTCTCATCTATTACGCCACGCCGCGTACGTCCAAATCAATCCGCCCACCAGCACAGCGATCGGGATGATCAAGACGGCTTGAGACAGCGAGCGCGCATCCGAGATCATTCCGACGACCGATGGAGATGGCACGTCGCCGAGGATGTGGATGGTGAAGATGCTCAACGCGACGGCCGTGGCGCGCATGTGTGGAGAGACTTCGTTGACGATCGCGGAGTTGACCGGTCCGGTGGACGCGAACAGACACAGCTCCGCGGCGATGATCGCCGGCCAGTAGACGTAGGGTTGCGGCGCCGCCAGAGCCACGAGTGTGAGCGGCGCCCCGAGAAGCGTGACGGTTCCGGAGAGCCACAGGTATGCCTGCCGAGAAACGGTCAACAGGCGGTCGCCGAGCCAGCCGCCCAGATATGTGCCCACGAATCCCGTGACGACCACGATCCCGCCGAACTGGACGGTCGCCTGCGCTTTGGGGATGCCGCGCACGCGCTCCAGGAAAGTCGGTGTCCAGAATGCCAGCGCGCCGATCGCAAACGTGTATGCCGCATACCCTAGAACCGTGAGCACATAGGGCCGATTGCGGACCAACGTCCTATACGCTCGGGCGTCCTCACCCCCTGACCCCCTCTCCACATTGTGGAGAGGGGGAACGGGGGAGAGGTCCGTGTCCTGACTGCCGCGCGGCGGATCGTACAGCCGCCACGCCAGCGCGGCCAGGACGAGGCCGGGCACGCCCGCGACGAAGAACGCCTGACGCCATCCGAAATAGTGGTCGACCAGTCCACCGACGATGTACCCGAGAGCGGAGCCGATCGGAATCGCAGCAAAGAACACGGCGAACACTCGTCCGCGCTGCTGGCGGGGGAAGTAGTCCGCGAGCAGCGCGGGCGAGATGGTGCCGTACGCCGCCTCGCCGATCCCGACCGCCGCGCGGGCGGCGAACAATCCGATGTAGCTCCTGGCCAGCCCCGCGAGCGCGGTCGCGACGCTCCAAATGGCGACGCCGACCGCGAGCAAACGGTTGCGCGATCGCGTGTCGCCCAGCCGGCCGAACAGCGGCGCCGCGAGCATGTACACAATGAGAAACCCGGTCATCAACGCGCCGAGCTGCGTATCGGAGAGGTGGAGCTCGGAGTGCTTCATGCTTTCGGCGAGGGCGGCGACGATCCATCGGTCCAGGTAGTTGAACAGATTGATGAGCGTGAGGACGAGGAGCCCGGCACGGGCCGTGCGGACAGTGAGGGTGGATTCGGTGGCGGTCATGGCGGTCAGGGCCCTAACTTATCCTTGAACCAGTCCCGTCGCGGGTTTAGTTTGCACTCCCCGCCCGGGGCTGTAGCTCAGCTGGGAGAGCGCCTGGATCGCACCCAGGAGGTCAGGGGTTCGAGCCCCCTCAGCTCCATGAAGATGAAGGCCTTTTGCCCCTTGGTGTAACTGGCAACACGCCTGACTCTGGATCAGGAGAGTCCTGGTTCGATCCCAGGAGGGGCAATCTCAAGGGCCGCCGGCAAAAACGCCGGCGGCCCTTTCGATAGGCTCCTCCTGCTCACTACCTCCTGACGAGTAGCAAGTACAACCCGTTCAAGACTCCCAGCTCGATGAAGTCGGAGATGCCGTCGTTGTCGTCGTCAGTGTCGGCGGCATTCTTGATGCCGTCGTTGTCATGGTCGTCATCCTGGTCGTCACGGATGCCATCGTTGTCGTCATCCTTGTCGGCACACGCGTCGTCCAGGCCGTCGTGGTCGAAGTCCCGGACCCCGCGATTCGGCGAGTCGCCGTTGACGTCGTCGTCCTCGCACTCCTCCGGCGACGGCGGCTGCGTGACGTCTCGCGCGCCAAGGATGATGAACGATCCGCCGCGCGTTTGATCCAGGAGGGAGGTGAGTTGCGTCCCGTCGGCGCG
>Ga0066665_10001814_pt1 | contig 10203 bp, 8 predicted proteins | sample GraSoiAngelo_114_FD_75175 | JGI IMG/M metagenome (GOLD analysis project Ga0066665, IMG submission 75175) | Grasslands soil microbial communities from the Angelo Coastal Reserve, California, USA - 14_0903_13_40cm | ecosystem: Environmental > Terrestrial > Soil > Grasslands | place: USA...
CCCCCCGTGGTGCTGGCCGACGCCGGCTCCCTGCCGCCGTCGGGTGGTTCGCAGGAAGCGTCGCTCTTGAACGCGAGCGTGCCCGGCGTGCTGACGGCGGAGGTGTTGCACGCGTCCACGGTGGGTCAGGGCAACGCGAGCCGCTCCGAGGCGTCAGTGGCCGAGCTCTCGCTGACGGTCGCCGGCAATACGATTGCTGCCGGCTTGCTCCAGGCGCGCGCCGCGGCCGTCTGCAGCGACGGCGGGGCCACGGCGAGCGGTAACTCGGACATCACGACCCTGTCCGTGAATGGCCAATCCATCACGATCTCAGGTGCGCCCAACCAGAGAGTGCCGTTGCTGGGCGGGGAGGTCATCATCAACGAGCAAAAGAGCACCGGGGCCGGAGACATCACCGTCAACGCGCTCCACGTCAGCGTGCCTGGAGTCGCGGACGTGATCGTTTCCTCGGCGCACGCCGATATCACCTGCCAACCGGCCCCGGCCCCGTCCCCGCCCGGCTGCACTGGCGCGGATTTCGCCACCGGCGGCGGCTGGATCACGGGCACGCCCTCCGGTGCGAGGGCTAACTTCGGTGTCGCGGGCGGGCTCAAGCAGGGGCTGCTCTGGGGTCATTTGACCTACATCGATCACGGTCCAAGTGGACCGCGCGTGAAGGGCACCGGCGTCACCGCCTACAAGGTCGTGAACGCGACCACGCGCCATATCGAGGGTACCGCTCAGGTGAATGACCAGGACGGGTTCACTTATCAGGTGGAGGTGGCCGATAACGGCGAGCCCGGACGCAACGACACCTTCACGCTCAGTCTGTCCAACAGCTACAGCGCGTCGGGCACACTGGGTGGTGGGAACATCCAGTTGCACCTCAGTTGCCAGTAGAGCTGGTCGCAGTACGTGGGCGGGCGATCCCCTGACGGGGTCGTCCGCCCCAGCGCGTGACGGCTCTCACACCTTAACATCGCCCACGAGTTGGCGTCTGTACCGCTCGGAGTGCGGATTCGACGTTCCAGACTTCGACAGGAGACGCGCATCCATGCGGCAGACCGTCCAGTTTACCCTGGCCGCCGCCCTGATCGGGCTTGCGGCCGCCGCCTGTGGCGAGGGCACGGCGCCCACGTCCGGGCAGGCTGAAGTGCTCGCCGCCGAGGCCGACCAGCTCGGCGCCATGGTGGACAGCGATTTCGGCGCCGCGGGCGCGGCGGCGACGGCCGCACCCACATCCAGCGGCTCCGGCGTCCTCGCGGCCCCGGCCGGCACCACCGGCGATACGGCTCCGACGTTCTGGGGTCGTCTGCGCGTCGTGCCCGGCGGCCCGCGGCCCGTCTATCATCGTGACGTGACGATTCAGGGCGACACGGCTCGGGTGGAGCACGACGTCACGTTCCAGGGCCTGTTCCTGGTGGATACGAGCGCCGACGGGCTCTTCAACCCGACCGCCAAGCCACTGGCCGACCGCATGACGCAGCGCGCCGTGCTGGTGCGCGACGGCTCGGAGCGCCGCGGATGGCGGGCCGTACAGCTCTCGCCGCAGAATTGGACGGTGGTGGATGCGAGCCGGCAGACCGTCACGGTCACCGACGTGAAGATTTATCGCAACGACACGCTGCTCGTCGAGGTCACCGATGCGAGCGCGCTGTTCGACGTGGCCAACCGCATCCCCCGGTTCCATGTGGATGACACGGTGAAAGTGGTGGCGGCCGTGACGAACACGACGGGCTCGGGGCTCACGCCCGCGAGCTTCGTGTTCCTGCATGTGCGCCATGCCGACCCGCTGAGGACGACCTGGCGCCGGATACCCATGACCGACAACGGTGACGGCACCTACGAGCGCGCCTGGGTCGCGCGCCGCAGCGGTATCGATCGCTTTATCGTGGACGCGCTCGACTCGGCCACCCTGTTGCTCGGCACGGCGGACAACTACCGGACGAACGAAGTGGGGATTCCGTACCGGATCGAGTAGCCGGCTCTTGATTTTCGCGACGCGCTCCGGTATGAGTGTGCGACCCTCAACCGGGGAGCGCCGGTGTGACGAGACTCACAGTGCGTGTCGCGATCATCGTCGCGGGCCTGGTCGTGCCGGCGACGGTGGCACAGGGGCAGCGGCGCGTGCGGGGTGGGCGCGCCGTGATGGTCGACCGGCCCGCGGTGGGCCCACGGATCGGCTACGACTTCGACATTGAGCACGTCTTCATCGGCGGCCAGCTCAACCTGCCGGTAGGGCGGCGCTGGGGGCTCGTGCCGTCAGCGGAGTTCTACCCGGGCGAAACCGGCTCCCCGTTCCGGCTGAATGCCGACCTGAAGTACCATCCCCCGACCGTGTACGGCTTGTTCTATTTCGGCGCGGGGTTCGCGTACCTGCACGCCACCGGCGCGAGCGACGCGGGCGTGAACCTGTTCGCGGGCTGGGAGGGTCGGCGGGCGCGGCCGTTCAAGCCGTTCCTCGAAGCGAAGTTCGTGTTTGCCGACAGGACGTCGTTCAACGTCCTGGCGGGGCTGAATTTCCCCCTCTAGCTAGAACTCGAACCGCTCCATCCGCCGGAGTCCGATCCGGAGCGGGACCGCGGTGGCCGCCGCGCACAGCGCGGCGGCCACGGCGAACCACCCGATCATCCACGCGTCCACCACCACCGGCTGCCCCAGGAAGACGGATCGGACGTATTGGTACACGGCCTGCCACAACACGAAGATCACGGCGCCGAGCAGCGCGACCGTCGCCATCATGAAGACGAGCCCCCCGAATGACGTGGGGATTTGGGCGGCGTTCTCGGTCTCGAACTGCGGGTACAGGGCGCCGAAGCCGAGCGCCAGCGCGGCGATCGCGAACGTGAGCCCGCAGATCGTCACCAGGCCCACCACCATCATGAACGGGCGCACCTGGAGCAACACGTTCGTGAGCCCGGTGAGCAGCAGCGCGAGGCCGAGGAGTGGGATCGTTCCCACCCAGTACTTGGACCAGAGGAGCGCCCTCAGGTCGAGCGGGCTCGAGCGCAGGAGCCACATGTGCCGGCCCTCGAGGGACACGGCGGGAAAGATGAATCGCGCGGCGATGGCCGCCAACACGAAGCCCGCGAGCCCGAGGTTGAGAAACGATACCAGGGTGACGTAGAAGAATCCCACCTGCTCCCCCCGGTGCAGCGGCAGCATCTTGATGTTGAACAGGTACACCACCACGAGCACCGTCAACAGGATGAGCTGGCTCCACTGCGTCGTGTCGCGGAAAAAGAGCTTGATGTCCTTCAGGACGAACTCTCGCTTTGCCACCGGGAGAAACGCGAGCAGCGTGCCCACCGTCCACCGCCACAGCCCGCCTCGCACGAACCGCTCCGCCCCCTCCTGCGCTTTCGTGAACCCCGTGGCATACAGCTGCCGGTGCAGCAGCGCGCCCAGCGTGACCGCCCCGGCGGCCGTGGTCCAGAGCAAGACCAGCGGCAGGGGGTCGATGGCGCCCTGCAGGAAGCCCATGGTCGCCTTCGTCGCCCACTCACTCGGCAGGAAGGGAGAGGTCGGTGTGCGAAGCACCGCGATGAAGTCGAGCAGGTTGCGGAACCCTTCCGGGGAGACGAGCCGCTCCGGTCGGATCAGCCGAAACAGCAGGATCACCACGCCCGCCGCACCGAGCGCGACGATCGAGAGCAGATCGCGGGTGCGGCGCGCCGGGAAGATGTTCACCAGCACGAGCGTGAGCGCCGAGCCCGCGACGGCCGGAAGCACGAGCATCGGGAAGATGGTGAGCACGGCATAGGGGACGAACAGGGGACCGCCCCGGTAGGTCACTCCATACGCGGTGAGGATCGGCACCGCCATCAGCGCGACCATCCACGACGAGTGCAGCAGCGTCTCCCCCAGCTTTCCGAGATAGATCCGCAGCCAGTCCACCGGCGCCGACACCAGCAGATCGAGGTCCTTGGCCAGGAAGAAGCTCGACAGCGCCGTGATCACGTTCGACAGCACCAGGATCGCGATGAAGGACAAGAGCACCACCCCCAGCACCTTCCCGGCGAGCAGGGAGCCCAGGTCCGGGTCGGCCCGGAAGTGGCGAAGCACCAGGTACAGCAGCCAGTAGACCGCGAGCCAGAAGAGCACGCCGACGATCACCAGGGTGAGGAGCTTTCCGGATCCCCCGCGCGAGCGCTCCTCGCGGATGCGCTGCAGCGCCGTGCGCCACTTGGGCTCGAGCACCCGCCACAGCGAGGGTTGTGTCATGCGGCGCCTCCCCCGTCTCCGTCGCCCAGCACTTCGACCAGGTCGCGGACCTGCGCCCCTCCGGTGAGCTTCAGGAACAGCTCCTCGAGGCTCGCGTCGCCGGCGCGGTGCTGCCGCCGCAGGTCGTCCACCGTCCCCTCCGCGACGATCTTGCCGTGCTGGATGATGGCGATGCGGTCGCACATCGCCTCGGCCACCTCCAGCGTGTGGGTGCTCATCAGGACGGTGCCCCCGCGGCCGACGAACTGGCGGAAGATGTCCTTGAGCTGACGCGCCGCCTTGGGGTCGAGGCCCACCATCGGCTCGTCCACCACGATGCACTGCGGCCGGTGGATGAGCGCGCTCGAGATGATCAGCTTCTGGCGCATGCCGTGACTGTACGCTTCCACCAGCTCGTCCTTCCAGCTCGCCAGCTCGAACACCTCGAGCAGCTCGGCGATGCGTCGCTCCACCGCAGCGCCTTCCTGGCCGTACAGCGCCGCCACGAAGCGCAGAAACTCGACCCCGGTGAGCTTGTCGTACACGAACGGCCGGTCAGGAATGAAGCCGAGCCGCATCTTGGCCGGGATCGGATTCTCATGCACGTCGTCGCCGCCCAGCAAGACGCGCCCGTTCGTCGGCCGGAGGATGCCGGCGATGATGCGGAGCGTGGTGGTCTTCCCGGCGCCGTTCGGACCGAGGAATCCGTAGAGCAGACCCCGGGGGACGTCCAGCGAGATGTCGTCGACGGCGACGAAGCTGCCGTAGTGCTTGGTCAGGTTCTCCAGTCGGATCATAGCACCTCGACCTTGATGCGCCCGATCAGGCGCACGAGCTCTGCGTGCCGGGCAAGGCCGCCGATGCTGAAGCGCACGTGCGCGGCGCCGGCGGGGAACTCGTCCAGCATCGGGTCCACGGCAACCCAGTCTCCGAGGTACACCTCGGCCCACGCGTGATAGTAGAAGCGCCCGCCCACGGGCACGAGTCCCGCGACCGTGCGAGCCGGCAGTCCGGCTGCCCGCGCCAGGGCGACGAACAGCACCGCGTGCTCGTTGCAGTCCCCGACTCGCGTCTTGAGCACCTGCACGGCGCTGGGCCCGGCCACGGTCGACCGCCGCTCCACATGGGCACGTACCCATGCGGCGAGGCGCCGGGCCGCGCGCGCCGGATCCTGCTCCTGCCCGATGATGAGCCGAGTCTGCGCCTGGAGGCGGGGGTCGTCGCTCTGGATCAGCGGAGCGGCGGCGAGCCAGCGGGCGAGGCTCGAGTCGCGGGCCGGCAGACGGTAGTGGGCGGCGAGTGCCGCTGGGGTCTGGCGGCGGATCACCAGGGTGTCACCGCTCACCTCCTGGCGTCCGCCTCCGAGATCGAGCGCTCCGGGCGCTATTCCCCCGAGCCGCACCCGAAACAGCGACACCGTGTCGGGTGGAAGCGGCGCGCGCGCAGCGAGCACCGTCGTCGCTACCACATCGCCCGGGCCCGGAGCGGTGCTCGCGCGAATCAGTCGCGTCGTATCCCGGTGCCGGAAATTCGTGTAGGCGAGCTCGAACGCGGTCCGTTCCATGACGAAGCCGACCGCGTTCTCGGCACGCACGATGTGGCCCTGCGCGTCGATCCACGCGCGCGTCGTCATCCCCCCCTCCCCCTCCCCCTCCCCCTCGCGCTGCTCGATGCGGAACGCCCGTACGGTGTCAAAATGCGCCGGCACCCACGCCAGCGCGGTCGAGTCGTACCCCGCGCTGTCGGCGACGACGAGCGTGGACTCCGCCGCCACGAGCACGGTCACCGGCCGCTCGGCGAGGAGTATCGGATCAAACACCACGCTCGAGTAGGTCTTGCCGCGCTTCAGCTCGCCACCGAACGCCAGCCGCAGGGGCAACAGCGTCGGGAGCACAATCGGGCGCGCCAGGGGGACGTGGGTGGTCTCGGAGTCCGGGCCGGCGAGCAGGGTCACCGTGAGCAGCGTGTCGCCCGCGACGAGGCTGCGCGTGGCGAACCGGCCTAGATCGCCGTCGAAGCGGGCGTCCACCCGCTCGAGCCGCAGGGTTCGGGACAGGGTCGCCCGGCTCATGGCCGCGGTCCGGTGCAGCACGCCGAGCGCCGGGATGCGGAGCACGAGGATGTCCGTCACGCCGATGGTCGTCGCCTGAGTGTCGATCGTGGACGATGCGAACCCGACCTGCTGGCCCGCGACGTCCAAACGATAGTAGACGGCGCCCGGCGGCACGCTCAGGGCCGCTTCCGCCAGCCGCGTTCCCGTGGGGCGGAAGAACTCCCGCTTCACGAGCCACCCGAGTGAAGCGGCCCATGCGCCCAGGATCGCGACGGCCCAGGTGCGACGCGTCATGACTCGGCCGCCCCGCTGCGCCGCAGGGCGGCCTCGAACGCGTCGCGCTCCTCAGGCGTCTCCACCACGATGGACACGCTGGCGGGAAAGGCGGCGTTCCCGAGATGAATCTTGAGGATGGGCACCATGATGTCGGCGGCGTCCTCGACCGAGAGGTTCCCGGCCCCGGTCCCGATCGGGGGCACCGTGAGGGTCGTGAACTCCCACTCCTGCGCCTGCTCCAGCGTCGAGCGCCACGCGCGCGCCACCCCGTCGCGGGTAACCGGCTCGGTGTCGCTTTGGATCACCGCGTGGATGACGAACTCCGCCGGCAGGTCCCCTCCACCGGCGGTCACCACCGCCGCTCCCACCGCGAGCTCCTTCTGTACGTGCAGCCCGCGCGTGAACGCCGTGCCTCCCACCGTCTCCAGCCGGCGGACGGCCGGCGTCGTCGGATCGAGACGGGTCGTGGCGGGGCGCACGACGGCCGCCGCCGCGAGGAACGCGAGATCGTCCACGACCACGCGGATCACCCCCCGCCGGCCTCCCGCGAGCGGCGATAGATCCGCGTTGCCTCGTCCGGGCGCTTGAGCCGGTCCAGCACAATCCCGAGGCCGTAGAGCGCCCGCGTGTTGCGGGGCTCGAGCTCGACGGCGCGCTCGTAGGCGGCCAGCGCACCCTCGAGCTCGTCCACGTGATTGAGCGCTTCGCCCAGATAGAACCAGGCGGCCGCCCGGCCCGGGTCGACCTCCGACGCGCGCCGCAGGTGCGGCACCGCTTCGCTCCACAACCCGCGGCGCGAAAGCAGCACGCCGAGGCCCGTGAGCGCCTCGCCGTGGATCGGGTCGACGCGCAGCGCGCGCTCGTAATCCTGCTGCGCCGCGCGGTAGTGCGTCGCGCCTGCGAGCAGGCCGGCCCGCTCGACCAACAGCGGGACGTTGTCCGGGTCCGCCGCGAGCGCGGCGTCGAGCGTCGGCTCGGCCCCGGATCCGGCGGGCGCGGGCGCCTCGGCCGGCGCGGGCGGCGGCGCGGGCGCCGGCAACTGGGCGGTGATCGGGGGGGGCAGGCCGGCGCGGGCCACGTCCGCCGGTGAGGCGATGGTGCTGGTCTCGGTAAGCGATTCCGCTTCCTCGATCAGCTCGGCCGCGACCCGGGCTCGTTCGGCCGCCGACTGCCACCGCGGCTCGCGCTTGCGGATCACCCGACCACCTCGCTCGTGAGCCAGGAGAGGTACTGCTCGAGCCCCCGCGCGACCGGCAGCGCGAGCAGCTCCGGCACCTGGTATGGATGCCGCTCCCGCACGGCGGCGCACAGCGCCTCCCACCTCGACGCGTCCGTCTTCAGCAGGACCACCACTTCGGCCTCCTCCGTCACCTGTCCCTCCCAGCGGTAGATCGAGCGGGCGCCCGGGAGGAGCGTCCCACAAGCTACCAGGCGTGCCGCGACCAGGGCTGTGACGAGCGCCCGCGCGTCGGCATCGTTCGCGAGCGTGGTCAGCACCACCAGCGCGGTCTGAGCCATAGGGGAGGGCTAACGTAGGGAACCGAGCGGGGTTAGGCAAGAGAACACCGGGAGCGGGGAGCAGGGAACAGGGAGCCGGGCGTCGTGCCTGACGGTGCACGGAAGAGTACCGCTCCCCGCTCCCTGCTCCCCGCTCCCGAAATACGGAGAGTTGACCGGGAACCCGTCAGCCTTCTAGCCTACGAGTCTATGTCCAGCGAGTCGTTAGTCGTCAGAGGCGCCCGCGAGCACAACCTCAAGAACATCACGGTCGAGATCCCGCGCGACAGTCTGACCGTCATCACGGGGTTGTCGGGATCGGGGAAGTCGTCGCTCGCGTTCGACACGATTTACGCCGAGGGGCAGCGGCGCTATGTCGAATCGCTCTCCGCCTACGCCCGCCAGTTCCTCGGGTTGATGGAGAAGCCCGACGTAGACGCGATCGAGGGACTCTCGCCGGCCATCTCGATCGAGCAGAAGACGGCCGGCCATAACCCGCGCTCGACGGTCGGTACGATCACAGAGGTCTACGACTACCTGCGCCTCCTGTGGGCGCGGCTCGGGACGCCGCACTGTCCCAAGGATGGCTCGCCGATCGAGCGTCAGAGCGCCTCGCAAATCACCGACCTGGCGCTCGCCTGGCCGGAGGGAACGAAGCTCGAGGTCCTCGCCCCGCTGGTGCGCGGCCGCAAGGGCGAGTTCCGCGACGTGTTCGAGGCCGCCAAGAAGCAGGGGTTCGTGCGCGTCCGCGTGGACGGCGAGACCTACGACCTCGCGCAGGTGCCGAAGCTCAACCGCCGCCAGAACCACGACATCGCGGTCGTGGTGGACCGGCTGGTCGTGCGCCGGGCGGACCGCTCCCGGCTCGCCGACTCGATCGAGACGGCGCTCAAGGCCGCGGACGGGACCGTGGAGGTCGTGCATGGCGCCAAGGCCACGCTCTTCTCCGAACGCTACGCCTGCCCCACGTGCGGCCTGTCGCTCCCCGAGCTCGAGCCGCGGCAGTTCTCCTTCAATTCGCCGTTCGGTGCGTGCCCCGACTGCTCGGGACTCGGGACCCGACGCGAGGTGAGCCCCGACCTGGTGCTCGGCGACCCGAGCCTCTCGATTCTCGAAGGGGTCATCCTGCCGTGGGGCGAGCCGAGCGGCTACGTGCGCAAGGTGATTCTGCCGAGCCTGGCCCGCGCGTTCAAGTTCGACCTGAACAGTCCGTGGCAGGCGCTGCCCGCCGCCGTGCAAAAGGTCGTCCTGTCCGGGGCGCCCGGAAAGACGCTCACGTTCCAGTACGACAGCGAGCGCTGGCACGGCGAGTACGAGTCGGGCTGGGATGGGGTCCTGACGCACGTCGAGCGGCGCTACCGGGAGACGGCCTCCGACAGCGTGCGCGAGCAGCTCGAGGAGTACATGATCGAGCAGCCGTGCCCCACATGCGGCGGTAAGCGGCTGCGCCCGGAGAGCCTGTCGGTGCTGCTCCACGGCAAGAGCATCGGCGATGTCGTGGACCTCCCGGTGACGGACGCGCTGGCGTTCTTCGAGAGCATCCCGCTGCGCGGGAACGGGCGGACGGGGGGAGGTCTCGACCCGGAGATCGCCCGGCCGATCCTCAAGGAGGTGAACGATCGCCTCCGCTTCCTGCGCAACGTGGGCCTCGAATACCTCACCCTCGGCCGCTCCGCGGACTCGCTCTCGGGCGGAGAGGCCCAGCGCATCCGGCTGGCCACCCAAATCGGGAGCCGGCTCGTGGGCGTGCTCTACATTCTCGACGAGCCATCGATCGGGCTGCACCAGCGCGACAACGCGCGGCTGCTCGCGACCTTGAAGGAGCTCCGCGACCTCGGCAACACGGTGCTCGTCGTGGAGCACGACGAGGAGACGATCCGCTCTGCGGACCACGTGGTGGACCTGGGCCCCCGCGCCGGCCGGCACGGTGGTGAGGTCGTCGTCGAGGGCCCCGTCAAGGCCGTGCTCGACCACCCCGACTCCCTCACCGGGCGCTACCTGCGGGGCGAGCTGCGGATCCCGGTCCCGCCCCGACGCCGGACGCCCGACCCCGAGCGCAAGCTCGCGGTGATCGGAGCCCGCCAGCACAACCTCCGCGACCTCACCGTGGAGTTTCCGCTGGGCCTGTTCGTCGCGGTCACCGGCCTGTCGGGCTCGGGGAAGTCGACGCTCGTGACGGACATCCTGTACCGCGC
>Ga0066665_10001816_pt1 | contig 10198 bp, 9 predicted proteins | sample GraSoiAngelo_114_FD_75175 | JGI IMG/M metagenome (GOLD analysis project Ga0066665, IMG submission 75175) | Grasslands soil microbial communities from the Angelo Coastal Reserve, California, USA - 14_0903_13_40cm | ecosystem: Environmental > Terrestrial > Soil > Grasslands | place: USA...
ACTTTCGCGTTTACAAAGACCGCGAGGCGGCATTGCGTTTCTTGGAGCCCTTGGGACGTCAGATTTACGCGAGCGGCCTCGGCACCCTCAACGAAATCTTCGATGGAGACGCCCCGTTCACTCCACGCGGTTGCATCGCCCAGGCCTGGACCGTCGCGGAGCTCGTTCGTGCATGGCAGCGGCTCGCGCGCGAACAGTAGTCAGTGGGCCGTGGTTGTTAACGTCTGCGGAACCGCGGGGACTTCATACAGTTCGATCAGCACTTTTCCGCCAGCGGGTGTCGGGACCAGGAAGAAGTTGACTCGTGTACCGTCGGCGCCTGGCCGGGTCGCCGGGTAGACGGGCTTGACGTTAAATTTTTCTTTCAGAATTTCCGTCGCGCGATCCACATTCTCGCAGCGAAATTCCACCTGCTGCGCGCCTTCCCCAACCTTGGCCAGATAGCGCGCAATCGCTCCGGCGCCGCCCGGCTCCCGCGTCGTGAGCACGTCGAGCAGGACGCCATCAGGAAAATGAAGCCCAAACTCTTCCGCATCCTGCTCCGCCGGCACCTCTGCAAGTCTCGGCGTTCCATTCGCCACTCGAATTCTTCCAAATGTCGCCCGTTCGACCGCCAGCCCTACGGTGACGACGGGACTCGGCCCCAGAAGCAGGCCAGCCAATTCGGCATCTTTCCACCATAAGGAAACGGCCACGTCTGCAGAAGTGCGGCCAGCGCGATAAATCGTGTCCGCCGCGGCTTTTCTTTCCGAGGGGTCGGCTAACGCTAGCCCGGTGATCGCTGAAGCAAGAGGACTGGACATGGATACGCAAGGAATTGTAGCGTGAGGACGCCAGCAAGAGAAGTTTTGCCGGGGCGTCCTTCAGTTCCGGACGCAACGAATTCGAATCTCATTTCATCTGAAGGCTATGCCTAAGCCAGTCTTATTGACCGTAGATGACGACCCCGAGGTGCTCCGGGCCATTGAGCGCGACTTGCGAAGCCGCTATGCGGACCGCTACCGCGTCATGCGCGCAAATTCCGGCAGCGCCGGCCTGACCACCCTCCGCGAGTTGAAGGCGCGCAACAATCCCGTCGCTTTGCTCCTGGCGGACCAGCGCATGCCCCAAATGGATGGCGTGCACTTCCTCTCCCAAGCCACGGAGATGCACCCGCTCGCCAAGCGCGCACTGCTCACCGCCTACGCGGACACCAATGCGGCTATTGATGCCATCAACGAAGCCCGCATCCATTACTACCTCATGAAGCCTTGGGATCCTCCCGAAGAAAAACTCTACCCGGCCCTCGATGACTTGCTCCACGATTGGACCTCGACGTTTCACCCGCCCTATGAAGGCATCCGCGTTCTTGGCACGCGTTGGTCCAATCGCTCCTACGAACTGCGCGAATTTCTCGCCAGGAATCAGGTGCCCTACCAATGGATTGACGTGGAACTGGCGCAAGCCGATCCGGAAGTGCGCGGGATGGTGGATTCGCTTGGGCCGGAGGCGCAAACGCTCCCGCTCATTCTCTTTCCGGATGGCACACGTTTGCCGGAGCCGCCTCTGCCGGCGGTGGCGGACAAGCTCGGCCTCCGCACGCATGCACAGACGAATTTCTACGACCTTATGATCGTCGGTGGAGGTCCCGCGGGACTTGCCGCAGCGGTTTACGGCGCAAGCGAAGGTTTGCGCACCGTGATCATCGAGCGCGAAGCGCCCGGAGGCCAGGCTGGCCTGAGCTCGCGTATCGAAAATTATCTGGGTTTTCCTTCCGGACTGAGTGGAAACGATCTGGCCCGGCGTGCCGTTGCCCAGGCGAGGCGCTTCGGCGTTGGAATCCTCGCTCCGCAGGAGGCGGTCGGCATTCGCTCCGAAGGGCCGTACCGCTTCCTCAGGCTGGCCGATGGCACGGAAATTTCCTGCAACGTTCTCTTGCTGGCGATGGGCGTCCAATGGCGTAGTCTCGACGTGCCCGGCATCGACCGCTTGCAAGGCGCAGGCGTGTATTACGGCGGCGGAACCTCCGAAGCCATGGCCTGCAGGGGGGAAACGGTTTATATCATCGGCGGTGCGAATTCTGCGGGACAGGCCGCGATGCACTTTTCGAAGTTCGCCGAGAAAGTCATCGTGCTCGTGCGCGGCGCGTCGCTTGCCAGCACGATGTCTCACTATCTGATCGAACAAATCGAAAAGACAGCAAACATTCAAGTCTGGACAAGTACCGTGGTGACCGAGGTCTTCGGCGAATCCCGGCTGACGGACATCACCATTCAGCGAACCGCCACGGGCGAAAAAGAGAAGCTGCCTGCCAGCAGCCTGTTCATTTTCATCGGCGCGCAGCCGCGCACGGAGTGGCTGGGCGATCTCGTCGAGCGCGACGAGCGCGGATTCATTCTTTCCGGGCCGGACCTGCTCCGAAACGGAAAGAGACCCACGTCTTGGACCCTCGATCGCGATCCCGGTTTGCTCGAAACCAACGTGCCGGGTATTTTCGTGGTCGGCGATGTGCGCCACGGCTCGGTCAAGCGCGTGGCTTCGGGTGTAGGCGAAGGAGCCGTGGTTGTGCAATTCATGCATCAGTATTTGGCGAAGGTCCAATGAGCCCCGTCGATCCAACACGCATCCCATCGCTCGTTTCGGATTTGCGCAAAGTCCCTGCGTTTGCGGACCAGCCGCAGCCCGATCTCGAGTGGTTCGTCTCGCAGTCCGAAGAACGCCGAGTCGCCCCGGGCGAGATTACAGTGCGTGAAGACACACCTGCCGACAAGATGTTTGTGTTACTTGAGGGAGAAATCCGCGCGCGCCGCGAGAGTGGTCCGGCGGATGGCTTCGTGTTTACCGGGAAGGCCGGCAGCGTCGCAGGGGTTCTTCCATTTTCTCGGATGAAATCTTTCCCCGTCACCGGCCGGGCGGTCGGCACGGCCCGGATTCTAGATTTTCCCTCAAAGCTATTTCCGGAACTTTTTCAGCGCATGCCGGAGCTCTCGGCGCGTCTGGTCGGCATGCTTACGGACCGTGTGCGTGACTTTACGCGCACCGAGCAGCAGCACGAGAAGCTCGCCGCGCTGGGAAAATTGTCCGCGGGCCTCGCGCACGAATTGAATAATCCTGCGGCCGCGGCACGCCGGTCCGCGGGAGCGTTGCGCGATTGCCTGCAGCGCTTGCGCGATGCGGGGCGCACCTCCACTTTGGGACCCGAGGATTGCGGGCTGCTGGCCCAGCGCGAGGAAGAGATTCGCGCCACGTTAAAGCCCCCCGAATACAAAGACGAATTCGCTCGCGTCGAACGTGAAGAAGCGATCCAGGCCTGGCTGGAAGCCCATAAAGTCGCTGACGCCTGGAAGCTGGCCCCGCTCCTCGCCGATGCGAATTTTGCTGACACACATCTCGAAAGTTTTGCGTCAGCCGCTGGGGCTTCGCTCGGCCCGGAACTCACCAGGTTTGCGACCCTTCTCGAAATGGGACGCATCGCGAACGAACTCGAAAACAGCACGGCGCGCATCTCGGAGCTCATCAAGGCCATCAAGGAATATTCCTACATGGACCAGGCGCCCCTCCAGGAAGTGGACATCAAGCACAGCCTGGAAACCACCCTCACGATCATGAACCACAAATTGAAGCGCGGCATTTCCGTCACGCGCGAGTATGCCCCCGATCTCCCCAAAGTGATGGCTTATGGCAGCGAATTGAATCAGGTCTGGACCAACCTCATTGACAACGCCGCGGACGCCATGAAAAACAACGGAGAGCTCCTTGTGCGCGCCGTCCGCGAAAACGAATACGTGCTCGTCGAGATCGCCGACAACGGCCCGGGAATCCCTCCCGAGATCCAGTCACGCATCTTCGACCCGTTTTTTACGACCAAAGGAGTAGGCGAGGGTTCCGGGCTCGGCCTGGACCTCGTGCATCGCATCGTCCAAAAAATGCGCGGGTTTATCACCATCAAGTCCGTTCCCGGCGACACGCGGTTCCGCGTGCGCATTCCGATTCACGGCGCACTCTAAGTTCCCAGGAGGCCCACATGGCCGAAACGTGCACGCACCTCAATCAGATCCGGCCCGTCAAACCAAAGACCAAGGGATGCGAAGAATGCCTCAAGATGGGCGACACTTGGGTTCATCTGCGCTTGTGTCTGAGCTGCGGTCACGTCGGTTGTTGCGACTCCTCGAAAAACAAGCACGCCACAAAACATTTTCGCGCCGTGAAACATCCCGTCATCCGCTCGCTGGAACCGGGGGAGAACTGGATGTGGTGCTACGTGGACGAACTGATGTTCGAGTAAGAATAAAACTCAGCGCTTTTTCTTTGCGGGAATGAGAAGTGAAGCTAGCAGCGCGATCAGCAGTATGCCTCCTACTACTCCGAGGGAGACACTCACCGGAATGTGTACCCAGCGCTCGCCGATCATCTTTCCGCCAATAAACATCAGCACCAGCGCCAGTCCGGCGTCCAAATAGCGCAACCGGTCCAGAACCCCCGCCAGCAAAAAATACAGCGCACGAAGCCCCATAATCGCAAAAACATTCGAGGTGTACACGATAAACGGGTCGCGCGTGATGCCGAAAATGGCCGGAATCGAATCGATCGCCAGCGTCAAGTCCGTGATTTCCACAACCAGAAGAACAAGAAACAAGGGAGTGGCGAACAGCTTGCCCGCGTTGCGCACAAAAAAATGCTCACCCTCGTACGCGTGCGTCACGCGAAGATGCTTGCGCGCGAACCGGAATATCCTGCTTTTTTCAGGATGCACTTCCGTCTTCTTGGCGAGCACCATGTGCAGCCCGGCATAGACGAGAAACGCTCCCAGGAGATACATCACCCAGGAAAAGTGCTGGATCAGTTCCGCGCCCACCGCGATCATGATCCCGCGCATGACCAGCGCGCCGATCACACCCCACTCCAGCAGCCGGTGCTGAAACCGCTCATCCACCGCAAACGCGCGAAAAATCACCAGGAAGAGGAAAAGGTTGTCGACGCTTAAAGCCTTTTCGATCAGGTAGCCCGTAAAATATTCGAGCGCGGGTTGTTCGCCGTAGTAGTAGAGGACCGCCAGCCCGAAGAGCACCGAAATGCCAATCCAGCCGAAGCTCGCGATCGCGGCCTCGCGCACGCTGATCTTGTGCGCTTTGCGGTGGAACACGCGCAAATCGAGCGCAATCGTAATAAGCACGAAGACGTTGAACGCCAGCCATTGAAGCGGTGTGCCCATGGTCGTGGAGCTTAGCTGCACTAGGGATTGCTGCCGTGCGCGTCGGTGGAGTTCAAGTTCAACAGTTCGACTCGCGTCGTCTTGCCCGGCTGAATCACCACCGGCACATCCCAGCGCAACCGCATGTCGCCGGCGGCGGCATCCAGGTTGAGCGAGCTGATCCAGTAATTGCCCGGCGCGAGGCCTGAGACCAAACCTCGCCCGTCCAGGTCGGTGTCCGCCCTGGCAGCGAGGAACTTCGTCTGCGCGATGTCCGGCGCGGCGCGCTGCACCCGCTTGCGTCGTTCGTTCTGAATCGCCGCCCACTTTCTCTGCGGGTTGACGCCTTCCAGCTCCAGCTCCACTCCGGAAACCGTTTCCGGATGCGCCTGGATGAACTTCTTGAGTGCCGCCAGATATTCATTGACTTGCTTTTCGTACTTCTGGGAATTTCCCGTTTTGTCCGCGTCCGCATATTTTGGCTTGGGGATGCCGGAGGACACGCCGCCGCTGTTCGAGCGCTGATAAGCCAGCAAGAATTCCGGAACGTGAATGATGTCATCCGGCGTCATCGCTTTGTCCACATCGGGCAGCGTCAGATCCATGATGTCGTGGTTCTTCAGCCAGGCGCGAAGTTCGGGAGAAAGTTTGAGTCCTTCGATGAATGCATCCCGCGGAGGGATTGCATCCTTCTCTTCTACTTCCTTCACGATTTCCGCATAGCTCTTCGTCAGAATACAAAACGTAAACTGGCGAACCGGTTCCGGTCGCGCTGCCGTCGGCGTAATTCGCGCCACGAATTCCAGCGTCCCGGTCGTGCTTTGCGCGGACGCCCCGCCCGCGAGTCTCAAGGCCCACAGCACAACAGTGATGCTGAAAATGGCTGCTTTTCTCATGCAGGAATCGTAGCAGACTGCGGGGAAAGCCTGGAAGCGAAGAGAAAGAGTGTGCGCAAGGCTTTGGTAGCTCGAACCGATCAATGCCCGGCAAACAGCAGGAAAAATATCATGGCAGCTAGGCCGGCGAGAAGCAATCCGGCCGCGATGCGCCAGAGCAAGCTTGTGGGTGCGGAGGGGATTGGTCCGACTGGTCGTTTCGGAGGGCGCGGCGGATCGAGCACGCCAATGCCAGTGAATTTGCACGGAGGGCCGCCGCCGCGCGCAGACGAAGCTTGCGGCTCCAGCTCCGGTTCGTATTCAGCGAAATCGTGAGGCACTGAAACTGAATGTTACCCCCAGCCGCGCCAAGCGTCTAGAACAGCCGGAATACCGCTTCGACGGTCACCCAGGCTGGCACGGCGCGGCGCGATGCGTCCAGCGCCGGCACAAATTTCCAGCCGCGAATGGCCTGCACGGCCCGATCATCGAGTCCCAATCCAATTCCTTTCACAACGCGAATCTGCGACGCCCTGCCGTCCACGCCAACCAAAACCAGCAGCGTCACAACCCCTTGCAGCTTCGCCTCGCGCGCTTCGTCGGAGTATTGCGGATCCGGGCAATACGCGCATTTGGGCCACGTGACGCCCGGCCGGTACGGTCCCCGCGACACGCCCGTGCCCGCCTCTTCACCTGGAGACCTTCCGATGGAATCATCCGGACCGTCGCCAATCGTGTTGCCTTTTCCCCGGCCGGACGAATTGTTTCGATCTGGCATCCAAGGCAAGCCAATGTTGTCCACAGGCTTCAGCTCGCGCGGAGCCGAGGGGTCCAGAATCGTCGGCGGAATCGGCGGCTCCGGATTCTGGTTTTGTGGCAGCGTGGGTTTCAAGAACTGGATCGATGACCGCGGAGGAAGATTCCCCTGAGTCGGCGGGAGAAGATCATGTCCCGTGCCGCTCCCTCTCCCGCCATTAGGATCCTGGCCTCGAAGAATATCGAGCAGACCTGCAGGTACCGAAATGATGGGCGGAGTTTTTCCTCCAGTTGGAAGCGGATCGCGCTTAGAGCCGGGCGGGTGCACGGCAAGAATCATCGCAGCACAAACAATCGCGGCATGAATTACGGCGGAAACGCTCTGGGCGCGACCAGAGCGTGCGGACTTCTCCCATCGCAGCAAATGAATCGGCGCGCCGTTTGCCGAAGAAGGAAAAAGCGGCACTGCTGTGAAAAGCTGGCGAAGATTTTCACGAACACGCAGAAACCACGAATCGGACGAAGATTGCAGGGAAGTGAAACGCCCCGAAAGCGGATCGCGCATGGGCTGGCCTCCCCGCGCGCCTCAGATTGGCCCCGGCTCCTCGACGAGGCGAGCGGCGAATGCGTGTTGAGAATCCCAGTCCCTCAAATTGGTTGCCCGAAGAAATCGTTGGGAGATCACAGCAAGCAAGGAGTACGAAAAGAACTGCGCAAGAAAATAACCAGCAATGTTTGAATCGAAACGTATTTAGAAGAGCCGGAAAGTAACTTCGATCGGCACAATCGTTGCCACGGGCTTCCCGCTTGGTCCAGCCGCCGGCTTGCAACGCCACGTCTTCACCGCAGCCACGGCGTTTTCGTCCAGACCCATCCCGACTCCCTTGACGACGCGGATGTTGCTGATTTTTCCATCCAGGCCGATGATGCCTTCCACCACCACCGCGCCCTGGTATTTCACCTTGCGCGCTTCATCGGAATATTCCGGTGGAGGCTGGTAGAAACAAACTGGAATTCCGACTCCATTGATGCCCGCGCGGAAGACTCCGCCGCCCGTGCCACCGCCCTCGCCAGGTCCAAGACCGCCGCCCGACCCGCTGCCAATACCGGTGCCATTGCCATTTCCGAGAGAATCGGTGACGCCCTTGGCCAGGGGATCGCCGAAATTCGCCATGTTGGGACTGGGAACCTTCAAGTCCGGCGGACCCAGTAGGGAAGGGTCCATCGCCAGCTTGGGATTCAGATTCTCAATCTTTGCCTGAGGTGGCGTGAATTGCGTCCACTTGAACTTGGGGAGCTTCCCCTTCGACGTCGGAGTCAGGGTATGGTTGTTCGCCCCGCCTCCTCCGCCCGCCTTGTCAGCGCCCGCAGGCAGCTTTGCGACGTACGGCGAAATATCCAGCGGCGTCATGTCGATTTGTTTGTTTTTCGCTTCGGTGGAAGGCAAAACGCGCGTCAAGATCGGAATCACCAGCAATCCGAACAGCAACGCACCATGCAGGCCAAAAGCGATCGCCTGGCTCCAGCCAAACTTTTCATCCTTCGACCAGATTTCCTTCACCTTGATCGGCTTCACCGCGAAGGGCAGGGGCGCCTGCCTCGGAGGCGAGAAGAATTCCTTGATGCGTGTCCCAAACCCGCCGAAATTCGATCCCCAGGCGACGGCCAATCTGCTATTCACCGGACCTTTCGGAACTGGGCCGGAACTAAAGAAATCCTTGAGGTTGTCGCCTACACCCGCGCCAAACGACGTCTTCGTGAAAGGCGCGTCCGCGCGCTCGCGCACCTTGATAGGCCGTTCTATGAAGAACTGCTTCAGGTTCGACCAAAAATTATCGGGGATAAGAATATCCGGATTGACAAATTTCGGGACCGCCGAAGAAGGCACGGGAATCGCCGGCAGCGAGCCCGACACTCTCGGCCTCGTAATTTCAGGCGGCAGAAGGTTGATAAACTTGTGCGGCACCGTTTCCCTCTTACTTTAGACGCAAATCTCCGTAAATTGGTGCACCCATCCGATAAGATTCGCGCAGGCCGGGAAAGGTTGCGCGCCCCAACGGCTGACACCAGCCTGCATTCATTGTAACATACGTACTTACACTGCTTTCCGAAGTTTCTCACCGTACACCTGAACCACCGTACGGGAAGTTCGAACAACACTTTTGTTCGGTAAACACAGGCTAACGCACGAAAGCACGCACGCAAATCAGGAGTTATCCGAACGCTCAGACCAATGGCCGAACCACTCGAACTGAAGAAAACACTCAACCTTCCGAAAACCGAGTTCTCCATGAAGGCCGGTCTGCCTCAGAATGAGCCCAAGCAGCTCGAAGCTTGGTACGGCTCCAACATCTACGAGCGCATCCTCGAAGCCCGCAAAGGCAAGCCGCTCTTTGTCCTGCATGACGGCCCGCCCTACCCCACCGGGGAAATCCACCTGGGTACCGGTCTCAACAAAATTCTCAAAGATTTGGTCGTCCGGACCAGGAGCATGGCAGGGCATTACGCCCCGTACGTCCCCGGATGGGACTGCCACGGCCTGCCCATCGAAACGCAAGTGGAAAAAGAGCTTGGCGGAAAGGGAAAAGTTCCACCGGCTGAGTTTCGAAAGCTCTGCCGGCAATTTGCCACGCGCTACGTCGAGCAGCACAAGAAAGATTTCAAACGCCTTGGCATTTTCGGCCGCTGGAATGATCCCTATCTCACCATGAGCCATGAGTATGAGGCCACCATCGCCGGCGCTTTCCTCGATTTCATGGAGAAGGGCTACGTCTACCGTGGCCGCAAGCCCGTCTATTGGTGCATCCACGACTACACCGCGCTCGCCGAAGCCGAGGTCGAATATGAGGACCATACCAGCCCTTCGATCTGGGTGAAGTTTGGCGTCGTGGGCGGCGGCAAAGGCGATGCGTCGAGAATTGGCAGTGACGTAAGCGCTGTCATCTGGACCACCACGCCCTGGACGCTGCCTCATAATCGCGCCCTCACCTTTCATCCCGATTTCGATTACGCCGTTGTCGAAACCGAAAAAGGCGCGCTGCTCATCGCCGCGGACCGCGTCTCTGCTCTCCAGTCCGAGTGCGGCATCAAGGAAGCCAAAATTCGCGCCACGTTCAAGGGCCGCGATTTCGAAGGCATGAAATTCCAGCATCCGTTCGTGCCCATCCAGGTCCCCGGCATCCTCGCCGATTACGTCACCCTCGATCAGGGCAGCGGCATCGTTCACACCGCCCCCGGCCACGGCGCCGACGACTTTAATTCCGGCCAAAAATATGGCCTGGAAATCTACGCGCCGCTCGATGACCAAGGCGTCTACCTCGAGGGCCATATTTTTGGCCGGAATTAAAGTCGTCGGCGCCGTGGCCGGGGGCGGTGTGAACGATGACTTTAATTCCGG
>Ga0066665_10001818_pt1 | contig 10190 bp, 10 predicted proteins | sample GraSoiAngelo_114_FD_75175 | JGI IMG/M metagenome (GOLD analysis project Ga0066665, IMG submission 75175) | Grasslands soil microbial communities from the Angelo Coastal Reserve, California, USA - 14_0903_13_40cm | ecosystem: Environmental > Terrestrial > Soil > Grasslands | place: USA...
CCCCAGGCGGATAGATTGACTGGCTCGTCGAGATTCGGTGAGATTTTAGAAGAGGTGACCCATGAAAAGGATTCTCGCAGTCACGTTTTTCACGTTGATCTTGACCGGAACCCAATGTCAGATTGCCGCAGCCCAAGAAGGGTCGAAGCCGATTCCACCGTTCCAGATCTTCGATAATCGTTCGGTCTGTCAGTGCTAAAAATTGAGCGCAGAAAGAGGCTTTCGTATGACGATCAACAAGGGCATGAGAATTTCACGCCGGCAGATCGTGATCCTGTTCGCAACTTCGGTGTGGCTCATCGTGTCAACCGCCGGCTGTCAGCCGGCCCCTGACGTCCGTGAGGTTGACGACGCCGCGCTTCGATCGGCGGACGCGGATGCCGGCAACTGGATCACCTACGGCCGCACCTATTCGGAACAGCGCTTCAGCCCGTTACGCCAAATCGACGAGCAAAGCGTTGGTCGTCTCGGCCTGGCCTGGTCGCTGGATCGGTCGACGCTGCGCGGACTGGAAGCGACCTCCCTTGTGAAGGACGGCGTGCTGTACACGACCGGCGCGTGGAGCTTCGTGTACGCCGTCGATGCGCGAACGGGCCGCCTGCTCTGGACATATGATCCGGAGGTTCCCAAAGACCATGCCAAGTTCGTGTGCTGCGATGTTGTCAACCGCGGGCCGGCGCTCTACCGCGGGCGCGTGTATGTCGGCACGCTCGATGGCCGGCTCGTCGCAGTCGATGCGAAGAGGGGCACGCTCGTGTGGGAAATCCAAACGACACCCAAGGATGGGCCGTACGCGATCACCGGCGCGCCGCGCATCGCCAAGGGACGCGTGATCATCGGAAACGCCGGGTCGGAATATGCCGTGCGCGGCTCTGTCTCCGCGTACGACGCAGATACCGGAAAGCTCATCTGGCGCACATACACGGTGCCCGGCGATCCTTCGAAACCGTTCGAGTCCGAAGCGATGCAGCGAGCGGCGGCCACGTGGTCCGGCGAATGGTGGAAAGCGGGCGGCGGCGGCAGCGCGTGGGATCCGATCGTATACGACCCGGATCTCGATCTCGTCTTCTTTGGCACCGGCAACGGCGCGCCCTGGTATCCCGATCTGCGCAGCCAGGGAACGGGCGACAACCTCTACGTGTCGTCGATCATCGCGGTGCGCGCCGGCAGCGGCGAACAGGTCTGGCACTACCAGACCACGCCGGGCGACAGTTGGGACTACGACGCCACTCAGCCGCTCATGCTGGCGGATCTGACAATCGACGGCCGGCCGCGCCGCGTGATCATGCAAGCCAACAAAAACGGTTTCTTCTACGTCCTGGATCGCGAAACCGGACAGCTCATCTCGGCTCGCACGTTCACCCCGATTACCTGGGCGACGGGCATCGATGCCAAGGGCCGCCCCATTGAAGTCTCTGCGGCTCGACAGTTGAAGGACGCGACGATCGTCACGCCGCACCCGGAAGGCGGGCACAACTGGAATCCCATGTCATTCAATCCCACGACCGGGCTGGTGTACTTCCCTGTCGTGGATGCCGCGTTCATGCACGCCGTGGATCGCCAATCCCCGGTGAATGTCCGCTTCGTGACGATCGGATTGGACGTGCGGTACCGAGGCCCGGTTCTCGAAAAGTGGCTGGCGATGAAAAGTAGCGGATCGCTGGTGGCTTGGGACCCGGTAGCGCAGCGCGAGGTGTGGCGCGTCGAGCACCCGGACCCACAGAGCGGCGGAACGCTGAGCACCGCCGGCAACCTTGTCTTCCAGGGACGCGCCGATGGCAAGTTTCGCGCTTACCGCGCGACCGATGGCAAGGTGCTCTGGGAATTCGACAGCGGAATCGGCATCGCCGCGGGCCCGATGACATACACCGTTGGCGACACACAGTACGTTGCGGTATTGGCGGGTTGGGGCGGACCTTCTGTTCTCCAAAATGGGCCGCTTGGTAGCGGGAAGGTCGCGCCGGGACATCTCCTGGCATTCGCCCTCGGTGGCTCTGCAAGGCTGCCTCCCTACCAACAGCCGGCGAAGCCCGTTCCCATGCCCACCACACAGATCGCGGCAACACCAAAAGAGATCGAAGACGGACACATACTGTACGACACATTTTGCTCTAGCTGCCATGGCGGCAACGCCGCCAGCAGCGCCCTGGTCCCCGACCTGCGCTATGCCACGGCTACGACACACGGACTCTTCGAGCAGATCGTTCGGGACGGCGCGAAGGCAAAGACCGGCATGCCGTCGTTTGCAGACGACCTCACGTCCGCGCAAGTGCGGATGATTCAGGCCTACGTGCTCGACCGCGCGCGCCAGTCGGCGCAAGCCGCGGCCGCGACGAAGCGTTGATTCTGGACGGAGAATTTGGAGGTTTTGCTCACGACGAATTCCCGGAAAATCGATTGATCCTAAATTTGCTTATATCGATTTGGCTCCGGCCGTCAATCAGCAGGTCTGCGACGACCTCTCCAATCGCTGCCGAGTGTTTGAAACCATGTCCCGAGCATGGGGAAACGATAAGGACGCCCCGATTTTGGGGATGAAAATCGATCACAAATCCAGAATCCGGAGTGCTGGTGTATAAACAGACAGCCGCTCTAACGCATTTTTGACTCAAGCCGGGCAATCTCTCGCGAATGTAATTTCGATACATCTCGCTGATCTCTTCTTCATGGACCTTGCGATCGACGCCATCCGGGTCAGTATCCACAATGTGCTGTTCGGAAGCCACTTTGATTCCGCCGTCAGACGCGTCGATCGCGGGAAATCCGTAGATGAAATCGTCGTGATGGCCACCAAACTGCCAAATGAAGATTGGAAAGTTTCCGGGTCCGTAGGCGTCGATGGAATCCTTTGCCTCAAACCAGTAGAGGACTTGCCGGTAGACTTTGAAACACGGAGCCAGGTCCTGGCCAATGAATGGACCTATCCACGAACCTGCGGATACTACCAGCCTATCGGCAGTGTACCGGCCGGCAGATGTCTTGACCGTTACGCCATTGGCCGCCGGCAGAAATTCCAGCACCCTTTCGTTTTTGTGTATTTCTGCCCCGTGTTTTTCTGCCAAAGCAAGTTGGCTCTCGATGCATAGTTCTGGACGAAGAAAGCCCATGGCCGGCTCATAGTAGCCATGCTCATCGCCGGCCAGGTGGAACTGCGGGAAGCGGGACTGAATTTGATGCGCATCTAAAAGAGAGTGATCAATCCCGAATTTTTGGGCCGATCGAATCGTTTGGTTTAGAAAGCCGTTTGAACCGTGAAGAGACGCCTCCGATTTCGTACTGGCCATGATTAACCCGCCAGTGATGGAAAGGACTTGTTTCCCGGTAGAGGCTTCGATCTCGCGCCAGAGTTCATAAGATCTCAGCACCAGGGGAACATATTCTTCACCCTCGCCAATCGCTTGCCGGATAATTCTCGTGTCGCCATGGGATGATCCCAATTGATGAGGTGGCGAAAATTGGTCAATACCTAACACGCGTTTCCGCTTCTTTGCGAGCTGAAATACGGAGGCGCTGCCCATCGCACCCAAACCGAGCACAACCACGTCGAAACTTTTTGTCATTACCTCAGGGCTACTGCTTGTCCCAGGCGGTCACATTGTGGACCTTCTGGCCTTGAGCGTTGGTTCCTGTCGTTGTTTCCGTTCGCGTTTTTCCGTCACGCGCGTAAACGGCTCGAATTGTAGTCAACGCCTTACCGCCCTTCTTGTTGGTGATTTCGAGAGTGTAGTCGTCGATTTTCTTGACCGAGACGGCATCTCTAGCCGGATCCCCCTTGACCGGATAGTCCTTGCCGTCAAACTTCGCCGTCCATTCAAAGTGGGTCAGCTTGCCGTCGGCCTCGACTCGGTCGGCAACCACTTTCATTCCGCCGTCCACGGGATCGAGCTTGGCCGTCTGGCTCTTCAGCGCCGGCCCTGGACTAAACGTCGACTTGGCCGGATTCAGTTTCCAGGTTCCAATCATGTTCTTGGCGGCAGGCGCTTGAGCCAACAGGACCGAGCACAGTACGAACCACACACCAACAGCAATCCAAGTGCGTTTCATAAGGATCTCCTTTGTTGGAAGAGTTCTGAAGGTTGTATCGAAGCGCATCGCAATCGTCAAGCAATACAACGCCTGCGCTACGGTTTCCAGTTCAACGTCCGCATGTCACAGTGAGTCTTCTCAAAATGAGTCATTACCGAAAGGAGACTCCAATGCGGCGACTGATCGGAATTACACTTCTCGGGTTGTTTGCTGAAGGCAGACCGCGCGCCTTTCCCAGCAGATTGTTGGAATCGTCACAGTCCCTCACCTCATTTGCGATTTCCCCGTAGCCAACGGCCGCGAACGTCGTAATACTGTGTGGAATCCGAGCCATCCTCGACAGACAAGTCGAAGGTGGTCTCCTGGACCTGCTTCTGGGTCTGCTTGTCTTCCGCCGACGAACTCTTCGCATCACCGGCAAATCGGTCAAAGTTCAGGGTTGGGGCAGGCGGCCCCGTAAACAAGAACGACGTTGAACTCGTGGACTGCTGCCCTTGTGCCGTGGCAGTCAGGTTGAAAGTATAAGTCCCGGCTGGAAGAGACGACGATCCCGACAAAAGAAGGAAGCTTGTGTTCACACCGGGAAAGAAAGTCGTATCAAAGGATTGATCGAAGGCCGTGTTTTGACCGAGCATTAGCAGGTACCGGACCGTTCCCGCAACAGATGTGGTGAACGTGCTGTAGACCATGCGGGTGAGACTGATAAATTCGCCTGGAGAGTACAACGTGCGCGCGACGAAATTGTAGTCTGCGACGTGAAGGCGACGCACACTAATGCTCCGCGTGAGAATGGGAGGGATGTTGGCTACGGTGAACTGTGTGCTGAGCGTTGACGTCTTTGTCGTGTTGGTATTGTCCAGATAGGTTAGAGTGGCTTGAAACGTGTAGGTTCCAGTGACCGCACTTGAGCTCAGGCCTAACGGCAGAAAACCGAGGGACTGTCCAGTCGTAAGGTTCACTGCTAACTGCTGATCGGCCACGGAAGATGCGTTTGGACCGGTTACCGTATAGCGTATCGTCGCCGGTATCGTTACGGCAAAAAGACTGAGCCGGGAGACATACAGCCGGGTGTTACTCCCGGGCGTGAATCCGGCTCTCGGAACGCCGTCGCTGTCCGTAACGAAAACGGTATCGACGTCTGCGGTCTCAGTTGAGCTTGCAGGAGCGATGGTAATAGCGGTCCCCTTGCTCGACGTGGTCCCTCCCGCAGTCAATCTCGCGAAGAAGGCATAAATTCCGAGCGGCGAAGAAGCCGGTAGAGTAACGTCGATAGTACGGCTGGAAAGTCCACTCGATACGGCATAACTCAGCGATCCGATTCCGGCAATGAAGCCGCCGGGACCGATGAGTTGGTAGTTCAGCGCCGCATCGGCAACCGGACTTACGAAATTCGATGTTAGTACCACGAAACGGGCAACATCTCCAGGCCGAAAGGCAACCCGGAAAAGATCGAGCGTGGACGTCGAAAATGGAGCCTCTTGTACCAAGCCTGGCGTTGTCGTACCGCCGGTCACATCAAAGACACCGGACTTGGTGACTGTCTGTTTTTGATAGCTCAGCGTGGCAGTAAGCGTGTACTGGCCGTTCAATGCATTGGATGGAATGAAACTGGAGAACGGCAAGTCGATGGAGCCGACTGGCAATGTCAAGGAGGTCGACGTAGTCAGCATGACCTGTCCTCGAGGATCTTTCACGTCATACGTCATTTGCCCCGATACGGATGCGCCAGAGGAATTTGTAACCGTCGCAACATAGACAATAGTGTCCTGAGGCCTAAACTGTCCTTTGGAATTCGTTCCATCGGTAAAAGTGACGCGATCCAGAGTTATTGGAGCAGTCGTTCCGCCACCCGACGGAGGTGCAAATGTACTGGTGGATGACAGCGCAAATCCCTGCACGTTCGCTAGTATCGGGAAGATGGAATGGCAGAAGAGCTCAAAACCGTACAGCGAGATGCCGTTGGTGGTCCGAACGAACACAAAACCGCCGTCAACGGAGCGCTGCAGGACTTGGGGCACGAGCTCGGACAATAAAGCCGACCTTCGACTGCCGCCAGCTAACGAAAACGTCGCGGGGGAACCCACCAGTTGCCCGCTGGAATCGATCGCAAACACCTCGACACTGGCCGCGACCGGATTTGTGTTCAGGAGAGCGACACCGGTGTACCAAGGTGCAAGACTCGCAATGTGGCCGAAGAAGAAACGATTGGCGCCCACCGACTGCGACGGCACTGTGGCCAACGATCCGGCCGCCGAATCTTGATACGCCACCACGCCTGCCAAAGGCCCGGAGCCGTAAACCCGAAGCCATCCGGCAGTAAGGACGTTTGCCGAAAGGTCAAAGAGCCGGCCGACAGAATCCCCCAGGGAGGCACGTGGAGCGAGAGTTCGCTGGATCGTTACGGGCGCACCGCCATCTGGCGTGAAAATGATCGATACTGTTTGCGATGCCGCCGCGAGGTTTGAAACACCGATAAAGGTCGTCCAATTCGAACTTCCCTGAGCTCCGATTGGTGCGAAGGGGAACAAGAGATCCGAAGGAGCACCCAGTATCGGAACAGCGTTCGTCACGGCAATATCCCGCCTACCTGACAACTTCGAGGTGATGGACGCGCTGATCTGGACATCGGCACTGAGCGACACGAGGTCGATGTTATCGTCGTCATTGGCATCACCCAAACGAAGCGAGAACGGTTGAAACCGCGCTAGCGCCACCGAGCGTGTGTGGAGTGTTCCACCATTAGCGTCGTGAAGCGTGATCTGGACGGTTCCGGCCTGGGAGGCCGTGTTCACAATATGAATCACGTCTTCGCGCGAAAAATCGATCACAGCAAGTTGCGTAGATTCCGGAGCAGGGCCGGTCCCCTCAGAAACGGTCGCAAAGTCACCAACCAGCTCGAAACCTTGTAATTCGGAGCTGGAGCTCGTCACTTGGACCCAGCCACTCGCATTTGCAGAAGTGAAAATATCAGAACCTAGTTTGGCGACTTGACCTCCCGCCGGAACACTCAGACCTGACGAACCTGCAATCTGGCCGTCGATACCATAAAAAGTGAAGTTGGCCACGACCGGCGAAGACGCGGTGTTCACCAAACCAAAACCGGTCGTTCTTAGTTCCTGCAACGGAAGTACCCTCGGGAAGTTCAGCCGCGATTGAGCTTCCGCCGACCCTGCAAGCAAAAGCACCAACACAAAACCAACTAGTGGTCTGTGCACCATGAGTAACCGTCCTCGGTTAGACGGATTTGTGCACTAGTTGAAGAGGAATGTCAACCGAAGAATCAGGAATCCCGCTTGCCGGACTAACCGACAAGTAGGGTTCAGTACCGATCATTCACCGACAGACGCGCCTTGTTCGAGGTCCGTTTCCCCACTTTGGCGCCGTCAGCGGTTCCGGGTTGACCACGACTGCTCTTGGAAGAATGCGACCGGCAAAAAACTCGCCCGCAACGGGCGCACGCCGGTATAGTATGTGCTCGTTCTGGACCACCCAAACTAGAAGTCCCGGATTACGACAAGACGGGAAGCTTGGGCTCGCGCAAAAATAACTCGGCAGAATGCAGGCTCGGGAGGATCTGACCAATGTTCAATTCTCAATTCTCATCCGAAAGGAGAAGCGGCGGCATGTGTACGAGCCGGCCTGCAAGACTAATGAGCCTTGCTGCGAATTCAATGAGTCGTTCTTCGAATTGGTCCGACAGTCGATCTTGTCTTGCATCGGTGGAACATTTCGCAATCCGACATCCATTTCGGATGAGAATTAAGCATTGGGAATTGAGCATTGGTCAGATCCCCGGTCGATTCAGGTAGCGGATTCTGCCAAGTTATTTTTGTGCGCGCCCTTAGGAGGATTAATTATGCGCCTGATTCCGCTCATCGTGGCAGCGTTAAGCCTGTTTATTTCGGGCTCTTCCTTCGCGCAAGAATGGATCGAGTATGCCAGCCGGGCAGATCTCTTCACCGTAAATTTCCCGGGTGAACCCAAGGTGCAGAGCATCACCTACACCACGGAATATGGCATCACCTTACCGGGGCATGTCTATAGCTACGAGGATGGCCCGAACCGCTACTCCGTCACAGCGGTCGACTACGCGGATGCCCCTAAAATACACGCAGAGCGGTCCAAGAAGTGCCAAGCTACTGGGGCGTATCCGGACGTCTGCACCGACCACGCGCAGGCCGATTTGCGAGGAGCGGTTGTCTATGCGTCGTGGAAATTCTTTCAAAGAGACGCCAAGGTTACGGATTATGCGGTTTATAACGCGGACCGAGTCGAAGGACATCGGCTGCAACTCACCAACGCCGACGGATCCCGTACCTTTGCGGTGATCCATATGCACGAAAACCGTCTCTATATGGTGGAGGGAACCGTACCCAAAGGTGCACCACAACCGGCACTGTTTCAGCAATCGCTGGGATTCATCGACAAGGAGGGAAAGAGAATTCGCTACAACTCCGTCTACTCCAACGGATACCCACCTCCGCCCCGCCAGAGATGACCGTGTTTGTCCTCAATATGAAATCGGCGACCGCCGATATGCAACCGCCGACATCGATGCGCATTGAGCCATTATGGATCAGAGCCAATTCACCAGTGTACGTCAAAACTCGGCTATAATCCTTCCCTCCTTTTTTCCAAATATTACGAGCACGTAAGGAGGCTTGGGAGGATAGATAAAATGATGCGCTTGATTCCATCGGGCCCGGCAGCGATTCGCTGCGCACTAAGCGTGGTAGTGTGCATCTGTGCGCTCGCCGGAGCGTTTTCGCTAACCGGGCAGTCCCAGTTACGACCGGTCACAGAAGGGGTGTACTCCGCCGGGCAGGCGGCGCGCGGCCAGGAGATTTACCAAGCCCAATGCGCGGAATGTCACGGCAACGCGATGGAAGGCACCATCGGACCCCCGCTGGCCGGGGATAGCTTCATCTCGAACTGGAGCGCGCGTCCACTGGCGACTTTCGTCGACAAGATTCAGAAGACAATGCCCTTCAACCTGCCCGCGACGCTTTCTCGGCAGCAATCAATCGACCTCGCGGCTTACATTCTGCAGACCGGCAAGTTCCCCGCTGGACAAGCCGAACTGAGCGACGCCATGCTGGCGCAGATTGCGTTCCCCACCGCGCGAACCTCTCTTGCGCCCGCCGCCACCTCTGCTAGTGCGCCACTCCCCCCGCCGGAAGGAAACCTGGCCGAGGTGATGAGAGCCATCGCCTTTCCCAATGCGAATATCATATTCAACCTTCAGCTCAAGGATCCCGCTGCCCAGCCGAAAAAGGCGCCGGCCGCCTCACCTTTTGACTATGTCGAGTGGGGATCCACGGTTTATCCCGGATGGCTGGCTGTCGATCAGGCCGCCGTTGCCATCGCCGAGTCCGCTCCCCTGCTCTTGACGCCCGGACGGCGGTGTCAGAACGGCCGGTCCGTCCCCGTGGATCGCGCCGACTGGAAACAGTACGTTGCGGCACTCGCGGAAGTAGGAAGGATCGCTCATCGGGCATCACAGGCCAGGAATTACGAGGCCTTCGGCGATATCAGCGAGAAACTGAACGACGCGTGTGCGAACTGCCACAAGGTTTATCGCGACAAGGGCGGCAGCGAGGGGAGTGGTGCCGCACGGTGCCAGTGAAGCCTCTACCGACGCGCCGGTTCAAGCTGAAAATTCTGTTGCGCGGCTCCTTTTTTTGTCGGATTATGACGACGCGGGAAGCCCTTGGGGGATAAATAAATCATGCGCCTGATGCCGCTCATTTCGGCAGCCCTGGCTGTATTTATTTCCGGACCTTCGTTCGCCCAAGAATGGATCGAGTTTGCCAGTCGAGAAGATCGCTTCACGTGCAATTTCCCGAGTCAACCGAAGGTAACGGAAACCACCTACAGATCGGAATATGGGGCCGATCTGCCGGCCCGCGTCTATAGCGCCACGCAAGGCCAGAGCCGTTACTCCGTGACGGTGGTCGATTACAACCAAGCCCAACGAATACTCACCGAAAAAGCCAAGAACTGCCCACCGGGCGCCGAAACTTGCAGCGGCGGACCCGGCGCTACCGGTGAGGGGTACTGGAAGAATGATGTACGCGGCGCGATCGTCTATGCATCGTGGCAGTTCATGCAACGGGACGCCAAGCTGACGCACTTCCTGTGGAATTTCATCGACCTCGTCGAAG
>Ga0066665_10001819_pt1 | contig 10182 bp, 9 predicted proteins | sample GraSoiAngelo_114_FD_75175 | JGI IMG/M metagenome (GOLD analysis project Ga0066665, IMG submission 75175) | Grasslands soil microbial communities from the Angelo Coastal Reserve, California, USA - 14_0903_13_40cm | ecosystem: Environmental > Terrestrial > Soil > Grasslands | place: USA...
ATTCGTCGCCTCGCCGCGGCACGCGGATGGCATCCTCGTCACAGGGCCCGTCACGGTCAACATGAGGACCGCCCTCGAGAAAACCTATGACGCCGTGCCCGAACCGAAGGTTGTGATCGCGCTCGGCACGGCGGCGATTTCGGGCGCGCCCTTCGCGGGAAACCCGGAGGTTCTGGGTGGAATCGAGAAGCTGGTGCCGGTGGATCTCTATGTTCCCGGCCATCCCCCGCACCCGCTGACGCTCCTGGATGGTCTGCTCCGCCTCCTGGGACGTCTCCGCGGAACATGATCGTTTGGGCGCGTGTTTCTGAGACGGCTACTTGGTCAGCGGGATCCCGGGGCCGAGTACGGCGATGAAGACGAACGCCGTCAGGGCCCCGGCGATGACCCAGCGAAAGCTGGTCCGAAGGGCCGCCGCTGCGGGAGCGGAACCGCCCGCGAGCCCGTGGACGATTCCCGGAACGAACAGCATTCCCATCATGGCCCCAAAGCCGCTGCTCGCGCCCGACGTCAGGACCAGGCTCGGGTCGATTGAGTTGCGCGCGGCGCCGGCCACGAGAAGGAGCCCGCCCGCTATGTAGGCGACGATCACCGGGCGGCGAACATCCCCCAGGGCGAGCTGTCCGCTTCGAACGAAGCCGCCCAGGGTAGTCGCCGAGAGAGAAACCGAGCGCGCATACGCCGCGATCCCCACCACACCCATGATCGTCCGCCACAGCCAGTGAGGTCTGCCGCCCTCGATCACGACCGCCCAGTCCCCGATGTTCAAGATACTGGAGAAAAGGAGGTACCCGGTCCCGTTGAGTAGATTGAGCGTGGCTAGGAGCCAGAGGAAGTAACCCGTGAGGCCGAAGGGCTGTCTGCGCCCGACCAGCGCGAGGAGGACCACGCCCACGGCCACGTTGACGATCGCGCCTGCCGAAGCGACGAACCGGTTGGAAGCCGACGTCTGAAGCGCCACCGTCGAGAGGGAGAGGGCCTTGACCCCCGGTGTCAGCGCGCATGCCACGCCATGTCCGAGGACCTCGTGGATCATGTCGCACATCGCGTACGCGACCACCGCGACGGAAACGATGGTCAGGAGACTGGACCGCGCCGGATGTTCGACCTGGACGTCCAGGATGCCCGCCTCCTCTGACTACGCCTCTACTGCGACCAGCCGAGCTCCTTGGCACGGGCGAGCGCCCGTTCCGACTTCTTCCGGTCCCCCAGCTCGTTCCACGCCACGCCGAGGTTGTACTCCAGTAATCTCGTCTCTCCGAACCGGGCCACCCCCTTCTCCAGCGTCTCGACCGCGGCGCGATGCTGCCCGTTCAGGATCTGTGCGTAGCCGAGATTCTCGTAGAAGGCCACCTTCGTCGAATCGAGCTGGACCACGCGAGCGAGATACTCGGTCGCCTTTGGATAATCGTGCGCGCTCTTGGCGAAGAACAGGCCCACGTCGGACCAGAGCTGCGCGTCCCGCGGATGCGCCCGGGCGAGCTCCTCGCGGACGCGAATCGACTCGCCGATCCGACCCGCCTTGAACAGATAGCTCGCCTCCAGGAGCCCCGCCTCCACCTCGCCAGGCTTCAGCGAGCGATACCGCCGGATGCTCTCCAGCGCGGTCTTGAGATCGCCGATCTGATCGGACGTGAGCGCGAGATTTCGATAGGCGATCGCCTTGTCCGGCTCGAGGGCGACGACGTGCCGGTAGCATTCGATCGCTTCCGCCGCGCGTTCCTTGCCCTCCCCCGCCAGCAGATTCCCCAACCCGAACCAGGCAAGACTGTGCTCGGGGTAGATCCGGAGGGCCCTCTTGAAGTGCCGGACGGCATCCTCCATCAGTCCCCGATGCGCCGCCGGGTCCTTCTTCTTGTTGGCCTCCTCTTCCAGGATGGAGGCCACGGCGGCCTGGATCTTTGCGGAATTTGGAGCGACCTTGATGTCCGTCGTGAACAGCGTGTAGTTGTCCTTCCAGGCGAAATTGCGCAAGACGGTCTTCACGGAAAACGCCGCGCAGACCAGGATCAAGAAGCCCGCGGCGGCGCGCGGCCCCGCCTTCCCTGCCAGCTTCTCGAACAGGGCCCGCGCCCCGAATACGGCGGAGATCGCGAGCCCGAGCGACGGAGTGTAGAGGAACCGCTCGGCCATCGTCGTGCCGATGGAAAAGAACAGGTTGGAGACGATGGAGAAGCTGATCGCGAAGAAGAGAAGCCCGAAGGCGATCGGGTTCCGGTCGCGAATGCCCGCGAAGGCGAGCACCGCGAGGCCGAGCGTGATCAGGACCGGCAGGAAGCTCGCAGGGTCCCCGAGATGGGTCAGTGGAACCTGATTGTAGTAATAGTCGCTCGAGAGCGGGTGGGGGAAGAGAAAGAGCCGGAGGTAGATTCCGACGGTCTTGAAGATCGTGGCCACGCGCTGCTCGAGGGTGGCATAGGTGAACGGGTCGTTGAGCAGATCCCCGGTGCGCACGATCTTCATCGGCCCGGCAAAGATCCCCCGGACGGCGAAATACCCGGCGAGCGGGACCACCATGGTGACGAAGACCGTCCCGAGGCGTCGTGCATCCAGCTTTCGAAAGAACCAGATGCCGAGCGGAATGATGAGGAGGAAGGGAATCAAGGTCTCCTTGGACAGAAGGCCCAGGAGATAGAGCAGGGCTCCGGCCGCAAGGTACAGGACGCTCCGGCCTCCGGGCCGCTCGCAATAGCTCAGGAACGCGTGGAACGCCAGGACGCCGAAGATCAGGCCCAGGATCTCATCCCTGCTCTTGATGTTCGCGACGACCTCCGTGTGGAGCGGATGCGTCATGAAGAGGAGCGTGATGAGAAACGGGGGCGCCATCCACCAGCGCGTCTTCGGATCGGGCGGCAGGAGCCGTAGCAGGAGGAGGTAGATGAGCGCGCCGGTGAGCCCGTAGAGAATCAGATTGATCGCGTGGCCGATCGCCGGGTTCAGCCCCGCCACCTGGTATTCCAGAGCGAACGTGGCGATCGAGAGCGGCCGGTACCGGCCCCCGCTCACGAGACTCTTCTTTTCCTGGAAGAAGCCCTGGAAGCTGTCGTGACTGAAGATGTCCGGGATGCCGCGAATCCCGCTCTTCGTGTAGACGTTGTCGGTGATGAACAGGGTGTCGTCCACCGCATAGCCGTTCCGGATCGTGTTCGCGTAGAGCGGGATCGCAAGGAGAAAGAAGAACAGGGCGACGAGGGTTCGGCGGGGCACGCCCGTCCCGGAACCTCGGGGAGGGGTGCGGGTGGTGCCTGGAGGACGCGCCGGCATTCGGCGACCGCCCGGCTAGCGGCCGACGGCCTGAGCTTGGCGCGGATTCACGTGACGGCGCACGTTTTCGTCGCGCCCCGAGCCCACCGAGACGAGGCGGACGGGAACTCCGGCCAGCTCTTCGAGGCGATCGAGGTACCGCCGCGCCTCGCGCGGGAGATCGTCCCATTGGCGCGCGGAAGACGTGGGCGCGCTCCATCCGGAAAACCCCTCCGAGATGGGACGGGCGGCGTTCAGCTCCGCGAGCGACTCCGGCATCTCCGAGACGCGCCGCTTTCCGATCTCGTATTCCACGACGATCTTGATCTCGGGCATCTTGTCCAGCACGTCGAGCTTCGTGATCACGAGCTGCGTGAGCCCGTTCACGCGCACCGCGTGCCGGATGGCCACGACGTCGAACCAGCCGCAGCGCCGGGGACGCCCGGTCGTGACGCCGTACTCCTTCCCTTCCTCGCGCAGCCGCTCCGCCAGGTCTCCTTCGAGCTCCGAGGGGAACGGGCCGTTTCCGACGCGCGTCGCGTACGCCTTCGCGACGCCGATCACATCCGTGATCTTGGTCGGTCCGATTCCGACGCCGGTGCAGGCGCCCCCCGCGACCGCGCTGGAGGAGGTCACGTAGGGATACGTCCCGTGATCCAGATCCAGATGGGTTCCCTGCGCTCCTTCGAGCAGCACGCGCTTTCCGCCCCGGATCGCCGCGTCCACGGCGTGGGAGACGTTCACGGCCATGGAGCGCAGGAGCTCGTCGTCCTTCGCGAACCGCGCGAGCACGGCCTCGAGCGGTTCGAGGTTCACGTCGCTGCCCAGGAGCTTCAGCGTGCGCTCCCGGAGCCGGCGCACGCGCTCCTCGCGGATCTCGGGATCCAGGAGATCGGCCACGCGCAGGCCCACGCGCCCCGCCTTGTCGGTATACGCGGGGCCGATCCCGCGCCCGGTCGTGCCGATGCGGGCGCGCTCCGGTCCGGCTTCGGTGAGCCGCTCGATCGCGCGGTGGTCGGACAGGATCAGATGGGCCGAGAGGGACACGAAGAGGCGGCCGTCCACGCGAATCCCCTGCTGGATCAGCTTTTCCCGCTCCTGGCGGAGCGCGTCGCAATCCACCACGACGCCATTTCCAATGTAGCAGAGAGTGTTCGGGCGAAGGATGCCGGACGGGATGAGATGGAGGATGAAGGTCTGATCCCCCACGACGACGGTGTGCCCGGCGTTCGGGCCGCCCTGGTAGCGGGCCACCACGTCGGCTTCCTCGCTCAGGAGATCGACGATCTTCCCTTTTCCCTCGTCACCCCACTGGGCGCCTACCACGACGCGGCAGGACATCGCCATCACCTCCAAACGAAAAGACCGCGAGCTTCGGCCCTCGCGGCGGACGGAAGAAGATAGCAGGAGCCACTCCGGGCGTCAAACGCTCTTCTGGCCCAGGAACCTCTTCGCGCTCTCGCGGAGCACCCGGGCGCACGTGACCACCGAGGAGGCATCGACCCACTCGACTGTCTCGTGCGCACCCGCTCCGGCGGGACCGTAGTTCACGCTGGGAATGCCGGCGCCGGCGAAAATCGCGGCGTCCATCCAGTAGCCGACGCCGGTCTCCTCGGGCGTCGTTCCCACCACCGAGGATACGGACTCGCGCACGCTCCGGGCGATGGGCGCGTCGCGGTCGGTGAGGAGCGGAGTGCGGGAGAAGCGGAGCGTCACCTCCGCCTCCGGATCGATCCCGAGGGCGATTCCCCGGATCTCCTCCATCGCCTTCTCTGGAGTCTCGTCCGGCAACGTGCGCCGCTCGATCTCGAGATGACACCGTGGAGCGTAGGTCGAGATCCCGACTCCCCCGGTGATGAGGGCGCAATGCATCGAGGATGGGCCCACGAGAGGATGAACGCGCTTGCGGAGCTCCCGGGAATCGAACTCCTCGATCGCCGCGATGATGCGTCCCATCGTCCCGATCGCGCTCTTCCCCAGGTCCCACCGGCTGCCGTGGGCGGCGCGCCCCTTCGTGACGAGGTCGATCCAGAGGAATCCCTTGTGGGCGAGCACGAGCTTACCCTCGCTTCCCTCGGTCAGGATGCAGCCGTCCGCGCGGTGGCGCTGGACGAAGTGCTCGGCGCCGCGGCTCTCGTATTCCTCGTCGGAGACGAGCGCCACCAGGACGGTTCCCTGGATCGCTTCGCGTGCGAGCGCGGCCGCGGCGCACATGACGGCGGCGACGCCGCTCTTCATGTCGTAGGCGCCCCGGCCGTAAACGCGTCCGTCCCGGATCGATGGCGTATAGGGCGCGGTCATGCCCGCGACCCCGACCGTGTCGAGATGGGCGCAGAGCACGAGCGTCTTCCCGGAGCCGCTTCCGGTCTCGCCGACGGCATTGGGACGCCCCGGAGCGGCTTCCTCGAGCCGTGCGCGGACGCCGTGCTCTTCGAGCCACTTCACCGAGAAGGTGGCGATCGCCTTCTCCCCGGGCGCGTCGCCGTCCCCGAGCGCAGGATTGACCGAGGGGATGCGAATGAGATCGCACAGGAGTCCCAGGACGGAGTTCTTCCCGAGCGGATCCGCCCTCATGAGCCCTTTCGGGACGGCGGCGTTCCGAACGCAGACGACTCCTTCGAGGCTTCCTGCTCCCGGAGCCAGGGAAGGAGAACATTCTGGCTGATCTTCCAGTTGGCCTCGAGCAGGCGGGCCGCCGGGTCCAGGTTCCCTTCGCGCAGGGCGCGAAGGATGGCCCGGTGCTGCTCGGCCGATCGGATGATTCTTCCCGAGTGTCTCATGTACGCGCTCTCGTAGCGCTGGGCGTGATACTTCAGCGTGCGGATCGTCTCGAGAAGCCGCGGATTGTCGCACCGGGAGAGAAGCGGGCGGATCCAAGGAACCCGTTCATTATACACAGTATACAGCCTGAGCCCATAGAAATTCAACAGGCGTCGGGCGAGCATGCGGGGCAGACCGAACAAGCCCCAGGAGGTGCCGTTTGACGGAGTGCAGCGCGCTCCTTAGCCTCATGGGAGGGGCCGGGCTGCAATTCAAGGAGGAGGCTCATGAGCACACCCCCCGCGACCCAGGTGCGCGTCACCCGCCGCTTCGCGTCCCCTCCGGAGCGTGTTTTCGACGCTTGGCTCGATCCGCAAAGGGCGCGAACATTCCTGTTTTCGACCCCCGCCGGTGAGATCGTCCGGGCCGAGATCGATCCGCGTGTCGGTGGTACGTTTCGCATCGTGGACCGGCGCCAGGGCAAGGACGTCGAGCACGTCGGCACGTATCTCGAGCTCGAACGGCCCCGGCGCATGGCATTCGAATACTCCGCGGACCACTCGGACCGGAGCCGGGTGAGCCTGGACGTCGTCCCCTCAGGCTCCGGAAGCGGGGTCACGCTGGTCCACGAGCTCCATCCGAAATGGGCGGACTTCGCCGAACGCGCGCACGCGGCCTGGACGATGATGCTGGAGAAGCTGGCGGCGACCCTCGGCGAAGGCGCGCCGGGCACCGGAGGGTCCCCCTCTCGAGCCGCGTAGAGCGACGCTAGATGCGCCCGCCGTTCGAGCGGAAGATTCCGACGAAGATCTGGAGCGCTTCGTCGAGACCGTTCGCGGTGGGTGCCTGGGGCAGACGCTGGCGCAGCGCGGGCACCGGCCTGTAGAGGATGGGGTAGTCCGCGGATTCCAGGAGCGACAGGTCGTTCAGGCTGTCTCCCATGCCGATGACCTTGAAGCCGGCGCTTTTCATCCCCTGGACGACGCGCGCCTTCTGGCCGCGGATCCGGAGCTTCCATCCCGCGATCCGGCCTTGCGCGTCCACCTCGAATTGATTCGCGAACAGATTGTATCCGCCGAGCCGCTCCACGACGGGTTCTGCGAACTCGTGGAAGGTATCCGAGATGATCATGACCTGGCAGCGGCGCCGGATCCGGTCGAGGAACTCGTGCGACCCCAGATAGGGGCGCACATCGTGCGCGACTTCTTGCAGCCGCGCGAGCGTGAGTCCGGCGCGGTTCAGCGCTTCGACGCGGCGCCGCATCAGCTCTTCGAAATCGGCGACGTCGCGCGTGGTGAGATGCAGCTCCTCCACTCGGAAGTGGTCCCCGAGGTGGGGCCAGATCTCGGGAGCGAGCACGCCTTCAAGGTCGATCGCGGCGATCATGGGGCCGGGATCATAGCAAAAGAGCGAGGGGAAGCGTTGCCGCTTCCCCTCGAAGACTCCGGTGGACTGTTGGGATTCGCCAGCAGGCACCAGGCTAGGGCGCTCTAGAAGCCGCTAGCTACAGCCACCTCCGCAGTACAGTACAGCCGATCTGCCACATTTGTGCACTGGACCACCTCCTTTCCGCGATGCGGGAATGCTCGCGCCGGGCCGGCCAGGCTGTCAACGGATATCTTGACTGAGGCCGGCGAAATCGAGACCATCTTGGGGATCCTGGGCAAGGGAAGCGAGATCGAGGTGCGCTTGCCCGCATCGGATGCGCCCGTGCCCGTGCGCTCGGACGCACCCGAGCCACTCCGCGTGGGCTGACCTACCGGATCGCGCCACTCTCCCGGAGCTTTCCCAGCAGGAGCTTCACGATCTCCTCCCCCACCTTCTCCTGAGCTTCCACGGTCGCCGCTCCGATGTGTGGAGTCGCGACCACGTCGTCCCGGAGCGGAAGCGGGGAGGATCGGGGAGGCTCTTCCTCGAAGACGTCGAAGACCGCACCCGCCAGGCGCCCCTGGTCCAGCGCCTCGAGCACCGCCCCCTCGTCCACGAGCCCCCCGCGCGCCACGTTGACGAGCACGGCCCCTCGCGGAAGCCGCGAGATTTCGGCGGCACCGATCATTCCCCGGGTCTCCCTGGAGAGCGGAACGTGAAGGGTCAGGATCTCGGAACGCGGGAGGAGATCGTTCAGGGGCAGCGACTCCACCTCGAAATCGCGCATCGTGTCGTCCGGAAGCAAGGGATCGTAACCCACGCACTTCATCTCGAAGCCGATCGCGCGCTGGGCCACCGCGCGGCCGATCTGCCCCAGTCCCACGATCCCGACCGTCTTCCCGCGGAGCTCGCGCCCCTTGAAGCGCGACTTGTCCCACTCGCCGCGCTTGAGGGATCGGTCCGCGGCCGGGATCTGGCGGAAGAGCCCGAGCAAGAGCCCGAACACAAGCTCCGCCACGGCCACGGCGTTCGCGCCGGGGACGTTCAGGACGCCCACCCCCCGCTCCCGGGCCGCCTCCCCGTCGATGTTGTCGATGCCCGCGCCCGCCCGCGCGACCCAGCGCAACTTGGGAGCCGCCTCGATCAGACGCCGCGTCACCTTGGTGGCGCCGCGAACGACCCAGGCGTCGATGTCGCTGACGAGAGGAAGGAGCTCGGTCTCGGAGAGGCCGTAGTGCTCGTCCACGCGGATCCCGGGCGTCTCGCGGAGGATCGCGACGGCGGGCTCGGAGAGTGGATCGCTGACGAGAACCTTAACCGACACGCGCGGCCGCGGAGGCCTGGGACTTGCGGAAGGATTCCTGTGCGGCGCGCAAGCCCGCTCCCGGCGTGATGCTCGCGCCGTGATCGAGGAGCGCGGATTCGAAGGCCTGGACGAGCCTCGAGATGTCCCCTTCGTCGTAGTAGCCGATGTGTCCCAGCCGGAAGATCTTTCCCTTCAGCCGGTCCTGCCCGCCCGCGATCTTCACGCCGTAGCGGCGCTCCATCGTCTTCAAGACCGCGCCCGAGTCGACGCCCTGCGGCACCGTGACCGCCGTGAGCGTGTTCGAGGGCACCTCCGCGAAGAGCGCGAGCCCCAGGGCGCGAACCGCCTGCCGCGTGGCGTCGGCGTTTCGCTGGTGCCTGAGGAAGACCTTCTCGCGCCCCTCCGCCGCGAGGAGCAGCATGGCCGCGCGCGCCGCGAGGACGAGGCTGATCGCGGGGGTGAAGGGCGTATCCCCCGCCTCGAGCGCCGTGCGGGCCTTGGCGAGGTTCCAGTAGAACTTGGGCAGCTTCGATTCCTTCACCAGCTCCCAGCCCCGCGGGCTGAAGCACACGAACCCGAGCCCCGGGGGAATCATCATGCCCTTCTGGGAGCCCCACACCACGCCGTCCAGATCGGACCGATCGAAGTGGAGGTCGTAGACGCCGTAGCTTGTGATCGCGTCGACCACGGTCGCCACGCCGCGCTTCTTCGCGGCTCGCGCCATGTCGTGGATCGGAAAGAGCGCTCCGGTCGAGGTTTCGCTGTGGGTGAGGAAGATCACCTTGGCCTTGGGATGGGCCGCGAGCGCCGACTCCACTTCCTCCACGGTCGCCACGCGTCCCCACTCGACGCTCACCGTGTGCACGGTGACGCCGTACGCCTGGCAGATGGCGCGCCAGCGGTCGCCGAACTTTCCTCCCTCGACGACGATCGCCTCCTCCCCCGCGGAGAGGAGATTCACGGCGGCCGCTTCCATGGCGCCCGAGCCCGAGCACGCCAGCGTGAGGGCGGGCTGGGTGGTGCCGAGGTGCTCCTGCATGAGGCGCGTGGTCTCGAGGAAGTACTGGCGGTATTCGTCCGTGCGATGGTGGATGAGCGGCCTCGCCATCGCCTCCAGCACTTCGGACGGGACTTCGGTGGGTCCCGGCGTGAACAGCACGCGCTTCATGGTTCTCCCCGCCCCTTGGAAGACCTGCTGCGGATCAGTGCGTGTACGGCTGCTGCGGCGGCTGCTCTTCCTGGTTGCGGCGAAGATACGTGGAGGACTCGCCCGGTTTCAAAGCCATGTCCAGCACCTCATCCATGGTCTCGACGAGCTTGAACTCGACCGATTCCCGGATGTGCTCCGGTAGCTCCTGGAGGTCCTTCTCGTTCAGCTTGGGAATGATCACGGTCTTGACGCCCGCGCGCTTCGCGGCCACGACCTTCTCGTTCAGGCCGCCGATCGGAAGCACGTTTCCGAGCAGCGTGATCTCGCCCGTCATGGCCACGTCGTCCCGCGTCGG
>Ga0066665_10001820_pt1 | contig 10180 bp, 4 predicted proteins | sample GraSoiAngelo_114_FD_75175 | JGI IMG/M metagenome (GOLD analysis project Ga0066665, IMG submission 75175) | Grasslands soil microbial communities from the Angelo Coastal Reserve, California, USA - 14_0903_13_40cm | ecosystem: Environmental > Terrestrial > Soil > Grasslands | place: USA...
TCCGGAACTTGTACATCCGGAAGGTGCGGCCGCGAAAACCCACCCGCACTTGCGAGAACAGCACCGATCCCCGGCTCTCGAGCGCGATGGCTAGCGCGATGAGACAGAGGACCGGGAGGCCGGCCGTGAGGACGACCAGAGCGAAGGTGACATCGAGAATACGTTTCGGCGCAGGGGTCTCACACCTGCTGCGGAGCCTCGGTTGGGACGGAGCTATTTGCACAAGCCGCCGCCGGGAGGGTAAGACTCCCTGCGCCTTTCTATTCGAGTCCCCTGTGTCGCTGGGAGACTCGAGCAATGGGGCTCTCGCGACGACCGCTTCGCTGAGCCCTCGTGATGGAACCGGGGCGGGCGTCTCGAACTGACTCCCGCCCCACGATGACCCCTTCACCGGGTCGATTTCGGTTCGTCTCACGAAGGATTCCGCGAACCGTGTTGGGTTCACCTTCTCCTCCGGACGCACCGGATCTGCCGGTGTGCAAGGATGAGTCGCGGCGCCTCTTCCGTTCCCCAGCCCCTGCACCTACGACGTTATCGGCCCGCGCTACGCCGCACCAATGAGGAGGTTCCTGAATTTCGATTGGGCTGTGCGGAACTGCGGTGTCGGGAAAACCCTGATGGGGACGTACGAAAAACGCACGAGGACGCCACCGCTATTGGCGGCGACTGAAGTCGTTAGCCCTGGAGCGGGTTGCGGCGTCGCGCGGAGAGGAATGGCCCGGAAAATGAGGGATTGGTCCTGCGTCGTTGTACGGGCGATTCGCGGCGGGCGGTGTACCCAGGCGCGGAGAATTCAGTTCGACGTGATGCGCGTGCGCCTAAGCGCCGCGCGAGCGGTCAGGGAGTCACGAGTCCCATGCGGATGGCGTAGCGCACGAGCCCCGCCGTGTCGCGGATCTCGAGCTTGTCCATGACGCGGCTGCGATGCGTCTCCGCGGTCTTCACGCTGATGCCGAGAACGGAGCCGATCTCCTTCGTCGTTTTTCCCTCGGCGATGAGCTGCAGCACTTCGCGCTCGCGAGCCGTGAGCGTGCGCGCCGCGAGCTCCTTGCCGGAGCGGAACGCTTCCATCACCGCGCGCGAGATCCCGGGGCTCAGGTAGATGTTCCCCAGCGAGACCTCCTGGATCGCGCGAATGAGATCGGCGGTTGCCTGTTTCTTCAAGACATATCCCGAGACGCCCGCGCGGAGCGCTTCATCGACGTATTCGTTCTCGGTGTGGACGGTGAGAAGCACGACCTTGGTTCCGGGATTCTCCTTGAGCGCAATGCGCGCGGCATCGACGCCATTCAGTCCCGGCATGCTGACGTCGAACACCGCAACGTCGGGCTTCAAATCGCGCACCATCTTCACGGCCTCGCGGCCTTCCGATGCCTCCCCGACGATCGTGAGACCGTTGGATTCGAGCGTTATCTTGATTCCATCACGAACGAGAACGTGGTCGTCTGCTAGAAGGACACGAAGTGGCACCGGCTCTCCAAGGCGGGGATCCTTGTGCTATGCGCGGGTCGCCTGGCGCCGCCGGAAGGCCCGGCGTGCGCCCCTGTTTCACACCATGATTGTAACGAACCCGGACGGCGCAACAGGAAAAAAGTAGGGGCTACCCGGACCTTGCGGTCCGAACGCCCCTAAAAGGACGGCGTCCCCTCTCCGCTGTCTGTTTCCACAGACTACTACGTAGCTTTCCTCACAAGGCTCCGCCGCGACGGCGTCCGGCGATCAGGCTCGCTGGGTCTGGGCCTGCCGCGGCCCCTTCACTGCGCCCTCCAGCCCCGCGATCCTGCGCGACATGGCCAGCTGCCCGGCGTGATAGGCTTGGTGGAACGCGAGCACGTACAGGAGCTCTTCCCGGGTCGTCATGCCTCCGAAGGGGTGAGGCACCTGTTCCTTGAGGGCATCGTCGGAGAGCGTCGATATCGCCTTGAGACAGCGCTCCCGCGAGCCCAGGAAACGGTCCCGCATCGTCTCCCACTCGATGGCGTTCGACTTGGCCGTGATCGGCTCCACTCCCGCGCGGGCGAGCTGATCGCTCTCCCAGACCGGCTTTTCTCCGACCAGCTGCATCACTCCGTTCTGCACGTTGGTGAGGTGGCCCAGGATCCAGTTCGCGCAGTTCCCGCCAGGAGAAGGCTGGGCCAGGGACTGCTCCGGGGTCATCCGCTCCAGATTCGAAGCGGTGACCCGGAACATCAGACCGAACTGGTGGGCGATCGATTCCTGACGGTTCATGGCTTCATCTCTCCTTGCGATCGGACGGCTCGTTCGGCCTGCAGAAGACCCAGGTCTCGAGATCGTCGGTCACGCGTTCGTGGTTTCTGATTTCGTGCCCGCTCACTCCCCATCCAGCGACCGCTTGAGCCGGGTCAGCTTGCGCGCCCACTGATCCTGGTAGTCGCTCACCCAGCGCTCGTAGATCAGGCGGATGGGCACCACGTTGAGACTGTTGACCACGCTCCGCCCTTCCTCCCTGGCCTGGACCAGCCCGGCCTCGCGCAACACCGCGAGGTGCTTCATGACGCCAAATCGGGACAAATCGGGGACGCGCTCCACGATTTCGTTCGTCGTCATGGCCTTCCGCCGAAGCAGATCGAGAATCGTGCCCCTCGTCGGATCGGCGAGCGCCTTCCACACCGGATCGAGATCCTAGCTCATCGGGCCGCCTGAGCGCGCGCGCCCCTACGTGTCGTTTCAGCAACAGCGATCACCCGTGGAGCGCCGTCTCTCAGGACTCCAGCTCGCGCTTGAGCGCGTCCAGCATCTGTCTCCAGCCTTTCCCCATACCTTCCTTCATCTCGTCCTTGTACTCCTCCGGGACGGGACCGAACACCTCGTTCTTGAAGACGAGCTTCGTGCCCGTCGGCGTCGGCGCAAGGCGAACGATGAGGTGGGTGGCGACGGGATTCGAGATCATCATCGGCCCGAAGATCTCGAGCAAGGTCGGCGGTTTGATCGACTGGACGAAACCCCAGAGGTGGCCGCTGTCGTTCCCGAGGTCGCGGTACCACCGGCCGCCGGGCTTCCGCTCGAGCTTCAGCTTGAGTCCGGGCTTTCCCGGCTCCCCTTCCATGTAGCAGAGATGCGTGATCAGCCCCTCGAAGACCTTCTCGGGCGCGGCCTTGATCTCCACGGTCTGATCGATGTTCATCAACAGCTCGTCCTTCACGGCTTCGTTCATGGATCTCTCCTTGGAAAACCGCGCGGGGTCCGGCCCCCTGGCCGGGCCCTGCTCTGCGGTTATGTGACCATATAGTCACATAAAGGAAGGCGCGGGTCAACAGGAAATTCGCGGGCCCGCGCCACCCTTGACGACGGCGGGCACGAGTGCTATGGTCCCGCCTTCGCGGTCGACGGTGCTTTGTCGACCCGCTCCACTCCTAGGCAATCACGGTCCGTGGGGTCCGGCCTGATTGGCGCATGCCGAGCTCCCCCATCCCCACGCCCGTTCGAAGTCTTCATTACATTCCTTCAAGCCACGGACCAGGCGTTACCCCGACGGGACCATCACGCGGGCGTGATCCTGTCTGGAGTCAGACGGCTCGCTCCGCCCCAAGGGCGGGAGGTCCGCCATGCGTGCCGTTTCCGTTCTCCGTCTCGCGATCACGCTGCTCGGCCTGACGCTCTCCCTCTCCGTCGTCCCACGAACCGTCCAGGCCGAGCCCCCCATGAAATCGGGGGAGATCATCATCAAGTTCAAGCCGGGAATCACCGGAGCGGTCCGCGGCGCCATTCTCGCGGATCTGGGAGCCACGAGGATCCGCGGCTTCGGCCGGATCCATGCCGAGCACGATCGGATCACGGCTCGGACCGTGGCCGACGCCATCGCACGCTATCGCAATCACCCGGCCGTGGAATTCATCGAGCCCAACTACGTGGTCACGGCCTTCGCGGAGCCGAATGACCCGCTGTTTCCCGATCTCTGGGGTCTCCACAACGTCGGTCAGACCGGCGGAACCCCCGGGGCCGACATCCATGCGACGGAGGCATGGGACATCTCGACGGGCAGCCACAGCGTCGTGGTCGCCATCATCGATACGGGCATCGATTACACCCATCCGGATCTGGCGGCAAACATCTTCATCAACACCGCGGAAATCCCCGGGAATCACATCGACGACGACGGAAACGGATTCGTGGACGACGTTCGCGGCTGGGACTTCGTGAACCGCGACAACGACCCCATGGACGACCATTTCCACGGCACCCACGTGGCGGGCACCGTCGGCGCCGTGGGGGACAACGGGCTCGGCGTGGCGGGAGTGAACTGGTCCGTGCGCCTCATGCCTCTCAAGTTCCTGGACTCGGGCGGCAGCGGAAGCACGGCCGATGCCGTCGCCGCGATCGAATACGCCACGATGATGCACGTCGACGTCATGAGCAACAGCTGGGGCGGCGGCGGGTTTTCCGAGGCGTTGCGGCTGGCGATCGAGAACGCGATGAACGCGGGCATCCTGTTCGTGGCCGCAGCTGGAAATTCCTCCTCGAACAACGACCTGTTTCCGGCCTACCCCGCGAGCTACGACCTCGACAACATCGTATCGGTCGCCTCGACCACGGCGACCGACAACCTGTCCAATTTCTCCAACTTCGGGCCGACCACCGTGGACCTCGCCGCTCCCGGCTCGAATATCCTGAGCACGCTTCCGGGAAGCACGTACGGCCTGCTCAGCGGGACCTCGATGGCCACCCCGCACGTGTCCGGGATCCTGGCGCTCCTCAGGGCGCGCTATCCTCTCGCGACCTTCCGGGCCCTCAAGGACAAGCTCCTCACGAGTGTCGACCACCTTCCCGTGCTGGCGGGCCTCATGGTTTCCGGAGGGCGCGCGAACGCGGCCCGAGCCATCGCGGATCCGGACACGATCCCGCCCTCTCCGGTCACCACGCTGCACGTGCTGGACACCACGTCGAACACCATCCAGATCGAGTGGACGGCCACGGGAGATGATCTGGGATCGGGTAGGGCGGGTGGGTACGAGGTGCGGTTCGCGACCTTCCCGTTGACGGCGGAGAATTTCGCGACCGGCACCCTGGCGCTCCTCCCTCCCGCACCCCAGCCCGCGGGCTCCACCGAGACCATGGAGGTCGCCCATCTCGCTCCCTCGACCCTCTACTACATCGCCCTTCGCGTGCTCGACGACGTCGGAAACCCCTCACCCATTTCGAACGTGGCCTCGGGCACGACTCTGGGACCGCCCACGATCCAGGTAACCCCCTCTTCGATCGCGGAGTCGCTTCTGTCCGGCGCCCACGTGGACCTGCCGGTCGCTCTGGCGAATGCCGGCCAGGGGACGCTCGATTTCACCATCACGGAGGATCGGACCAACGCGACCGTGATCGCGCACGACTACGTGCCGATCGCCCGCGGATCGGCGGATCCGCGCGTCGGCCCTCCGGTGGTGAACGGATCGGGCGGGCCCGACCTCTTCGGCTATCGCTGGACCGACAGCGATCAGCCCGGCGGGCCGGTGTTCGATTGGGCGGAGATCAGCACCATCGGCACCCTGCTTCCGATGCGCTTCCTCGACGAGAATTTCGGCCCCATTCCGATCGGCTTCCCCTTCTCGTTCTATGGGCGGGAGTTCACGGAGCTCCGGACGTGCACCCACGGCTGGATCAGCTTCACCAATGCCTCGACGCAGTTCTCGAACCAGCCGCTCCCCAATCCGGGAGCGCCCGAGAACCTCATTGCCGCCTTCTGGGAGGATCTCAATTTCAGAGGAGTCCAGCGAGCCTATGCCTACAACGACGGCTCCCGGCTGATCATCGAGTACAAGGACGTGCCCGGGACCTCGGGAGGCGGTCCCTATACCTTCGAGACGATTCTCTATCCAAGCGGCGCGATCGTGTTCCAGTACCTGTCCATCGCGGGATTCGCCAGTGGCGCGACGGTCGGGATCCAGAACGCGACTCGGAACGACGGGCTGACGATCGCGTTCAACACGCCGTTCGTCCGGTCGGGCCTCGCGGTGCGGATCTCAAGGACTCCGGATTGGTTCCACGTCACGCCGCTCGCGGGACGGGTCCGTGCGCCCGGGAGCACGACGCTCCACGTGGCGATCGACGCCACCGACCTTCCCGGAGGCACCTACCGAGGCGCGGTGCGGATCCACAGCAACGATCCGGCCTCCCCCGAAACCTTGGTCCCCATCGACCTTGCGGTCACGGGGGTCCCCGATATCGACGTGTCGCGGACCTCGATCGCCTTCGGCAACCTCTTCGTGGGTGGAACGAAAACCGACACGGTCCGCGTCACGAACCGCGGGACCCAGTTGCTGCACGTGAGCAGCATCGCGGCCACGTCCCCCGCGTTCCTCGCCTCCCCGCCGGCGTTGGATCTACCCCCGGCGGCGCGTGGCGAGGTCATCGTGACGTTCCAACCGGGGAGTGCCGTACCGTTTTCGGGGGACCTCGTGCTCCAGAGCGATGATCCCGACGAGGCCGAAGTCCGCGTGGCGTTGACCGGAACGGGCCTGATCGCTCCCGACATCGACGTCGCACCCGCTTCCTTGAGCGCGAGCCTCCTGAGCGGGGAATCCACGAACCGGGCCGTTCATGTCGCGAACACGGGCGGCAGCGATCTCACCTTCCAGGTCCGGTTCGAGAATTTCCATTTTCCCGCGCCGGCCCCCACGGCGACGGCACCCGCGCAGAGTCCCTCCGAGATTCTTTCGCACTACGATGCGAACCGTTCCGATACCACGACGGCTGCCGCAACACGCGTTCGGCCGACGCCGCAGCCGGGGGCGATCCCGCTCTGGAACCAGCTCCGCCCGGCGCTCGGGGACAGCACTCTCATCTTTTCCGACGACATGGAAGGCGGACCGAAGGGCTGGACCCACTATTCGACCTATCCGGACGGCCAGGATTTCTGGGGACTGGAGGGCGGGCGGCACCACAGCGGGAGCCATGCCTGGCACGTCCAGCAGCATCCCGGGGTCGCGGCCGAGGCGCTTCAGTCGGAGGCCATCAGCCTCGTCGGATACAACGATGCCTTCCTCGCCTTCCACCACTGGTACAACTTCGACGATTGCAACGATGCGACGTTCGAGCCGGACGGCGGCATCGTCGAGATCTCGACCGACGGTGGAAGCACGTGGACGGAGATCCGGCCCATTCCGGGATACCCCTATGTCCTCGACAACGTCTGCGGAAACCCGCTCGCGTACGATGAGGCCTACTCGCACGACGGCGGCGTCGGGAATGAGTTCGTGCCCGCCGTGTTCGATCTGACGCCCTTCCACGGCTCCACGATCCGGATTCGATTCCAGGCGGGCTGGGACTGCGGCAATTGCACCTCGAATGAGGGCTGGTTCGTCGACGATGTGACGGTCTTCTCGCGTCAATCACGCGTGGTGGATGTGACTCCCTCCTCGGGCACCGTGCCTGCCGGGTCGTCGCTCGATCTCGACGTGGGAATCCATTCGCTGGGTATCCTCGGAGGCGACTACTCCTGGGATATGGCCGTGCTCAGCAACGACCCCGACGAGGGGCACGTCCTCGTACCGACCACCCTGCACGTGACGGGTGTACCGGACGTCTACCTCAGCCCCTCCTCGATCGACTTCGGGAACGTCTTCACGGGCGTGGCGCTCGCGGAGACGCTCTCCGTGTACAACGTGGGCACCGATGCGCTCCACGTGAGTCAGATTTCCTCGGATCAGCCCTCCATCTCCGTGCTGGGAGCCACGAGCTTCGCGCTGGCCCCAGGCGCGCGCCGCGACGTCGCGCTTCGGTTCGCGCCCTCCGTTCCCGGGCCGGTCTCGGCGAGGATCGTCGTCACGAGCGACGATCCGGATGAGCCCGCGGCGGAGATGACGGCCGCGGGCGTCGGCGTGATCCCGCCCGTGATCACGGTGGCTCCCGGATCGATTCACGAGGACCTGTTCTCGAACGAATCGAGAACCAGGACCCTGACCGTGGGGAACACGGGGGGAAGCGACCTCCACTTCAGCCTGGAGCCTCACGTGGGAGGTACGGTCAGCGTGAGCACGTTGCCACCGCTGGGCAAAGGGGCGGTGGATACGCGGGTCGGACCTCCCGTGACGCAGGGTCTCGGAGGCCCGGACCATTTCGGGTACCGGTGGATCGACAGCGACCAGGCGGGCGGCCCGGTCTTCCAGTGGGTAGATCTCGAGTCCACGGGAACGGTGATCCCCATCAGCGGCGACGACCAGACCTCGGCGCCGATCCCGATCGGATTTTCCTTCCCGTATTACGGCAACGTCTTCTCGACGTTCCGGGCGTGCACCAATGGGTTCCTGAGCTTCACCTCCTCCTCCGCGAGCTTCAGCCACGTGCCGCTTCCCAGCCCAGGCGCTCCGGAGAACATGCTCGCGGCATTCTGGAGCGATCTACTCGTGGTCTCCAGCTCGCGCGTCCTCTACCGGAACGACGGGACGAGGCTCATCGTCGAGTTCGATCATGTGTTTCACCTGGGAGGAGCAGGGCCCTACACGTTCGAGCTCATCCTCAATCGGAACGGCACGATCCTGTACCAATACCTCTCCATGACCCCGCCGGTCAATTTGGCCACGGTGGGGTTCCAGGACGGAACGCAAAGCGACGGGCTGACCGTGGTGTACAACCAGAATTACATCCACAACGGTCTCGCGGTCCGGATCGCCGCCTCGCCCATGTGGCTCACCCTGAGCCCGGAGGGAGGAACGGTTCCGCCGGCGGGAACGTTCCCCATCGAGGCGGTCCTGGATGCGACGGGCCTCTTCGCGGGAGACTACGGGGCCTCGGTCGCAATCACGAGCAACGATCCGGTCACGCCGCTTCGCTCGGTGCCCGTATCGATCCACGTCACGGGCGTCCCGGACCTGGCCGCTCTCCCCGAGAGCCTGGGCTTCGGCGGCCTCTTCCTGGGCCGCAGCCTGACCCAGGCGCTTCAGGTGACGAATGTGGGGACCGACCGTCTGATCGTGAGCGGAATGACCGCGGGATTCCCCGACTACACGATGAACCCGAGCGCGTTCACTCTGGAGCCCCTCCAGAGCATGAGTGTGAGCGTCACCTTCAACGCGAGCACGGCTGGAGATCGGAGCACCCAGCTGAGCATCGCGAGCAACGATCCGGACTCGCCTGCCCTCGTGTGGCTTCAGGCTCAGGGCGTGGTTCCCCCGGATCTCGTTGTGAATCCCGCTTCCCTGGCGGCAGATCTGTATTCGGATCAGACTGCGAACCAGCGTCTCACGATCCGCAACACCGGCGGAAGCGATCTCGAGGCCGCGCTCTCGATCGCGAGCGACATTCCGGATTCCCTGCCGGGCAGTCCCGTCAACGTCCCCGCGTCCCTCCGAGGGCCCACGCGGAACGTGACCGACCCCCATGTGGGCGCACCCGTGGTGCAGGCGGAATACGAGGGTACGTACCTTCACTTCCGAATCACCCCGTACGGCGAGGTCATGCCGTTCCAGTTCCCGATCGGAACGGAGCACCTGCGCGTCGGATCCTTCGTTTCGGGTTACACCGTTTCCTATCTCGTGTCCGGCATGGAGCACACCTGGTACACCGCCTATGAGTACCAGAACGGGATCAGCCCCTTCTCTTATGCCGAGCTGGAGAATTCACCGGCGCGGCTGATCGTCGAGGTCGTGACGCAAACCGCGGACAGCCTCCTGCTGATCCGGAGGCGATTCACGTTCCCTCGAGACAAGAAGTACATCCGAATCGAAACCTCCCTCGAAGCGCGTGGCACCCCGTTGACCGGCGTGATCTTCAAGGAGGACGCGGACTGGGACGTGGATGGGGACTATTCCGACGACACCTGGGATTACGATCGCGATCGGAACATGGTGGTTGCGTCCGACAATCACTACGTCGCGATCGGGTCTCCGGACACCCCTGCACTCATGGATATCTACGGCTGGAACGACTTCTCGGGGCGAGCGACGTACGTGGATATTCCGAACGGTCCCGTGATCAATTTCGACGGGATGGAAGTGTTGCACTTCGAGCTGGGTTCACTCGGCGGCACCCAGATGGCACACGTGTCCACGGCCTATGGAGCCGGGGACGATCTGGCGGAGCTGAGGCGGGTGATGGATGAAGCGATCCAGGCGGTGAACTGGCTGACGGTCGCCCCCATAGCGGTGGTCGTACCCGCCGGTGGCCAGACGGACATCGACGCCACGTTCAGCTCCGGCGTCCTCCCCAGCGGCACGTACCGCGCCCGGATCGA
>Ga0066665_10001822_pt1 | contig 10179 bp, 4 predicted proteins | sample GraSoiAngelo_114_FD_75175 | JGI IMG/M metagenome (GOLD analysis project Ga0066665, IMG submission 75175) | Grasslands soil microbial communities from the Angelo Coastal Reserve, California, USA - 14_0903_13_40cm | ecosystem: Environmental > Terrestrial > Soil > Grasslands | place: USA...
TCCGCCCGATGCGCTGAGCGCGGCGGACACGGTCTGCCGCCCGTCGGCGGCTCCCTGTGATGCGGCCGAGCACTGTACGGGCACGGGCGCCGCCTGCCCGCCCGACGCGCTCAGTCCGGCAGGCACGGTCTGCCGTCCGGCCACGGGTGCCTGCGATCTCGCCGAGACCTGCACCGGCGCGAGCAGCGCGTGCCCGTCGGACGTCAAGGTTCCGGCCGGCACCGTCTGCCGTCCGTCGGGCGGCGTCTGCGACGTCGCGGAACTCTGTGACGGCACGAGCGGCAGCTGCCCGTTCGATCGGGTGTTCACGTCGGCCGTGCAGTGCCGGGCGGCGGCCGGCGGCTGCGACGTCGCCGAGTTCTGCACCGGCACCGGTGCGACCTGCCCTCCGGACAACACCGGCGACCTCGACGGGGATGGCGTCTGCGATGCGCAGGACAACTGCCCCGCCACCTCGAACGCCGATCAGAGCGACCGCGACGGGAACGGCGTCGGTGACGCGTGCGAACCGTGCACCAACGTCGCCGGCGTCTTCATGACCAACGCGCGGGTGGTCATCGGCAGACTCAACACCCCTCCCGGCGACGACAAGCTGCTCTTCCAGGGCGAGATGGTCATACCGTTCCCGTACTCTCCGCCGCTCGACCCGGTGGCGAACGGCGTACGGGTGCTCGTCAACGATGCCAGCGGGACCAAGGTCGTCGACGCGACCATCCCGGGTGGAGCGTTCGACGCGGCCACCGGCGTCGGCTGGACCGCCGATGGAACGGGGACGGCCTGGCGGTACAAGAACACGGGCGCCACCGTCCCCCCGATCGGCGGCATCAAGAGGATTCAGCTCAGAGACATCTCGAATGCGGTCGGCAACAGGATCCCTGGGCACCTCAAGTTCGTCGTGATGGGCAGGAGCGGCAGCTACCCGATGGACCGCTCGGCGATGCCCATCCAGGCGACGCTCGTGCTCGATCCCCCGACCGCCGCGAGCGGAGAGTGCGGCGAGGCAGTCTTCCCGGGGCTGCCGCAGGCCAGCTGCTCGTTCAACAGCATGGGAAGTACGCTACGCTGCCTATGAGCAACCGGGTAGCTAGCTGATCCGCTGTCTTACCACTCCATCCCGGGTCCGCGCGCCCTGATCGCGTGGTCAGCTCCACGATGCCGCGGCGTACCCCGGCAGCCTCGTCACGTTCTCGGCTCCCTCGTCCTCCAGCGCGGGTCGCGCGCTCGACCGCGAGCGGCGCCGACCGGATTCCCGTAGTCGGGTCGGCGCCAGAGAGCCGCGAGCCACGCGCTGGTCCCGAGATGAGCACCTCCCGGGCGGCGGCCACGTCGGGTCCGAGAGGCCACCGCCCGGGGCGATACGCGTGGAGCATGCGGCCGCCGCCCTTGCGTGGCTGCGGACCTTGCACCCGCGCGATGAGGGCGGAGACCATAGTCTGGTCCCTGTGCAAGCCCGCAGGCAAAAGGTCCGGTCACGAAACAACGCATCCGCGGGCACTTCGGTGCTCGGGTCACGGGCGAGGGGCAGCGCCCCCCGGGGTATGCTTCCTGCTTGGTCGCAGTTGCATGACGGGAGCCTTGGTACGCCTGCTTCCCGCCGGGCGCCGTCTCGCGGTCGTTCTCGCGATCCTGTCCGCCTGTCCTGCCTTCGCGCTCCATCGGGAAAGCCCCCCGGCAATCCGTCTGACGAGCGGCGGGCCAAACTTCGTTCCCCAGACGCGGTCGTGGGCCTTCAGCCTCATCTTCTCCTCGACCGACGACCTCCTCGCCAACGGCAGCACGGGGCGGCAGATCTACTACTTCACCCTCTTCGACTACGACTGCCAGCGAGGGGTGATCCCCCCGATCCAGGTGACCTGTCCGAACCCACCGCACCCGTTTCTCGTGCAGCTCACCTCCGGGCCGGGCGATCCCGACAATCCCACCATCGACGGGTCCGGCAACCGCATCGCCTTCGATGCCGACGGCTCGTACGGCGGCGGCCAGGGCGCCGGGCACCGGCAGATCTTCGAGCTGGACCTGGACACGGGCGAGCTCCTCCAGGTCACCGCCGCCACCGACGGCGACAGCGTGCGGCCGTCCATCAACTTCCCGGGCGGGGTCCTCGTCTTCGAGTCGACGGCCGCCCTGAAGGGAGGCACGAGCGGCGTCCCTCAGGTCTTCGCCTTCTTCCGCACCGCCATCGAGCGCGTCCCGGTCACGGTGCTCATGCAGATCACCAACGGCGCCGGGCCGAGCACGCGGCCGATGCTCGACTACCTCGGCAAGTTCATCTCGTTCGAGTCGACCGCCGACCTGCTCGGCGACGGGCACGAGACCGGCGTCTCGCAGATCTTCGTGAGTGAGCTCCAGCACGGCAAACCTCCCTTCAGCAGCCGGCTCATCCAGGTCACGCGGGGCGACGCGGCGAGTCATCACCCCTGGATCTCCGAGAAGGATCATCTCGTGCTCTTCGACTCGGCCGCGACCGATCTGCCCGGGGCCGTCGGCGGTGGAGGGACCGAGATCTACGCCGCGCCCTTCGACGCCGGCAACTCGCCGCCGGTGGTGCAGTACACGACTGCGAATCCCTTCGGCGATTGTACGTTTCCGACCTTCTCGCCCGGCACACCCCGGTTCGCCTTCCTCTGTACCGGCGACCCGTTCGCGAACGGGACTGCCGGGAACCGCGTCTTCGCGTTCGACGCGGCTGACAACCAGCTCTTCCAGATCACCGGCCGCGGCGACGTCGTCGGGCCCATCAGCGCCGCGGTCGGGCTCAACTTCGTGGCGATCTCGGACAATACGGACGTCAGCGGCGGGGACGCCTGCGACTACCAGATCTACATCATCGACTACTTCCCGTTCCCGGGGCACTGGATCCCTGCGACGCGGCCGGGCCAGCTCCCATACGACCTGAGTCCGCCGCCGCCGCCCGGCCCCAACTCGAACCTCATCGGCACCCGCACCTTCTCGATCCAGCCTGCGGACCCGGCGGCCGGGGGAGGCAGCCAGGCGACGCTGACGACGCAGTCCGCGACGTGGATGGTGGGGGTGGACCCTGGCTTCGTGCGGCTCGACATCGGGGCACGCGACGTCAACCAGGAAGCCCGGATCGGCGTCCCGGTCGACACCGTCATCCTGCCGCCCATATCGTTCCCGGGCTTCGGCACCTTCTGCATCGCCGCCTCGGGCGACGGCAGCGGCGCCCTCGATTGCGACGGCGGGCGGGCCGGCGGAGACCTCGGCAGCTATCTGGACCACAACATCGACGATACCGACCCGGCGTGCGTGACGGGCTGCCGCGAGGACGCGCACTGCCAGGGCTCTCTCCCCGGGCCGCACCACGACCCGGCGCTCGCCAACCCGCCCTCCCCACCCCCTGCCGTGTGCAACGGACCGCCCATCAACGACCGGACCGGCACGTACGGCGCCGGGGGAATGCAGCTCGAGGTCCCCGTGAAGGTCACCCTCTCGGCGTATTGGGGGGTGGACGGCGTCCCCTGCACGGCGGACGACACCTACTTCTTCCGGGACGCGCCGAGCACCCTCGCCCTGACCACCGGCAGCGCGACCGGCGCGATCCTCGACGCCGGCGACGTCCTCGGGGCCATGCTCGAGGCCGACGATGGCGGGGCGCCGTTCGACTGCGTCCGTGTCAAGACGGGCGACCTCACCGGCGGGGAGCTCGTCGGCACGCTGTCGCTGCTCGACGTCCCCAACCTGGGCCAGCTGACGGATGTGATCCTCGGCCTGCATCTCGTCGCCGCGCCGGACATCTGCATCAACTGCACGTGCAGCGCGACGGCCTGCGGCGCCGCCGCCGACTGCATCGACGCCGATGTCTGCAACGGCACCGAGCAATGCCAGAATCTCACTTGCGTGGCCGGCGCCCCGCTCTCGTGCGACGACGGCAACCCGTGCACGGACGACAGCTGCGACCCGACGGCAGGCTGCATTCACACGAACAACACCGCGCCGTGCGACGACGGGAACCCGTGCACCACGTCCGACACCTGCCAGGCCGGCACCTGCGCCGGCGTTGCCGGGGCCGACGGCAGCACCTGCGACGACGGCAATGCCTGCACGCTCGGCGACGTCTGCCAGTCGGGCACCTGCACCGGAAGCCCGGCACCGGACGGTGCGCTGTGCGACGACGGGAACGCGTGCACGACCGGCGACTCCTGTCTCACCGGCACCTGTACCGGCGGGGCAGCGGTGCCGGACAACACGCCCTGCTCCGATGGATCCGTCTGCAACGGGCTCGAGACCTGCGTCGGCGGAGTCTGCACGCCCGGCACGGCGCTCGACTGCGACGACGGCAATTCCTGCACCGTGGACTCCTGCGACCCGATCGCGGGATGCGGGCACACTACCTCCCCGGACGGGACGCCCTGTTACGACAGCAACGGGTGCACGCAGACCGACGTCTGCCAGGGAGGCACCTGCGTCGGCTCGGGCTCGGTCGTCTGCCCGGCCGCGCCGTGCTCCCAGGTGGTCTGCGATCCGAGCAATGGGACCTGCTCGGCGACGCCGCTGCCGGACGGAGCCGCCTGCGAGGACGGCAACGCCTGCACGACGGGCGAGACGTGTCAGGCCGGCACCTGCGTCGGCGGGGGCCCCGTCGCTTGCGCGCCGCTCGACAGCTGTCACCTCGCGGGAGTGTGCGATCCGGCGACCGGCTGCTCGAATCCGGCGAAGACCAACGGTACGGGGTGCGACGACGGCAGCGCCTGCACGCTGGGCGACGTCTGCCTCAACGGGGTCTGCAGCGGCGTCGTCGTGTCCTGCGACGACGGCGACCCGTGCAACGGGACCGAGACCTGCGATCCGGCATCCGGCGGCTGCGTGACCGGGCCCTCGCCCAACTGTGACGACGGGGACCCCTGCACGACCGACAGCTGCGTGGCGTTCACGGGCTGCACGCACCAGGCCGCCGGTGCATTCGCCTGCGGCCTGAGCGGGATCCAGCAGACGTTCCTCCTGCTCCAGCAGGATATCCAGGCGGCGCCGGTCACCTCCCTGGGCGGTCAGAGCCGGCAAACGCGTCTGCTCGACTTGGTCAGCCGGGGCCTCGCCAGAGTCGAGAGCGCGCGCACCGGCCCGGCACGGCTGCGGGCACACCAGCTCCAGTTCATTCAGTCGAAGCTGAAGTTCATCACCAATGTCCTCGACGCCGGCATGCGCCGGCTGAAGATCGACCCGAGGCTGGGCGCGACGCTCCGCAGCCTCGCGGTCGGGGCGATGAGAGACGTGCAGTCGCTCCGCGCCAGCATCGCATAGCACACAAGGGGAACCCATGAGGGAGCTTGTCGAAAACCCATCGAGGAGGCTCGGCGGCGCTTGCGGCGCGGCCCTCGTGCTCTTGCTCGGCCTCGGCGTCCCAGCCGGCGCCGACGAGGCGGCCCTCTACCTGCGCGCGGCGTCGGGGGCGAGCCCGCGCCCGAAGAGTGAAGAGTTGCTCCTCAGCCCCGAGGCGCCGGCCGGTGAGACCCAGCGCCTGCTCGGGGCGGAGGTGCGGGTGTCGGACACTCAGGAGCTCGGCCAGTTTCGTTCAGCTGCCACGCAGCTCCAGGCCATCGATGCGCCTCCGACGAAGGCCGTTGTCTACCTCGCGAAGGGACAAACCCAGCCGGTCGAGAACTGCGCCGTGGTCACCGTCGACGTCCTTCGTGAGCGCGCGGCCGCGCGGGAGCTGCTTGCTACCGGGAGCCTGAGGACGAGCCTCTTCCCGATGAGGGGGGGCGCGCTCACGGATCCCAAGACCGTCACGCTGCAACCCGGGGACGTCCCCTGGGCGCTCGCCGACGGTGACGCCCTCGTGATGGACGTCCGGGTGCGGAACGACTGCGGCGACGGCATCCGGATGATCGGGCTCATCTACGATGCCGCCAGCCAGGCGAGTCGTCTCGTCTTCGCGGCCGATGACTCGAGCAGCGCCGCATTCGTCGACAATTGCCCGCTGGTATCCAACCCGGAGCAGACCGACCGGGACGACGACGGATTCGGCGATGCATGCGACAACTGCCCAAAGGTCGCGAACCCCGACCAGCGGGACACCGACCAGGACCGGGTCGGAGACGCCTGTGACAACTGTGCGATCCCCAACCCGGACCAGCTCGACGCGGATCAGGACGGGATCGGCGACGCGTGTCAGACGCCACCGCCCTCGACGCCTTGCACGACATGCCCCTGCGGCCCTACCTGCGCCGACACGAACTCGTGTGGCTTCGTCGGCGCGCCGTCCCTCGAGGCCCTCGAGTGCTGGCTGAGGGTCTTTCAAACGATCCTAACGACGGCGGAACCGGTGGACGTCTCGCCGCGGATCACGCGGCCCCGCTCGCCGATCATGCGCACGCTCGGGCGCGCCACGCGCCAGGTCAGCGGGCTCCGCGCGCTCCTGACGCGCGGCGTGCGTTCGCGACGTGCCGGAAGGGGCGTCTCGCGCGTCGAGCGGCAGTTCGCTCACCTCGCGTCACTCGTCCGGAGGGCCACGAGGGCGAACCGGATCACACAGCGGTTGCGGGACACGCTGATCGGCGTCCTCAACCAGGCGACGTTCACGGCAGAGGGACTCCGGCGCTGAGCGTCGCCTCGGTGGAGTCGGGCACGCCGCCCGGGATCACGTGGGCGAGCTCGGCAACCACCGCCACCAGCTGCGCCGGGTCGACGGGCTTGGCGAGATGCGCCTGGAACCCGGCGGCGAGGGCACGGCCGCGATCCTCCGATCCCGCGTACGCGGTGAGCGCCGCGGCCGGAATCTCCCTGCCTCGCAACCGCGCCCGTGCCCGTCCGAGGAGCGTGTAGCCGTCCACCCCCGGCATGGCGATGTCGCTGACCAGGACGTCGCTCGGCTCGCGCTCCAGGCTCTCCACCGCATCGCCGGCAGACTCCACCGCCTGCACGGTCGCCCCGGCCTGCTCGAGGACCGCGGCCACCGACTCGCGCGCATCCGGGTCGTCGTCCACGACGAGCACCCGCACGCCCCGTAGGGTCGACGCGGCAGGAGCCCGTTCTCCCTTGACGGCCGGCCCCAGTGCGACGACGCGCCTCGCCTCCGGGCGGCCCTCCACGAGCGGGAGTCTCACCGTGAACGTCGCCCCCTGCCCCTTGCCGCCGCTTTCCGCCGCCACGGCGCCTCCGTGCTGCGCGACGAGATCGCGTACGATGGCGAGGCCCAGCCCGAGCCCGCCATGCGTCCGCGTGCGCGTGTTATCGGCCTGGCGGAAGCGCTCGAAGACGTGCGGCAGAAACTCGGTCTCGATGCCCTCGCCCTCGTCGCGGACGGAAACGACGGCCTCGGAGCGGGCGCGCGAGACGCGGAGGACGATGCGGCCGCCCGCTGCCGAGAACTTCACGGCGTTGGAGAGGAGATTCCACACCACCTGCTGAAGACGGGCAGGGTCTCCCTCTACCTGCTTCCCCGTCAGCTCGAAGACCTGCTCCAGCCTGATCTGTTTGGCCTCGGCCGCGGCACGAACGGCGTCGAGCGCTGCTTCCGCGACGTCGGTGAGGTCGACCGGACCGACATCGAGGACGAGCTTCCCCGTCACGATGCGAGACACGTCCAGGAGGTCTTCGATCAGCTTCGCCTGCGTGACCGCGCTCCGCTCGATCGCCTCCAGCGCGCGCGCGCTCCGCTCCGGGTCGAGCTTGCCGGTCCGCAGGAGGCTCGCCCATATGCGGATGGCGCCGAGCGGGGAGCGCAGCTCGTGCGACAGCATGGCCAGGAACCGGTCCTTCACATCGTTCGCCTTGCGCAGCTCGCGCGTGCGCTCCTCCACGGTCCGCTCGAGGGCGGCTCGCTGCTCGTCGAGCTGGCGGCGGAGGTGCCGCGTCTCGATCGCACGCTTCAGGGAAGCGACGAAGTAGTCACGGTCTATGGGCTTCGGGATGAAGTCGTACGCCCCGCCGCGCAAGGCTTGCACGACGAGGTCGTGCTGCCCGTGGCCCGTGATGAGCAGCGTCGGCGTATCCGGGCGGAGGCGCCGGATCTCCGCGAGCAGCGCCAGGCCGTCCATTCCCGGCATCTTGATGTCGCTGACCACGGCATCATAGTCCGTGGCCGCGATCCGGCGGAGCGCATCCGCGGCCGAGTCGCAGGTGTCGACCGCCATATCGACGAGACGCAGCCGCAGAGCTTCGGGGAGCGCCTGCAGCAAGGCCGGATCGTCATCGACGATGAGGATGCGGGTCATATCGTCCCCTAGGATCACTGGGCTCCGGCACAGAGCGGGAGCTCGATCCGGAAGGTGGCGCCGCTTCCTCCGCCGTTTCCATCCCGCACCACCGCGATCGAGCCCTCGTGCTCGCGGATGATGCCGTGCGCGATGGAGAGACCAAGACCGGTACCGGCGTCCACGTCCTTGGTGGTGAAGAACGGGTCGAAGATGCGCTGCTCCAGTCCCCGCGGGACGCCAGGTCCCGTATCGTGGAACCGGAGCTGCACCATGCCTTCCCTGACGCTGGAGTCGATGTCGATGAGCTTGGCGGCGGAATTGGACAGCGCGTCACGGGCGTTGGTCAGGAGGTTGATGAAGACCTGCTCCAGCTGGATGGAATTGCCGAGGACGAGCGGATCTTCGGGGCACAGGTCCAGCCGCACGTCGATCTGGCGGAGGTGGAGCTGCTGTTGCAAGAGAGCGAGCGAACGTCTGACGACGTCGTTGACCCGCAGTGGCTCCCGCTCGACGGGGGCCGGCCGGCCGAACGCGCGAATGTGCGAGATGATCTGCGTCGCCTTCCGCACCTGCTCCATGGCGTGACGCAGGTCTTCGAGGAGAACTGCCTTTTCGGCGCCGCCGAGCTCGAGGTAGTCGACGGCGTTCCCGACGAACAGGCCGATGTTGTTCAGGGGATTGTTCAGCTCGTGCGCGATCCCGGTCGTCAGCTCGCCGACCGTGGCGAGCTTGCCGGCCTGCACCAGCTGCTCCTGCTTGTCACGGACCTCCTGCTCACGGCGCTGGACCTCACGGGTGGTTTCGCGCAGGTCGCCCATGATGTGGATCATGGCCTTGCGACCGTTCTCGAGGCGCAGGCTGGAACGCCGAAAGTCCTCGAGGATGTGCATGAGGGCCCGCCGCGAGTTCTGGAGCCGCTCGGTCTCTCCCACGCACCGGCGGCGGTCCTGCTCGCAGTCGACCAGGACGTGCAGCAAAGCCTTGCGCTGCTGGGTGAGCCGCTTGTTGAGCTCGTTCATGTCGCCCATGATGTGGACCAGGGCGCGGCCCCGCTCCTCGGCCTTGCGCACACGCAGCTCGAGGCGCCTCACCTGCGCGAGCAATCGGGCCTCCTTCTCCGGGAACGGCTCGGCGCCCGTCTCGGCCGCCGGCTCGGGGTGGAGGACAGCGGTCGACTCGCGGCTCATGGCCGCGTCCTCTCCGACTTGGTCCGCTCCAGTTGCTGACGCAGGGTCTCCACCTCCTTCTCGAGCGCGATCATCTTGAGCTCGCGACCCACGACGACCTCCTCGAACTTCTCGAGGTCGAGGATCTTCTCTTGCAGCTCGGCCTGCGATGCCCGGAGGTCGCGGACGACGCGCTCGTACGCCCGCATGTCACGCAGGATGCCGATGGCGCCGATCACCTTGCCATCGAAATCGCGCAGCACCGAGGCGTTGAGCGTCGTCGGAATGATCTCGCCCGAGGCGCTGCGGGGATTCAGGCGCGCGTTCCGCGTCACCCCGCGCTCGACCACCTCGCGCAACGCGGCCATGAACTCGCGGGCCTCTTCCGGGGTGAGGAAGCGCGACAGCGACTGCTCGAGCACCTCGTCGCGGTGCAGGCCGAGCAGCTCCGACACCGCGTCGTTGGCCTGCAGGATCTTGCCCGAGAGGTCGGAGACGAACACCGGGTCGGGCGCGTTCTTGATCAGGCTCTCCGCGTAGCCACGCGCCTTGTCGAACTCGCGCATGTCGCGCAGGATGCCGATCGCCCCGATCACCTTCCCGTCGGGCCCGCGCAGGGCGGAAGCGTTCAGGGCGGTCGGAATGGCCTCACCGCTCGCGCTCCGCGGGTGGAGCCGGGCGTTCCGCGTGATGCCGCGCTCCACGACCTCGTCGAGGGCAGCCATGAATTCCCGGGTCTCCTCCGGACCGATGAAGCGCGACAGCGACTGCGCGAGCAGCTCGTCCTGACGGAAACCGAGCAGCTCCGACACCGCCGCGTTCGCCTGGAGGATCCGACCCTCGAGGTCCGAGACGAA
>Ga0066665_10001827_pt1 | contig 10172 bp, 7 predicted proteins | sample GraSoiAngelo_114_FD_75175 | JGI IMG/M metagenome (GOLD analysis project Ga0066665, IMG submission 75175) | Grasslands soil microbial communities from the Angelo Coastal Reserve, California, USA - 14_0903_13_40cm | ecosystem: Environmental > Terrestrial > Soil > Grasslands | place: USA...
GCATTGGCGAGCGCTTCTTCGTTCGCTGAGAGAAACGGTTTGAACCGGTTTTTGTCGATCGCTTTCATGAAAGCCTCGTGCGCGGAGACAATGCCCTTTTCGAGCAATGCCCAGATGGTGTCGTCCATAAATTGCATCCCCTGGGCCCTTCCCGAAACGATCACATCCTGGAGCTTTTGCGTCGCTCCTTCACGAATGATGGCAGCGACAGCAGCATTGGCCATCAGAATTTCGTTTACTGCGATTCGGCCAGGTCGCATTGCCGTCAATGAAATTCTGATCGCCAACGCAGCCGTTGCCGCCATCATTCGCGAAGGCGCAACACAAAAACTGCAGGACGTAATCATTTCCGGAAAAGCGCAAGGCATGCAATTCATGGATGACGCGATCTTGGCGCTGCTCGAAAAAGGCATCGTCTCCCCGCATGAAGCGTTCATGAAAGCGATCGATAAAAATAGGTTCAAGCCATTTCTCTCTGCGGAAGAAGAAGCACTCGCCAATGCTGCCGGTGCCGCCCCGGACGACGAAAAACGGATTCCGGGTAATTTTGTGAAACAGGTCACTGGTCGTGCACGGGTTGGAACGCGCTGAAAAACTGACGCTCAGGCGGGCCGGCTCCGTCCAGGTTGGGTTTGAGGTTCCTCGCTCTGCTTGGGATGATCGCTGTTAGGCATTAGAAGAACAGCGGTTCCACTTAGCTCGCCTGCGCGAAATCGGTCTAGTGCCGTATTGGCTTGTTCTAAGGGGAATGTTTCTGTCTTCGTTTGCACCGGAACGCGCGGTGCGAGATCGAAAAATTCCTCGCCGTCGCGCCGGGTTAGGTTTGCCACCGACGTGATGACCCGTTCTTCCCAAAGATCGGCATAGGGAAATGAAGGGATATCGCTCATATGAATCCCGCCGCAAACCACAATGCCGCCTTTCGCGAGAGCGCGCAAAGCGGCGGGCACGAGCGGGCCGACTGAGGCAAAAACAATTGCAGCATCGAGTTTTTCTGGCGGCATCTCGTCGGAGCCGCCGGCCCAGACCGCACCCAGTTTCTTTGCGGCTTGCTGCGTTGCGATGTCGCCTGGCCGTGTAAATACGAAGAGGCCGCGCCCTTCATAAAGCGCAATCTGCGCGATCAGGTGCGCGGCGTTGCCAAAACCATAAACGCCGAGGCGGCGCGCATTGCCTGTTTTGCGATAGGAACGATACCCGATCAGCCCAGCGCAGAGCAGCGGCGCAACTTCGACATCATTGTAGCGCTCTGGCAGAGGAAAACAGAACCGCGCATCGGCGACGGTGAATTCGGCGTAGCCGCCGTTGATCGTGTAGCCAGTAAAACGCGCGTTGTCGCACAGATTCTCCCGGCCCGATCGACAATAAGCGCAGTCGCCATCCGTCCAGCCTAACCACGGAATTCCCACGCGATCTCCCATCTGGAATTTCGAATCTGTTTCTTCGCCGATTTCTTGTACGCGCCCGACAATTTGATGGCCCAGAATTAGGGGCAGCTTTGGATCCGGCAATTCGCCATCGACGACATGAAGATCGGTCCGGCACACTGCGCATGTCGCAACGCGCACGAGCAATTGTCCCCTCCCCGGCTTCGGTTTTGGCACATCGCGCAATTGCAGCGACTTTCTTGGCTTATCCAGAACCATCGCTCGCATGCTCTAAGATAAATTACGGATAAGGAATCGCGAAGCTGGAATGGATAACGAACCTCGGAGGCACATGGCTGTAGCATGCGCTGTCCTCCGCGGATTTTTTTGACCGCGTTGAGTTGACGCGCTGAGGACAGCGCACGCTACAGCACTAACGAGAACAAAGAAATCAGTGGACGGCAGCTGGCTCCGGCTCAATCTCTCCATCGCCTCGCGCAGGTTCGCCTTCGTGATGCGTGTGCTTGCTGCGCAGGAATGGCACTTTGTCGAGCACGTGCTCCTGGAACCACTCGAGCCAGAGGTAGATCACCGGGGTGACAAAGAGCGTGATCAGTTGCGAGAAAATCAGACCGCCCACGATCACCAGACCCAGCGGGCGGCGCGATGCGGCGTCCTGGCCGAACCCCAGCGCAATCGGCACCGCACCCATGAGAGCGGCCAGCGTGGTCATCATAATGGGACGAAACCGTTCCATGCTGGCTTCGTGAATGGCTGAGCGCAGATCCCAGCCTTCGTCGATTCGTTGCAAGGCGAAGTCGACAACCATGATGCCGTTCTTCTTGACGATGCCTAGCAAGAGGAAAAGACCGATGACGCTATAAAGCGAAAGCACGGAGTGAAAGAGATACAATGTAGCCAGTCCGCCGACGACTGCGGGCACAATCGCGGGGAACAAAACTGTGAACGGGTGCACGTAGCTCTCGTAAAGAATTCCCAGAATCACATACATAACAAAGACCGCGGCGAGCAGCAGCAGAGGTAGGGAACGGAATAGTTGCTGGAACACGAGCGTTTCCCCCTGGAAGATACCCTGCACGGTCGGATAGTGCGGATGGATTTCCGCGAAGGCGTCCTCGATGAACTTGGTCGCATCGCCGATGGCGACGTTTGGCAACAGGTTGAAATTAAACGTAACGCTTGTGAACTGATTCAAATGGTTCACAGCTTGCGGACCAATAACTTCTTTTGTTGATGTTACAACACGCAGCGGTACGAGGTTCGCCATGTTGCCGGTAGTCGTCGCTATGGTTCCTCCGCCTGAGCCGCTCGCGCTGAAATTGCCGCTGGTGCTGCTGCGGACGTAGAGATCGTCCAGGTCCCCAGGGTGCGCCCTGTCCTTGTCTTTGACTTCGAGAATAACCTGGTATTGGTCGTCTGGTTCCTTGATGAGATAGACGTAGTTTTGCGAGTAAGCGTTGCGCAACAGGCTTTGGATTGCAGAAGTAGAAACGCCATAGGTAGCGGCGCGATCCCGGTTCATGTCGATCCGAAGATTTGGCGTGTCGTGGTAGTAGTCTGAGCGGACACTGAGGAAGCCTTTAAACTGTTTCAGTTTTTTCAGCAGTTGGTCGGCCACGGCATAAACATCCCCCGGCACGATGCCGCTAATGGTGTAAGCGTACTGCCCCTGGGTCTGGCTCGTTGCACCAACACTGATTTGCAGCACAGGGCTCGGCGTTAATACCGCGGTCATCCCGGGAATAGAGCCGAGCGATTTTTGCAATCGCAAAATGATTTGATCGATAGGCGGACGTTCACCGCGCGGTTTCAGAAAAAGAAACAGCAGCCCCTGCGACAATGCGGTGCGCGAGGAGAAACCAGCGAGCGTGAAAAACTGCCCGACGGCTGGATCCGCTTGGAGTTTCTTATTGACCTCCGCTTGATACGCTCGCATCTGCGCCGGCGACGAGCCTTCCTGCGCGATGAACACGCCGCGAACGAAACCGCTGTCGCCCGGCGGCAACAACGTAAACGGCAAATGGGTGAAGAAGAACCAGAGACCGAGGATGCAGGTGATCAGGATCGGCACAGTGAGCCACGCGCGGTCGAGAAATTTGTCGAGCCACCGGCCGTAGGCAGCGATCACGCGTTTGATGAAATTGCTGGTGTGCCGTTCCATCCAGGCGCGTCGGTGGCCGGCTCTACGCTCACCCAGGATGCGCGCGCACATCAACGGGGTAAGGGTGAGCGACACAAGTCCAGAGGCGAGAATCGCAACGATGATCGTGACGGAAAACTCCCGGAAGATGCGGCCAAGCAGTCCAGGGATGAAAACCAAGGGAATGAAAACCGCGGCGAGCGACAACGTCATCGACAGGATGGTGAACGAAATTTCACCGGCACTGTTGAAGGTCGCTTTTACGATCGACTCGCCGTGCTCGGCACGGCGCACCACGTTTTCCAAAAACACAATGGCGTCATCGACCAGGAACCCAATAGCCAGGGTCAGCGCCATCAAAGTCAGATTGTTGATGGAGAAATTGAGCATGTACATCACGGCCACGGTGAGCAGCAACGACATTGGCAACGCCACAGCCGGAATCAGCGTGTCGGTAGCGCGGCCGAGAAACACGTAGATAACCATCACTACCAGCACGAACGCGATTATCAGCGTCCATTTCACTTCGTTAGCGGAATTGACGATCGTTTGGGAACGGTCGAAAACCGGCGTGAATTTGATCGAGCCCGGCAGGCTCGCGCGCAGCTCAGGGAACAGCGCTTTGACGGAGTTCGCCACCTCCACGGCGTTTGCGCCCGCCTGCCGTGACACCGCAAGCACCACCACCGAGCCGGGCGGTTTAAAACCGCGCATCCAGAAAAAGCGCGAGATGCGTTCGTCCTGAACGCCCTGGTACGCCTCAGCGACATCGCTCAAGTAAACCGGCAAACCAGTCGGGTTGCGCGCCACAATCAGATTGCGATATCCCTCAGCCTTATCGATCTGTCCATTCGGCTGAAGGACAAATGTGCGATGCGCACCGTCGAATTGTCCTGCGCCGGAATAGACTGTGCCCGCTTTGATCGCGCTGGCCAGATCATCCATCGTCAGACCGCGCACAGCCAACGCTGATGGATCGGCCTTGATTCGAATCGCGCCCTGCACTCCGTAAATGTTCACCTGCGAAACACCCGGCAGAATATTGATGCGCTGCGCGACAACCGTGGATGCGTACTTGTACAGGTCCCAGTCGGTCAGCGTGTCTGACAATAGGCCTAACAAGTAAACGGCCTGGTCGTTCGGGTTCGTCTTTGTGAACGTAGGCGGACTCGGCAGATCGATTGGCAATTTCCCTGTAGCGCGTTGGATCGCGGCCTGCACGTCGGTTGCAGCGTCGGTGATGCTTTTGCTGAGCACGAACTGCAAGGTCAGCGACGTGTTGCTCTGCGTGCTGGTGCTGGTGATGATGTCCAGACCGGGAATTTGCAAGAATTGTTTCTCCAACGGCGTCGCGATGTTGTTGGCCATCGTCGTAGGGTCCGCGCCGGGATACGAGCAGGTAACTTGAATAACCGGGTAATCCACTGCGGGCAGATCGTTGACGGCAAGTTTGCCGTAAGTCGCGAGACCGGCGACGATCACGGATAGCGTCACCAGCACGGTCATCACGGGCCGGCGAATAAACGGGCCGGAGAGTCCCGAGCCTTCGACTGGAACTAACTTTGCCGTCGGCTCCGGCTGATCTTCGGCGAACGACCTTGATCTAGGGCGATCCCGATCTCTTACTTCACGTTCGCCGTCATGTTCCTCTGCGTCATTCATCCGAGGTTGCGCTTTTTGGAGTCTCGACCTGTCCAGACTGAAGCGTGCCCGACGTCTCAGCAGCATACGGTTGCGGCGCCACTTTCGCTCCCGGCGAAAGCGCGAGCTGGCCGGTGACAACAACGGTCTCGCCGGGTTTCACGCCGCTCTCAACCACGATAAGATCGCCGTCCTGGCGCTGACCTGGTTTCACGGGTCGTAGATCGACAGTATTGTCCGGCTTTACCACAAAAACGAATGGCCCACTCTGGCTAACTTGGACGGCCTGCGACGGCACAAGCGTGGCGTTCTTGAGCATGTCCAGAATGAAACGAACCAGGACAAATTCCGACGGCCAAAGCGCGCGATCAGCATTCGCTGTGACCCCGCGGACTTTCACCGTCCCCGATCCGGGCTGCACTGCGTTATCGATAAAATACAAATCGCCCATGCGCGGGGTGATCGACCCGTCCGCTAGGTATGTGTCCACTTTCACGTTTGCGCCGCCGAGATATTTTCGCACAAGCGGCAGATCGTTCTCGGCCACGGTGAAATCGGTGTAAATCGGATCCAAACCCTGAATTGTGACGAGTGGCAGAGTCGAGGGTCCAACCAGGTTGCCAACGTCAACATTGCGAAGACCGACTCGTCCGTTGATCGGCGACTTGATGTAGCAATAATCGAGGTTCACTTGGGCAGCCTCCGCCGCTGCCTGAGACTTCTGTGCATTCGCCACAGCAGTGTCGTAGTCCTGCTGCGCTATTACCTTTCTGGCGCGAAGATCTTCTTGTCGCTTCAGCGTTACCTGGTCTAGCGCGGCCTGCGCTTTTGCCTGGTCGACAGCGGCCTGATACGGACGCGGGTCGATTGTAAAAAGGGGATCTCCTTTCTTCACGTCCGAGCCGTCTTGAAAAAGGCGCTCGATGATCTTGCCGCTCACCTGCGCCTGCACCTGCACGGTCTCGTACGCTGCACATGTGCCGATCTCATCCAGGTAAATCGGCACATCCTTTGTAATGGCTTTGGCTACAGTCACGGGGCGCGCCGGCGGCTGAGCCGTTTTTATTTCGGCGGCCCTGTGTTGAAGGATCCGGTAAGTGACAAACCCTGCCAGAATGATGAAAAGCAAGTACGCCCACCTAGGAATCCTCTGATTCGCCGCGCGGGTGTGTTTCATTTGAGAGTTCCTCGAGCGCTGGGGCGTGCCGTGATCCAACGTCTTAACATCGCTCACTTCCGTGTTAAGTTTCATTTCAACCCTCCGTCGCGCCGCGAAATTGCACTTTTTCTTGGAATCGAATGTCCCCGTTTGGTCTGGCCGTTGTGCTCTGGGAAAACGCGAGCTGCATGCTGGCGCGTGCTGGTCTCGCGCCGCTCGCCTTTCTCCGCTCGCTCTCGAATCCGCGCCAGGACTCTCATACACGCTTGGAGATCAGATTCTGGGATACCAGCTAACAATTCGTGTCGAAGTTTCTGCGCTGTCGCGTTGATTTGCGTAATCACACGCTGGGCGCGCCGGCCGAGCAGCACCATTTTGCATCGGCGATCATGTGGAGAATTTGTGCGCGTGATCCAAGCTTCCCGCTCCAACCGATGCAATAATGTGACGACTGTGGGCTCTTCCACACCCAGTCGCGCTGCAATTTCGGCCTGCGTGAGCGCTTCCTGCGCAATCGAGAGATGCATTAGCGTCCGCCATTTGGCCTGGCTCAGACCCATTGGCTTAAGACGTTCGTCGAGCTTTTGCCGCCACGCACGAGCGGTGCCGTGCAGCAAATGACCCAAGCTTTCAGCTGTGTCGCCGTCGGACATATTTGTCGCGTTGAAATTCGTTAGTATGCTAACCAATTCCTGATCTGACAGCCTGTCAATGGCCGCCGTTCAAGGCGCCACTTTGAAAAGAGCCATCTCGCGTTTGCTGTAATCATGCACGCGAGCAATTGGCTGTGCGCGGAGGGGAGCCCACTTTGAGGTAGTTGTCGCCTCAGTTTCGTTTTCGGTTCGAACGAGAAAGTACCGCGCATCAGCCGGCAATTTCCTGATGTGGCTGACGTATTTCACCGGCGGTTTTACATAAAAGAATACCGGCTGATAATCTGGATTCACTGCATATAGCGTCTCATTCGCGGGCACGAGCGCATTGATTTCCGCGGCGGCTTTCTTCACCTGCTGCCTGTTTTTTAAAACGACTGAGGTAAGCGGGTAGCCAATCGCACCGATCGCGATGCCAAGCGCGATAAAAAACGCCACGACCCTGGCCCAGTCTCGATCGCTCCTCGTCCAATTTCGGGGCCACTGCAATGCGCCTTCGACGTAAGTCATCGCCAGCAACCAACAGGCCGGAGCTATCACCGGCATGCTGTACCGAGCGACAGCGCCCGGAACCAGATTGACCGCGACAAACGGTACCGCGATTCCCCACGCCAGCGCGCGTGCGAAACGCTGCTGTGCTCGATCATGAAATTTTGAAAAACGGGCGAACGGCAACAGGAGAACCCAAGGCAGAAAATACATGAGGCTGCGCGGGATATTTTGAATCCAACTGAAAAATTTGAAATCAATACCTCTTAACCTCCCGGTGAATTGAGCTGACCACTTATCTACCGCCGCCTCCGTCGTCGTGCGTTGCACAAAAGGAATGGCCCACGCTGCTGGGATCGCCAGCATGATGGCAAGCCCGACGAAGTGCGCGGGATGAAACAAAAGCCGCCAATCTTTCGTATGCCAAAGTACGGCAAGCACGATCGCGTAAAAAAATACCAGGTGCGTCGGGCCCTTCGCCAGCAGTCCTATGCCAAGAAAGACCGATGCCGGAGTCCAGATGAGCCAGGGCGACTTTTTTTGATCCCAAAAGCTCAGCCAAAAAATAATTGCCAGACCGCAAAGCGAGACGTAGAGCGCTTCGATTTCAATCAACCGGCCTTTCTCGATCATCCCAATGTTCGTCATCCAGATTAGCGCCGCAACGATTGATCCTCTCGGGCCAAGACTCGGGCGCGCAATAGTGACAAATGCCATGGCCACAGCAAGCACGGCAAGCACCGACGGGAGACGCGCTGTCCACTCGTTACGCACTCCAGAAATTTTGAATGAGGCGGCTACCAGCCAATTCACCAGAGGGGGCTTGCGATAGTACGGGTTGCTTCCGACCTGTGGAACGATGTAGTTTCCGGTCTCGAGCATCCGAATTGCCGGCAATATTCGTCGTCCTTCTTCTCCTTTAATCGCGATAGAACCCAGCGACGGTAGGTAAATCAAAGCCCAAGCCAGCAGGACACTGGCGAGGGTTCCCAAGCGCGAATTCATTGAATGCTGGATGTTGGACATTGAGCTTTGAACGTCAAATCAAACTGGAGCGCAGCTTGACGAGAAGTCCTCCCGCAGTTATCCTTAGTGTCTAGTCCGCGCGCTGATCGGAGTGGGAACTGGTGTCCCACTCTTTTTAGTCTGCGGGCTGCATGTTTTCATGAACAAGGAATTTATTGACATGCTCGAGTACTTGGAGCGGGAGCGCGGGATCAAACGCGAAATCCTGCTCGAGGCGGTTTCGAACGCCCTGCTTTCCGCCTCGAAGAAGAGCGTCAGCGCGTCGCGCGATCTGCGCATCGATATTAATCCGAAGAACGGCGAAATCCGGGCACTGGCCAATCTCGTGGTCGTCGACCAGGTCACCAATTCGCAAGATGAGATCGAGCTTTCGAAGGCGCGCAAGATCAAACCGGACGCCAACATCGGTGACACAGTGGAAGTAGAAGTCACTCCGAAAAATTTTGGGCGCATCGCGGCGCAGACGGCAAAACAAGCCATGATGCAGCGGATTCGCCAGGCTGAGAAGGAAATGATTTACGAGGAGTTCAAGGACCGCGCAGGTGAGATCGTTAGTGGAACTGTGCGGCGCTTCGACCGGTCCGACGTCATTCTCGATCTTGGAAAATTTGAAGCGGTCATGCCGCAGCGCGAGCGCGTTGTCGTGGAAGATTACAATGTGGGTGACCGTCTCCGCGCGTACGTGGTCGCGGTCGAAAACGGCGTCCGCGGACCGGAGATCATCGTCTCGCGCAGTCATCCCAATTTCGTGCGCCGGCTTTTCGAGCTCGAAGTGAGCGAAATCGCCGACGGCACTGTGGAGATTCGCGGCATCGCGCGCGAAGCGGGTTATCGCACCAAGATCGCAGTGTGGAGCGCAAACGAAAAGGTGGACCCGGTAGGGGCTTGTGTCGGCATGCGCGGATCACGCGTCAAAAACATCGTACGCGAACTCAATAACGAAAAGGTCGATATCATTCGGTGGAGTTCCGATCCAAAGGAATACATTCTGGAAGCGCTTAAGCCGGCGAAAGTAAAGAATCTGGCTTTCGATACTGAGAAGAAGAGCGTCCAGATTTCCGTCGACGAAGACCAGCTTTCGCTCGCGATCGGAAAAAAGGGGCAGAACGCGCGGTTGACGTCGCGCTTGACGGGGTGGGAAATCAACATTGGCAAGGACACATCGGCAACAACGGTGGTGGAGCAGAAGGTGGCGCAAGCTGCACAGACACTTGCCAGTGCCCTGCCTGTTAGCGAAGAGCAGGCGCTAACCCTTGTGAAATCTGGTTTTACTAATCTGGAGGGATTGCGCGATGCTGACGTGCAGGATTTAGTGGATATTCTCGCGGTCGATGAAACAAGGGCGCGCGAAATTTACGAGGCAGTGCACCGGCAGGAACTCGTACAGTAACATGGCTCTGGTTTAGCAATGCTTGAGCCATGAGCGAAATTTTGAAGGAACAACAATGGCAACGAAGACGAGCAGCAAGACTGCAACTCGCAAGCCAGCCGCGCACGCGGCGGTGCGGAAGACTACTACTGCTCACAAGCCAGCCGCCGCACCGAAGTCAAAGATCCCGAAGAAGGAAGTAAAGAGCGACAGCCCGCGGGGAAGCGCAGCCGCAACTGGAGCAAGTAAGTCGGGTGTAATTCCGCCGCAAGAATCGGAGCCGCGATCTGCTCCGGCGCGTACCCAC
>Ga0066665_10001831_pt1 | contig 10162 bp, 9 predicted proteins | sample GraSoiAngelo_114_FD_75175 | JGI IMG/M metagenome (GOLD analysis project Ga0066665, IMG submission 75175) | Grasslands soil microbial communities from the Angelo Coastal Reserve, California, USA - 14_0903_13_40cm | ecosystem: Environmental > Terrestrial > Soil > Grasslands | place: USA...
CAAGTCCCTCCGCCCGGAGGACGTGCGAGGCGGCACATTCACCCTCAACAACACCGGCGCCCTCGGTTCGGTCGCGGGGCAATCCATCATCAACCAGCCCCAGGCCGCGATCCTGAGCACGGAGTCGATCCGCCGGCGGCCGTGGGTCGTCGGGGACACGATCGCGATTCGTCCGCTCATGAACCTGACGATGTCGTTCGACCATCGCATCATCGACGGCCTGGCGGCTTCGCGGTTTCTGAATGATGTGCAGGCCGGCATCGAGGAGTGGACGTCGGACAAGATCAGCCTCTAGCGCGACCCAGCCCGTGTCCGTCGACGTAGTCCGCGGTGGCGCGCAGGTATCTGTCGATGGCTTCGGGCTCCGCGGCGCGGCCCATGTGGCCGATCCGGAAGATCTTGCCTGAAAGCTCGCCCAGTCCTCCACCGATGCGGATCCGGTGCTCGCGCAGGAGCCACGCCATGTAATCGGCGACCTGCATGCCGGGCACGCCGTACGCCGCCGTCGTCACAGGGGACGCTGTGGTGATCGGGGACAGCATCTGGAAACCCATCTCCTCCAGCCCCTCGCGGACGCGGTCTCGCGCCGCGGCCAGCCGCCTCCAGCGGTGTTCGACCCCCTCCTCGAGCAGACCGGTCAGTGCCACGTCGAAGGCCTCGACGACGTTGGTCGGCATCGTCGTCGGGTGTGGGTGCCAACCGCTCCAGGCTTCCGCGAAACGTCGCCAGGTCGCCAGGTTGAGGTACCAGCCCGCTGCTTTGGGCCTGCCGTCGGCCAGGGCCTCGAGGGCTCGCGGGCCGGCGGCCACCGGCGCCACCCCGATGGGTCCGCCGATGCACTTGTTGGCGACGGTCACGCACAGGTCCGCCCCCCACGCGTCCATCTCGAAGGGGACTCCGCCGACCGCGGAGATTCCGTCGATGACTGTCAAAGCGCCGTGCTCGCGGGCGACTTTGCAGATTCCCTCGACGTCGTTCAGAACGCCAACCGAAGTCTCGTGATGCACGGCGCAGACCGCCCGCACCTGGGGATGGGCGGCGAGCGCATCGCGGACGTGCCCCGCGGTGATCGCCTCGGCAACGCCTGGACGAACGGTGTGCACGTGCAGACCGTTCGCGGTCGCGACCTCGGCCATCCTGTCGCCGAACAGCCCGTTGGTGGCCACCAACACCTGGTCGCCGCGACTCAGCACGCTGGCGACGCACATCTCGACGCCTGCCATGCCGGATCCGAAGACCAAGTGCACCTCGCCGGTGGTCTTGAACACCTCGCGCATGCCGGCCACCGCGCGCTTGTAGAGGTGCGTCCAGGCGTCGCCGTAGTGGGCGCGCACGGGCCGAGCCAGAGCTTCCAGGACGCGGTCTTCGACGCTTACCGGTCCGGGGATCATCAAGAACTCTCGGTCGTCGATGGCGCGCCTACTCCTCGACTTTCGCGGGCGAAGCGGTTCCGGCGGCGATTCCAGAACCATCCCACACGCCTTCGGGCTCCACGCCGCCACGCTCGAAGCGGTCCAGGCGGTAGATCCCCAACTGCTCCTCGGTGCCGACCCGGATGGTGGGGCCAGCGCAGTGGCAACTCTGCAACCCCGCGCTCACGCCCGCGCCAACACTTCGCGCGCCACCCGATAGCCCGATTTGATGGCGCCCTCCATCCCACCGGGGCCGACCCGGTTGTCGGTGTGCTCACCGGCAAAGAAGACCCGGCCGTCGAGGGGCGCCGCAATGACGGGAAGGACCGAGTCTCGCTGGTCGCCTATCGGCGCCCTGACGACTGCACGCGTCCAGGGGTCGTGCGTCCAGCTCTTGACGACTCCGAAGAGCCGCTTGATCGGACGACCCACGACGGAGCTCATCGTGGCGTCGACGCTGTCGAGGATCTGCTTGTCAGTGAGGCCCGATGGTTCGACGTCACCCGCCGCCAGGCCCGCCACGATGATGGGCCCACCGCCTTGATGGACCGTCTGCTCCATGATGAAACCCGGCATCCGGTCTGTGAAGCAACCCGATCCGATGGCCTGCTTGACCAGCTCGCGTTCCGCGTACTGGACCACCAGACGTGTCGCGTTGCCGTAGCGCAGCTGGAGCAGCGCGCGCACCTTGTCCGCCGGCAGCACCGGCTCGAATCCGAGCTCGGACACGAGAGGACCCGGCACCGTGACCACGACACGGTCCGCATGGAATGTTTCCTGGTCCGATTCGACGGTCGCGCCGTTTGTCCCCCAGCCCACGACGCGCACCGGTCGGTTCAGCCGGACGTCGACCTTTCGCGCCATCGTGCGCGGCAGCGTGTCGTTGCCGCCCTTGATCTTGCGGTAAGCCTCGCCCCACGACAGCTCCACATTGAGCTCCTGCGCGTCGGCGATGCGAAGGGGGGCGGCCGGAGTCGATTGAGCGATCGCGGCGAGCAGCAGCTCGGCCGGTACGGACACATGAGCTCGCCGCAGCCACTGCGCGACGGTTTCGTAGTGGCTCGGCCGGGTGCGCTTGATCGCCTCGCGAAGCTCGTTGACGATCTCGCCAGCAGCGGCGCGGTCGAGGCGCTCGCCGGCGAAGATCAGGTCGGGGACGTCGGTGCCGAGGCTGAATTCCTCGCTCAGCTCGATGCCATGCCTGGCGCAGAGGTCAGCGATGTTCTGCTGTCCGCGGTAGATGATCTCCGCCCCGATGTCGGCGAACTGACCGCCGGCGAATCCCTCCCGGAGCGTGAACACCCGTCCGCCAACGCGGTCCCGCGCCTCCCACACCACCACGTCGTGGCCCGCGGCCTGGATCTCAGTCGCGGCGACTAGACCGGACAGGCCCGCTCCGACGACCAGAACCTTCATAGCCCCATCACATGATCCGACCGCCGTCGAGCAGGACGACGATTCCCGATGCGTCCGGCCACGAGCTGATGTCAAGGCCCGCGCGAGCGATGTCTTCCGGTTGTGCGATGCGCTTCAGCGGCATCTCTCGCTCCATCACCTGCTGCTGCACCGCGGGATCGATCGCGAACCACATCTCGGTCGCCACCGGGCCGGGGGCGATCGCGTTGCAGCGAACGTGAGGAGCCAGCTCGCGGGCCAAGGTCTTGGTCAGCCCGATGAGACCGGCCTTGGTCGCTCCGTACGCAGCCCCATGCAGAGAGCCCGCCACACCACCGTCGCTGCTGATGTTGAGGATCGCGCCCCGCCGTGCCACGAGGTCTGCCTTGAACTCCTTGGCCAGGAAAGTGGGCGCGGTCAGGTTGATCGCGACGGACCGCTCCCACGCCTCGCGTGTGAGCTCCTCGAGCGTGAACTCCTCGCCGATGCCGGCATTGTTCACGAGCAGGCTCACCTCTCCTTTGGCGTGCGCAACCGAGGCCAGCGTGTGCACACCCTCGAGGTTCTCGAGGTCGGCGCACACGCTGTTGGCTTGTCCGCCCAGCGCCGCAGCGAGCTCGACGGTTTTGGCCGCATCGGCCTCGCGGCTGCGGTAGCTGAAGACGACGTCGTAGCCGCGCCGCGCCGCCTCGAGGACGATAGCGCGCCCGATCCCACGCGAGCCGCCGGTGATGACGGCGAGCCGCCGCGGCTCAGCCATGACTCTTCATTCTTTGACGAAGAGCTGACGCGGGAAGTCGGCCAATACCTCATGGCCGGTCTCAGTGACCCGGAATGTGTCGCTGAGCTCGAAGCCCCAGCCTTCCATCCACATGCCGAGCATGAGGTGGAAGGTCATGTTCGGCTCCAATACGGTCGTGTCGTTCTCCCGGAGGCTTGCGGTGTGGTCCGCCCAGTTGGGGGGATAGTTCAGGCCGATCGAGTAGCCGATCCGCGACGGCTTGGAGAAGCCCGCCCGGTTGATGGTCTGGCGCCAGGCCGCCTCGACGTCCTGGCACAGCGCGCCGGGTTTGACCGTGGCAAGCGCCGCGGCCATGCCTTCCGCGGTAGCGGCTGCCACCCGCCGCATATCGTCGGGCGGTTTGCCGAGGTACACGGTCCGCGACATCGCGGTGTGATAGCGCTGGCGGCAGCCGCTGAGCTCGAGGCACGTGGCGGTGTCGCGCCGGAAAGGATTGTCCGACCACGATGCGTGTGGGGTCGCGGCGTTCTCGGCGCTCAGTATCGAGGGCGGATTCGCCGGGGCGTCGCCGCCGAACTGCTCGGTGCCGCGGATCTGCGCCGCTGAGATCTGCGCCGCCGCGTCGCACTGGCGCACGCCTACCGCAACTGCGTCGATCGCCACGCGCATCACGTTCTCCACGATGCGGGCAGCCTGTCGCATCACCTCGATCTCGCGCGGCGACTTCACGGTGCGGACCCAGTTCACGAGGAGGTCGACGTCCTCAAACCGTGCGTTCGGCATTGCGCGCGTAAGTACCTGGAGGTTGCGGGCGGTGAAGAAGTAGGCGCTGCCCTCGTAGCCGATGCGGCCGCCGGAGAACCCGCCGTCCGCGAGCACGGATGCAACATGCTCCATCGGATGCTTGACGGGCGACTCGACGTAGTCGTCCGCATAGCTGAGGATGTTTTCCCGTGGAAGCGTGGTCGTGAGGATCGCGCTCTGCGCGTCCATCCCTCGCCCGACCCACAGCGGCGGCTCTTGCGTTATCGGCACGATCACCGCCTGCGGTACGTAGAAGGACCACGCATCGTAGCCGGTGAGGTAATTCATGTTGGCCGGGTCGGTGACCAGAAGCACGTCGACTCCCGCCTCGCCCATCCTCGACCGTGTTCTGGCGAGCCGCTCCTCGTACTCGTCGTCTGGAAACGCTGCCACGTGCCCCCTCCTTGGCCGGCTACCGGCTGAGCAAAAGATGCTCGAACACGCGCTGAGCCGTGTCGAGGTCATCGAGGTCGATCCACTCGTCCGGCCGGTGCGCGGCTTGCTCGATGTCGCCCGGTCCGAACAAAACGCATGGTATCCCCGCGCCGTGGACGAGGAAGCCGGCGTCGCTCGCTGCCCGCCAGGCCGAGATGTGGCGCGGAACGCCCGCTTCGGCCATCGCCGAAGACATCGACCGCACCAGGTCATGGTCCTCCGGTATCTCGAATGCCAGGTAGTCGGGGCCTGCCACGACCTCGGCTTCGAGCCAGGGCAGGCGCCGCCTGGCGGTGGCGATAGCCGTCTCCAGCTCAACCACCACCTGCTCCGCCGTCTCGCCCGGGTTGATTCGCCGGTCGACCTCGATCTCGCAGCGGTCTGGCACGACGTATGGGCGCGTGCCGCCGTGGATCGTGCCCACGGTCAGGCTGGGCGGCCCGAACGCTGGGTGACGTCGACGCCCGAGCTCCTCGCCAATCAACTCGAGCTCGAGCGCGATCCGCGCGGCCGCCGTGACCGCGTTGCGTCCAAGCGCCGGCGATGAGGCATGGGCGGAGACGCCCTTGACTATGACGCGGAAGTTCAGCAGCCCGCGGTTGCTGACGACGAGCCGCATCGCCGTCGGCTCCGCGAGCACGGCGCGGTCCGCGTGAATCCCGCGCGCCACTAGCGCCCGCGTCCCGGCCGAGTCCTCCTCCTCCCCGACGACCGCGGCCAGCGTCACGTCACCCGCCGGTTCTTCCTCACGCCGGCGTAGGTCGAGGAGAGCTCCGATCATCGCGGCCAACCCGCCTTTCATATCGCAGGCTCCGCGGCCGTACAGCCGTCCATCGCCGACCTCCGCCCCAAACGGGTCGCGAGTCCAACCCTCTCCCACCGGGACGGTGTCGAGGTGACCGGTGAGCAGAAGATGCGGACCTCTGCCGACCTTCCATCGGGCGAGGACGTTGGGCCGGCCGGATGCGACCTCCTCCAGGACTACATCGAGGCCGGCGTCCGAGCACAAGCTCGCGCAGGCCTCGGCAACCGCCTGCTCCCCGCCGGTCGGCGAGGGGATCCGGACCAGGCGCTCGAGAATCGAGCGCGCGGAGCGCTGCATAGATCCCGAGCGTCCCACAACCCGCGAGCTCCGGTCGGCGCGGCCTGACGTTCGCTACGATCCGGGCGGCGCGTCAGCGCGACTGGAGGACCGCACTTGAAAGTTCTGATCTTGAGCCAGGCCGACGTGACAGGACTCCTTGACCTCGACGGTCTCCTCGACGCGCTTGAAGATGGATTTCGGGCCCTCAGCGCCGGTCGCGTCGAGGTCCCCGCGCGATCCGCCGTCAACGCCGAGCGCGAAGGGTGGCTCGCCACGATGCCGGGATATGGGTCGGGCCTTGGCCTCGGCGTGAAGCTTGTTTCGGTCTTTCCTCACAACCATGAGCTCGCTGTGCCGTCGCATCAGGCTCTGATCGCGCTGTTCGACCCCGCGACCGGCTCGCCGGTCGCGGTGATGGACGGCACGCGCATCACCGCGATTCGCACGGCGGGCGCGGCCGCTGTTTCCACCCGGCACCTCGCTCGCCAGGATGCGAGGGTGCTTGCCATTCTGGGCGCAGGCGTGCAGGGGCACGCCCACCTCGAGATCCTGCCCCGGGTGCGCGACTTCGAGGAGATCAGGGTGGCGTCGCGGACGCCCGACAGCGCAAGGCGGCTGGCAAAACTCGATCCCAGGGCTCGCGCGGTCGAAAGGTTCGAGGACGCAGTGCGCGGCGCCGACGTCATCGCGCTGTGCACACACTCCGGCGCGCCCGTAATCCGGCGCGAGTGGGTTTCCCAGGGCTCCCACGTCTCCTCAGTGGGATTCGCGCCGCCTTCCGGCGAGCTCGACCGCGAGCTGGCCGAGGCGGCCCGTCTCTTCGTGGAGTCGCGCGCCGCGGCGTTCCTTCCTCCGCCCGCCGGCTGCATGGAGCTGGCGGGGATGGACCCGGACATCGCCACCGAGCTGGGTGAGGTGCTTCTCGGCACCCGGCCCGGCCGGCGATCGCGAGAAGAAATCACGGTCTACAAGTCGATGGGCCACGCCGTCGAGGACCTGGCCGCCGCGAGTCTCGTCTACCGCGCAGCCGTAGCGAGGAACGTTGGGTCCGCCGTCGAGCTTTGAGACCTCAGCTCTGCATGGTGCGGCGCACGGCCGCGAGCACTCGCTTCAGCGACGGCAGGTAGTGGTCCTCTAGGGACGCCGCTGGAAACGGCACGTCGAATGCGCCTACGCGCGCCACCGGCGCGTCCAGGTCGTAGAAGACCTCCTCCATCAGAGTCGCTGAGATCTCCGCCCCGAAGCCTGCCGAGAGCGGCGCCTCGTGCACGATCACGCAGCGTCCTGTCTTCACCACCTCCCCGCAGAGCGTCTCCACGTCGAGCGGAACCAGGGTGCGGAGGTCGAGCACGGTCGCCGACACACCCTCGTCCGCAAGCTGTTCGGCCGCGCGCAGACAGAGCTCGACGGCGGCGCTCCAGGCCACCAGGGTGACGTCCTTTCCTTGCCGCACAACTGCCGCCTTCCCGAACGGCACGGTGTAGGCGCCGTCAGGAACTTCCGAGCGGCCCGCCCGATAGAGGCGGTCAGGCTCGCAGTAGAGAACCGGATCGGGATCCCGGATCGCTTCCATGAGCAAACCCTTGGCGTCGTAAGGGTTGGAAGGCATCACGATCTTGATCCCCGGGGATTGGACGAACTGCGCTTCGATGGCATCGGAGTGGAACTCCGGGCTGCGGATGCCGCCTCCGAAGGGCGCCCGGATGGTGACCTGGCAGTGGTAGCGGCCGCGCGAACGCTGGCGGTACTTGCCCAGCTGCGGTCCCAGCTGGTGAAAGCCCTGAGCCGTGAAGCCCAGAAACTGGATCTCCGCCACGGGCACCATGCCGGCCAGCGCAAGGCCGAGCGAGGCGCCGATGATGCTCGCCTCGGCGAGCGGCGTATCGACAACCCGGTCGACGCCGAAGCGCTGCACCAGGCCGCTCGTGGTCCGGAAGACACCGCCCAGCTTGCCAACGTCCAGCCCGAGCACCATGACCCGCGGATCGCTCTCCATCTCCTCCGCGAGCGCGTTGTTGATCGCCTCGACGACGTTTCGCTGCGTCATCTCAGCCTCCGCCGCCGTCGACCAGTTCGGCCCGCTGCCGCAGCACGCGCGGCGGCGGTTCCTGGTAGACGTTCGCGAAGACGTCCTCCGGCTGAGGCGCTGCAGCGCCCATCGCGTGCTCGAGCGCCCGCTCGTTCTCCTCGCGGATCTCCTCGATCCAGGCCGCCTCGCGTTTGGGATCCCACAGACCGAACGTCGCCAGGTACTTCTGGACGCGTTCGATGGGATCGCGGGTGCGAGCCTCCTCGAACTCCTTTGGATCCTGGTAGCGGGATGGGTTGTCGGTCGTGTTGTGGAAGCTCATGCGGTAGGTCACCGCTTCGATCAGGCTTGGGCCGCCACCCGACCGAGCGCGTTCCACCGCGTCGCAGGCGGCATCGTAGACCGCCATCACGTCGTTCCCGTCGACCTCGACACCTTCGAATCCATAGCCGGCCGCCCGCAGCGCAAAGCTCTTGGTCGCGGACTGAACGCGCCGCGAGGTCGAGATCGCCCACTGGTTGTTCTGCAGGAAGAAGACAATCGGCGCCTTAACCACGCCGGCGAGATTGAGGGCCTCGTGGAAATCGCCCTCTGAAGAACCGCCGTCACCTATGTAAGTGATCACCACGGAGTCCTGACCTCGAAGTCGAAGCCCCCACGCCAGCCCGGTCGCCTGCGGCAGCTGCGCCGCGATAGACACCTGGGTCGGGAGAACCCGCACGCCGTCCGGGATGCGCCCGGGGGCGATCTTGCCCAGATACTGGGCGGTGATCACCTCCAGCGGCAGGCCGTGGTGGACCGTCGCCATCAGCTCGCGGTACTGGGGGACCATCCAGTCCCGGGCGGGATCGACGGCCATCGCGGATCCGATGATCGATGCCTCCTGGCCCATGCCCGGGGAGAAGACGCCGAACTGGCCCTGCCTCTGCAGCGCGATGACACGCTGGTCGTAAAGACGCGACTTCATCATCCAGCGCAGGGCATCGAGCAGCAGCTCCTCCTCCATGCGCGACTTTGCCCCGGCGGCGATGGTCCCGTCGGCGCGCAGCACCGAGCGCCGTTCCTGCACCGGCCCATTCTTGCTCAGCACGGCGCGACCGCGGGCCATGGCTCGCTCAGGCAGGCGCCCGCTGCGCCTGCAGGGCGGCGCGCTCTCCGCTGAGTGCCGCGCCCTCCATGTTGGAGGCCCAGCTGTAGTCACCGCAGAAATGGATTCCGCCGACGGGCTCGGCCAGCTGGTCGAAGGTTTTCATGCGGCCGACGCTGTACAGGGGCATGCCGTGAGGCCAGCGCTGAACCTCGACCCTGACAACTCGATCGCGGTATTCCGGGTGCTGGCGAAACAGCTCGCGGAGCGTGCCCGTCTTGATCGTGTGGTCCGGATCGTCCCAGATTACACGCGCGGTGGGGTCTCCGACGATGTTGTGAAAGCAACCGCCACTCTCATCGAAATTTCCCGGCGTTTTGATGATGAACGCATCGAGGTTGTACGCGACGTCGGCTCGAGCCGCCGTGAGCGGATAGTGGCTCGGCCGCGCGTCCCTGGGACTCACCACGATGTTCGTTGTCATGAATCGGCCGTAGCGCACCGCACGCAGGGCGGCGCTCTTCCACCCCGGGAGCTCCGCGATGACGTCTGCGGCCACCGGGGCCGGCAGCGCCGAGACGACCCGCCGTGCCCAGACGTGCCGTATCCCCTCGTCCTCGTCCACCTCGATCGCGTAGCCGCCGTCCCTCGGACGGACCGACTCGACACGTGACCTCAGCGAGACGCGCCCTCCAATTCCGCGAGCAAGCGCCTTAGTAAACTCGTTCGTGCCACCGGCGAACACGCAATCGCCCCGGTCGTGCCGCGGTACGGGCTGGTCGCTCCAGGGTGTGCTGCGCTGGTCTCCCCACAGCCAGAGGGCGCCATAGAGCGAAATCTCGACCGACGAGCCCGAGTTCATGATCTGGCACCAGCGGTCGAAGAAGCGATGCGTGTCGGGCGAAACGTCTCCGAGCCACTGGTCGAACGCCAGGTCGTCCAGCTCGGGGAGAGTAGGGGGCCTGCGATCCATTTGCTCGGCAGTGATTCGTTCGATGCAGCTCTCGATCTCTGAGCGGGAATCGGGATCGCGCGGATACAGACCTCGCCAGTACTCCTCCAGGTTGTCGTCGCGTAAAAGCCGTGCGCCAACCTTGTCTGCCAGCTCCACGACCTTCACGCGGTCCGTTGACACGTATTGCGCACCCGTGTTCAGCCAGATGCCGTCGCTCTG
>Ga0066665_10001834_pt1 | contig 10162 bp, 19 predicted proteins | sample GraSoiAngelo_114_FD_75175 | JGI IMG/M metagenome (GOLD analysis project Ga0066665, IMG submission 75175) | Grasslands soil microbial communities from the Angelo Coastal Reserve, California, USA - 14_0903_13_40cm | ecosystem: Environmental > Terrestrial > Soil > Grasslands | place: USA...
CCGGGCGCGGGTCCGGGAGGTCCGCCCAGGTAACATGGAAGCCAAAGCGATCGCCAAATACGTCCGGGTCACCCCGCGCAAGGCGGATCAGGTGCTGCAGCTGATCCGAGGCAAGCGGGTCGACCAGGTCACCGAGATCCTGGATTTCACGCCGAAGCACGTGGCGAAGGTGATCGGGAAGGTCCTGAAATCCGCGGTGGCGAACGCCGTCGCGATCGAGGGAAAGATCAACGTCGAGCATCTGCGCGTGAAGGAAGCCACCGCCGGAGCGGGTCCCTCGCTCAAGCGGTTCCTCCCGCGCGCGCAGGGACGGGCCACGCCGATCATCAAGCGGACCAGCCACATCACGATCATCGTCGAAGGGGAAGCTCCGGCAGAAGAGCCGGGCGCCCCGGCGCGCCGCGCGCGGCGCCGCGCGCCCGCGAAGGAGGCCTAGTGGGTCAGAAAACCAATCCGATCGGGATGCGGCTCGGGATCATCGCCACCTGGGACTCCCGCTGGTTCGCCCGGAAGGATTATCCGAAGCTTCTCGAGGAGGACATCTTCATCCGGCGGTATCTCAAGAAGCGGCTCGCGCAGGCGGGGATCTCGCGGATCATCATCCAGCGCGCGATCGCCAAGGTGACGATCAACATCTCGACCGCGCGCCCCGGGCTCGTCATCGGCCGGCGCGGGCAGCAGGTGGACCAGCTTCGCGACGAGCTTCAGCACATCACGAAGAAGGAGATCTTTCTCAACATCGACGAGGTGAAGAAGCCCGACCTCGACGCCATTCTCGTCTCGGAGCACGTGGCGCGGCAGCTGGAGCAGCGGGTCAGCTTCCGGCGCGCGATGAAGAAGGCGATCGCCTCGACCATGCGCTCGGGCGCGGGCGGCATCCGCATCGTGTGCTCGGGCCGCCTGGGCGGCGCCGAGATGGCGCGGACGGAAGGCTATCGCGAGGGGCGCGTGCCCTTGCACACGCTCCGCGCGGACATCGATTTCGCCCGCGGCACGGCCCGCACGATCTACGGAACGGTGGGCGTGAAGGTCTGGATCTTCAAGGGCGAGGTGCTGGACAAGAAGGAAGCGCCGGCGGCGCTCCCGCCCGGCCAGATGCGCAGCGCCGGTCCGGCTCAGGGATAGGCGGGCATGCTCGTACCGAAGCGGGTCAAGCACCGGAAGCAGATGCGCGGGCGGCGCAAGGGAATGGCCCACCGCGGGGCGAACGTCGCCTTCGGAGAGTACGGGCTCCAGGCGCTCGAGCCGGCCTGGATCACCAACCGCCAGATCGAGGCGGCGCGCGTCGCGATCACGCGCTTCATCAAGCGCGGCGGCAAGATGTGGATCCGCATCTTCCCGGACAAGCCGGTGACGGTGAAGCCGGCCGAGACGCGAATGGGAAAAGGAAAGGGCTCGCCCGAGTTCTGGGTGGCCGTCGTGAAACCGGGACGCGTTCTCTTCGAGCTCGAGGGCATCAGCGCCGAGCTCGCGAAGAAGGCGATGAAGCTGGGCGCGAGCAAGCTGCCGATCAAGACGAAGTTCGTCGAGCGGCAGGATCTGGCGGGGAGCTGAGATGAGAGAGCTGAAAGCCGAGAAGATCCGCGAGATGACCGAGGACGAGATCGTCACCCGGGTCCGCGAGCTGCACGAGGAGATTTTCAACCTGCGCTTCCGGAACGCGATGCGGCAGCTTCAGAACCCGCTCCTGATCCGCGAGCGCAAGCGCGACATCGCGCGGCTCACGACGATTCTGGGGGACCACCGGTCCGGAAGGCGCAAGCTGGCCGGCCACGCGGAGACCGGTCTTCCGGCCGCGGCCCGGAAAGAGCGGGCGGTGCGGAAGGAGCCTGAAGCCAGAAAGACCGCGGAACCCAAGCGGGAGAGCGCAGCGAAGAAGGAGCCCAAGGAAGCCAAGAAACGGGCCAGCAAGGAGTCCAAGAAGTGACACCTGAGAAAACGAAGGATCGCGGCCGCCGGAAGGTGATGACCGGAACGGTGGTCAGCGCGGCGATGCAGAAGACGGTCGTGGCTCAGATCGAGCGGCTGGTCAGGGACCCGGACTACGGCAAGTACGTCCGGCGCCGGAACCGCTTCAAGGTTCACGACGAGAAGAGCGAGTGCAAGGTAGGGGACGTGATCCGGTTCATGGAGACCCGCCATCTGAGCAAGGACAAGTGCTGGCGCCTTCTCGATTTCGTGAAGCGCGTGGAGCGCTGAGCGGACCGGGGGGGAGGAACGCGGGATGGTTCAGCCACGCAGCATCATCACGATCTCGGACAACTCCGGAGCGCGGGTGGCCCGTGTGGTCAAGGTGCTCGGAGGCACGCGGAAGCGGTACGGCCGGCTGGGCGACGTGATCGTCGTCTCGATCCAGGACGCGCTCCCGGGTGCACAGATCAAGAAGGGGGACGTCCACAAGGCGGTGCTGATCCGGACCGTGAAAGAGGTCCGGCGCCGGGACGGCTCCTACATTCGGTTCGACCAGAACGCAGCCGTGCTGATCGACGACCAGAAAGAGCCCAAGGGGACGCGCATCTTCGGCCCCGTGGCGCGTGAGCTTCGCGAGCGGGAATTCATGAAGATCATCTCGCTCGCGCCCGAGGTGATTTAGCGATGAGTCATTTCACGAGGAACGACCAGGTGGTGGTGATCGCCGGGGACGACCGCGGCAAGACCGGGAAGGTGCTCAAGGTCCTGCTCGACAAGGGCCGGCTGATCGTCGAGAAGGTGAATTTCATCAAGCGGCACACGAAGCCGCGGAGCCAGAAAATCCAGGGCGGGATCCTCGAGCGTGAGGCCCCGATCCATGTTTCCAACGTGATGCACCTCTGCCCGAAGTGCCAGATGGGCGTCCGCGTGACGATGAAGCGGGGCCAGGACGGCAAGCGCGAACGCTACTGCGCGCGATGCGGCGAGGCGATTCCGAGAGTGCGCTGATGGCGGACGAGAAAGAAAAGAAAGCGAAGCCCGAAGGCGGGGGCGAGCCCAAGCCCAAGGGAGAAGCGAAGCCCAAGGCCGAGGGAAAGCCCAAAGCGGAGGCCAAGCCCAAGGCGGACGAGGCCAAGGGAAAGGGCAAGGGGGATTCGCGAAGGAAGGGGGGCGGCAAGGCAGAGCCCCAGGGACCGGCGATCGGCGAGGCCGAGCCGCCGGCGCGCATCCCCCGGCTCCGGGAGCATTTCGAGAAGTCCGTGCTGCCGGAGCTGATGAAGCGCTTCAACTACACGAATCCCATGCAAGCCCCGCGGCTCAAGAAGATCGTGGTGAACATGGGCGTGGGGGACGCGCTCGTGAACATCAAGATGCTCGACGCCGCCGTCGCCGAGATGGCCACGATCACGGGACAGAAGCCCTCGATCCGCAAGGCCAAGAAGTCGATCGCGAACTTCAAGCTTCGCGAGGGGCAGCCGATCGGATGCATGGTGACGCTGCGCGGCCCGCGCATGTACGAGTTCTACGACCGGCTCATCAACGTGGCGCTGCCGCGAATCCGGGATTTCCGCGGTGTGCCGGCGAAGTCCTTCGATGGGCAGGGGAATTACACGCTCGGGATCACCGAGCAGATCATCTTTCCGGAGATCAACGACGACAAGGTCGAGAAGATCCGGGGGATGGATATCACGTTCGTCACGTCGGCCGAGAGCGACGAGGAGGGACAGGAGCTGCTTCGGCTCATGAACATGCCCTTCCGCCAGCGTCAGGCCTGACGGCAAAGGAGCGAGCTTGGCGAAGAAGTCGCTGATGGAGAAGTGGAGGCGGACGCCCAAGTTCAAGGTGCGCCGCTACAACCGTTGCCACCGCTGCGGCCGGTCGCGCGCCTTCCTGCGCGACTTCGGCCTCTGCCGCATTTGCTTCCGGGAGCTCGCCCTGCTGGGCCAGATCCCGGGCGTGGTCAAGGCGAGCTGGTAAGCGCCGCGCGCCCATAACAGGAAAGGGAACCATGTCGGTTAGCGATCCCGTTGCGGATCTCTTGACGTGCATCCGCAACGCATGCAAGGCGAAGCACAAGAAGGTGGACGTTCCGGCTTCGAATCTGAAGACGGAGCTGGTGCGGCTGCTGCTCAAGGAGAAGTTCATCAACAACTACAAGTCGATCGACGACAAGAAGCAGGGCCTTCTCCGCATCTATCTCAAGTACGACGCCAAGGAAAAGAGCGTCATCCAGGGGATCGAGCGCGTGAGCAAGCCCGGACGCCGCGTCTATCTGCGCCGTCACGAGATTCCCAAGGTACGGGGCGGGATGGGGTCGGCGATCGTCTCGACGCCGAGCGGCATCATGACCGACATCGAAGCGCGCGACGAGGGGCTCGGCGGCGAGTACCTCTTCCGCGTCTGGTAGGAGCGAGACCATGCCATCGCGAGTAGGGAAAATGCCGATCAAGATCCCGCAGGGCGTGCAGGTGAAGCGCGAGGCCCAGGCGATCCACGTCAAGGGACCCAAGGGAGAGCTGGAATTCCGCCTCGCCCACGGCGTCGAAGTGAAGCTGGAGCCGAACGAGATCTTGGTGGCGCAGGTCGGAGGCGGCAAGCAGGCGCTGGCCCTCCACGGCACCACGCGCGCGGTGATCGCGAACATGGTCGAAGGGGTCACGAAGGGGTTCTCCAAGGCGCTCGAGATCCAGGGCACGGGATACCGCGCCCAGATGAGCGGAAAAAAGCTTGTATTGCAATTGGGCTACTCGCACCCGATCGAGTACGACCCGCCGCAGGGGATCACGATCGCCGCGGAGTCGCAGACGCGCATCGTGATCAGCGGATACAACAAGGAGCTGGTCGGCCAGGTCGCGGCGATCATCCGCGATTTCCGGCCGCCCGAGCCGTACAAGGGGAAAGGGATCCGGTACGTCGGCGAGTACGTGCGGCGGAAGGCGGGCAAGGCCGCGGGCGGAAAGACGGCGGCTTAGACGCGCCGGAGACGACGCAAAGGACGATACAAAGGACGCTACAAGGGACGCTGCGAAAGACGCGGCCGAGACGATGAGGGACTGAGAGAGAGCGATGAAATCAGCGGCGACACCGAGGCTCAAGGGCCGCCCCCGGCGGCACATGAGAATACGAAAAAAGGTGAAGGGAACGGCCGAGCGGCCGCGCCTCACCGTGTTCCGGAGCTTGAACCATATCTACGCGCAGCTCGTGGACGATCTCTCCGGGCGCACCATCCTCACCGTCTCCTCGCTCGACAAGGAAGTGGTCCCGAAGGCCAAGTCGGCCAAGGGGAAGCTCGAGGCGGGGAAGCTCGTGGGCAAGCAGCTCGCGGCGCTGGCGAAGGAAAAAGGCATCGAGCGCGTCTGTTTCGACCGCGGCGGCTATCTCTACCATGGCCGCGTCAAGGCGGTCGCTGAGGGCGCCCGCGAGGGCGGCCTGAACTTCTAGGGAGACTTCATGGCCTATTCAGGAATGCGCGGACGCATGCAGTCCCAGCAGGACTCCGAATTCATCGAGCGCGTGATCCACGTGAATCGCGTCGCCAAGGTGGTGAAGGGCGGACGCCGGTTCAGCTTCAACGCGATCGTCGCGATCGGAGACGGCAAGGGGCGCGTCGGCGTGGGCCTGGGGAAGGCGAACGAAGTCTCGGACGCCATCCGCAAGGCGGGTGAGGCCGCGAAGAAAGGGATGTTCGCGGTGCCGCTGAAGAAGGCGACGATCCCGCATCAGGTGACGGGGAAGTTCGGCGCCGGCGTCGTCATTCTGAAGCCCGCCACGCCCGGAACGGGCGTGATCGCGGGCGGCACGGTGCGCGCGGTGCTGGAAGCCGCCGGCATCAAGGACGTGCTCACGAAGTCGCTCGGCTCGGGGAATCCCCACAACGTGGTCAAGGCCACGGTGGCGGGACTTCAAAGCCTGAGGCACGCCAGCGACGTCGCGGCCACGCGCGGCAAGACGGTGAGCGAGCTCCTGGGGATCCGCCCGAAGAACCCGGCGGGGGCCGATGGCGCTCGTTAGGATCACGCAGGAGCGGAGCAAGATCCGCTGCATCGAAAAGCACAAGCGCACGATCGAGGCGCTGGGGCTGCGGCGCATCAACCATTCGGTGGTCCACGAGGACACGCCCCAGATCCGCGGCATGGTCCATCTCGTCCGGTATCTGGTCCGGGTCGAGCCTGTGGGCGCGGACGCGAGACCTGAAGGGACGCCCGCGGCACCGAAGAAGCGGATGGCGCGTCCCGCGGGCAGGAAGAAGACGGGGGGCCGGGCGAGCGCCAAGAAGCGGGGCGCCGCGGGCAGGACCGGCGCTTCCCGCGCCAAGAGCGCCAAGGGCAAGAAGAGAAAGAAGAGGGTGGCCAGGTCATGAAAATCGGGCAGCTGAAACCGGCGCGCGGAGCCACGCATCCCAAGAAGCGTCGTGGGCTTGGTCCCGCGTCGGGTCTGGGGGGCACGGCCGGCAAGGGTCATAAAGGGCAGAAGGCCCGTGCGGGCAAGGGCTCCAAGGTGCCCGGGTGGTTCGAGGGCGGGCAGATGCCCATCCAGCGCCGGATCCCGAAACGCGGATTCCACAACCCGGGCCGGGTGGAGTACCAGCCGGTGAACGTCGGCGCGCTCGGCGGCTTCGCCGCGGGTGCCAAGGTGGACCGGATGGCGCTCCATGAGAAGCGGCTGATCGGGCACGGCGACCGTCCCGTGAAGCTCCTCGGAGAAGGGGAGATCACCCTGGCGCTCCAGATCGCGGTGGACGCGGCCAGCGCCTCGGCGCGCGCGAAGATCGAAGCGGCCGGAGGCACCATCACCCTTCCCGCTCCCAAGACGCGCCGCGCGCGCGGGGAGAAGAAGGCGAAGCACGAGCACGTGGAAGGCGCCGCCGTCCGCGGCCGGAAGCCCAAGCACACGGAGCGGCACTAGCGCATGCTGGAAAGCTTCCAGAACGTATTTCGCATCCCGGAGCTGAAGCGCCGGATCCTGTTCACGGTCGGGCTCCTCTGCGTGTACCGCCTGGGCGGCCACATTCCGACCCCGGGCGTGAACAGCGAGGCGCTGGTCTCGGCGTTCTCGTCCCAGGCCAACTCGCTCTTCGGCCTGTACGACCTCTTCGTGGGCGGGAGCTTCGCCAAGGCGACCGTCTTCGCGCTCGGGATCATGCCGTACATCTCGGCCTCGATCATCTTGCAGCTCCTGGGCGCGGTGGTCCCCTACTTCGAGAAGCTCCAGAAGGAGGGGGAAGAGGGCCGGAAGAAGATCACGCAGTACACGCGGGTCGGGACCGTGGGGCTGGCGGCGCTCCAGTCGATCGCGTTCGCGAAGTTCCTGGAATCCCTCGGCGCGCAGGGCGTGCCGGTGGTGCCGCACCCGGGCTTCACGTTCGAGCTCATGACGATGATCACCCAGACCGCCGGGACGATCCTCATCATGTGGCTGGGCGAGCAGATCACGGAGCGCGGGATCGGGAACGGGATCTCGCTCATCATCTTCACCGGCATCGTGGCGCGGTTCCCGGCCGACATCGTGAACAGCATCCGGGCGCTGCGCGTCGGGACGCTCTCGCCGATCGTGGCGGTCCTGATCCTCGCCATCATGGTCGCGGTGATCGCGTCCGTCGTCGCGATGACGCAGGCGCAGCGGAAGATCCCGGTGCAGTACGCGAAGCGGGTCGTCGGGCGGAAGATGTACGGGGGGCAGAACACGCACATCCCGCTCCGGGTGAACACCGCGGGCGTGATCCCGATCATCTTCGCGCAGTCGGTGATCATGCTGCCGAGCACCCTGGCGCTCTACTTTCACGGGAACTCGATGATCCAGGGTCTCGCGAACGTGTTCTCGGTCGGGCACATCGTCTACATCGTGACCTATTCGGTCACGATCATCTTCTTCACGTACTTCTACACCGCGATCGTCCTGAACCCTACGGACATGGCGGACAACATGAAAAAGTACGGAGGCTTCATCCCCGGGATCCGTCCCGGGCGGAAGACCTCCGAGTACATCGACCGGGTCCTCTCGCGGATCACGCTGCCGGGAGCCTTCTTCCTGGCGCTGATCGCGGTGCTCCCGGACATTCTGATCCGGAGATTCAACGTGCCCTTCTATTTCGGAGGCACGAGCGTCCTCATCGTGGTCGGCGTGGCGCTCGACACGCTGCAGCAGATGGAGTCGCACCTGTTGATGCGCCACTACGAAGGGTTCGTCAGGAGCGGGAAGCTTCGGGGCCGCCGATGACGATCGTGCTCCTCGGCCCGCCGGGGAGCGGCAAGGGCACGCACGGGAAGAAGCTCTCGGAATGCCTGGGCGTTCCGACGGTCTCGACCGGCGACATCCTTCGCCAGGCGATCCAGGAAGGGACGGCGCTGGGCAAGAGCGCGGAGGAGTACGTGAAGTCGGGACGTCTCGTCACGGATGAGATCGTGCTCGGTCTCGTCGAGACGAGGCTTGGGCGGAAGGATGCGGCGCGCGGGTTTATTCTGGACGGATTCCCGCGCACCGTCGCCCAGGCGGAAGGGCTGAAAGGGATCCTGGGGGACCGGATGCTGGACCGGGTCCTGAACCTCGTCGTCCCGACGGAAGTGGTCGTGAACCGGCTCAAGGACCGCTGGACCTGCACGCAGTGCGGGGCCATTTACAACACGAGCACGGCTCCGCCCCGGGTCGCGGGCAAGTGCGACAAGTGCGGAGGCGCGCTCCAACAGCGGGCGGACGACCAGCCCGAGACCGTGCGGAAGCGTCTCGAGGTGTACGCGCGGGAAACCGCGCCGCTCGTGTCGTACTACGAGCGGGAAGGCGTCCTCCGAAACGTGGACGCGTCCGGACCCGCCGCGGATGTCTACGCGGCGATCCAGCGCGCCATCGGGAAGGCCGCGTGAGTGGCGCCCCGGTCGAGGATGCGATGATTCAGATCCACGATCTGGACGAGCTGGAGCGGATCGGCGAGAGCGCCCGGATCGTGGGGCGATGCCTCCTGATGCTCTCGCGCGAGGTTCGTCCGGGCGTGAGCACGCTGGAGCTGGACCGCCTGGCCGAAGCGTTCATCCGCGACGCGGGCGGGGAGCCGGCGTTCAAGGGCTACCGGGGATTCCCGGCGAGCATCTGCTCCTCGATCAACGAGGAAGTGGTGCACGGGATCCCGAGCGCGAAGCGGATCCTCCGCGAGGGGGACATCATCTCGCTCGACATCGGGGTGAAGCGCGAGGGGTTCTATGGGGATGCCGCGCGCACCTTCCCGGTGGGGCAGGTGAGCGCTACGGCGACCCGGCTCCTGGGCGTGACGCAGCGGGCGCTGGAGGCGGGGATCGCGCAGGCGAGACCCGGGAACCGCGTCTCCGACATCTCGGCGGCGATCGAGCGCGAGGTGACGCGCGAGCGTTTTCGCGTCGTGCGCGCCCTCGTCGGACACGGGATCGGAAGGGAGCTCCACGAAGAGCCCCAGGTGCCCAACTACGGGCGCGTGGGAGAGGGACCGAAGCTCAAGGAAGGGATGGTTCTCGCGATCGAGCCCATGGTGAACGCGGGTACGGCGGAAGTGCTGACCCTGTCGGATCAGTGGACGGTCGTGACGGCGGATCGAGGCCTTTCGGCGCACTTCGAGCACACCGTCGCGATCGGGGCCGAGGGGCCGGTCGTCCTCTCCAGAGTCGAGGCCGACTAGGGGAATGGCGAAAGAAGAAGGCGTCCAGGTCGAGGGAACCGTCATCGAGCCGCTCCCGAACGCGATGTTTCGCGTGGAGCTGGAGAACGGCCACAAAGTGCTGGCGCATATCTCGGGCAAGATGCGCATGAACTTCATCAAGATTCTGCCCGGAGACAAAGTGACGGTGGAGCTCTCGCCCTACGACCTGAATCGCGGGCGGATCATCTACCGGTACAAGTAAGGAGCGGGCGATGAAGGTCAAGGCATCGGTCACGAAAATTTGCGAGCACTGCAAGGTGGTCCGGCGCAAGGGCGTGGTCCGCATCATCTGCAAGAACCCGCGCCACAAGCAGCGCCAGGGTTAGTGGATTCGGGCGCCTGAGGGGCGCCCCCTAGGAGGAACGTCTTGGCTCGTATCGCTGGAGTGGATCTGCCGAACGAAAAGCGCATCGAGATCGCGCTGACATACATCTTTGGGATCGGACGGCCGACGTCGCAGAAGATCCTGTCGATGACCGGCGTCAGCCCCGACACGCGCGTGAAGGCCCTCACCGAAGAGGAGACCGGCCGCCTGCGTCAGGTGATCGAGTCCCAGCTCAAGGTGGAGGGAGCGCGGCGCAGCGAGGTCGC